>Ga0187892_10000806_pt1 | contig 78393 bp, 77 predicted proteins | sample MA1701073metaG_FD_139345 | JGI IMG/M metagenome (GOLD analysis project Ga0187892, IMG submission 139345) | Bio-ooze microbial communities from a basaltic lava cave in the Kipuka Kanohina Cave System on the Island of Hawaii, USA - MA170107-3 metaG ... | reverse complement strand
GGACAACATCACGATGGACGTGATCCTGATCACGCCGGTGGCGCTGGAAGAGGGGCTGCGCTTCGCGGTGCGGGAGGGCGGACGGACGGTCGGCGCCGGCGTCGTCACCGCCATCGTGGAGTAGAAAGGACTGACGATCGATGCCCAGGGATATCGTGACGCTGGCGTGTTCCGTCTGCAAACGGCGCAACTACGTCACCATGAAGAGCAAGAAGAACGATCCCGAGCGGATCGAGCTCTCCAAGTTTTGTAAGTGGTGCCGGAAGCATACGCCGCACAAAGAGACGAGATAGAGAGACGCCGAGGGAGTTCCGGCTCCCGAACTACGGGCGCACGTCCGCCGGAACTCCCTCGGCGCCTCTCTGCCTCGTCACAACCTGAAGTCCCTAACCACCGCAGGCGGAAAAGTCCCTTGCTCTGTCGCCTCGAGGAGTTCCTCGAGCACCTTTCGTGCGTGGTCGGCCTGCGCGGGGGTCAGACTGCCGAGAGAGACGGCCTCCTCGAACTCATCCTCGTCTAGAACGGCGTGCTGGCCGGTCGTGGAGATCCAGAGATCGAGGAAGAGGTCGACGATTGGTTCCAGGGTGGCGGGATCGGCGTCCCTCCAACGTACGGGTTCGAGGATGTCGGCGTAGTATCCCGTCAAGGCCCCGTCCGGACGGTAGAATCGGCCGACATCGAATGGCTGATCCTTGAAGAGAAACCACACCGCCCAGAAACCCGTGTCCAGCACGCGCTCGCCGCGGTGCTCCAGGGGTTTCGACGGTGAGGCCTGGTGGCCCACGACGATCCGTTCATCCGTCGCCTCCAAGAGGAGGGTGCGCATGGAGATGCGACGGTCCGGCGGCCGGATGAAGTCGAAGGTCAGTTCACCTTTGATGCGTTCCAGCGGTATGATGCTCTGGGCCCTCGAAGAACTCCGACGGGTCTTCCCCCCTCGTCGGGAGTGACCTGAATCGTAGCATCGGCGGCCTGAGAATCGTATACTTGAAGGGAGCGAACGCAGGGGCGTCCGTTAATAGGCTAAGCGGGCGGACTCCAAATCCGCTGCTGGGGGTTCGAGTCCCTCCGCCCCTGCCAAGGTTCGAAGATCGTTGAAAGTGCCCCACCAACCAAGCAGACAGGCCTTCCAGCCGTTCCCCCTCTCGAGAGCCACAAATAGCAGGTAGCCACCTGCCCAGCACGATCGGGGCTCCCTGCTCAGCACAATGGCGGTTGACTGCCATCAGGATTGACCACTTGCCGAGATATTCAGCGCACGTCTAAGATTTCCTGAGTCTTGGCATGAAATACGGTACAGCTAGACTTTGCGGAGAACGTGCCGCGGACGCGGGAACCTGAAGCCATCCCTCAATCCCGGGCTGGTCCGAGTGCGAAATGGACAAGAACAAACCGGGCTCCACCAAGACGAAGCTCTTGCGGGAAGTGAGCGGCCCGCTCCTAACCCTGGGTGTTGCAGCAGTCATCGAATTGCTCTCCCGGACGGCCTTCAAGATCCCAAACCCTCCGGCCTTTCTTCTCCTCATGGTTGTGTTTTCTGGTTTCCGGGGAGGGCTGCGTTCTGGACTGATCAGTGCCGCGGCGGCGTGGGTGTACTTTGCGTACTATTTCTCCGTCCCCCAGCAACCCTTTCACTACACTGCCGAGAACCTGCGCCGCGTCTTAGTCTGGCTTGCGACGACGCCCGCCATCGCCCTGATGGTGGGCATGCAGAGGCGCCACATCGAGCACATGAGCGAGGCCCTCTACCACGATCTCTTTAAGGGATCGCTGCGCCGGTATGCCGAGCGGCTCAGGATCCTCCATGAGATCGACCAGGGCATTTTGGCGGCCCAATCGCCGGAAGCCATCGCCGACGCCGCGCTGCGTGGGATCTGGCAATTGATTCCCTACCGCAGAGCCACCGTCGGCTTTTTTGACTTCGGCGCGAAGGAGTTCAGGGTGCTGGCGACCCACGCGCTAGGTAGCAATCCCATCTCGCCGGGCACGCGCCTTCCCCTGGAGTCCCTTGGCGATATCGACCGCATGCTGGAGGTCCTCCGCCAGGGCCGAGTACACCGGCTGGAGCTGCGGTCCCTTGCCGCGCCCTCCCCGGTCATTCAGGCCATCCTGGCCGAGGGGATCCTCGAGCTCAGTGTGGTCCCGCTTATCCTTCAGGGGGAACTGATCGGCTCCTTCAGTTTCGGAGAAGAGCGCTCTCTGATCCTGACGCCCGAGCACATCGAGATCGCCCGCGAGGTGGCAGATCAGCTGGCCGTGGCGATTCAGCAGACGCGCCTCCGCGAGGAATTGCGCCAGCACGCCGCGGCCCTGGAGGCCCGGGTATCCGAACGCACCATAGAGCTCGAGCAGGCCAGGCACGCCGCCGATCAGGCGAATCAGGCCAAGAGCGAGTTCCTCTCTCGCATGAGCCACGAGCTACGGACCCCGCTCAATGCCGTCCTCGGGTTCGCCCAACTGTTGCAGATGGACGCCCTCAGCGAGGAGCAGCGTGAGAGCGTGGAGCACATCGACAAGGGCGGCCGACACCTTTTGGGGCTCATCAACGAGGTGCTGGACATCGCCCGCATTGAGGCCGGCCGGCTGACCATCTCTCTCGAGCCCGTCCCGGTGCAGTCGCTCGTCCAGGAGAGTCTCGATCTCATCGCGCCGCTAGCTGCTGCAGAAGAGATCCAACTGGACGGCGACCTGGCCGACACACCCGAGCGCCACGTCCAGGCCGATCGGCAGCGATTGAAGCAGGTTCTCCTGAACCTGCTCTCCAACGCCGTCAAGTACAACCGGAAGGGAGGCGCGGTCACTCTCTCGTATGACGAGACTCCTGCGGGCCGCCTGCGGATCAGCGTGACGGATACCGGTCCGGGCATCGCCCCGGAGAAGATGGAGCGGCTCTTCAAACCTTTCGACCGGCTGGACGTCGATCAGACAGGGGTCGAAGGAAGCGGGCTCGGCCTTGCCCTTTCCAAGCGGCTGGCGGAGGCGATGGGAGGCTCAATTGGCGTTGAAAGTAGCGTCGGACGTGGAAGCACTTTCTGGGTGGAGTTGCCCCTGGTGGAAGATTGGGTGAAACGGTTGGAGGGAAGAGCAGGTGTACCGGCGCCGGGAGAGCTGGATGCCTCGCGGACAGCTCGCGTCGTGCTCTATGTGGAAGACAACCTTTCCAATCTCAAGCTGATCGAGCGGCTCGTGGCCCATCGTCCTGAGGTCAGAATCCTCCCGGCAATGCAGGGCCGGTTGGGTCTGGACCTGGCCCGGGAGCATCGTCCCGACCTCATCCTCCTGGATTTGCACTTGCCGGACATGCTTGGGGAAGAGTTCTTGCTTCGGCTGCGGGCCATGCCTGAGACTCGCGAGATCCCGGTGGTGGTGATCAGTGCGGACGCCACATCAGGCCAGGCTGACCGCCTGCTTGCCTCTGGAGCGAGAGGATATCTGACCAAGCCGGTGGAGGTGAAGAAGTTTTTCGCTCTCTTAGACGAAGTCTTGCAAGAAGGAGAGTGGGAGCATGCACGAGTACAAGCTTGAGAGGCTGACCTGAGCCCCACATCCTTCTGACAAGCGAGCACGAATCCCCCGGCGTCCGCCCCTCTTCCGAGTACCTCTCCTACCGAAACTCCAGGTCTACCAGGCCGCCTGCGGAGAGCGCCCGGAAACCGGACCGATCGACGCGCGAGAACGCGAGATGCTCGGCCGGCTCAGCGCGAAGCTGGGCCTGAAGGCCGAGGACCGGGCCGCCGTCGAAGCCGATCTGCTGGAAGCGGGAGCGTTGGCCGCGTCAGGGAACGGGGTGAGCTGAGCCGGAAGTCGTCCCCGCGGGATCAAGGGCGACCGTGGCGTGGCCAAGATAGCTGATGTGGGCGCGCAGGGACTGGTCGACCTGGAAGGCGATGTGCCGCCCCTGGGCGACCGACAGGTCGGGCGCGACCATCAGGGTCACCTCCGCGTGCAGCCGGTGGCCGATCCACCGCGCCCGCGCCGCACGGACCCCCTGCACGCCCGGGACGTGCGTGGCAGCGTGCCGGATCTCCTCGAGAACCCCGGGTTCCACGCCATCGAGCATCCGGGTGAAGACCGCCGCGGCGGACTGGCGGACGATGTTGAGGATGGCCACGGTGATCCCCAGTCCGACGATCGGGTCGGCGAGAGGATAGCCTGCCCAGACGCCCAGCGCCCCCAACAACACGGCCAGGCTGGTCAGGCCGTCCACCCGGGCATGATAGCCGTCTGCCACCAGCGCCGCGCTGCCGATTTCCTTGCCCACTCGGATGCGAAAGACCGCGACCGCTTCGTTGCCGAGGAAGCCGATGACGGAGGCGGCGGCGACGGCGCCGAGGTACTCCACCGGCCGCGGGTGAAGCAGCCGGTCCACCGCCTCGTACCCCGCGACGATCGCGCTGAAGAGGATGATCAGGACGACGGCGGCCCCTGCCAGATCCTCCACGCGCCCGTAGCCGAACGGGAACCGGTCGTTGGGCGGCAGCCGGGCAAACGCGAAGGCGATGTAGAGAGGGATGGCTGTGGCGGCGTCGCCGAAGTTGTGGATGGTGTCGGCGAGCAGCGCAACGCTGTCGGAGAGGATGACCACCACCACCTGCAGCAGGGCCGTGACCATCAGCGCGGCGAACGACCACGAGATCGCCCAGATCCCGCGCCGGGTGGTTGTGATCTCGGGATCGACGATGCCGTGCGTGTGGCCGTGGCCCTCCGGGGACTCGGCGTGATGGGAGGAGGCGGACATCCCTTTAGACGGCCAAGGTCTCCAGGTGAAACAGGCCCTGGCGGCGGTAGGGCTCGGCCAAAGCGAACCGTCCGTGGCTGGGAAGGCCGTGGGAGAGGAGCACGGCCCGGTCGAGCTCCGCGTGCATTGCTTTCCCCAGCGCGAGGTCGTCCAGCTCGGCGTGCCCCGGCACAACCGCCCCCAGGGCCGCGCCGAGCAAGCGGCGGTAGGCCTGACCGCTGAAGGCCAGCTGCCCCCGCAGCTCCGCGAGGGCGCGGCGCTTGCGCTCCCATGTCGGCGTCGCATCGACCACGCAGTTGGGTCGATGCGGCGTCATGTAGTAAATCGCATGGACCGAGTGTGGCTCCCGCCCCCCGGTTTCCTCCACCTGCCAGTCGCGTCCGGCCAGCGCCAGGGCTTCCAGGTACAGGATCATGGCCGGTCGCCGGTCGGGGTCGAGGTCGTCGAAGGAGTGCTCCGGATCCTGGGTGATCACGACGTCGGGGCGGATCTCGCGGAGGACGGCGACGAGACGCCGTTTCAGCTCAACGCTCGGCTCGATCTCGCCGTACCGTCCCTCGAGAAAGCGGACTTTCGTGGAGAGGATCTTGCCTGCGCGCTCGATCTGCGTGCGCGACTCGGGGCGCGCCAGCAGGACGGCGGCCTCGCTGTGTCCGCTCCGATCGGCATTGGCCGCCAGCGCAGCGCCGCACTCCACGATTTCCAGCCCGAACGTCGCCAGCAAGAGGACGCGGAGACCTTCCTGCATCAGGCTATCCCTCACCCCCTGCGGCGCGGCCTCTACCGCCGCAGCCGCGGATTTAGACTGACCTCCAGCGCGAATCCCGTGAAGGCGAAGCCGAGCGTGGCCAGGGTGATCAGTATCCCAGGCGGGAGCACCCACCACAGCCAGGCGCCAGTCAGAAACGCGCTGCGGACCTGTGCGTAGTAGAGGATTGACCCCCACGATTTCGCGGTCGGATCGCCCAGGCCGAGGAACGACAGCGACGCCTCGATCAGGATTGCATTGCTGGCAGCCTGGATAAACTGCGCCAGGGAGAGGGAAAGGACGCCGGGCAAGACGTGCCGGAGCAGAACGCGGGCCGCCGACGCGCCCACCGCCCGGGCGGCTTCAATGTACTCGACCGAGCGCAGCGAGAGGACCTGGGCGCGCAGGATGCGCGCCGGACGGGCCCAGACCAAGACGCCGATCACGGTGATGATAGTCCAGAAGGATGGCCCCAGGTAGGCGGCCAGCAGGATCATGAGGGGCAGAAATGGGACGACGAGGACGATATCCACCAGCCGCATCAACACGACGTCCGCCCATCCGCCGAAATACCCGGCGACAATGCCCACGGCAGTCCCGATGGAGATCGCCACCAGCGCGGCCAGCGAGCCGATCATCAGCGAGATGCGCGCCCCATAGATCAGCTCGCTGAAGATGTCCTGTCCAATGTCATTGGTCCCCAGGAGATGACGCGGCGAGGGGCGTTCGAATGGAGCGCCGCTGGTCTGCTCCGGATCGTAGGGAGTGATCCAGGGCGCCAGGACGGCTGCCCCCACCAGCACCGCGAGCAGCATCAAGCCGATCGCTCCCACCGACCCCAGCGGAAACCGCCGCCGGGGCCCCCGGACATAGGGGAGTGTGGCAGCCGCGACGCCCGCCATCAGGGCGACTCCGCGCTGGCCCTGTTACGCGCCACGGCGCACCCGGGGATCGATCAGCGGGTACAGGAGGTCGGCCAGCATGTTGGCCGCGATCACGGTGACCGTGATGACGAAAAACCCGGCCTGGATGACGGGATAGTCCCGCGCCAGGACCGCCTCAAATAGCAGACGTCCGAGGCCGGGATAGGAGAAGACGGTTTCCACGACGGTCGCCCCGCTGACGATGACGCCCAGGTTCAGCATGAAGACCGTGGCCACCGGCAGGAGAGCATTGCGCATGGCGTGGCGGTACATCACGGCCGTTTCCCCCACGCCCTTGGCCTTAGCCGTGGCGATGTACTGCTCGCCCAGCACGGTGAGCATGGAGTAGCGCATGATCAGGAAGAATCCCGGGATGGTGATGAGGGTGAGCGTCGCCAGCGGCAGGACGAGATGCCACGCCCGGTTGGTCACCAGGGCCCACCCGGCGAGCGCGGCTCCGGCGGTCTGTGCGCCGAAGATGGGAAACCAGCGCAGCCCCGCGGCAAAGAGCGCGATGAAGATCATCCCCAGCCAGAATGAGGGCGTCGACTCAAAGAACATGAACAGGCCCAGCGAGCTGAGGTCGAACACGCTCCCGCGGCGCCAGGCCGAGAGGGTCCCCCAGGCGACGCCGACGAGGGTGCCCAGGAGGAGCGAGAGGCCCACCAGCAGCAGGGTCCAGGGCAGCCGGGCGGCGATGATCTCGGCGATAGGCCGACCCTGTTGAAACGAGAAGCCGAGTTCACCGCGGGCCAGGTTTCCCAGGTAGATCAGGTACTGGGCCCACACCGGCCGGTCCAGCCCGAAGGCCTGCAGGAGCTGCTGGCGCTGCGCCTGCGGCATGAAGGCGGTGTCTTCCCCAGCCAGGAAGACCAGGGGACTCCCCGGCATCAGGCGCGGTAGCATGAAATTCAAAGTGACGGCAAAGAGGAGGACAAGGGCGTACTGGACGCCCTTGCCCGCCAGAAAACGCGCCATACTCTAGACCCCGACTGCGGGATACCCCTCCTTACTTGGGCTGGTCGACGAACGATTGCTTGGTCAGGATGCCCTGGCCCTTCTGGAAGACGTATCCGTTATACGGTTGTTCCCGGTACGCCTGAATGACATCGAGATAGAACAGGACGTGCACGGGAAGGTCCTGGGCGATGATCTTCTGCATCTGGGCGGAGATCTGCTTCTGCCGGGCGGGATCGACGGTCGCGAGCAACTGCTCGCCAAGCCGGTCGACCTGCGGGTTCTTGTAGCCTCCGATGTTGATGGTGCCGATCGTGCAGTTCGAGTGGAAGAGGTCGACCAGCGCGGTAGGGCGGCTCATCACCGGCGCCGACCATCCGAACATCGACAACTGGAAGCGCCGGCCCTTGCACACGTCGAAGTCCGGCCAGACCAGGTCGATGATGGCGGCGTCCTCGGCCACGCGCACGTCCACGGCGATGCCGACGTCCTTCAGCCACGTGCGGATCAGTTCGGCCCCGCGGGTGCGGATCGGGTTGCCCGATTGCGCCTGCAGCGTGAAGCGCAGCGGCCGGCCGTCGGCGCCTTCCCGCACCCCGTCCCCGTTGCGGTCGACGAAGCCGAGCTCGTTGAGGGCGGCGACCGCCTTGCTTTTGTCGCCCGCAAAACTGAGGCCCTGGGCATAGAAGGGGGAGCTGGGGTGGATGTACCCTGGCGATCCCACCACGCCGAGTCCCAGCGTCAGCAGGTTGGTCAGCAGCCTGGTGTTGATGGCCAGCGCGATGGCGCGCCGCAGCTTCACGTCTCTGAGCTGTGGGTCCTCGAAATTGAACTGCAGCAGCGTGCTGGCGAACCCGGGACCGCGCACGACCTTGATCCCCTGAAGGCGCTGAAACTGCTCGACGAGCTGCGGCTCCAGGCTGCGGGCGTTGGCGTCGATCTGCCCGGCCTGCAGAGCGGTGTGGGAGACCGTCGCGTCCCGGATGATCGGCAGGACCAGCTCCCGCACTTTCACGGGGCCGCCGAACCACTCAGGGTTGGCGGTGAGCCGGTAGAACTGGCCCTTCTGGATCTCGGCCACCCGGTAGGGACCGCTGCCGACGGTATTGGTAAAGGCCCTCGCCGCCGCGATCGTCGTCACGGACTCCCAGATGTGCCTGGGGAGGATGGGGATGTCAGCGAGGGCGCGGCCGCGAAATCCCGCGTCCGGGTTCTTCAAGCGAAAGACGACGGTCGTCGGGTTGGGCGCTTCAACGCGCTCGATGGATCCGGTCGGGGGCGTGAAGCGGCCGTGGGGCACTTTCTGCAGGTACTCATAGGTGAACTTGACGTCCTCGGAGGTGAGGGCCCGTCCGTCGTGCCACTTCATGTTCGGAAAGAGCGTCAGCGTCCAGGTTTTCCCATCGCGCGAGACCGTGGTCTCCTTCACCAGCCAGGGGATCGGTTCGTTGTTCGCATCCGGGTAGAAGAGCGGCTCGTAGATCAGGGTCATCAGGTTCCACCCCGGGTAGCCACTCTGATATGTGTAGGGGTTGAGCGTCTCTTCGTCGCGCGTGATCGCGATACGGACCGTCCCCGCCTGCGGTGCCGGTGCCCCAAAAGTGGCCGGCGTCGTCACCACCACCGCGATGATCGCCAAGATGGCAATCCCTCTCATTGTCGGCCTCCTCTCACATACGTACGGCTCGCTCTACCGGACACCCGGTCGATATCCCGCCTGCCCTTGCCGGGCGTCCGTAACAAGAGAATGTCTGTCCAATCAGGGAAGCACGATTTCGTAGTGGTTCGCGTAGCCGGGAGGCCATTCCTCCGGAACCCGCGGCGCGGGAGCCCCGCCCGTGTTGCCCCCTCACGGACGCCATCTCCGCGCGGCCGACGTGGCTGGTTGATCGGGCGCGGACTGCTCGGTTAGGATCGATCCAGGAGGTGACGGTCATGCTCAGGCGCAGATGGCTCCTCGGTATCCTTGCGGCGGCGTTCGCGCTCGCCCCACCCTTCGCGACGGCCGGTGCGCCGCAGGCGCAGAAGGTAGCGATCACCGGGACAGAGTTCAGGTTCACGCCGAATAGGATCACCCTCCGCAGAGGCGTGAGGACCCAGCTCACCGTGCGGAACGCCGGCAAAATTCCGCACGAATTCATGCTCTATACTCCGCCGATGGCCGGGATGCAGATGAGAGAGAACATGGAGGCCTACGCCCAGGAGAATACCTATTTCCAGGGGATCGGCCCGGTTGCTGTCACCTTCACGGGACGGGGCAGCGTGGAGATGATGACCCTCATCAGGGTTGAGCTCAAGCCGGGGCAGTCGGCGGTGATCGAGTTCACGCCCAGGAAGGCCGGGACATTTGAGGTCGGCTGCCACATCCAGGGACACTACGAAGCGGAAATGAAGGGCTCTCTCGTCGTCAGGTAGCGCGCGGCGAGCGGGCGGTCAGACCTTCGCCTTCCGCGGCGAGGGACGGACCGGTCACGGGTTCGGCGGCGCCCAGCGGTAGACGGGGACCAGCGTGTCCACCGGCGCGAAGTCATCGGTCAGCAGGGGTACATCCCCCACGGCGATTGGTGCCTCGTAATAGTCGCCCGCATAGCGAAGGAAGTCCCGGTAGGTCACCCGGGGCGCGAGCGCGCGCGCCCGGCGCAGGATTTCCTCCCGCGGCACGCCCCGCGCATCGGTGGCGATCAGGATGATGTTACGGATGCCCTCGGGATCACGGTAGGGGCGGAACGCCGTTGGGAAGGGGTAGAGTCCAGGAAAGACCTCGCCGAAGGTCCGGTACATCGCCCGGAAGAGCTTGCTCCGCTGCCCCTCCAGCGACCCGATGATGTTCGACACTACCGCCCCGCCGGGGGCGAGCCGCGATCTGACCAGCAGCAGAAACTCCTTGGTGGTCAAGTGAAAGGGGATCGATTCGGCGAAGTACGCGTCGAGGATGATGAGGTCGTAACGCTGAGCGCTCCTGCGCAGGAAGAGCCGGCCATCCTGCACGACGATCCGCAGGCGGGGATCGTGGCGCACGTCGAAGAACTCCCCCGCCACCCTGACGACCATGGGATCCAGCTCCACGACCGTGACCGTCATCTCGGGGTAGTCGCGCCAGTAGCGCTTGGGAATCGACCCGCCGCCCAGGCCGACCACCAGCACCCGCCTGGCCTGCGGGCGGAAGATCAGGCCGAGGTGAGCGTAGGCCGGATAGAGGAACGGACTGTCGAAGGGATCGCGCAGGGACATCCCGCTCTGGATCGAGCGGTCAAAGCGCAGGTAGCGGGCGGCGGCGTCCTCGGCGACCACGATGTGGTGGTACACGCTGTCGGCCTCGAACAGGATCCGGAATCCGCCGGCCCCGGGCAGGCCGGCCCCCAGCGATCCCGCAATCACCACACCAAGGAGCAGGAGACCCAGGCCGATGGCGACGGGGTGGACGATGCGGGCGATGGGCCCAACGGTCAGGGCACGCCGGCGAGGGTGCATGGCCGCCTCCTTCCCGTCCCCACGCTGGCGCGCAGTGGTCTCTCGAGCACGGGGGACTGATCAGGCCCTTCGCCTCCAGTATGCGTCGTTCCGGGTGAAGGGGTGGGAGGATTGTCTACCGCATCGAGGCGTCTGTTCGACCGTGCACCGTGGAGGTGGCAGCCATGAGCGGAGCAATCAATTGGATTCAGGCCGTGGACGGCGTGGTGCGCGTCTGGCTCGTCCTCACCGCGCTCTCGGCGGCCTACGTGGCGTGGGATGCCTTCACCTACAACCCGGAGATGAAGGTGATGAAATGGGGGTGGCTCCTCGTCACCCTCTATCTGGGTCCCATCGCTTTGGCGGTGTACATCCTGAGCTGCAAAGAGCCCGCTCCCGGGCGGCATGAGGCGTTCATCCGCCCGGCCTGGAAGCAGAACCTGGGCTCCACGATCCATTGCGTCGCCGGCGACGCCACGGGGATCATCATCGCCGCGGCCGTCACGGCGATCCTGGGCACCCCGATGTGGTTCGACCTCATTGCCGAGTATGTCTTCGGGTTCGCCTTCGGCCTGCTGATCTTCCAGTCCCTGTTCATGCGGGACATGCTCGGGGGCTCATACCCGCGGGCCGTGCGGCGCTCCCTCCTGCCGGAATGGCTCTCCATGAACATGATGATGGCCGGCATGTTCCCGACGATGGTGTTCCTGATGATGGGGCGCGACATGCGCGCGATGGAGCCGAGGGAGCCGCTCTTCTGGGCGGTGATGTCTGTCGCGGTGCTGGTGGGGTTCGTCGCCGCTTATCCCGTCAATGCCTGGCTGGTCGCCGTAGGGCTGAAACACGGCATGGGCACGGTGCGGGCCCTGGGCAAGGGCGGCCACACGCTAGAGGCCGAGCGCGAGGAGGTGGCCGGCCGGACCACGGCCCCGGCCGGGCAGGGAGCGCACGCCGCGCACGGGGCGGGAGGTGGGGCATGACCCGCCGCGCGCGGAAACAAACCGCCAGCCCCCCGAACGCAGCGGAGCCCCAGGGAGATGGGGAGATGATGATGCCGTCCCAGGTCTCGACTCCCGAGGTGGCGGCGGTGGCCCTGCTGACCGTGCTCGCCCTGGCGGCCGGCGTCCTGGCGCCCGCGTTCAAGGTCAACCTGTCCCTGAGCGTGCGGGACGTCGGCGGGACCATCATGCCGCCGGGGATGATCATGACCCGCGACACCCCGGGCGGAGCGATGCGGGAGATGTCCGCAGTGGACCCGCGGGCCATCCGCTACGCCGCGCCGGCCGAGGCGCGCGGGGCGCAGCCCCTGAGCCCCCGCATCGAGGGGGGAGTGAAGGTCTATGACCTCGAGGCCTCCGTGATCGGCTGGAACATCCTCCCGCGGGAGCGGGTGGCCGCCTACGCCTTCAACCGGCAGGTCCCGGGGCCGACGATTCGCCTGACCGAGGGCGACCAGGTGCGGATCAACGTGACCAACCGCCTCCCCGAGTCCACCACGGTGCACTGGCACGGCCTCGTCCTGCCCAACGCCATGGACGGTCCGGCGCACATCACCCAGGACCCGATCGAGCCCGGAGGGACCTACACCTACGAGTTCGTGGTCCGCCAGGCGGGGACGTTCTTCTACCACACGCACGACCAGCCCGACCGCCAGCAGGCGCTGGGGCTCTACGGCGCGCTGATCATCGACCCCTCAGCCCGGACCGCCGCGCCCCGCTATGATCTGGAACACACGATTCAGCTCCAGGAGTGGCTGAAGCGGGAGGGCCTCACCTATCCGGCGATGCTCATGGACGGGGCGCTGCCCAACTTCTTTACCATCAACGGCAAGGCCTACCCGGCCACCGAGACGATCGCCATGACGGTGGGGCAGCGCGTGCTGCTGCGCTTCATCGGCAGCAACAACAACTTCATCCACCCCATGCACGTCCACGGAGGGCCGTTCCGGGTCGTGGCCGTCGACGGCACGCCGGTCGTGCCGTCGACGCAGTTCGACGCCGACACCATCAACGTCGGCCCGGGGCAGCGCTTCGACGTGGTCTGGACCGCCCGGGAGCCGGGCCGCTGGCTCCTGCACTGCCACATCCCCCATCACACCACGAACAACAACGTGGAGGAGCAGGGAGCCGGCGGGCTGACCATGATCATCAACGTGGCCCCGTAGGCCTTGAGGAGCATAGCCGGACGGGGAGTCAGGCAGTGCAGCTAGTGAATGCCGGTGTTACGTTCGTCGTGCAGCATAATCTTAGACAGGTGCGCAGGTGCACGCCGAAGAGAAGTCGAAAAGCCGAGACACAAAAAATTCCCGGAACGAGGTGATCAGCATGGCGGGCGTCCGGCAAGCTGTGATTGCCCTGGGAGTGATCGGGTTTGTGGCATTGATTGCCGGAGTCGGAACGGCTCAGATCGGGGGGGCCGGGGTCACCACGACCACGGTCGTGCAGTCCAGCACGGCGGTCAACGGTCAGACTATCGAGTTCCCGCTGTTCCGCGGTCAGTTCACCGTTCTCGTGGTTGAAGTCGCTCCGGGAGGACAGATCGGCCGGCACAACCATCCCGCCTTCCACGCGGTGTACACGCTCGAGGGGGAATGGGTTGACATAACGGACGGCCAGCCGGAGCGCACCGTCCGGGCCGGCCAGGCGGTGATCCACTCGGCCAACACCTGGGAGGACGTTCGCAACCGGGGCACGGTGCCCGTGAAATTGCTGGTCGTCTTCGCGAACGAACAGGGGAAACCCCTGACTGTCCGACCATAGATCGTCTGACGTGCGAACGGTCTACCCACCGACAGTGTGGCGCCGAAGGATTCTCCGGCACGCACCGCGTATCCGTGCTCCGTCCGGTTAGGCCGTGCACAAAAACCTTTGGGAGGGGAGCAGGATGAATCGTGTGCTCTGGCTCGTCGCGGGTGTGCTGGCAGGGTTGCTGGTAGGCGGAATGCCGCTTATGGCCCAGCAGGGGGGGCCCAATGCCGGTTTTGACTTACATGCCGACGCCGGCCACACGGACTACGTGGCCGGACGCACCGTTACCATGCACCACTACTGCAAGGGGATAGGGAACGTCACCATGTGCCAGATGTACGACAGCGACGGCGCGCAGGCCCGACTGGTCGGCGTCGAGCCGATCATCCCCGCCGCGGTGTGGAAGGCCCTGTCCGCCGGGGAGCGCAGCAAGTGGCACCCCCACCGTCCTGAGATCGAGAGCGGCAACATCAAGCTCATCGGGGTCCCGCCCGACCAGGCCGCCAAGATCGCCGAATCCGTCAAGGGGACGTACGGAGAGAGCATCTTCTTCTGGCGGTCAGGCGCCGCGGTGCCGACCCGTCCCGCCTTCGGAGGCGGCCACGGCCACTAGAACGGTCTAGAAGCGGCCCCGCCCCCTGCCGCGGCCATGACACCAGGTCGCGGCAGGGACAGTCCTGTTCTTCATCTCAAGGGCGTGTTCACGGAGCCCAGATGGTGACGAATGCGGAAGCGGTCGCCGGCGCGTTGGCGGCATCCGGTGTGGAGCTGGCCTTCGGGCTCCCCGGCGGGGAGGTTGCCGCGCTCATCGATGCCTGCCGCCGGCGTGGCATCCGCTTCCTCCTGGTCGGGCATGAGGCCAGCGCGGCGTTCATGGCTGAGGTCACGGGACAGATCACGGGGATCCCCGGTGTCTGCATTGCCACCCTGGGGCCCGGCGCCATGAACCTCTGCCTCGGCGTGGCGAACGCCTTCCTTGACCGCCAGCCGGTGATTGCCCTGACGGGGGAGGTGCCGGCCGCCAAGGCCCCGCACTTTCCCCATCAACGCCTGCCGCTCACGAAGATCTTTCAGCACATCACCAAGGAAAGCGTCGTCCTCGACGGGCAAAACACGGAAGAGGAAGTTTTCAGATGTCACGAGGTCGCCCGGACGCCGCGGGCGGGCCCGGTCCACATCGCGCTTCCCAGCGACCTGGCGACGGAGCCTACCCGCCGCGGCACGGCGTCCCGACGCGCCGCCCCGAGTCCTCCCGCGCCCTCGAGGGACCCGGAGGGTCTGGACGCGGCGCTGGATCTCCTGACCGGGGCGCAGACGCCCCTGGCCGTCGTGGGGGTCGGGTGCACGGCCGCCGATGCGCCGGCGTTGCGGTCGTTCATGACCGCGACGGGCCTCCCCTTCGTCACCACCCCCAAGGCGAAAGGGCTGCTGCCCGAAGATGCGGCCCACTTTCTCGGCGTCGTCGGCGGGATGGCCCTCGACAGGGTGCTCCTGGACACCCTGGAGGCGGCCGATGTCCTCCTGGGGATCGGGTTCGATCCTGTGGAGTGCGATAAGGACTGGTACGTGGGCCGCCGGGTCATCAACATCGACCGGGCCGGCACCGCCGAGGGAGCGTACCGACCGATCGAAGTCCTCGGCGACATTTCTGCCACCCTGTCGCTGGTCGGCGAGCGCGTGCAGCGTCGGTTGGCGTGGCCGCCGCCGCTGCTGCGGGCGCGTCGACAGGCGCTCACGGACGCCGCGAGGGCGCGCCCGGCTGGCCGCACGGGCCTGAGCCCTCTCCAGACCATTAGGGCACTCCGCGAGGTCCTGCCCCGAGAGGCCATCCTCACATCCGATGTGGGCTCGCACAAGTATTACGCGGGGCAATTCTGGGAAACGTACGCACCCAACACCTTCTTCATGTCGAACGGTCTCTCCGGGATGGGCTACGGCGTGCCGGCCGCGATCGCCGCCAAACTGCACTTTCCCGGGCGACCGGTGGCCGCGGTGGTAGGAGACGGCGGCATGCTCATGATGCTCCACAACCTCGTGTTCATGCGCCAGCATGATGTCCCCGTGGTGGTCCTCGTCTTCGTCGACGGCAGCCTGAGCCTCATCCGCGTGGCCCAGGAACGCAAAGGGTACGAGGCCCACGGCGTCGACTTCCCGGCCCCCGACTTTGCGCGCCTCGCCCGGGGGTTCGGGATTCGGGGAGTCCGGGTGGGCACCCTGGACCGCCTGCAGAAGGCCGTCGACCAGGCGCTCGCGGAGAGCGCCGCCACGGTGATTCACGTTCCCGTCGATCTGAGGGAGTACTACGACACCGTCTAACGGCCCGGAGCCGGGTTCACGCCTTTAGGGCCGTCTGCGGGCGGGGTGGGGTGATGCCGCCGGTCGATGTCGTGGTCATCGGCGCCGGGATCATCGGCCTAAGCGTGGCGTACTATTTGCTGGCCGATGCCTCCCTGCGCGTCCTTGTCGTCGACCAGGCTCCGCTGCCGGGAACCGGCAGTACCGCGCGGGCCACCGGAGGGATCCGCCATCAGTTCTCGAGCGAGGCCCTCATCCGCTTGACCCTCATCAGCGTGCGCGAGTACCGGCGCCTCGCGGAGGAACTGCACTTCGACCCGGAGATGGACCTCGTGGGCTATCTCTTCGTGACCGGAGACCGCGCCCGGTACCACCTGCTCGAAGAGAGCCGGCTCCTCCAAAACCGCCTGGGCGTGCCCACGGAACACCTCACGGCGGGGGAGATCGGGGAGCATTTCCCCTTCGTCGCGACGGGGGATCTTCTCGGGGGCACGTTCTGCGCCGCGGATGGCTCGGCGAATCCGTATCCCATCGTACAGGGACTCGTCCAGGCCATTCGGTCCCGGGGCGGACAGCTTCTTCTCGGTCACGAGGTGGTCGGGCTCCACGTCGACCGCGGCCGCGTGACCGGCGTGCGCACCGCCGGAGAGAGCATTGCCTGCGGCGCCGTCGTCAACGCGGCGGGAGCGGCGGCGCGGGAGGTCGGCGCTCTGGCGGGGGTCGAGATCCCCGTCTGGCCCTTTCGCCGGCAGGTCGCGGTGTTGACCGCTGTCGACCTGGGGCGTCCCCCGATTCCGGTCCTGGTGGACTTCGACAGCGGATGGTACCTGCACCGGCTGCGGGACGGAGCCATACTCCTGGGTGGAACCGACCGCGACTCGCGGCCCGGCGTCGAGACCGTCAGCGACGAGGGCACCACGGAGAAGCAGATTGAGGCCGGCCTCCACAGAGTGCCCGCCCTCCAGGCCGCCAAGCTCACCAGGACGTATGTCGGTCTGCGCCCCTTAACTCCCGATGACCACCCCATCCTTGGCCCGGCGCCGGGGGTCGAGGGCTTCTACTGTGCCTGCGGACTGGGCGGACACGGCTTCATGCACGCGCCGGCGGTAGGGATGTTGGTGGCCGAATCCGTCCGGGGCGGGCGCTGGTCAGAGTTCGATCCGAGGGACCTGTCGCTCGGCCGGTTTCGCGATCGGGTGCCGTCGCCGGAGCAACTCCGCTTCTAGGAGTCGGTGACCTTCCTCCTGGCGAGGAAGGCTTCCATCGCCCGGCGCGGCTCGCCGGAGGCGAAGGCCGCGGCATGTGCCCGGCGGGCGAACTCCCGCGCCTCCTCCGCCCCGCGCTGCGTCAGTTGCCGCCAGCGCTCCTTGTTCAACCGGATCGCGGTCTGCGGCTTGGCGGCCATCTCCTCCGCCAGGGCGAGAGCCGCGTCCATCAGCTCGGCCGGGGGCACGACGCGGTGGACGAGGCCCCAGTCCAGGGCTTCCCGGGCCTCGAGGAGCCGGCCGGTGAGCACCAGCTCGGTTGTGCGCGAGCGGCCGATGATGTCCCAGAGCGTCCACGTCCCCGTGATGCACGGGATCCCGTCGTTGATCTCCGGCATCCCCACCTTCGCCCGCTCCGAGGCGATGCGCAGGTCGCACAGGAGCGTCACCTGAAATCCGGCCCCCACGGCGTACCCGTTGATCGCCGCGATGCTGGCCTTGTCCAGACCGCGCAGGGCGGAGTAGAGGGCGTCGAACTCATCGATCCACGCCGGCGCCCGCTCGGCGGTCAACTGCAGGGCCTCCCGGAGATCCTGGCCGGCGGCGAACGCGCGCTCGCCCGCACCCGTGAGGACGACGCAGCCGACCGCCTCGTCTCGGTTGGCTTGCCGGAGCGCCTCGGCCATCTCCGCCCGCATCTGGCGATTGATCGCGTTGAGCACGTCGGGGCGGCTCAGGGTGATCACTCGCACCCGCCCGATATCCTTTACGGCAAGCACGTCAGACATCTGAGACTCCTCCTGTTTCTCGGGCAGGGCGCTCCTCATGCGTCTGCGTGGATTCAGAAAGACGACTTGACCTGCTCCACCCGCAGGCGGGACCGCTGCACCGGGTCGGTCGCGGCCCGCAGCCAGGTGGCGAAGAGGTTGATGCTCAGGGCGACGAGGGCGATGACGAGTCCGGGGAGGGTGGAGAGCCACCAGGCGCTCGAGAGGTAGCTGTGCCCCTCGGCCACCATCAGGCCCCACGCCGGATTGGGCGGCTGCACCCCCAGGCCCAGGAAACTCAGCCCGGCCTCAGCCAGGATGACCCGCGACAGCTCCAGCGTGGCCCACGTGACCAGCGGGGAGGCCAGATTGGGCAGGCTGTGGCGAAGGATGATCCGGGCGTCGCTGCACCCCACGGCTCGGGCGGCTTCGATGAACGCCGACTGTCGCATCGAGAGCATCGTCGCCCGCGCGAACCGAGCGTACACGACCCAACTGCCCACGGCCAGGACGATGATCAGGTTGGCCTGGCCGGTCCCGACCACCGCCATGATCGTGACGGCGAGCAGAAAATAGGGGAACGCCGTCTGCAGATCGACCAGCCGCATGGTCACGTCGTCGAGCCGCCCTCCCTTGTATCCGACGAGCAGCCCCACGGCTGTCCCGACCGTGCCCGCCAGGAGGACCACCACGACCCCGATCGTCAGCGAGATGCGTCCGCCGTAGATCATCCGGCTCAGGAGGTCGCGTCCCAACGCATCGGTCCCGAGCGCATGCGTCCACGACCCCCCCGCCCAGACCGGAGGCTGGAGGCGCCGCAGCAGGTCCTGCGCGGTGGGATCATGCGGGGCCAGCACCGGCGCGGCGACAGCGACAAAGACCACGGCGGCGAGAAAGAGGAGCGCGGACAGGGCTATGGGATCTGCCCACAGCAGCGACAGGAGCCGCCGCCACCAAGAGGAGGCGGTCGCCGGCGCGTCCCGGACGCGTGCCGGGCCCCGGATGTCGCGGGACGTTGCCTCGGCTCTGCCCGTCAGCGCCGTCCCCACCCGCGGAGCAGCGCCCCCCCGGCCGTCAGAGTGGGTCATTGGTACTGCACCCGCGGATCGATGGCCCCATAGAGGAGGTCGACGAGAAAATTCACGGCCACGATGACCACGGAAATCACAAAGACGGTCGCAGCAATCACCGGCATGTCTCGGTGCTCGATCGCCGTGAACAACTGGAGCCCCACCCCCGGCCACCCGAAGACGGTCTCCACGACGATCGTGTAGCCCCCCAGCATCAGCACCAGTTCCCATCCCGCGACGGTCAGGATGGGAATGGCGGCATTGCGCAGCGCGTGGCGGAAGAGGACGGCCCTTCCCGGCAGGCCCTTGGCCGTCGCGGTGACCACATACTGCTTGGCGAGCTCGTCGATCATCGAGACGCGGGAGATCTGCGCGATGCGTCCCATGGGCAACGCCGCCAGGGTGAGGCCGGGCAGGACCACGTGGGCCCACGTGCCGTAGCCGGAGGTGGGAAGCCAGCGCAGCCCGACAGCGAAGACGAGAATCATTATCAGGCCGAGCCAGATGATCGGCATGGTGACGCCGCTCAGCGAGATGAGGATCGCCAGACGATCGAGCGCCGATCCGGGATGGCGGCTGGCCAACACCCCGAGGGGGAGACCGGTTGACACCGCGACCGCCAGGCTGAAGACGGCGAGCAGGAGCGTGGCCGGTAGAGGGCGCAGGGCAATGGGCAGCGCCGGCGTCCGTTCCCACCAGCTTTGCCCGAAATCTCCGCGCACGACCCCGCCGATGAAGCGGAGGTACTGCACGGGGATCGGGTCGTCAAAGCCCATCGCCCGCCGGAAGGCCAGGTACTCCTCGTAGGGCGTCTCCGGCGGCAGCATCGCCCTGGCCGGATCGCCGACCACGAACATCGTGAGGAACACCAGGGTCAGGACGCCGCCGATCAGCAGCAGCGAATCGGGAAGCCGTCGGAGGAACAGCCTGGCCAACGGGATCCCCCTGGGGGCGGCTGCGGCGGGCTAACGCAGCGCCATGTCTTTGAACAATACGCGCCCGTCCGGGACGGGCGTCCAGCGCAGCCGCCTGCTCACTCCCCAGACGTCCGCGAGCTGCGCCAGGAACACCATCGGCGGATCCTCGCGCCCCAGCGAGAAGACCCGCCAGTAGAGCTGCTCCCGCTTTTTGGGATCGATTTCGGCCCGGGCCCGCTCGATCAACCGGTCCAGCGTAGGGTTGCCGTACATGGAGAAGGATCCCGTGAGGGAATAGTAGTTGGAGACCGTGCGGTCCGCGTCGAAGAGGGTGTTGTCATGCTGAATGTAGAGGACCGGCGGAGAATTGGGGGTCTGTTTGCGGTCGGCCGCCTTGAGCCACTGCTGGAAGTTCAGCAGGGTGACCTTCGTCTTCACGCCCACCTTCTCGAACATCCCCCCGATCGCCTGCGCCTCCAGGGCGTCCGCCGCCCAGCGGCCGCGGGTGCCGACGATCTCGAGCGCGAGTCCCCGCGCTCCGGCCGCCGACAGGAGCGCCCTCGCCCGGTCGGGATCGTACGGGTAGGGCCGGAGGCGGGGGTTGAAGCCGAACATCTCGGGTCCCGACAGTTGCCCCGGGAGGAGTCGCCCCTTGCCGCCGTGCAGCTGCCGCAGCAGCGTCTGCTTGTCTACCGCATAGTTCAGCGCCTGGCGGATGCGCCGGTCGCGCACGGGAGAGCCCCGGAGATTGCTCAGGCGGATGAAAGAATACTGCGGCCCCAGGGCGGCTGCCGTGGCCGGCGCCTGCGCCAGTTGCTCCGGCAGGAGTCCGCGCACGACGTCCACCTCGCCCGCCTGCAGGGCGGAGAGCCGCGTCTGGTCTTCGGGGATGATGCGCACCCGGGCTCTCTTGACCCTGGGCGCGCCGCCCCAATACTGGTCGTTGGCCTGCAACTCGACCGCGACCCCGCGCCTCCACGCGGTCACTTTGTAGGGGCCGGTCCCGTTGGTCTGGTTCGCCGTCTGGTTCCCGGTCTGTTGCGTCCAGTTCGGAGCCATCATCCGAATGGAGAAGAGGCGAGCCAGGAGGGCGGGATCCGGCTCTTTCGTGACCAGGTCGAACGTCGAGGCGTCGACCTTCCGGGCGTCCGCGATGGTGGCGATGTTGGCCGCGAATTGCGACTTCAGTTCCGGACTGATGATCCTCTTGATGCTGAAAACGGCGGCGTCGGCGTCGAAGGACTCCCCGTTGTGGAACCTGACCCCTCGGTGCAGCCTGAAGCGGAAGGTCGTGGGATTCGGCTGGCTCCAGGACGTGGCGAGCCAGGGGATGATGCGCTCCTGGGCGTCCCGGTTGACCAGCGTTTCATACACGTTGTCGTTGACGGCGCGCTCATTGCCTTCTTCCACCGCCTGGGGGTCCAGGCTCGTGGGATCTCCCCCGATCGCCAGGACGGCCGTTCCTGCCGGCGCCCCCGCCGCCAGCACCCTGGAGATATCCGCGCGTTGAGCCGAGGGAACGAGGAGATCCAGGGGACGAAGACCCAGTGACCCGGCGGTCAGCGCCGCCGCGCCTCCGGCGATGAACTGGAGCAACTCCCGCCGCGAGACTGTCTTTCCCTCCGGCGTGTCAGACGTGAGCGGTTCCCCACGAGACCGTTTCCCGACCCGACGCTCTGCCATGCCCCTCTCCTCCTCGCGCCACCGACAGCCGCCGTGAGGCTGTTAGTTTAAGGGCGATTACGCCCATCATATGGTCCGGTTCGAAGGAGCGTCAATGAACGCGCCCGTTCCGCATCGCGGAAGGCCTGCGCCGGCGCGCGGTGAATTCTCGGCCACGAGAGATCGCCCGCGCATTCGCGGCCACCTGCGGGCGCAGCTCCTGCCGGAGGACAGTGCGTGCGCCTCTACGAGTACGAGGGGAAGGCCCTCCTCGCCGGGTTTGGCATTCCCATCCCCCGCGGCGCCCTCTGGCCGCACCTCCCCGAGACCACGGGACCCTGGGCGGTGAAGGCCCAGGTTCTGACCGGACAGCGCGGGCGTCACGGCGGTATCCGTTTTGCCTCCTCGCCGGAGTCGTGCCGCCGGGCCGCAGCCGACCTGGGCGCGTCCACCATCGGCGGGTACCCCGTGCAACGCGTGTACGTGGAAGAGTGGCTGGATGTCGCCAGGGAACTGTACGTCTCGATCGTCGCCGACGGTGAGCGTCGCGCGCCGCTCCTCCTGGCGGCGGCGAGAGGCGGGACCGACGTCGAGGAACTTCCTTCAGACGAGCTCCTCCAGGTCCCCATCGATGTCCGGACCGGCCTGCACGCCGACCAGGCGAGGGACATCCTGGGGGAGATGCGGGTTCCGGCTGAACTCAGCGCCGCGGCGACGGCGACGCTGGAGCGGCTCTACAGCACGTTCCGGAGCGCGGACGCGGAACTCGTCGAGATCAACCCGCTCGCCCTGACCCGCGACGGGCGCCTGGTCGCTCTCGACGCGAAAGTCGTCCTGGATGACCGGGCCGCCTTCCGGCATCCCGAGTGGCCCACACGCGGAGGTGGGGGGACCGCGTTCGAAGAGCGCTGCGCTGCGCTGGGGGCGGTGGGCGTGGAGATGGAGGGAGCGATCGCCGCCATCGTCAGCGGGGCGGGGCTGATGATGGCGACGATCGACCTGCTCGTCGCGGGAGGCGGGCGGGTCCGCGCGGCGGTGGACCTCGGGGGCGCGGCGTTTTTGGACTCCGCGCGCCTGGAGGAGATCGTCGGCGTGACGTTCGGCTTGCACCCGCGCGCGGTTCTGGTGAACGCCTTCTTTCAGCTGGCCTCCTGCGCCCCACTGGCCCGGGGGCTGGCGGCAGCGTACGCGAATCAGCGCTTTGGCGGAAGCGTCATTGCGCGGTTGAAAGGGCGGGGCGACGGTGAGGCGCAGGAGATCCTCGAGCCGATGGGGATTCCGGTGGTAAGCGACCTGGCGGACGCCTGCCGGCTCGCCGTCGCCGCCGGAGGAGACGCCGCGGATGGCGATTCTCGTTGATCGGAAAGACCGGATTCTCATCCAGGGAATCACCGGGAGAACGGGCAGCCGGCTCGCCGAGCGGATGGTCCGGGACCGCACGCCGATCGTCGGCGGCGTCACGCCGGGGAAAGGTGGAGGGAGGGTGGCGGGGGTGCCGGTCTATGACTCCGTCGACGCGGCGCGGGCCGACACGGGGGCGACGGCCACGTTCATCGTCGTGCCCCCGCCGTTTGCCCGGGACGCCTGTCTGGAGGCGGTGGAGGCCGGGGTGAGGCTCGTCGTCGTGTACACGGAAGGCGTGCCGCTGCACGATGCCCTGGACATCTGCGCCTCCGCCCGAGCGCGCGGGGCGCGGCTGCTCGGCCCCAACTCCGCCGGCTGCGTCACGCCCGGCGAAGCGAACCTGAGCGATCTCGATGAAGCGCACCTGCGGCCGGGGCGGGTGGGGGTGGTGTCGAAGAGCGGCACCTTGACCTACGAGGCGGTCCAGGGGCTGCATCAGGCCGGCTGGGGAGAGAGTTCGATCGTGTGTCTTGGCGGCGATCCGGTGGTGGCGACCCAGTACGCGGAGATCCTGGACCTCTTCGAGGTCGATCCGGCCACGGACGGGGTCGTCCTGATCGGCGAGGTCGGCGGCAGGGCAGAGCTGGCGGCCGCCGGCGTCATCAGGCGGATGGGCAAGCCCGTCATCGCCTATGTCGCGGGGCGGAAGGCTCCGCCGGGAAAGCGGATGGGCCATGCCGGCGCCGTCGTCGTGCGGGGCCAGGACACGGCGGAGGCCAAGAGCGCGGCGCTCCGTCACGCCGGAGCCTACGTGGCCGACCAGGTGACGCAGGTCGGGGCGCTGATCGACCGCGCCCTGAGGGGCCGGCCCGCCCGCACGGCCGAGAATGGTGGGCGCCCGTGAACGGCTCCCGCGAAGCGACAGATCGCCTCGCCGAATTCGTCGAATCGTACCGATTCGACGCGCTGCCCGCGTCCGTCGTGGCCAGGACGAAGGAAGTCCTCTACGACGGACTGGGAGCCTTGCTGGGGGCGACGTCGCCGCGGTTCGACATCGGGGACGTCCTGCGCGAATTCGTCCAGGGGATGGGTGGCACGCCGGAGGCCCAGGTGTTCGGGACGTCACACCGGACCAACTGCGCCCTCGCTGCCCTGGTCAACGGCACCCTCTCGTACTACTGCGACATCGAAAGCCACCACCCCGGCGCCATCATGCACGCCATCGCCATCGTCGGCCCTGCGGCGCTGGCGGTCGGGGAGAAAATGGAGAGCCCCGGACGCGACGTGCTGGCCGCCATCGTCGTGGGCATCGACGTCGCCTGCAGGGTGAGCTCCGCGCTCAACCCGCCCGCTCTCTATGCCCGCGGGTTCCATCCCTCCTGCGTCGCCGGAACCTTTGGCGCGATGGCCGCCGCCGGCCGCCTCTACGGGCTGCGCGGTCGCGCCCTGCGGCGAGCCTTCGGGCTGGCCGGGACGCAGGCGTCGGGGCTGCTGGCCTGGGTCGATGATCCCAGCGAGCACGCCCGCCCGTTCAACATGGGACTCGCCTCGGGACACGGGGTCACGGCCGCGCGCCTAACGTTCCACGGCTTCGGCGGGCCCGCCGCGATCTTCGGCGGCAAATACCCGCTCGGGCGGGCGTTCACGGGAGCGTGGGAGGAGACCCCGCTGTTCGACCGGCTCGGCGAGCACTTCAAGGTGATGGAGCTGTATTTCAAGCGGTACGCCTGTTGTGCGTTTATCCACCCCGGGCTCGACGGGCTGCTGGACATCCTCCACGCGGACGGCGTTCCTCCCGAGGAGATCGACCGCATCGTCTTGCGCTTCCCCAGGTCGGGATACAAGGTCATCGACAACAATCCCCTGCGGTCGCACTGCGCCCAGTACGTCCTGGCGCTGGCAGCCTATCGGGGGAGCGTACAGTTCCACGACATCCTTCACGATCAACGGGAGAAGGACCCGCGGCTGCAGGCGCTTTCAGCGCGCGTGACCGTGCTGGGGGACGCCGATCTGGACGCGACCTATCCGGACCTGTATCGCTCGATTGTCGAGGTGACGACCGCGGGGGGCGCCGTCTATGCCCGCGACGTCACCTACCCGAAAGGCGCCCCGGAGAACCCGCTGGGTTGGGCAGAGCTCGATGACAAGTTCGCCGTCCTTACGCGCGACGTGCTCTCCCGCGAACGGCACACCGGCATCGCCGATGCGGTGAACGCGTTGGACCATCTCGAGCGGATTACCGCACTGACCCGGTTGCTGGCGTCCGAGGGGGAGGAGCGGCGGGGCCGCCTCGAACCGTGACGGCGGTCCTGTGGCTGTCCGGCGCGGAGGTCGAGCGCCTGGGCGTCACGCCGGACGAATGGATCGCGCTGGCGGAACACACCCTCAAGTGGCACGCGGAGACCTCGACGGAGGTGCCGCCGAAGCTGGGCGTCCACCCCCCCGCGGGACGGCACATCCTGGCCATGCCGGCCCTTGTCGCCCCGCTCGGCGCCGTCGGGATGAAGTGGATCAGCGATTTTCCCGGCAACCGACCGCGCGGCCTCCCCAGCATTTCGGGCCTGATCATTTTGAATGATCCCGCCACCGGGTTTCCCCGCTGCGTCATGGACGCCGGTGTCGTGACGGCGTGGCGGACTGCGGCCGTCACGGGCGTGGCGGTGCGGGCCTGCGCCCGGCACCCCGTCGAGACCGTCGGGCTCATCGGGACCGGGGCTCAGGCGCGCTCGCATCTGGCGATCCTCTGGAGCGCGTTGCCTCGCCTGAGGCACATGCTCATTGCCGGCCGCGACCAGGCGAAGGCGGTTGCCTTCTGCGCCGCGCAGCAACGCCAAGGGATGGTCTTGATCCCCGTGGGGAGTCCCCGGGAGGCGATTGTCGACTCGGACGTGATCGTCACCCTGACCAGCGATCTGTCGACGAGCCTGCTCGAGCCGGAGTGGGTCAAGCTCGGGGCAACGGTGATCGTGCTGGACAACGCCGCCAAAGAGACGCGCATGTTGGCCGCGGCCGACCGCGTGGTCGTCGACGACCGCGCCGGTTTTGAAAGCGAAGAGGGACGCCGGCGGTTCCCCTCCGGCTTTCCCAAGATCGACGCGGACATTGGAGAGGTGCTCTTAGGCCGGAAGCCGGGCCGCACGGCCCCACGCGAGCGTGTCCTGATCGTCCCCCTGGGGATCGGGGCGCTGGACATCGCGGGAGCGGTTGAGGTCTACCAGCGGGCTGTGACGGCGGGGGTCGGCACGATGGTGTCTCTTTAACCTAGATGCGCGGCCCTGCCCTACGTCAGGTATCTGGCAGGGTCGGCGTCGAAGTCGACCTTGCACCCGGGGGAACAGAAGTAATAGGTCGTGCCGTTGTACGTGCTGCGGGCCGGGGCCGTCGCGATCTCCACCTCCATGTGACAGACCGGATCTATGGCGACGTCCGCGTGCGCTGAGGCGCGCTCCTCCGGGGCAGGTGGGTCCGCGCCGGCGGGGACCGCTTCCGCCGTCAAGGTGCTCATCCAGCGGGTCTTTTCCTGCCAGTGTTTCCGCCGGCGCTCCGGGACGAGCGCGGGATACCCCACGTAGAGGACCGCCGCCACCCGCCGGTCCTGCGGCAGGTCCAGAAAGGCGCGCAGCCCCGGGTCTCGGATGAAGCCGCCCGTCCTCATGTAGGTCCCGACGCCCCGTCCGGCCGCCGTGAGCATCATGTTCTGGACGGCGATCATCGTGGCCGCGTAGTCGTCTTCGGCCACCTCCGGATCGGGCGAGACCCGCGTCGTCACGACGATGATGATGGGGGTGTCCGCGGTGTCCCGGGCGATCTTGTCCGCCGCCTTCAGCGCCTCGGGGGCGGTGGGATCCGGAAAGATCGTCAGCCGGAAGGCGCGGCGTACGTGCGCGAACCGGGCCTTCGCCCCGCCTTCCAGCACGAAGAACTCCCACGGCTCCGTCAGGTGGTGGTTGGGCGCCCAGACCGCGGCCTCGAGCATCTCCTCGATCACCTCCCGCGGAACCGGGTCGGAAGTGAACTTGGGAATGCTGCGGCGGCGTTTGATCAGGTCGAGGACGTCCAAGGAGCCCCTGCCCGGCGGCTGCCTCATCCGGCCCTGGCCCTCCCAGGGCGAACGGCCGCCGTTCCCGTGGCGTCCCGGCGAACGTCGCGGAGGCGGGTGCGCGCCGCCTCGGCCGCGGCATGGGGATGCAGCAGCCAGCACGCCGACCGGTGTCCGGGCCCGGCCTCGAACATCGGCGGGGGATACTCTTCGCAGACCGCCATGGCATGCGGGCAGCGCGCGGCGAAGGCGCAGCCGGGCAGGGGCCCCATCAGGTCCGGCGGCGTTCCCTCGATGGAACGCAGGCGGGCGGCCCGCTCGGCGCCGAGGCGCGGGAGACATTCCAGCAGCCCCCACGTGTACGGGTGGCTGGGGCGGGCGAAGATCTCGCCGACTGGACCCTCTTCCACCACCCGGCCGGCGTACATCACGGCGACCCGGTGGGCCATCTCCGCCACAACGCCGAGGTCGTGGGTCACCAGGATGATCGCCACGCCGCGCTGCTTTTGCAGGCTGCCGAGCAGCGCCAGGATCTGCGCCTGGATCGTCACGTCGAGGGCGGTGGTGGGCTCGTCGGCGATCAGGAGGGTGGGATCGCAGGCCAGGGCGGTGGCAATCATCGCGCGCTGGCGCAGCCCGCCGCTGAGCTGAAAGGGGTATTGGCGGGCGCGCATCTCGGGCAGGGGGATACCGACCTGGACCAGCAGCTCGAAGGCCCGCGTCTGCGCCTCCGCCCAGGGAACCCGGCGGTGGGCGCGTACCGCCTCTCCAATCTGCCGCCCAATGGGCAGCGTGGGGTTGAGAGAGGTCATCGAGTCCTGGAAGATCATGGCGATCCGGGATCCGCGGAGCCCGCGCATTTCTCCCTCGGAGAGCCCCAACAGGTCACGGCCTTCAAAGCGGATGCGTCCCCGCCGGTACGCCACGGAGTGCGACGAGAACAGTCCGAGGACCGTCTGCATCGTCACGCTCTTGCCGCAGCCGGACTCGCCCACGACCGCCAGGACCTCGCCCACCTCGACGCCGAGGGTCACCCCGCGGAGCGCGTGCACGACGCCGGCGTCGGTGAGCAGTCCGAGGTGAAGGTCGTCGATCTCCAGCAGCGGCACCGCAGCCCTACCGTTTCAGGCGGGGGTCCAGCGCGTCGCGGAGCCCATCGCCGAAGACATTGAACGCGAACATCGTCAGGGAGATGAAAAACGCGGGGAAGAAGAGGCGCCAGGTCTGGCCGGTGAGGATCGTCACCAGCGCTTCGGAGGTCATCGTCCCCCAGCTGGCGAGGGGGAGGGGGACGCCCAGGCCGAGGAAACTCAGCGCCGCCTCGGTGAAGATGGCGGCGGGGACCGTCAGCGTCAGGTTGACCAGGATCGGCCCCATGGCGTTGGGGATGAGGTGGCGGGCCAGCAGCCGGCGCGGGGAGACCCCCAGGGCGTGCGCGGCCTGGACGTAGTCCAGTTCCCGCAATTGCAGCACCTGTCCGCGCACCAGGCGTGCCATCCCCAGCCACCCTGTAGCCACCATCGCGAGGATGATGGTGAAGAGCCCGGGCCCCAGGACGACCATCAACAGCACGGTGGAGAGCAGGTGGGGCACGCCGTAGAGCAGGTCGACGACGCGCATCATGGCGTCGTCTGTCCTCCCGCCCGCGTAGCCGGAAATCCCTCCGTACACCACGCCGACGATCAGGTCGAGCAGCGCGGCGGTGAGCCCCACGAACAGCGAGATCCGCGCGCCGGTCCACGTGCGGGCAAACACATCCCGGCCGAAGTCGTCGGTCCCGAACCAGTGGCGCGCCGACGGTGGCTCATTGGCCTCCAGGACGTTCTGCTCGCCGTAGCCGTAGGGGACGAGAGAGGGACCAAGGGCGGCCATCACGACCAGCCCCACGACCACCCAGAAGCCCAGGAGCGCCAGCCGGTTCTGCCGGAGCCGGCGGACGACATCCTGCCTGCGTGAGACGCTCCTCCGGGCCTCTACCGGCCGGGCCGGCCCCTCGCGGGGGCGAAAGAGGTCGAGCGGCGGCGCCGCCTGGTCGGCGCGCCGCGCCAGGGTCACCGCGCCCCTCCCAGCACGCGGATCCGCGGATCCAACGTGCTGTAGGCGACGTCGACCAGGAAGTTGGCGAGCAGCAGCAGGGCGCTGTACACCACCACGCCGGCGAGGATCAGCGGATAGTCCCGGTCGGAAATGCTCAGGACGAAGATCTTCCCGATGCCGGGGATGCCGAAGATGTTCTCGATGATGAAGCTGCCGGTGAGGATCCCGGCGCTCAAGGGCCCGAGGACGGTCACCACCGGCAGCAGCGCGTTGCGCAGGGTGTGGCCGACGACGACACGCGCGCGGGAGAGTCCCCGCGCCGTCGCGGCCCTGACGTAGTCCTGCGACAACTCCTCCAACATGCTCGAACGGGTCAGGCGCGCCAGATAGGCCAGCGGCGCAAGCGCGAGAGAGAAGGCCGGGAGAAGGGTATGGCGCCAGGTTCCCCACTGGGAGACGGGGAGGATACCCAGCCTCACGGCAAAGACGTCGATCAGCAGCGTGGCCAGGATAAAGCTCGGCACCGAAATCCCCACCACAGCGGTCCCGATCGAAACATGGTCGGGAAGGCGGTTGTGGCCAAGGGCGGCCAGGATCCCCAGGGTCACACCTCCCAGGACCGCCAGGAGGAGGGCTTCGAGTCCGAGAAGGGCCGAGACCGGCAGCCCATCGGCAATGATCCGGTTGATGTCGCGGACCTCAGACCGGAGGGACCGGCCCAGATCCAGGCGGAGCAAATTGAAGATGTACTTTAGGTACTGTACCGGCAGCGGCTGATCCAGGCCGTAGAAGCGTCGCAGATTGGCCAGCGCCTGCGGTGAGATGCGCGCCTCGCTCGCGAACGGATCCCCCGGGATCGAATGCATCAGGATAAATGTCACGGTGATGATGACCCAGAAAGTGAGGAGGCTCAGGAACAGCCGGCGGGCGAGGTAGGCGGCCATCGGATAGGGTCCGCGGGGAGACGGGCCCGGAGGAGACCGATCTTGCTCCTTCCAGGCCTATCTCCCCGCGCGGCCGAGCTCAGGGTTCGAAGAACGCTTCCCGGTAGTCGTCCTCGAAGACCACGTAGCGGAAGACGTTCTTCAGCTTCGGATTCTGCAGCACCACGACGGTGTTCGTGTACATCGGCGCGATGGCCATGTCCTGCTGGATCAGGATCTTCTCCGCGTCGATCATGAGCTGGGTCCGGCGCTGCGGGTTCGTTTCGCGGTCCGCCGCCGTGATGAGGCGATCATACTCGGGATTGGAGTACTGCGTGAAGTTGAAGAAGTCCCCCGTCTTGAACTGCCCCATCAGGTTGGCGGCGTCATCGTAGTCGGCGCCGGTGCTGAAGGGCGCCACCACGTAGTCTTTGGCGCGTACCGCGGCTACGAACGCCCGCTGCTCCATCACCTCAATGGTCACCTGGATCCGCAGCGCTTGCCGCCACTGCGCCTGGACGAACTCTGCGATCCGTCTGGTGTCCTCCCGCGCGGACGCGCGCATCGTCACCTGGGGGAAACTGGAGAGGCCGAGTTCCCGGAGTCCCGACTGCAGGTGCTCGCGCGCCCGGACGACGTCGCCGTCCTTGTACAGGTCGCCGGCCTGCTTGCGGAAGTCGCCGGTCCCGCTGCTCAGGCCGTGGGGGATGAAGCCGCGCAGCGAAATCTGCCCGCCCTGCAGCACGCGCTTGGTATAGGCTTCGCGGTTGATCGCCAGCGAGAGGGCCTTGCGGATGTTGACGTTGGTGAACGGCGACACCTTGTTGTTGAAGCGGACGAAATAGGTGCGGGCCTGAGGCTTGATGATCGCCCGCTTCTCCGCGATGAGGCGAGCGTTGAGCTCGGTCGGCGGATCGATGATGTCGGACTGACCGGTCTGGAACATCTGATAGGCGGTGGTGCGGCTGGTCACCAGCGTGAACTCGATGCTCTCCAATCGGACTTTGTCCCGGGCCCAGTAGTTGGGGTTCGGTTCCAGCACGATCCGCTGCTCGTGGACCCACTGCGCCAGCCGGAAGGGCCCGTTGGAGACGAAGGTCGCGGCCTCGTTCTTCCACCGCGGATTGGCCCGGTCCGCCCGCGGGTTGACCGGCATCATGGAGAAGAAGCTGAGCAGGCTGAGGAAGAAGGCCGCGGGAGTGTGGAGGCGGATCTCTAGAGTGAAGTCGTCCACGGCCTTGATGCCGACCTGCGCCGCGTCGGTGACCTTGCCGCCGTTGAAGTCCTCGGCGCTGGCGATGAAGAAGAGGTTGTCCACCAAGGGCGCCCCGAACCTGGGTCCCAGCGCGCGGATGTAGGAGTAGACGAAGTCTCCCGCGGTGACCGGATCCCCGTTGGACCACCGGGCGTTGCGGCGGAGGTTGAAGGTGTAGACTCTGCCGTCGGGGCTGACCTGCCAGCGCTCCGCCACGCCGGGGATGACCTTGCCGTCCTTGTCGAGGCGGACCAGGCCCTCGAACAACTGCTTCGAGACGGTACCGGCGGCGCGGTTGTCGATCAGCGGCGGATCCAGGCTGGCCGGTTCTCCCCCGTCCAGGTTGACCCGCAGCACCTGCCGGACCGGGGCCGCCCCGGCGGGCCAGGAGCCGGACGCCGCCAGGAACGCGGCCGCGACCAGCATCAGAACGGCAACCTTCGTGCGACTGCCGCTTTGCATGGCATCCTCCTCGTGGTCAGGGTACTATGTGGCGTAGTGCATTCGACGGGCCGCGGGGGCCTCCTTCGGCCCGGAGGGAGGACGCCGATGCGCGTGCCGCACCCGCCTGAATACCTGCGCAGGGCGTCCACGCTGGCCCACCGGGTGGTGGGCGCCCTCCTCGGCATCGTCGGCCTGCTGGTGCTGGGAGAGGCCCTCGCGGGAAGCGCCCGGTCCTTTCACCTCTGGTGGTCGGGGAGCGCGGCCGTCCTGGGGCTGCTCTTCGTCGCGTTCATGCTCTTCCACCACGGCTTCCGCTTGCTGCCGTCCTGGCTGGCCGACCTCGGCGGCGACCCCCAGCAGCGGCAGCATGTCACCATTGGTATCCTGCTTACGATCGGCGCGGCGGTCGAGTTCGCGAGAACCTCCACGAATTCACCGTCTGCGCTGCTCCGGCTCGCCTGGCCTCTGGCGCTCCTGCTGATCGGCGTGATGTTCGTGCGACACACTCAGCACGGGACGGGCCAGGCCGTCGGACAGGCCCGACGATTCCACACCCTGTTGGGGTGGACCCTCGTCGCGGCCGCGCTGCTGTCGGCGGCGGCTGCCTTCAGTCCCGCCGCCGCGGCGGGTCCAGCCTCGGCGCTGGCCTTGCTGGCCGCCGCCGTGCTGCTGCTGAGCTATCGGGAGCCCGCGGGCGCGTGGGAACCTTCCTCGGCGCCTCACCATCAAATGCGTGCAGAGGGATGAGAGCCACGCGGAAAGTCAGTTCGTAATCCTCAAGCACGGCCAGGAGGGTGGATGATGGGCACCAAGCCCGCTAGGCGAACCCGACGCGAATTCCTGGAAGCGGCCGTGGTCGTCCCGGCCGGGTTCCTCGTCGCCTCGGCGGCCGAACGCTGGCTCAAAGGCCTGCAGCCGTTTGCCGCAGCGGCGACGGCTCAGGCGCTGCAGCCGACGCCCGCCTGCCCCGACGCCGATGACGTCACCGCGCCGCAGACGGAAGGTCCCTTCTTCAAGCCCCGTTCGCCGGCGCGGACCTCGCTGCTGGAGCCCGGCATGCGGGGCACAAGGATTCTCCTTACGGGGTACGTCCTCACCACGGAGTGCCGGCCGGTGACGCGCGCGCTCCTCGATTTCTGGCACGCCGACAACGGCGGCATCTACGACAACGCCGGGTTCCGGCTGCGGGGCCATCAGTTCACCGATGGCGCGGGGCGCTACTCGCTCGAGACGATCATCCCCGGGCTGTACCCCGGGCGAACCCGCCACTTTCACGTGAAGGTGCAGGCGGCGAACCAGCCGGTCCTGACGACGCAGCTGTACTTTCCGGGCGAACCGCGCAATCAAACAGACGCGATCTTCGATCGAAGGCTGGTCATAGCCGTGCGGGAAACCGGCAGCGGCAGAGCGGCGACCTTCAATTTTGTCCTGAGGCGGGCGTAACCGCCATCTCTCCAGGCAGGGTGCGTCTCCTCCACCTGCTGGTGCTCCTGGCGCTCCTGCCGGCAGCCGCGGCGGGAAGCAGCGCCGCCCCGGCGCGGCCGGAGGTCCTGGTGAGCAATGAGGACGACGGCTCGCTGACGGTGCTCGCGGCCGACGGGGGAGCATCGCGCCTCCTTCCCCTTGGCCCCCGCCCACACAACATCGCCCTCGCCGGCCGCGACACGCTGCTCGTCGCCCTGCAGGGCACGCGCGCGATTGCCGTCGTGAACCTCGTCACCCGGCGCGTCCGGCGCATCCCCCTGGGCGCGGTTCCCCACGATGTCGCCGGGTCGGCGGATGGACGGCGTGCGTTTATCCTCAGCAGCGAGGGCATCCTCATTCTGGCCGATCTCTCGACGGGGGGCGTCATCCGGCGGGTCACCCTGGGCGGCCGTCCGCACGACCTGGCAGCGGTGGGCGACCAGCTCTGGATTACGGACACCGGCGCGCGGACGGTTGCGCTCGTGGGCGCCCGAACGGCTAGACTGGCTGGTCGCGTGGCGCTGCCCGCGCCCGGCCATGACCTGGCGGCGACGCCCGGAGGCGGTGAACTCTGGATCACGCCCTGGACGGGGAACACCGTGACGGTCGTCCAACCACGGACGCGCCGGATCATCGCTCGCATCAGGGTTGGTCGGTCCCCCCAGCACCTGGCCTTTACGCCCGACGGGCGGGAAGCGTGGATCACGGAGACGGTCACGGGAAGGGTCTATGCCGTGGACGTGAAGCTGCGCCGGCCTGTGGCGGCGGTGCGGGTCGGCGGGTCGCCGCACCACGTTGCCGCCGATGCACGCCGAGCCTACGTTGCCACCAGTCCGACCAGCCTGGTCGCGATCGACATCGGGCGCCGTACGGTGGTTGCCAGGATGGCCGCGGGCGCCAACCCGCACGACGTGGTCGTGCGCTAGGAGTCAAACGGATGCCCTCTCTTAGGGAAGCCCGATGGGACGCAAGCGGCGTCTGACGGCGCGGGCGAGCCGCCGGAAGCGGATGGCGTCCGTCCTCGGGTGGTTGGTGGTCGTCGCGGCGCTGGGTGGATACCTCGTGAATGAGTTCACCGTCGATCTCCCGCCCATACACTATGGGATGTTAGCCTTGATGTTCGCCGGCGGGTGGTTGGGATTGCGCCATCTCCGCTGACCCGGCCGCAGGATGCCGTGTCCGGCCCAGTGGCGCGGCGCCCGCAGAGGAGGAGCGGGGCACTATGACGCGTAATGTACACGGCGTTCCAGCGTGGGGTGTCGTGTTCGTTGCCTGTCAGTGGGAAGGGGGATGAACATAATGAAGAGAGCGATGCGTGCGAGCGTGGCAGCGATCGCAGTGCTGGCGCTGGCGGCGGTCGGCGCCGGGTCGGCGGCCGCCGGTGCCCCCGTACAGGGCGGGACGCTGCGTGTGGCAGCCTGGCAGGAGCCGGACAGCCTGAACCCGTTCCTGGCGGTCCAGACGGTGAGTCGGATCATCCGCAAGCAGAGCCTGGAAGGGCTCTTCGACGCCGGCCCCGATGGCCAGTTCTACGCGGTGCTGGCGGCGAGTGTCCCAACCGTGCAGAACGGCGGAGTGTCGGCCGACGGGAAAACGGTGACGGTGAAGCTGCGCCCCGGCCTGAGGTGGCAGGACGGCCACGCGGTGACCAGCGCCGACATCAGGTTTACGTGGCAGGCAGTCATGGACACCGCCAATCCCGTCTCCAGCCGGGCCGGCTACGAGTTGATCACCGGCGTGCAGACGCCGGACGACGTGACCGCGGTCCTGCGGTTCAGCCGGCTGTACGCCCCCTACCTGACGCTGTTCAGCATCGGCGACGCGGTCCTGCCCCAGCACGCCTTCGGGGGGAAGACCGAGATGGCGAAGCACCCGTTCAACCGGCAGCCTGAAGGCACGGGGGCGTTCATGGTGGCACAGTGGGTCTCCGGCAGCCACGTGCTGCTGAAGCGCAACCCCAACTACCGGCGGGGGGACCGTCCCTTCGTCGAGCAACTCGTCTTCAAGTTCGTCCCCAGCCGCGAGGTGGCCATCGCCCAGATCAAGACCGGGGAGGTCGAGGCGGTCTGGAACCTGATCGAGGCGCAGATTCCGGAGTTCGAGAAACTCAGCGACGTGAATCTGCAGATCGTGCCCTCCCCGAACCTGGAATACCTGGGCCTCAACCAGAGCGCAGGGGGCGACCCGGGGAAGCCCCACCCGATTCTCAGTGACGCCCGGGTGCGTCAGGCCATCGCGCTGGCGATCGACAAGCGCGTGATCGTGGACAAGCTCCTCTTCGGCAAGGCAAAAGTGGCAACGGCGCCGCTGACCATCGGCTGGGCCTCCGATCCGTCGTTCCAGCCCACGCCGTACGACCCCCAGCGCGCCCGCAGCCTGCTCACGGAGGCGGGGTGGGCCCCCGGCGCCGACGGGATCCGGCGCAAGGGCGGGAAGCGGCTCAGCCTGCGCATCGTCACCACTACCGGCGACAAGCTCCGCATCAGCGCCGAGCAGATCATCGCCGAGCAGCTGAAGGTGGTCGGCGTCGATCTGGTGATCAGCAACGTCCCGGCGAACGTCATGTTCGGCAACTGGGAGGCTGGAGGCCCGCTGAAGCGGGGCACGTACGACATCGCCATGGACACGTGGGGGCCGGACGCCGACCCCGCCGGCTTCCTGCGGATTCTGTTCCATTCCTCGCAGATCCCCACCGCCCAGAACAAAGGGGTAGGGTGGAACTTCTTCCGCATCAAGAACGCCGCGCTGGATGGGGCCATCGACGGCGCGGACGCCACGCTCGACCTGCAGAAGCGCAAAGCGCTGTACCGCCAGGCGTCCCAGTTGATCCTGGCCAGCTGGGCGTACATCCCGTTGTACACACGGCTCAATGTGAACGCCTTCCGCACCGGAGTGAAGGGGTACAAGCCGAACTCATGGGATGAGTTCGCCTGGGACGCGGAAGACTGGTACATGGAAAGTCCATAGCCGCTGCCAGCCGCTCGGCTGGCGGAAGGCGGTCGACGGGGCGGGCGCGCCGGCAGCCCGCCCCGCGCGGCTGGTGACGAACGATGGGGCGATACGCGCTGGCGCGTCTCCTGCAGGCCGGGCCGATCCTCCTGGGGATCACCCTGGTGGCGTTCCTGGTGCTCTCCAGCATGCCCGGCGGTCCCCTGGCCGCCTATCGCGGCAATCCCAACGTGCGTGGCGAGGACCTGCAGCGCCTGGAGCGGCAGCTCGGGCTGGACCGGCCCGTTTACGTCCGCTACCTGATCTGGCTCGGCAACTTCCTGCGCGGCGAGTGGGGCTACTCGATCGTCACCCAGCAGCCCGTGCTCAGGATGATCGGCGAGCGCTTCCTCAACTCGCTCTCCCTGATGGCCGCCGCGCTGGCCCTAACGCTGGCGGTGGCCATCCCCGTGGGCGTCTACTCGGCGGTGCGCCAGTACTCTCTCTTCGACTACGCGGCCACCGGCCTGGCCTTCGTCGGCCTGTCGCTGCCATCGTTCTGGCTGGGCCTGCTCCTCATCCTGCTCTTCGCCGTGGAGCTGCGCTGGCTTCCCGCCGGGGGCATGTTCACCATCGGGGCGCCCTTTTCGCTGGCGGACCGGCTGCGCTACCTGGTCCTGCCGGCCGCGACGCTTGTCGTCGTCTCGGCAGGGTTCTACGCCCGGTACTTGCGAGCCAGCGTGCTGGACGTGCAGCGCCAGGACTTCGTCCGCACGGCCCGGGCGAAGGGCCTGGTCGACCGGTCCGTGACCTACCGGCACGTGCTGAAGAACGCGGCGCTCCCGTTCGTCACGGTCGTGGCCCTGCACCTGACCGAGCTGATCACGGGGGCGGTCGTCGTCGAGACGATCTTCGCCTGGCCCGGCATGGGCCGGCTCTTCTGGGAGTCGGCCCTGCGCATCGACTACCCGGTCCTCATGGGCATCATGACGCTCACCGCGGTGGTCGTCCTGGCGGCCAATCTGCTCGCGGATCTACTCTACGGCTTCCTCGACCCGCGCATCCGCTATGAATGACGCCGCCAGCACCGCGGGCGCGCTCCGCCGCCCCCCCGCCGCCGGCAGGACGGAGGGGACGTGGGGCCTGGCCTGGCGGCGCTTCCGCCGCCACCGCATGGCCATGGCCGGGCTGGTGGTGGTGGGCACCTTTGTGCTGCTGGCGGGCCTGGCGCCGTGGATCCTGCGGGACCTGCCGACTGCGCAGAACCTCGACCAGATGTATGCCCCGCCCACCATCCGACACCCGCTGGGCATGGATGAGCTGGGCCGCGACATGCTCACCCGCATCGCTTACGGTGGGCGCGTCTCCCTGACCATCGGGGTGCTGGCCATGGCCGTGGCGGTGACGCTCGGCACCTGCATCGGCGCCGTCGCGGGATACTACCAGGGGCGGCTGGACAACGTACTGATGCGGTTCACCGACCTGGTGCTGGTCTTCCCCGATCTGATCCTCCTCATCCTGCTGGCGGGGTTCTTCGGCACCAGCTTTGCCACCATCGTCCTGGTCATCGGTGCGGTACGCTGGATGACTGTCGCCCGGCTGGTCCGGGCCTCGGTGCTCTCGCTCAAACGCGTGGACTTCGTCGAAGCGGCTCGGGGAATGGGGGCCTCCGACCTGGGCATCATCGTCCGGCACATTCTGCCGAACAGCCTGGGTCCGATCGTGGTCGCCGCCACGCTCGGGACGGCGGGTGCGATCATCGCGGAATCGACGTTGAGTTACCTGGGATTGGGCATCCAGCCGCCGACGGCCACCTGGGGGAACATGCTCCAGAACGCGCAGGATCAGTTCACCACCGCGCCCTGGACCGCGGTCTTCCCCGGGTTGATGATCTTTCTGACGGTCGTCAGCATCAACTACATCGGCGACGGCCTGCGCGATGCCTTCGACCCGCGGACGACGAGGCGATGACCCTCTTCCATCCGCTGCTGGTGCACTTCCCGGTCGGCCTCTGGGTGACGAGCTTCTTCTTCGATACGCTCAATCTGCTCCGCCCAGATACGCCCATGTATCCGCGAGTTTCATTCTGGCTGATCGGGCTGGGGCTGCTTGGTGCCGCGGTCAGCATCCCAGGCGGGTGGCTGGATTACCTGCGCCTCCTCCGTCAGGGCGTCGCGGATCCCTTCGGCCGGGTCGTGTTCGTACACCAGGTCTTGGCGTATGCGACGACCGCAGTCTACCTGGCCATCTTTCTCCTTCGCTGGCGCAGGCCGGCGCTGCCCCGCGGTCCCCGGTTTGCGCTCGCGCTGCTCGCCGCCGGCCTGATCGCCGCGACGGCCTGGTACGGCACTACCGCGCGAAACATGGTGTGACCGCGCGCAGGGTCAGCGCAGGTCTGGTCGGCCCGCCGCCTCCCAGGCGGCCAGCCAGAACACGGCGACGTCATGCGCCGCCTTGTTCATGGAAGCCACGAGCGTTGTCCCCGCCTCCGCCCAGAGGCTCTGGTAGAAACGAAGGTCGGTGCGGGTGTACCGCTCCTGCGCCCGGGTCTGGGCCGCCAGCAGGGGAGCGATACGCGCGTAGCTGGCGATGACCGTCTCGAACGCGTAGGCCGGCAGGTCCGCGGGAGGGCGCGCCGCGGGGAGGATGACGAAGTGCGCATCGCGCCAGTTGGCCTCGATGAGGACTTCCTCGAACAGCGCGTGGGCCCCGGTGTTGCCGGTCTTTTGCCCGTTGTAGTTCTCGGTCGTGTGCAGCGGCATGTTCGCGTCCGCCGCGTAGTGTCCCAGGTCGGCGGCGGTGCGCCAGAGGGCCGGGTTGCCTTCGCGCATCTGGGCGGCGAGCCGTTCGGTGGTCTCCACGAGCGTCCACGGCAGGAGGCCGTTGGACCGGATCCGCTCCGGGCCGTACCGCTGGATGAGGACGCGGAGGTCGCGCGGCACGTCCGCGAAGGGATAGGTCCCGTACCGGTCGAGGTCGATGAAGTGGCGCGGGCCCTCGTCGGGATCGCGGCTGCGGCGCTCGTCGGCGGCCGCGGCCAGGGCGACGACCTCGTCCGCATGGGCCGTCAGCGACTGCCGGAGGGACGGGGGCAGGTTCTGAAGCGCGTAGCGATTGAGTAGCACGTGGAGGCGCGGGGACCACGGCTCGGCGGGCGGGGCCGGGATGAGGACCAGCACAAGGATGGGCGCAATCAGAAGTAGGGCAATCCGGGTGGGCATTGTCGGCCGGCCTGCGGCAGGGCAAGCCGATTCCTTTCGTGCCTTAGCCAGGTCTATTGAAGGACGCGGAGGACCGCGACCATCCCTCTCTGGAAGTGGCCGGGGACGTTGCAGATGAGCAAATATCGACCGGGCGAAAGGTTCAGCGTCAGGCGACGCGTTTGCTCAGCGTATAACACTTGAGTCCCTCCAACGCGACCGACCTCCTCCGCCCGCCCGTGCCGGCCCGTGACGGGGAGGGACGCAGGAGCGATGTTCGTCCGAAGGACGACGAAGTTGTGGGGGACGTTGTCGGTGTTGTGGACAGCGAAGGTGACTGGCCCGGCAGGGAGCTTCGTAACCGAGGGCAACAGCCGGTAGTCGACCAGCCTCACCGCCACGCTTCGTGCAGCGGCCGTTTCGGCCTTCGGCGGCGCACCGAGAGGCAGGAGGACGAAGAGCCCAAGCCAGATGAAGAGTGCGTGGGACCGCCTCACACGACCAGGGGATCCCAACCGCCGTAACGGTCACGAATCGGACCCCGCGGGATGCTCAAGACTATCAGGAGCACCCCGGCGATCAGGTCACTGATGCGGGCGGCCAGGGGGACATCCGGGAAGATCCAGACGGCGATGGCGATCAACAGTCCGATGAGCACGTTGAGGAATCTCACCCCGCGGGTGACTTCGGCCCAGGCCACGAACGCGACGACGACGGCCAGCGCCCCGAAGATGCTTTCGAATCGGAACGCCTGACCCGTGGTACCGAAAACCCACGGCGCAGCCATCACCCAGGCGCCGACCAGCGCGCTGCCGAACAGCAGCCAGTTGACACTGGCACCCCCGAACATCTCCTTCCAGGAGCCCACCGTCCACGACGGGGCGGGGCGACGTGAGAGGCCGAGGTCCTCCACCGGCTGAGGCAGGGTGCCGCCGATCCAGAAGAGGCGCCAGGCGGAGGCGCCGGACCGCTTCCCGATGACAAGAAACTGGATCATGGCGATGACCTCGTCAAACGACACCGCCACCATTACCAGCATGAACAGCGCCGTGATCAGGCAGATCGTGCACCAGGCGCCCACCGCCACCGGCTGGAGCATGATCAGGACGACGCTGGTGATCCCCAGGGGGATGACCGCGACGCCGAACATCGCGACCATCCACGGCATCGTCCGCCAGCGGCGGCGGTCCCCCATCACCGCGGAGAGCAGCTCCACGAGATAGGTGTACGCGCCCAGCCCGGAGTCGGAGATGGGAAAGGCCTTGGAGACGGCCGAGGTCAGCACCACCTCCGTCCCCCGCCCGAAGATGGGATCCCAGGCGTTGGGGATGTGCCCCAATTGGAACGAGGCCATGTAGCGCGCCAGGAAGAAGCTGATCGTTGCCAGCGCGATGACCGGGGCTCGCTGCGGCCAGGTGGACGGATTGTAGCTCCACCCCGGCGGCACGTCCGGGCCCGGCATGTCCGTGCGCATGGGAATGATCACGGAGAACGCGGTGATCAACATACCGGTCAGCGTGTCGTTGGCGTAGGAGGCCGGATCCGGGGCCCAGAAGGCCAGCGGCGCGAACGCCACCCATAACCCGACGAGGGCGTTGGCCCACGGCGCCCAGAGGACCCGCTTCATGCTGAGGACCGCGAACACGATCACGAGCGCGCCGCTGATCATGTCGCTCCACGCCAGCGGCCCGCTGCGGTAGGCCAGAGCCGCCGGGCTGAAGAGCAGCCAGGCGCCCAGCGGCATGACCGCGATGTGCACCCAGTGCTCCATCAACACGTGCCGGGCCATCAGCGGTCCGTGATCCAGTTCCTTCACCTGCATTTTGGGGCGGAGGCGCTCGGCCTCTTCGTAGAGATCCCGCTCGTGGCGAAGGAGCGCTTCCGGCAGCTCCCGCACGAGGGCCTTGCGCTCCTGCAGGGGGCGCATCATCTCGATGTGTCCCTTCGGGTCGCTCGCCAGCTGCTGCTGCACGTGGGCGTCATGGCGGCGCTGCTCCGCCATTTCCCGATCGTACTCGCGCGCCAGCACCGCATGCAGGGCGCGCATCTCCTCCAGGTGCTTCACCACTGCTTGCACCTGTTCGGGCAACTCAGCTTCCGGGGCGGGTGCCTCCCCCCCGTGCATGCCGTGCATTTCGTGGCCAGTCTGCGCCTGGCGGCCGGCGGGCACGGCGGAGGCGCCGTGTTCCTGAGACGCTTTGGCGCCCGCGCCGTGATCCGCGTGCGAGGGCTTCGCTTTGTCCTGGTGTTGATGTCCGGCCCCGTGCGGGTGCTGCTCGGCGTCGCCGGTCATGGGGACATCCTATGGCCGGCGTGGGCGGCCTCGGCGGACGAGACCGCCGACATGCGGGCCACGTCGTCCCGCACTTCCTGCAGCCGCTCCCACGACAACGCCTCCGCCGGTGCCTGTGGGGCCACCGCCTCCAACCAGGCGGGCATCGGCAGCTCGTTCTCGCGGTACCACCCCCAGGGATCGGCTTTCAGCGCGGCGACGACCTTCGGCAGCGTCTGGCGCAGCCGGTGTTGCGGCTCCCAGCCCGCAACGGTGCGGGCACGGCTGATGTCGAGCTCGTAGTGGTCGTCGGCGCGGTCGATCATCCAGGGCTTCACGAAGGGGATGCGCCACAACCGCAGCGCCTCCATCACCCAGGCGCCGGCCTTCGCCAGGGGCTTGGGGACCACAATTGTCGGCCAGTGCTGCTGGCCGTGGACCAGCCGGCCCAGGATCGACTGCAGCTCCGCATAGCCCAGTGTCTCAGGCTCACCGACCTCGAGCACCAGCTCCGGGGGGAACTCTTCGCGCCGCTCGACGAGCCGCACGCACACGTCCACCACGTCGTCGAGGTGCACCATCGCCTGACCGTGACGAGGATTGCCGCTGAAGACGTAGGCCGTCGGGTCGCGCTCGAAGATCCGCTGAATCTGCCTGGGCAGCGGCGCGGAATGGCCGAGATCGTCGTAGATGCCGGCGAGGCGCATGATGACTGTCGAAATGTCGCCGCGTTCCCGGCTGACCAGCTGCTCGGTGCGGACCTTGGACTGCGGATAGGCCCAGGTCGGCTGCAGCGGCGAGTCCTCGGTGATGGGATGGCCGGGAGTGGTCGGCGCGTGCACGAGCATTGTGCTGGAGAAGACGAACTGCTCGACCCGGAATTCCATCTCCCGTAGTAGCCGCAGCAGCCGGCCGGTGCCGCCCACAGTGATTTTCTCGTAGAGCGGGCTGGGGGCTCCCGAGAAGTCATAGTAGGCGGCGAAGTGCAGCACCGAGGCGAGTGTATTCCCGTGCAGTTCGCGCGCCGTCTCGAGGGCCCGACGCAGGCTCTGGTCGGAGGTGAGGTCGACGTAGAGGCACTCCGCGCTAGGGGGCGGATGGGAGGGCGCCTGGCGGTCGAACCCGACCACGTTGAAGTCCTCCGCCAGCCGCTTCGCCACGGCGTAGCCAAGATACCCGTTGCTTCCGGTGATCAGGATCGTCTCGCCGGCCATCTTCTACCCTCGGGCAGCGCTACGACTACTAGTGTACCCTCTAACAGAGCCTCTCTCGAAGGTCGCTGTCCACGATGTCGGTGGGGGAAGATCGATCCTCGTGTCGCCCACGGGCGTTTAGCGGGGGCTGGAGGACACAGTCAACTCTCGAAGGCCGCTGACCACGATGTGGGTCTCGCTGCGGCGGAGCGCCTCGACGCGTCCACAGCCCGCCTACTCACTCCGCAGGGCGACGACGGGATTCACGTGGGCGGCACGGCGGGCCGGATACGTGCCAAACACAATGCCGATGGCCGCCGAGACGCCGACGGTCACCGCCGCAGCCAGAGGAGAGACAGCGGTCGGCCAGCCGGCTATCTTCGACAGGATGATGCCCCCCGCGATACCGATCAGGATCCCGAACACGCCCCCGATCAGGCTGAGAGCCGTGGCCTCCAGGAGGAACTGCAGGAGAATGTCCTTGCGCCGCGCCCCGACGGCCCGGCGCACCCCGATCTCCGGTGCTCGCTCCCGCACCGAGATCACCATCATGGCCAGGATCCCGATCCCGCCGACCAGGAGTGCAATGCCCGCGACGCCGACCAGGAGCGAGCTGAATGTCTGGCTGGTCTGCTCTGCCGCCGTGAGGAGCTCGCGCTGGGTCTGGATCGTGAAGTCCTCGGGCTCGCCCGGCTCGATGCGGTGTCGCTCTCGCAGCACGGCCGCGACTTGCTGCGCCGCCCGGGGCATCTCCCCCTCGTCGCGTGCCTGAATGTAGACGCTGCTGAGATACGTCAGGTTAAACAGGCGCCGAAGGCCCGTCGAGATCGGGATGAGGATCTGATCGTCCTCATCAACGCCGGCGTAGTTGAGTCCTTTGCGCTTCAGGATGCCGATGACCTCAAACGGCACGTTGTCGATGCGGATGAGCTCACCGATCAGCTCCCGGCCCGCCCCAAGATTGGCCAGGACGGTCTGGCCCACCACGGCCACCCGCTGGACACTCTGCACCTCGTCCGCATCGAAGAAGCGGCCTGCGCTCACCCGGACCTGCCGGACCCCGGGGAACTCCTCAGAGGTCCCCACGACGGTGGTCGTGGCGGCGCTCCCGCCGGCCTTGACCAGCAGCTTCTTGCTCTGGATAGGCGCGGCGCGGGCCACGGCGGGCGCCTCTTCCATCACCGCAGCAACATCTTGCAGATCCAGCGTGGTAACGTTGCCGGCCACCCGTCCGGTCGCCGTCCTGAACTGACCGGCCGTGACGATCAGGAGGTTCGTCCCCATCCCCTGAATCTTTCCGACCGCCTCCCGCCTGGCGCCCTCGCCGACGGCCACCATGACGATAACCACCGCCACCCCGACTACGATGCCGAGGATCGCCAGGAGGGCCCGCATCCGGTTGGCCAGCAGCGTGGCCATCGCGACTCGGAATCCCTTGAGCACCCGCATCCGCAGGTCTCCTCCAACAGACCTGATATCCGCTACTCGCGGAGCGCCTCCACCGGATGAAGCGCCGCGGCTTTGCGCGCCGGCTGGACCGCGAAGACCACCCCGACCAGAGCCGCGAAGAGCACGGCCCCGATCACCGCCGACCACGACAGCGCCGCCGGGGTGCCCATCACGCGCGAGGCCAGAAAGGTTCCGCCAAGCCCGAGGGTGACGCCCAGGAGGCCCCCCAGGGCGGTCACGATGACGGCCTCCAGGAGGAACTGCAAGAGGATATCGCGGCGCCGTGCCCCCACGGCGCGGCGCAGTCCGATCTCCCTCTTCCGCTCGCTCAGCGAGATCAGCATGATGTTCATCAGCGCGAACCCGCCGACCAGCAGCGACAATGCTGCCACAATACTGAGAAACAGGGTGAGCGTCTGCGTCGTCGCGGTGAAGATGGCGATTAGCCCCTCCGAGCTTCCAACGGTGAAGTCGTCGGGCATCCCGGGTGCGATCTGATGGCGTTCGCGCAGGAGCGTTGTTACGGCTTCCTTCGTCGCTGCTACGGCCTCCGGTCCATCGACCCGGATGAAGATCATGTTGAGATACGTCTGATTGAATAGCCGGCGCGACGCCGTCGACTGAGGAATGTAGATGGCGTCATCCAGGTGGCCGCCCTCAGGTCCGGGCCCGCTCCCCTGGGGCGCGACGACTCCGATGACGGTGAACGGGACATTCTCAATCTGGATGGTCTCGCCGAGTGGATCCGCCTGGCCAAACAACGTCTTCGCCATGTTAGAACCCAAGACGGCCACCCGTCCCAGCGACGCCTGTTCCTCGTCGCCGAAGAACTCCCCGCTGGCAATGGGCGTCGATCGCAGCTGTGGGTAGTTGGGCGTCACCCCCTGCACCGCCGTCGTCGTGGACTGCCCGGCGAACGTCACGGACAAGCCGCCCTTGAACTGGAAGAGCCCTATAGCGTTGATCTTGGGGATGGCGGTCTGAATCGCCTGAGCATCCTCAGCCGTCAGTGTCGCCGGGGGCGCGCCGAAGCCCCCTCGGCCGGGCACATGGCCGCCGCCCGCGACAATCGCGATCAGCGAGGTGGAGAGCCGCTGCTCCAGGTTCCGCTGGATCGCAGCCTTCGCGCCCTGTCCGACCGAGACGATGACGGTCAGAGCCGTGATGCCGATCAGCACCCCCAGCACCATGAACAGCGTGCGCACCTTGCTGGCGGTGAGTTCGCTCACGCCGCTTCGCGCGGCCCGGAGGATTCTCATGACGCACCCCGTGCGCCGGCGGTGGCGGCCAGGACGCTCGCCGGCCCGTCGCCAATGATGCGGCCGTCCTTCAGCTGTACGACCCGCTGAGCATACCGGGCGACCTCAGGCGCATGCGTGACGACGATCACGGTCCGGCCCTGGCCGTGGAGCGCCTGAAACAGCGCCATGATCTCCTCGCTGCTCTTCGTGTCGAGGTTTCCCGTGGGCTCATCCGCCAGGAGGATGGCGGGATCGTTGACGAGCGCCCGGGCGATCGCTACCCGCTGCTGCTCGCCGCCGGATAACTGCGAGGGCCGATGGTGCATCCGCGCTTCCAGGCCGACCAGGCGTAACTGCTGGACGGCTCGAGCCGCGTCTCCGCCGTCGTCGGTGTAGACCAGCGGCAGCGCGACGTTCTGGATGGCGTTGGCGCGCGGGAGCAGATTGAAGCTCTGGAACACGAAACCGACCTGGCGGTTGCGGAGCCCGGAGAGCGCATCATCGTCGAGTCCGCCGACCTCCTGGCCCCCCAGGGTGTAGGAGCCTCCATCCGGCGTGTCCAGGAGCCCCGCGATGTGCATCAGGGTCGACTTGCCGCATCCCGAGGGGCCCATGATCGCGACGAACTCGCCGGCTTCAATGCGCAGGGAGATCTCGCGCAGCGCGGCCACCTCCCTGTCTCCCACGCTGTAGGTCTTTCGAATGCCCTCCATGGCGATCATTGTTTTCGCCTCCCCAGGTGGACTGCACGGCACCAGCCGGCTCGAGTCGCTCCCACCTACGCGGTCAGGGTGGCTCCCCCATCAACACGCGCTCCCCCTCCCGCAACCCATTCAGGATCTCGATATACGTCTTGTCCCGCCAGCCGATCGTGACCACCCGCGGCACGAACTGCTCGCCCTGCTGGACGTGGACGACGCGCCGGCCCTCGACCCGGCGCACCGCCTGATTGGGCACGGTCAGGACCTGCCTCCGCTCGGCCACGATTATGGTGACGGTGGCGGTCATGTCCGGCCGCAGCACGCCCTCGGGATTGTCGATGGCGATCACCACATCGTAGGTGACGACGTTGACCTGGACCAGAGCCTTGGGGAAGATGGCCGTGACCGTTCCGGTGAACTCCCGGTCCGGGAACGCGGCCACCGTGAAGGTCACCCCCTGGCCGGCCTGGACCTTGCCGATGTCGGTCTCGTCCACGAAGGCGTGTCCCTCCAGGCGGCGGAGATCCACGATTGTCACAAAGGTGGGAGTGCCCCCGGGGGCGCCTCCGGCGGTGACCGTCTCGCCCTGCTGTGTGGACACCGAGGCCACCACGCCGCTGATGGGCGCGGTGATCGTCGCGTAGCTCAGGGTGGTCCGAGCGATCCTCAGCGCGGCCTCCGCCGATCGCACGGCCTGTTGGGCCGCCGCCAGCTCGCGTGCCTTCGAGGCCACGCGCCCGCTCTCGGCTTTCGCCAGCGTCAGCGCCGCTTCGGCCAGCCGCACCTCATCCTGGGCGATCTGGATCTCCTCCGGCCGATACCGCTGCCGCACCAGCCTGAGCTGCTCCTGCGCCGTGCCCAGTTGGGCCATGGCCACGTCGAGGTCGCGGTTCGCCGCGTCGAGCGCTTGCCGGGCGAGGACTCCATCCTCGTAGAGCGTCCGAATGCGCTCCGCGTTCGCCCTGGCCAGGTCCGCGTTCGCCTCAGCCTGCTTGACGGCGGCTTCCGCCTGCGCGATCTCCTCCGGACGGGCCCCCTGCGAGATCAACCGAAGCCTGGCCCGGGCCGAGGAGAGCTGTGCCTCCGCGCGGACGATGCCTTCCCCCACGGTTCGGCGGAGGAGCCGCAGATCGGCGGCGACCTGCGCGGCGCGGCTCGCTGCCCCCGCCAGATCTGCTCGAACTTTGTCGACCGCGGCCTGCAGGTCGTCGTGCTGGATGACGGCGATGACCTGCCCTGCCTCGACCCGATCACCGACCTGCACCGCTAACTGTTCTACGCGACCGGAAATCCGGGCGCCGACTTTCACCTCGGCGCCGACCTGCGCTTTCACCGTGCCGGTGGCCGTCACGGTGGCGCGAAGATCACGCCGGGTCACCGCGGCCGTCGCCGGCGGCGTGCCTTTGCCCGAGCCTTTGGTGGACTGCCACACCGCGATGCCGACCACGGAGAAACCGATGATGGCGAGGATGGCGATGGACACCGGATGCCGGGTCCTCATTGGTCAGACCGGCGACGGCAGGAGCCTCACGCTGGCGACGCCCTCTCTGGGAGGTGCGGACGGGCTGTGGGGGCGAGGGCGGTGGACACCGCCGACGCTCGTGAGCAGCATGATGCTCACCAGCAGGACCAGGACGAGGGCAATGATCCCAAATATGATCACCCAGCGTGGTGTGCCGGAGTGGGGAGCCCGGTCGCCCATGTGCGTACTCCTCTTCCTATCGCGCCTGGAGTTTCAGGATTTCATGTTCCGTTCCGCCGGCTCTTGAGGCACCGCTTCGGCCGAGGTTGCCCGGGGACGGGTGAACCCGCCGAGATGCTCGGGGTGTACGCCCACAGGGATCCCCGATCGCGCATGTTGGGTCACCCTCTTCAGGACGGGGTCGCTGGGCGTCCCGTAGACCTGGATGCTCGTGGTGCCATTCAGGAACGGCCGTGCCGGGGCCATGTGCTCATGGGCCATCTGCTGATGGCGCTCCAGGGATGCCCCTTTCTGCCTCTCGTAGCATAGGTCGCCGCAGTCCGCAGGACATGACCCCGAGAGAGCGGAGGAGGGGAGAAAAGGGCTATCTTTGCGAGACGGGCGGGAGTGGAGCGGAAGCTACCCGCCCCCCTTGGGGCGGGGCAGCCAACCGCGGGCGATGCCATAGGCGGCTGCCTGGTGTCGGTTGCGGAGGTGGAGCTTGGAGAGAATGCTTTTCATGTGGTTCTTCACCGTGTGCTCGCTGATCACCAGACGCTCGGCGATCTCGGCGTTGGAGAGGCGCGCCAGCACCAGCTCCAGCACCTCCATCTCTCGGGCGGTCAGGACCTCCTCGGGCCCCAAGGGCTCATGCCGGCCCCGGATTTCTTCCAGGATCCGGCCGGCCAGCCGGCGCGAGATCGCCGCCTCGCCCCGCGCCAGGCCCCGGAGCTGCTCCAGGAGCTCCCCGGACCGCACGTTCTTGATCAGGTAGCCTTGCGCTCCCGCCTTGATGGCCTCGAAGAGAGTCTGACTGTCGTCTCGCACCGTCAGCATCACGACCGTGACGGCGGGCATCTCCACCTTCAGCTGCTGGGTCGCGATCACGCCGTCCTCTCCCGGGAGTTCGATATCCATCAGCACGATGTCCGGCCGAAGCGCACGCGCTTGCTCCAGGGCGCTCTCGGCGTCTTCGGCCTCTCCCACGACGACGAAGTCGTCCTGGTAAGAGAGGAGGGAAATCAACCCCTCCCGGAAGAGCGCATGGTCGTCAACGAGCAGGAGTCGCACGGGCCGCATGCCCGTTCTCCTTTCTTGTCCTCGGAAGAGGGATAGTAGCCGTCACGTGTGTGCCGGAGCCGGGCTGGCTCACCACCTGGAATGTTCCGCCGAGGGCCTCGACCCGCTCCCGCATATTCGTCAGGCCCAGAGGCCGCGCCCTGTCGTTCCTCTGGCCGCCCGGCGTGAACCCCCGGCCATCGTCGGTAATGACGACCTTCAGGTGACCTGACCCGTCGGACACCAGCGTCACCGTGGCCTCCTTGGCCGCGGCGTGTTTGCGCACGTTGGTCAGGGCTTCCTGGGCGAGCCTGAAGAGCTGGAGCGCGGTGAGCACGGGGAGCTGGTCGGCCACGTCATCCGTCCGAAGGCTCGTCGGGATCTTGTGCCGCTCTTCAAACTGGTCCACGTAGTCCTGCAGTGCGCGGATCAACCCTCGCTCCGCCACATTGGTGCGGAGCCCGGTGATGGACTCCCCGATGTCCTCGTAAATTTCGTCGGCCACCCCGCGCAACCGCTCGAGTGCTGCTTCCGCCTCCCGTGGCCGGTCGGCCCCCACGAGCTCCTTGATGGTGTCCAGGCGCAAGAGCAGATCCGCCACGAGCTGGGCCACACCATCGTGGAGTTCCCGGCTCAGCCGCTCCCGTTCCTGCATCACGGCGTTCATCGTCGCGATGTCACGCTCTTGGGCCAATGCCTCAGCCTGGAGCCTCCGCAGGACACTGAACATCGTCTCGGCAAAAAGGTAGGCCAGCACGAGGGCCAGGGATGCCACGAGCACTGTCACGAGCAGGATCTGCGTCAGTCTGCCTCCTGTGTACTCCAGCCGGCTGTGGCCCACCGTGAGCATGATGTGGGCCGCCGTGAGCGTCACGGGAGGGATGACGACCATGAGCCATTTGAACAGGAGCAGTCGGCGGTGCGTGACGATTGAACGGGTCGATTGAAGCATGAATGCCTCCAGTCAGGTCAGAGTGCGTTCTGGCCGGCGATGATTTCGAGTCGCTTTCACGATACCCGCTAGCCAGGGTAATCGGCACTCTGGCTGGCCCTCTCTTAAGGAAAGCTTAACCACCGCCTGGGGCCACTCCGATACGGTAGAGACGTCTTGGAAGGGTCAACGCATTCCGTGCGTCTGGGGAGGGAAAGCACGACTGGTGAGATGCAGTTTTCGAAAAGAGTGCAGATGATGCAGGACGATTCTTTCCTCTCCCCGCCCCTTAACCCAATCTTAATCTCGGCCCTAAAAGCCCCGCTTAACCCGTTGCGTCCGACGGCCCGGTAGGCTGTGTCCGCACGCAGTCTCCGATGGGAGGTGTTCTCGGACAAGGCCGTTAGCAGGTGATCCCGTGTCGACACCAGATCGGAAGCCGTGAGGAGGGAGAGAGATGCGCTGGCAGAATCGAATGCTCACCCTGGGAGCCCTGGTCGCGCCGTTAGGCGTTGCGGCGTTGTGCGGCGTAGGGCGGGCGCAACAGATGCAGATGCCGAGGCCCGAGCCCTCGGCGGGGAGGCGGGATCCGGATAACCGAAGAGCCCGTGCCCCGACAGGGGGTACCCAGGGCCAACCCAAAGCATCGGCGGCCAGCCGCTCAGGTATCACACCATGGCGGAGTGAAGGTGTTTGAGGCGGTGGCCCAGCCGGTGAAGTGGAAGATCCATCCGCAATACGAGATGCAGCCCGAAGTGTTGGCCACCGCCTGGACTACAACGGGATCGCCCCCGGGCCGATGATCCGCGCGACCGAAGGCGACCGGGTCCGTGTGATCTTCACAAACCTGCTGCCCGCGACCACCAGCATCCACCGGCAGGGCCTTCCGCTGCCCAACGACATGGGCGCTGCCTGCGAGGATCTTGAGCTTCAGATCGCCCGCCAGGTCCGGCGGCTTCTGGCGTAGCGCGGCGTGCTGGACCTTCCTGATCACCACCCCACGGTCGCCTACTTCTCCATGGAGGTCGGCCTCGACGCGGCAAAGCCCACCTATGCCGGCGGCCTGGGGGTCCTGGCGGGGGATACGCTGCGTGCCGCCGCCGATCTCGGGCTCCCCATGATCGGCATCACCCTGCTGCACCGCCAGGGCTATTTTCGTCAGCATCTCGATCCGCAAGGGAACCAGACCGAAAGTCCCGCCGCATGGTCGCCGGAGGAAGTCCTGGAGCCCGTGGACGCCAGCCTCTTCGTGCGGATTGAGGAGCGCCGCGTCCAGATCCGTGCGTGGCGCCACAGCCTCCGCGGCCTGTCCGGGCATCCTGTGATCGTCTACTTCCTCGATACGGACCTCCCGGAGAACCTCCCCCAGGACCGGGCGCTGACCGACCACCTCTACGGAGGCGACGAGCGCTACCGGCTTTCCCAGGAGAGCGTCCTCGGGTTCGGGGGCGTGGCGCTCCTGCGGGCGCTGGGGCACCGGCGGGTGGACGTCTACCACATGAACGAAGGGCACGCCGCGCTGCTTGCTCTGGCTCTGCTCGAGGAGCAGACCGGCGCGCGGGGGCTTCCCGCGGTCACCGAGGCGGACAAAGAGGCCGTCCGGCGCCGGTGTGTCTTTACCACGCACACCCCGGTGCCGGCGGGTCACGATCAGTTTTCCCTCGACCTGGTCCGGCGCGTCCTCGGAGAGGCGCGGGTGCAGTTCCTGGAGATCAACCGGTGCTGCCCGCAGGGCGTGCTGAACATGACATACCTGGCGCTGTATTTCGCCCGGTACATCAACGGCGTGGCCATGCGGCACGGAGTGATCTCGCAAACCATGTTCCCCCGGTATCCAGTGAATTCGATCACGAACGGCGTACATGCGGTGACCTGGTCGGCTCCGCCGTTCCAGCGGCTCTTCGACCGACACCTTCAGCAGTGGCGCCGTGACAACCACCACCTGCGCTGTGCAAGTGGCGTTCCTCTGGGGGAGATCACGGAGGCCCATGCCGAGGCAAAGCGGGCGTTGGTCGAAGCCGTCGAACAGCGGTCGGGCATACGGCTCAACCCCGGCGTACTTACCATCGGATTCGCCCGCCGCGCCACCGCGTACAAGCGCGCGGATCTGCTCTTTACCGACCTCGACCGTCTGCGGCGGGTCGTTTCGGCAGGCCCACTCCAGGTAATTTATGCAGGGAAGGCGCACCCGCGCGATGAGGGCGGGAAGGACATGATCCGCCGCATCTTCGAGGCCGCCGACGCCCTGCGGGGGACGATCCCGGTGCTCTATCTGGAGGACTACGACCTGACGCTGGCGCGGGTTGTCTGCGCCGGTGTGGATCTCTGGCTGAATACGCCGCAGAAGCCCCAGGAGGCCTCGGGGACAAGCGGCATGAAGGCCGCGCTCAACGGCGTGCCCAGCCTTAGCGTCCTGGACGGCTGGTGGATCGAGGGACATGTGGAGGGCGTCACCGGGTGGTCCATCGGCGACGGGGCGCAGCCGGAGAACGATCCTTCCAGAGAGGCTGTCGACCTGTACGGCAAGCTCGAGCAGGTGATCCTCCCCATGTTCTACGGGCGTCCATCCGAGTATGGGCAGGTGATGCGCTCATCGATTGTCTTGAACGCTTCCTTTTTCAACACGCAACGGATGCTCCATCAGTACCTGCGCAATGCCTACGAAGTGAGCGACACTAGACAGGGCGAATCCTTAACGAAAGGTGAACACTCCGCTAACAGCCCCTGATGACGGGGTGCCGACTGGTGACGCCGTGGGTATCAAGCCCGTGCAGGCAAAGTCACGCCGGCGGTTCCCCCGACATAACCCGCGCAGAGGGAGGCCTCCTCTTAGAGTTGTCTGCTGAGGGGACGAGAGAGTACACCTCCGACCGCTCCCCCGACCACTCCTGCAGCCATCGAAGCGGCCCCCGCAGCAACGCTGTAGCGGAAGGACGGCTCGAGGAAGAGGTTGGCGGTGCCGTAGAGGAAGCCCGTCTGGAGGAATCCGATCCCGGCGCCGATCAATGCGGGGCTTGTTCGGCCGCCCGCTAGGTCGGCGAATGCCGCCGGGAGCACGTAGGAGAAGATCGACAACCAGATCGGCGGATGCTCATGAGGCGGAATGAGCACCCCCGGAGCCGGCACCCGTGGCTCCGTAGAGATTGCGGACAACACAAGAAAGAACGCTGCCGAGATCATCGCACCTCCCGGGCCGGCGATCTGAGCCCTCATCGCCAGCAACACCAGCGCCAGGAAGAGCGCGGGGATGGCCTCCCCTGCAGGACCGACCACATGGTACGGGCCCAGGAGCTCCAGCGGTGCGGCCAGGAAGAGAAGCAAGAGGAGCAGCGCTCCGCCAGCCATGCCCATGAACAGAAAGCGGGCCACGGGGTCGGGATCGCGCCGCAGAAGCCGAAGCGCGACGATGTCCACCGCGATCAACCCGGCGACGAGCGTCACGTGGGGAAGACTCCAGACCACCAGAGGACTTCTCAGGTCCTCGACGCCGAACACCCTGTGCCAGATCTCGTCGAAGGGAGCGGACAACGGCACGAGCAGCGCGGCGGCGACCAGCCATCTCAATCGCGGATCGCGGCTCCGCCACCAGCCGGCTGCGGCTGCGACCAGGGCGGCCGCGACACCGACCTGGAGGAGAACGTGTGGAGGTTCCCAGAACGTATCGCGGCCTAGGGCGGCGTGCCACCACACGTCCCAGGAGCCGGCTGTGACGACGGTCATCAGCGCGGCGACGACGACGCGGGCCAGGGTGCGAGCCGGCGTGTGGGTATCGGTAGCGACGGTGCTATCCATTGTTCTGCGCCTCAGCCAACTCGAGAGTGACCTCCTTCACCTCGGCGAGGGCCTGCTCGTGGTGCAGTGACTCCTGTTTAGTTCATCAGGCGCCGCCTCTGCTCGTACTCCTCGGACGAAATCTCCCCCCTGGCGAACCGCACTTGCAGCACCGAAAGGGCTTCCGACGCTCCACGCCGCCAGCGGAGCAGCAGCGCGATCACGGGAACGACCAGGGCGAGGAAGAGCCCCCAAAAGAGCAGCGCCTGCACTCCCCACCACCACATCACCGGCATCATGCCGCCCATCATTCCGCCCTGTCCGCCGGGGACCATCATGCCGCTTCCCATCGACATCATGGGTCCCATCATCACCATGCACGTCCGCGCCATTTGAGCGGAGTCATCCCGCGTATCGCCCGGCGGCATCGGTCCCGGCGAAGGCATCGATCCAGGCATCTGTGCCGCCGCCCCAGCAGCGAAACCGAGGACCATCACTACCAGCAACGCCAGCGTTGATGCGCGCATCTCTTACCTCCCCAGGAGCCGCTGAATGTGTTCCACCATCCACTCCTCCGGCACCGCTCCCACATACTTTCCGACAATCGTCCCCTGCTGATCGACAATGAACGTTTCCGGCACGCCATAGACGCCGAAGTCGATGCTGATTCGCCCCGTCCGGTCCATCCCATTGGGAAAGGTCTGCTCGAAGCGGCGGATGAATTCCCGGGCCGGACGTTCCTGGTCCTGGATGTTGACGCCGATGACCACCACGCCGTCGTCCCGAAAGCGTTCCCAGACGCGTTGGAGGCGAGGAGCTTCCTCATAGCAGGCCGGGTAGCACCAGGACGCCCAGAAATTTACGATCGGTTTGTCCCCGGAGCGTGCCAGATTGCAGCGTCCCCCCCCGTGAAGAGCGGTAGGGTGAAGGCAGGCGCCGGACGGCCGACCAGCGGGGAGGGGAGATGATCTCGGTCAATTCGTTCATGCGCGATCGCATGATGAAACCGTATGATGTACCGTAGTTTTCAGCATACAAGGAACGCCGACGCGGAACCATGCGGTGCGCGTAGGTGAGGCTAGGTGGCAGAGGGAAAGGTTCGACGTAGATCTCACTCCCGCCGGCGGCCTGCCCGCAAGAGAGGTCCAGCGCGTCGCGTTCTCGTGGCTATCGCCGTTGCCGCTTTCGGCGCCACTCTCGCCCTGCTCCTGTGTGGCCACGTCTACCGCAGCGAGAGCGGCGGGGAGTCCTGGTAGGGCGATCATGGGATGAGAACACGGGCGGTCATCATTAGCGCGACTGTTGGTCTCCTGGCCGCGCTAGGAGCCATCTATCTGACGACGCGGGTTCTCCCCTCGGGGGCCCTCCCTACGCCTGCGAGTCAGTTCCAGCCTCTCCCTACTCCCCAGGGGCCATTGCCCGTCGCCCCACGGGTAGGAGCGAGAGCGCCTGCCTTCCAGGCGCGCCGGTTCGATGGCGGTACCCTGCGTTTGGAGGACCTTCGAGGCAAGGGCGTGGTCCTAAATTTCTGGGCGTCATGGTGTGTCCCGTGCCAGCAAGAGGCCCGCGACCTCGAAGCCACGTACCAGGAGTACCGTGGGAGAGGGATCGTCTTCGTCGGCGTGGATATCCAGCAGGATACCTGGGAGGATGCACGGGGATTCCTCAAGGAGTTTGGCATCACCTATCCAGTGATCCGCGATGCGGACGGAAGGATTGCCTTGGCGTATCAGCTGTATGGATTGCCGACCACGTTTTTCATCGACGCGGGCGGCGTCCTTCGGGCGAAGTATGTGGGGCCCTTCCTCGGCCCGGAAGGACTGAGAGAGTTGGAGCATCGGATCGCCGGAATCCTGCCCTGATCGGGTGCTCTCACGCCCGGGTTCCCCGGGGTGGGCCGATCGTCGCGAGCCCGCTCAGTGCAGCAAGCCCAACGCTTCCACCCGGACACGCATGGCCGCCGGAGAGACCTGGAAGTCTCGGGCTAGGTCCGAGATACTCCGTCGCAGAGCCTCGGCGCGCTCCCGTTCCCCCACCGGACGGTTGGCACCCTGCTGCATGCGAGTAAAGCGGGAGCGCACTTCGGCGGCCGGCATCAAGAGTTCAGCGGCGAAGGAGCGGGCGGCGCCCTCGGCGCGCCGGCGATGCGGCTCCTGAAGGATGGCTTCCTCGGCGGGCGCGTCGCTCGCCACCAGCGCAAGATGCCCCAGCACCGCATGGCCGAGCTCCTCTGCCAGGACCCAGCGCTGTTCCGCCTCAGACCGAAAGGCATACTCTCGATTGACCAGCAGGGCGATCCCGCCCTGCCGCCGCGCAATTCCGCCGCGTTCTCCCCTCGGCCTGGAGACCCACTCCACCGGGTACCCGAGTAGACGCGCCGCCGCTTCCACATTGACCGGTGGCATCAGCGCGAAGGCGGACAGGACCTCCCTCGCCGCCCGGACCGGATCGGTGGCCGCAGCATCGGCCTGCTCTGCACCGGCTGCGGCTGCTGTCCGCTCCGGGCGGGAGATGTAGGGTGCACTCAGCTCGCGCACCGCCGCCATCCGCTGCGCGCTGATCTGACGGCCACCAGTCTCCAGCTGAATGAAGCCGCAGGCGCGACAGGCCCAGGCAACCGGGTCCTCGCACGTGGACCCGAATTCGGGAGTCATCTCATCCCCGCAGACAGGACACCAGCGCACAACGCTCACTGCGTTCATCGGGTCATGATGGGAGAGGCGTGAGGTGGAGTGCCTTCGGCGCTCCACCGGCCGCCCCCTGCCCTCAGAGGCAACCGCGTTGCTCCTGGAGACCATCGCGGCCGGCCCACGGTTTGACACCAGCTCGCGTTCCTTCCTATAATTGGTGGCGCTTGACAGGGCAGGTCATGTCTTTTTTCATTTCTGGGGGGTTTTGATGGCCCGTACGACCGATGTGAAGCCGGGGCGGCTCCTGCAGCGCGCGGCCCGTCCGCTGGCACCGCGGCAGGGCCCGGCATTCATCCAGCGGATCGTTCGCTATCTCCGCGAGGTGCGCATCGAGCTCGGGCGGGTGGACTGGCCCTCGCGCCGAGAACTAATCGGGTCCACGCTGGTGGTCGTGGTGGTCCTCGTTGCCCTCTCGTTGTACCTGGGCGCCTGGGACTACGTGTTCACCTTCACCATCCGGCGCTGGCTGATCGGGCCGACCCCCTAGGAACGCGGGACGGGGCATGAGCGAAGATCCTCTCAAGAACATCTTCATCGACGAGCCGGTCGTCACCGAAGAGCCGGCCGTGGAGGAGGAGGCTGAGGCGGAAGCCGAGGCGCCGATCGATCCCCGCATCCGCTGGTTCGTCATCCACACCTATTCCGGCTACGAGAACCGCGTGAAGAACAACCTGGAACGGCGCATCGAGTCGATGAACATGCGCGAGAAGATCTTCCAGGTCCTCGTGCCCATGGAGAAAGAGAAGGAAATCAAGGGCGGCAAGCGGCGCGAGGTCGAGAAGAAGATCTTCCCGGGCTACGTGCTGGTGCAGATGATGATGGACGACGATTCCTGGTACGTCGTCCGGAATACGCCGGGCGTCACGGGGTTCGTCGGCTCGGGCGCCCGCCCCGTCCCTCTGGAGGATAAGGAAGTACGCCAGCTCCTGCGGCAGCTGCGGGACGAGACCCCCAAGTACCGGATCACCTACCAGAAGGGGTCGCCGGTGCGCATCACCGCGGGGCCGTTCCAGGACTTCACCGGCATCGTCGACGAGATCATGATGGAGAAGGAAAAGGTCCGCGTCCTGGTCAGCATCTTCGGGCGGGAGACGCCCGTGGAGCTGGACTTCGGACAGGTGGAGCGAGTCTGAGCCATGGCCAAGAAGATCGTCGCGGTCGTCAAGCTGCAGATCCAGGCGGGCAAAGCCACGCCGGCGCCCCCCGTGGGTCCGGCCCTGGGGCAGCACGGCGTCAACATCATGGAGTTCGTCAAAGCGTACAACGAGCGCACCGCCCGCCAAACCGGGACGGTGGTGCCGGTGGAGATCACGATCTTCGCCGACCGCACCTTCACCTTCGTCACCAAGACCCCGCCGGCCGCCGTGCTGCTGAAGCAGGCGGCGGGATTGGAGAAAGCCTCAGGCGAGCCGAACAAGAACAAGGTGGGCAAGGTGACGCGCAAGCAGATCCGTGAGATCGCCCAGCAGAAGATGGTGGATCTGAACACGCGTGACGTCGATTCCGCCATGGCCATGATCGAAGGCACCGCCCGCTCCATGGGGATCGAGGTCGTCGGCTAGACACATCCCGTGTGGGAGGGCGCCGCGGCGCCCGCAATTCTCGGGGTCCCCGAAAATTCGCAAAGCGAATTTTTGGGGTGAGCCTACCACAGGAGGCACACACGATGAGCAAGCCTGGCAAGCGCTACACCGAGGTCAGCAAGCTGGTCGACCGGACGCGGCTCTATGGGCCGGAGGAGGCGGTGCGGCTCCTCAAGCAGACCGCCCGCGCCAAGTTCCCCGAGACGGTCGAGGTACACGCCCGCCTGGGGATCGACCCCAAGCACGCCGATCAGCAGGTCCGCGGCACCGTCCCGCTGCCGGCGGGCACCGGGAAGTCGGTGCGCGTCCTCGTCTTCGCCAAGGGGGAGAAGGCCAAGGAGGCGGAGAGCGCCGGCGCCGACATCGTCGGGGTCGAGGAGTTGGTGGAGAAGATCCAGGGGGGCTGGGCTGAGTTCGACGTGGCCGTGGCCACGCCGGACGTGATGAATCTCGTCGGCCGGCTCGGCCGCATTCTCGGTCCGCGCGGGCTGATGCCCAACCCCAAGGCGGGCACGGTGACCATGGACGTGTCCAAGGCGGTCCGCGAGATCAAGGCCGGGAAGATCGAGTTCCGCGTGGACAAGGCCGGCATCATCCACGTGCCCATCGGCAAGGCCACCTTCAGCGAGGAGGACCTGCTGAAGAACCTCACCGCGCTGATGGATGCCCTCGTGCGGGCGCGGCCGGCCGCGGTGAAGGGGCAGTACCTGCGCTCGATCACGATCACCAGCACGATGGGCCCGGGGATCAAGATCGATCCCACCCAGGCACAGGGGCTCTCCAAGGTCGCCTGATCGCGCGCGGCTCGTCCATGTACCGCCAATGTACCAACAACTCGGTCCAGACCGAGTTGGCAGGGAATTTGACCGCGGAGACTTTCGCATGCTAGACTCGCGGCGTTGTTCGAAAGGCCCATAGCCCCAGACAGCAGGCGCCAGCCGGCGTAAAGGCGGGGCTGACCCCGCCGCCTGCCGAGGCAAGATCGGTGCGGACGGACCGTCCTGTCTGGGGAGCCGTCCGCGTTCTGTTGTGGAGGCCAGAGCAGATGGCGCGTCCGGACAAGGTCAATGAGGTCGAGGCGCTGCGCGAGCGGCTGGGTCGGGCGCAGACGATCGTCCTGACCAACTTCCGCGGGCTCACCGTCGGGGAGATGGGCCAGCTCCGCGCCAAGCTGCGCGAGGCCGGGGTGGAGTACCGCGTGGTGAAGAACCGGCTGCTGCGCATCGCCGCGCGCGACGCCGGCATCGAGGGACTGGACCCGTACCTGGAAGGGCCGACCGCCGCCGCGTTCGGCACCGACGACCCCGTGGCGGCGGCAAAGATCATCCACGACTTCATCCGCCAGATGCGCAAGCTGGAGACCAAAGGCGGGGTGATCGACCGCCGGGCGGTCACGGCGGCCGAGATCAAGCGCCTGGCCGACCTGCCTCCGCGGCAGGTCCTGCTGGCGCAACTGGTGGGGGGCATTGCCAGTCCGTTAACGGGAATGATGACCGTGCTCAGCGGCGTGACGCGGGGTCTGGTCATCGCGCTGGACCAGATCCGGCAGCAGCGAGAGGCGGCCTGAGGCCGCGCGAGGAGGAGGAGAGGGATGGCGACCAAGACGAAGATCAGCAAGGAAGAGCTTTTGGAGGCGATCGAAACCCTGACGGTCCTCGAGCTGGCCGATCTGATCAAGGCGCTGGAGGAGCGCTTCGGCGTCAGCGCGGCCCCGATGGCCGTGGCGGCCGCCCCGGCGGCGGCCGGGGGAGGGGCTGCTCCGGCGGCGGCGGTCGAGGAGCAGACCGAGTTCGACGCGGTCCTGGCCGCGGTCGGCGAGAAGAAGATCCAGGTGATCAAGGTCGTGCGCGAGCTCACCGGCCTCGGGCTGAAAGAGGCGAAAGAGCTGGTCGACACCGCCCCCAAGCCGGTCAAGGAGCGCGTGAGCAAGCAGGAAGCGGAGCAGATCAAGACGAAACTAGAGGCGGAAGGCGCGAAAGTCGAGATCAAGTAGGCCGGCGGCAGCGCCGGCTCCGCTCGCCCGGCACCTGCTACCCTTGACGCCCTTCGGCCCGGGTGTTAGTATCCTTTTTACTGCGCGAACCCGGGTAGATGGGGGATTCTGAGATCACGGAACACCCCAACCAGAGTTGAAGGCGAGGCCCGAGACCGGAGCCTTGCTTTCGTCATTTCCGGAGGTTCATTCCCTTGGCGTGAGCGTCTCGCTCATGCCGTCTGAAGTTTTCTTGCCACAAACTCATTGGAGGTGAGGTCTGCCGCCGTGAAGACGCAGACGATGCAACGAGCCCTGCGCCCATCCGCGTCGCTGAAGAAGCTCGGCCTGGAAGGACGCGTCGTGAAGCGCGGAATGCGCCCGCGGTTGTCCTTCGGCAAGATTCCCGAAGTCACCGACCTGCCCGATCTCGTGGAGGTGCAGCGCCGCTCCTACGAGTGGTTCCTGCGGGAGGGGATCCGGGAAGTCTTTGACGAGATCTCGCCGATCCAGGATTTCACGGGGAACCTGGAGCTCCACTTCGCCGTGGGCAAGCCCAAGGCGCGCCCGGACAGCATCTTCGAAGGCGAGCCGGTGCTCGATTTCGGCGGCTACCGCTTCGAGCGGCTGAAGTACACCGAAGAAGAGTGCCGGGACCGCGACTATAACTTCAGCGCGGCCCTCAAGGTGAAGGTGCGCCTGGTCATCCGGGAGACCGGAGAGATCAAGGAGCAGGAAGTCTTCATGGGCGACTTTCCCCTGATGACCGAGCGCGGCACCTTCATCATCAACGGGGCCGAGCGCGTCGTCGTCAGCCAGCTGGTGCGCTCCCCCGGCGTCTACTTCAGCTTCGCGCCGGACACGGCAGGCCGGCTGCTGCCCGCCGCCACGGTGATCCCCCACCGCGGGGCTTGGCTGGAGCTGGAGGCGGACAACAACAAGATCCTCTACACTCGCATCGACCGCACGCGCAAGATCGCCGCGACGGTGCTGCTGCGGGCGGTCGGGTACGAGTCCAACGAGCAGATCCTCAAGCTCTACGGGGACAACCCGGTCATCCGCGCCACCCTGGAGAAGGACAACAGCAAGAACCAGGACGAAGCGCTGATCGAGATCTACCGCCGCCTCCGGCCGGGCGACCCGCCCACCGTCGAGTCGGCGCGCACCCTGATGCACACCCTCTTCTTCGAGCCCCGCCGCTACGACCTGGGACGGGTGGGCCGGTACAAGCTCAACAAGAAGCTCACCCTGAAGCACGGCCTGGATACCCGCACGCTGACCAAGGACGACATCGTCGAGATCATCCGCTATCTCACCAAGCTGGTGCGTGGGGAGGCGGGCGCCGCGGAGGACGACATCGACCATTTGGGCAACCGCCGCGTCCGGTCGGTGGGCGAGCTGCTGCAGAACCAGTTCCGCATCGGCATGCTGCGGATGGAGCGGGTCATCCGCGAGCGCATGACCATCCAGGACACCGCGCAGATCACGCCGCAGGTGCTGATCAACATCCGCCCTGTCGTCGCGGCGATCAAGGAGTTCTTCGGCAGCAGCCAGCTGAGCCAGTTCATGGATCAGACCAACCCGCTGGCGGAGCTGACGCACAAGCGCCGCCTCTCCGCCCTCGGCCCCGGCGGCCTCTCGCGGGAGCGCGCCGGTTTCGAGGTGCGCGACGTGCACACCTCCCACTACGGGCGGATGTGCCCGATCGAGACCCCGGAGGGCCCGAACATCGGGCTGATCTCCTCCTTGGCGACGTACGCCAAGGTCAACGACCTGGGCTTCATCGAGACCCCGTACCGCGAGGTCAAGGCAGGCGTCGTCGGCAAACGCATCCAGTTCCTTACCGCCGACGAGGAGGACAAACACGTCGTCGCCCAGGCGAACGCAGTGCTCGACGAGGACGGCAGGCTGGTCGGCCCGCGGGTGACCGCGCGGCACGGCCACGAGATCAAGCTGGTGCGCCCGGACGAGGTCGACTTCATGGACGTCTCGCCGAAGCAGATCGTCTCGGTGGCTACCGCCCTCATCCCGTTCCTGGAGCACGACGACGCCAACCGCGCCCTGATGGGCTCGAACATGCAGCGCCAGGCGGTGCCGCTGCTGAAGACGGAGGCCCCGCTGGTGGGCACGGGCATGGAGTACCGCAGCGCCGTGGACAGCGGCGCCGTGGTGGTGGCCCGCCGCGACGGCGTCGTCGAGTCCGTCTCCGCCGAGGAGATCGTCGTCAAGGCCTCCGGGGGCAAGCGCGATACCTACAAGATGATCAAGTTCCAGCGCAGCAATCAGGGCACCGCGATCAACCAGGTGCCGATCGTGCGCAGCGGGCAGGAGGTCAAGGAGGGCGAGGTCATCGCCGACGGCCCTTGCACCGACCAGGGTGAGCTGGCCCTCGGCCGCAATGTGCTGGTGGCCTTCATGCCCTGGGAGGGCTACAACTACGAGGACGCGATCGTCGTCAGCGAGCGCCTCGTGAAGGAGGATCTCTTCACCTCCATCCACATCGAGGAGTACGAGGTCGAGGCCCGCGACACGAAGCTGGGCCCCGAGGAGATCACGCGCGACATCCCCAACGTCGGTGAGGAGGCCCTACGCGATCTGGACGAGCGCGGCATCATCCGGATCGGCGCCGAGGTGCGCTCGGGCGACATCCTGGTCGGGAAGGTCACGCCCAAGGGCGAGACCGAGCTCACCGCGGAGGAGCGGCTGCTGCGCGCCATTTTCGGCGAAAAGGCCCGCGAGGTGCGGGACACCTCGCTGAAGGTGCCGCACGGCGAGAAGGGCAAGGTCGTGGGCGTGAAGATGTTCAGCCGGGATCAGGGCGATGAGCTGCCGCCCGGCGTGAACACGCTGGTGCGCGCCTACGTCGCTCAGAAGCGCAAGGTCACGGTCGGCGACAAGATGGCCGGCCGCCACGGCAACAAGGGCGTCATCTCGGTCATCCTGCCCGAGGCGGACATGCCCGCCCTGCCGGATGGGACGCCCGTCGACCTGGTGCTCAACCCGCTCGGCGTGCCCTCCCGCATGAACGTCAGCCAGGTGCTGGAGACCCACCTGGGGTGGGCCGCGGATAAGCTCGGCATCTGGGTGGAGAGCCCGGTCTTCGACGGGCCGCGCGAAGCGGAGATCCGTACGCTGCTCACCCAGTCGGAACTGCCGGGAACCGGCAAGCTGCGCCTCATCGATGGCCGCACCGGAGACGCCTTTGACCGGGACGTCACTGTCGGGTCGATCTACATGATGAAACTCCTGCACCTCGTCGAGGACAAGATCCACGCGCGCTCCACCGGCCCGTACAGCCTGATCACACAGCAGCCGCTGGGAGGTAAGGCTCAGTTCGGCGGTCAGCGCTTCGGGGAAATGGAAGTGTGGGCGTTGGAAGCCTACGGCGCCGCCAGTACGTTGCAGGAATTGCTCACCGTCAAGTCCGACGACGTGGTCGGCCGGGTGAAGACGTATGAGGCGATCGTCAAGGGCGAGAACATTCAAGAGCCGGGCGTTCCCGAGTCGTTCAAGGTGCTGGTCAAGGAACTGCAGTCGCTGTGCCTCGACGTCAAAGTCCTCAGCGAAGACAAAAAGGAAATCGAGCTCAAGGAGATGGAGGAAGACATCGCTGAGACGGCTCGCGCACTCGGCATCAACCTCGAAGGTGAGGAAGCGTTGGTCGAGGGGTTTTAGGTCTAGATGCAGGAAAGCACGCAGACCCAGAACCTGACTCCGGAACTCATCAGGGAGTTCGTGATCGCCGGACACTGGGACTTGCCCACGGTCAAGGCCATGCTGGCGGAGCATCCGGCACTGCTGGACGTCGGCAACGAGTGGGCGCCCGGGGACACGGAGACGGCGATTCAGGCGGCCGCCCATGCGGGCAGCCCGCGCGTGGCCGAGTTCCTCTTGACCCAGGGAGCGCCGCTGGAGATCTGCACGGCGGCGATGCTGGGCCGCCGGGTTGCGGTGGAGCAGCTGCTTCGCGAGGATCCGGTGAGGATCGGCACGCAAGGCGCGCACGGGATCCCCTTGATGGCGCACGCGGCGCTTAGCGGCGACGTGGCTCTGGCGAAGATGCTGAAGGAGCGCGGGGCGCGGGAGGGGAGCTCCATGGCGCTCAGCAACGCCGTCACCAAGGGGCATCTGGAGATGGCGCGCTGGCTGCTCGAGGCCGCCGAGCCCGACCTGACCTGGAAGAACTATCAGGGCAAGACCGCGCTGGAGCTCGCCGTCGAAGGCAAGCACGAGGAGATCGCCGGGTTGCTGCGGGCGCACCGCGGGCAGGGAACGACGGTCGTGAGGGAGGCCTAATGCAGGACGTCAACAACTTCGATGCCGTCAAGATCGGTCTGGCCGCGCCGGAGCAGATCCGGCTCTGGTCGCACGGCGAGGTGAAGAAGCCGGAGACGATCAACTACCGCACCCTCAAGCCGGAGCGGGATGGGCTCTTCGACGAGCGCATCTTCGGCCCGGTCAAGGACTGGGAGTGCCACTGCGGCAAGTACAAGCGCATCCGCTTCAAGGGGATCATCTGCGACCGCTGCGGCGTGGAGGTGACGCGCTCGAAGGTGCGGCGCGAGCGGATGGGGCACATCTCCCTGGCCGCCCCCGTCTGCCACATCTGGTACCTGAAGGGCGTGCCCAGCCGCATCGGGCTGCTGCTGGACATGTCCCCCCGGGCGCTGGAGCGGGTCGTCTACTTCGCCATCTATGTGGTCATCGACCCGGGGACCACCCCGCTGAACAAGCGCCAGCTGCTCACCGAGGCGGAGTACCGCGAGATGCGGGAGAAGTACGGGCCCGCCTTCCGCGCCGGCATGGGCGCCGAGTCCATTCGCGAATTGCTCACCGAGATCGACCCGGAGAAGCTGTCGCGCCAGCTGCGCGGCGATCTGACCACCGCGGGAGGGCAGAAGCGGATCAAGATCCTCAAGCGCCTGGAGGTGGTGGAGGCCTTCCGCAAGAGCGGCAACCGGCCGGTGTGGATGATCCTGGACGTGGTGCCGGTGATCCCGCCGGACCTGCGCCCGATGGTGCAGCTGGACGGCGGCCGCTTCGCCACGTCGGACCTCAACGACCTCTACCGCCGGGTGATCAACCGCAACAACCGGCTGAAGCGGCTGCTCGACCTGGGCGCGCCGGAGATCATCGTGCGCAACGAGAAGCGCATGCTGCAGGAGGCCGTCGACGCCCTCATCGACAACGGCCGACGCGGCCGCCCGGTCACCGGCCCGAACAACCGGCCCCTCAAGTCGCTCTCGGACATGCTCAAGGGCAAGCAGGGGCGCTTCCGCCAGAACCTGCTGGGCAAGCGCGTCGACTACTCCGGCCGCTCGGTCATCGTGGTCGGCCCCAAGCTGCGGCTGCACGAGTGCGGCCTGCCCAAGGAGATGGCCCTCGAGCTCTTCAAGCCGTTCGTGATGAAGAAGCTGGTGGACCGCTCGCTGGCCCAGAACATCAAGTCGGCCAAGCGCATGGTCGAGCGCTCCCGCCCCGAGGTCTGGGACGTGCTGGAGGAAGTGGTGCGCGAGCACCCCGTCCTGCTCAACCGGGCGCCGACGCTGCACCGCCTGGGCATCCAGGCCTTCGAGCCCGTCTTGATCGAGGGCAAGGCCATTCAGGTGCACCCCCTCGTCTGCACGGCCTACAATGCGGACTTCGACGGCGACCAGATGGCGGTGCACGTGCCGCTGTCGGCGGCGGCGCAGGCGGAGGCCCGGCTGCTCATGCTGTCGGCCTATAATATCCTCTCGCCGGCCTTCGGCCGCGCCATCACCAGTCCGACGCGCGACATCGTCTTCGGCTGCTACTACCTGACGCAGGAGCGCGCCGGAGCGCGTGGTGAGGGGAAGATCTTCTCCACGCCCAACGAGGCCGTGATGGCCTATGAGACCGGCACAGTGGACCTGCACGCAAAGGTCAAGGTGCGGCTGGCCCGCGACGGCGAGGTCATCGAGACCACGATCGGCCGGGTCATCTTCAACGAGGCCATCCCCGAGGAGCTGCGTTTCCTCAACGAGGTCTGCGACCGCAAGGTCCTCGCCCAGGTGGTCTCGGAGGCGTACAACCGGCTGGGCTCGACCAAGACGGTGCAGCTGCTGGACGCCGTCAAGGACGTGGGCTTCCGCTTCGCCACCAAGAGCGGCTCGGGCATCGCCATCGGCGACATCGCCATCCCCGAGGCGAAGGAGAAGATCCTCAAGGAGGCGGACCGCCAGATCGACGCTATCGAGAACCAGTTCCGCCGCGGCCTGATCACCGACGGCGAGCGGTTGCAGCGGGCCATCGACGTCTGGACCAAGGCCACGGAAGAGGTCACCGACGCCATGCTGGAGGGCTTCGACCTCTTCAACCCGCTCTACATGATGACGCTCTCCGGCGCGCGCGGGAACACGCAGCAGATCCGCCAGCTCGCCGGCATGCGCGGGCTGATGACCGACCCCAGCGGCCGGATCATCGAGCTGCCGATCAAGGCGAACTTCCGCGAGGGCCTCACCGTGCTGGAGTACTTCATCTCCACCCACGGCCAGCGCAAGGGCCTCGCCGACACGGCCATCCGCACCTCCGAGTCGGGCTACCTCACCCGCCGGCTGGTGGACGTGGCGCAGGACGTGATCATCCGGGATGAAGACTGCCGCACCACCGAGGGCGTGCGTCTCTCCGCGATCATGGAGCGGCATGACACGGTCGTCCCCCTGCGGGACCGCATCATCGGCCGCGTCACCGCCGAAGACGTCACCCCGCCGCGGGGCCGCAAGGCCATCCTCGAGGCCGACCAGGAAATCGACGAGGAGGCGGCCGACCGGATGGAGCAAGCCGGGGTCGAGAGCGTGGTCGTGCGATCGGTCCTCACCTGCAAGAGCCGCTACGGGGTCTGCGCCAAGTGCTACGGGCGCAACCTGGCCACCGGAAAGCTCGTCGAGATCGGCGAGGCGGTGGGGATCATCGCCGCGCAGTCCATCGGCGAGCCGGGCACGCAGCTGACCATGCGCACCTTCCACACCGGCGGCGTCGCCGGCTTCGACATTACCCAGGGCCTCCCCCGGGTGGAGGAGCTGTTCGAGGCGCGCAAGCCCAAGGGCCAGGCGATCATCGCCGAGACGCCGGGGAAGGTGAGCATCGGCGAGGCCAAGGGCGCGCGCCGGCTCGTCGTCACCGCGAAGGACGGCACCGAGCAGGCGTACTCGGCGCCGTTCGGGGTCCGTCTGCGCACCGCCGACGGGGACAAGGTCGAGGCGGGGGACCAGCTCACCGAGGGCTCGATCAACCCGCACGACATCCTGCGGATCAAGGGGCTGGAGGCGCTGCAGGTCTACCTGGTGCAGGAGATCCAGTCCGTCTACCGGTCTCAGGGGGTTGACATCAACGACAAGCACATCGAGATCATTGCCCGGCAGATGCTGCGGCGGGTGAAGATCGATGAGCCCGGGGACACCGAGTTCCTCCAGGGCCAGCTGCTCGACAAGTTCGAGTTCGAGGAGGAGAACGCCAAGTCCATCGCCGAGGGCAAGGAGCCGGCGCAGGCGCGGCCGACGCTGCTGGGGATTACCAAGGCGTCCTTGGCAACGGACTCCTTCCTCAGCGCCGCCTCCTTCCAGGAGACCGCGCGAGTCCTCACCGACGCCGCCACCAAGGGCAAGGTCGATCCGCTGATCGGTTTGAAGGAGAACGTGATCATCGGCAAGCTCATCCCGGCCGGCACCGGCATGTCCCGCTACCGCAACATCAAGATCGCCGCGGAACTATAACCGCATAGACGCGAGAGCCGTCCCGCCGAAACCGAACGACAGGATACGGTTTCGTTAGGACGGCTCTCGCGTCTTTACGGGTAGACTTCCTCCCAGCGGACGATGGTGACTTCGGTGGGAAACGCGTACAGGTTGGCGCCGTCACCGCTGTAGTCGATTTCCACGAGAGCGCGGATCTGCCGGTTCTGGATAAGCGTAAAGCCGCCGCCAGGGTTCTGGCGGCGGACCTGCCCCGTGCCGACGATGCGCCAGCGCCGGCTCTCCCGGTTCGCGCCGCAGTTGAGGAGACAGGTGAGCGAGGTGAGGTAGCGGAACTGGCCATTCCCGCTCGCCGGGAAGTTGATAGGCGTCGCCAGCGCCGCCCCGTTCTTGTTCCCCTTCAGGACGTAGATCTGATGCTCGATCCCCGCCTGGGCCAGGAATTGAGCTCGGACGTCGCCACGTGTGTACCGGTCGATCTCCAGCTCGTTGGCGGTCAGCTGGGTCAGCAGGAGGATCAGGCCGGTGAGGATCAGGACCGCCAGGATCGCCAGGGGCAGGACCAGCCCGCGCTCGTTGCGATGGAGACGGCGGGGGACGGCGGACGGCGACCGGGGAGCGTGGTTCATAGGCTCTGCCGGAAGACGCGACCGCGGATGGTGATGGGCGGGATCGCAGGGAGGCGTCCCGAGGCGTCCGTGACGATCAGGGTGATATCGATCTCCCGCACGGCCGTTAGGGGTGCGCAGCCGGGGATTGTCATTCCGGCCGCATCGAAACACGCGACTTCCATGCTCTGGAAGGTCCCCGCCAGCCGCACCAGGGCGTCCACCCGCGTGCCCCCGACCTCCTCCCCCAGCGTGAGGATGGGCTCGAGGGCGACGCGCGGCCGCAGGATCATCGTCCGGTGGCGGTGGTCCTGGGGGGGTGAATACCCGTCCACCTGGCCGTAGTGCGGGCCGGACGCCACCGTCGCATCAGAGACCTCGAGCATCCAGGAGAGCGGCTCCGCGCTCCCGGCCGTCCAGTACTTCACCTTCAGGTTCGGGCCGACCAGGTAGAACTTCCCATAGTAGTCGGTGCCCGGCGTGACGGAGGCGGGGGTGGTGGCGATTGCCCCTCCGGTCGTGCTCCAGACGGTCCAGTAGCGGATCCGCAGCGTGGTGTTGACCTCATCGGCCACGGTGACGACGTACCCTTCGCCGGTGTCGCTGCGCCGCGCGCTGACCCCGGTCTGGTGGCCGTCGCTCCCGCCGCCGGGGTCGCTGCGGAATCCCCAGAAGATTTCCACATCCCCGTGGGGGATGTTCCGGCTCAACTGGCGGTGGCAGTCCTCGCTGCCGGCGGTGAAGACAAAGCCGTCGGCGGAGGTCGCGTGGCTGCCGGCGCAGCTGTCGCGGCGCGTCCAGCCGTCGAGGGTCGTACCGTCCTCATAGTCGAGGAAGACATTGTCCCCGTTGGCCGGCGGAGGCCCGCTGGTCGGGTTGCCGTAGTACAGGAAGTACGCGGTATCGGAGGCGCCGGCGGCGATGGCCCGCTGGAGGGTGAACCAGATCTTGGTATCCGCGCGGTTCCACCCGGAGGTGGGGTCGAGGACGCGGTCCAGCTCGGTCCCGCTGAACCAGACCCGAACGTCATCGCCGTTGGCCAGGCTCTTCCCCGCGGTCACGAGCACCGCATGGTTGAAGGTGAGGGCGACCGCGTAGCACTCGAACTGCTGAACGGCGCAGGCATTGCCCGGGGGCGGGGGCACGGCGTCCTGGGCCCGCACGGTGATCCGCCGCCGGTAGTCCCAGTTGGCCTGCCAGCGGGTGAGCAGCATGCCGGTCCCATCGAGGACGTACTCCACCGTCGGCCTCGCCCCGGTGCCGTCTCCGTAGGACAGGGTGAAGCGGAGCAGCCCGTTCTGGATCAGGCGCAGGGACTCGGCGGCGCGCAGCTCGCGCAGCATCTTGTCCATGGCCACGCGGGCATTTTGGACCATCGCCTGACGCCGCCGCAGTTCCTGGTAGGAGCTCTCGGCAGAGCTGAGCAACGGCAGCATGGCGGCCACCACCATGGAAAGCAGCAGCAGGACCACGAGGACTTCGCCGAAGGACAGTCCCCGCTCTGCCGAGCGCAGGCTAGGGGCGAGACGTGACCTTCGCATCGTCTCGCGCCTGCTGCTCACCGGCGCCGCAGGTCAGGTCGGCGTTGCCGTCCAGGCAGGCGACGACGTTGACGGCGACCAGGACCCCGACCCCCGTCGTGGGGCTGCTCGCCTCGGTGGTGACCGTCCACTCCAGCCGGCAGGTGGGGAGGTCACCGGCACAGGACTCGCTCCCCGAGACGACAGAGGCGATGTCGTTGCGCAGCAGCCGGATGATATCTTCCATCTTGCGCGCGGCGACCGTCCCCAGCCGCATGCCCGTCTCCGCCTCCCGGTCCGCATCCAGCGCCGGAGGATAGAGCTGCATCAGCGGGATGAGCGCCAGACCGATCAGCGTGACCGCGACCAGCACCTCGACGAGGCTGACCCCATCCTCCCGCCTCATGGTCCGCTGATCTCCACCCGTGCGGTGGCCGCCAGGACGGTGACCTGCGCCGTTTCCCCGCCAGCAGCGAAGGTCAGTGTGGCGCCGGCGCTGGTCCTCCCGGATGGCTGGAAGGTGATCGACCCGGTCCCTGTGACGGTCACCGCCGGCGGCAGATCCTTGGGGAAGTCGGGTTCGGCCACCCCGCCGGTCGTCAACGTGTACGAGGTGTAGGGCCCGCCCGCCGGGTTGAACGTCATCACGAAATTTGCCCGGCGGGCGATGGCGTATCGCCGGGCCAGGCCCATGTCCGCCGCGACCTGGCGGGCCACCAGCTCGACGTCCAGTTCGGCGGGGACGAACAGCTGCGGCACCGCGGCCACCAGCAGGATTCCGAGCAGCGCCACGACCACGATGATCTCGACAAAGGAGAACCCGCCGTCGCGCCGTTCCGCGAAGACGCGTCCGCCCCGGGCGGACGGTCCCGGGGCGGAGTGAGCAGAAATAGACCGGCTAGTCGTGGTTCGCGCCGGTGGTGTGGTTGGGGCTTCCGACTCCACCGACCAGCTGGACGCGGCAGAGGGCCGCGTCATAGGTCGCCGAGTAGTCGTCCCCATCTGGAACGCCGTCGGCATCGCGCGGGTCGACCGGCACACCGTCCGGGAAGTAGAGCGTGTCCGCCAGGAACCCGTCGAACTGTGCCCCCGCCGTGGGACAGGTGCCGTTGTTGCGGAACCGGTAGAGCGCCAGCGCGGTGTTGATCGCGCGGACGTTGGAGCGGTCCACCTCCCGCCGGGCGTCGCTCTCCGCGCCGAAGTAGTTGGGCAGCGCCACCAGGACCAGAATCCCCAGCAGCAGCACCACGGCGAGGAGCTCGACGAACGTGAAACCTCGCTCATTGGAAAGATGACGCCTCATTGCTGTCCCTCCTTGTGATAGATGCACCGCACACAGGCCATTCCGACCAAAGCTTCATTCCCAGTTTCTCAGTGCCCCAGACCCGTGGCATGGTCGACCGGAGAGGGGGCCCCGACGCTCATCTGTACCAGGCAGAGCGCGGCGCTGTAGGTGTCGATGTAGGGCTGATAGCTGAGTGGGTTGGTCCAGGGGTCGGTGGGGGGTCCGTCCGGGAAGTAGGCGGCGTCGTTCAGGAACGCCTCGAAGGCGTCGGCGCCCGGACAGACGCCTGCGGGGTTGTTCCGGACCCGGTAGAGCGTCAGGGCGGTGTTGATCGCCCGGACGTTCGAACGGTCCACCTCCCGGCGGGCGTCGACCTCCGCCCCGAAATAGTTGGGCAGCGCCACCAGTACCATGACTCCCAGCAGCAGCACCATCGCAAGCAGCTCGACGAAGGTGAAGCCGCCCTCTCCTCTCATCAGCGCTCCCATCCCGCTCATCGCGTCAGGGCTGAAGAGAGGCCGAAGATGGGCAGGTACAGCGCCAGCAGGAGCAGCCCGATCACTCCGCCGAGGAAGATGGTCAGCACCGGTTCCAGGAAGGTGAGGAACCGCCGCATCCGCAGCTCAAACTCGCGGTCCATCAAGACCGCCGCGCGCTGCAGCATGGTGTCCAGGCGGCCGGATTCCTCTCCCACGGCGACGATCCGCACGATCATGGGCGGGAAGCGGCCAGTCTGAGCCATCGCCTCGAAGAAGCGGCGCCCCTGCGTGATCTGGCCCTGGAGAAAGGTCACGACCGGCCCAAACTCGCTGGACCCGGCGGCCTGACCGGCCACCTCGAGGGCGGGGAGAACCGGCACGCCGCTCTGCAGCATCGCCCCCAAGGCGTGCACGAAGCGGCTGAGGGAGATCGTCTGGGACAGGTGGCGGGCATGGGGGAGCCGCATGGCCAGAGCCTGCAGCGGCCGAGCCAGCCGTGCCCAGACGGCCTGCCGGACGGGCCGAGCGAATAACGACGCCCCGGCAAGCAGCAGGAGGGGAAGGTTCGCCCGAAAGAGCCGGCTGCCCATCAGCAGCACCTGGGTGGGGAGGGGCAGTTCTGCCCCGACGCTGCGGTAGACCTTGTCGAAGGCGGGGATGATGTAGACGAGAAAGACCGTCATCACGATGGCGGCGAGCATGAGCACGATCGCCGGGTAGACGAGGGACTCCCGCACCTTGCGCCGGAACTCCTGATCGCGCTCCAGGTAGGCGCCCAGGCGCGCCAGGGCGTCGTCCAGGCGGCCGCTCACCTCGCCGTTGCGGACTACGCCGATGTACACGGGGGGGAAGAGGTCCGGATGGCGGCCCAGCGCCTGGGAGAGGGTCAAGCCCTCCTGGATCTGGTCGGCGGCTTGACGGACGACCTCCCGCACGCGCCTCTCTTCCGTCTGCTCGGCCAGCGTTTCCAGCGCCTGGAGCAGAGGGAGGCCGGCTCCCAGGAGCATCGCCAGGTGCTGGGTGAAGAGCGTCAGTTCCTCCTGGCGGACCCCCCGGCGGGCGAGGGCGCGTTCTCGGATGGAGGTGATGAAGAGTCCCCGCGCGGCCAGCCGCGCGCGTACGCCGGCCCCGGTGCGCGCCTCCATCCGACCGCGTACCACGGCTCCCGCGTTGTCCCGGCCGGCGAAGTCGTAGGTCGGCATCCTAACTCCACTCCGCCAGCATGAGGCGCTGCCACTCCTCCACGCTGGTCACGCCGTCCAGGACCTTCTGGCGCGCGGAGGTCTGCAGCGTCTGCATCCCCACCGTCTGGGCCGCCGCCATGATGGCCGTGACCGGCCGCCGGTTCAGGATGAGGTCGCGGATCGCGTCCTCGATCACCAGCAGCTCGAAGATGCCGGTTCGTCCCTTGTAGCCCAGCTCTCCGCACTCGACGCATCCCTGCGCGCGGTAAAGGGTCACTCGTTCCCCCTCGGCCAGGCCGAGGGCGGCCTGTTCCTCATCCTTGGCCTTGTAGCGCTTCCGGCAGGCGGTGCAGAGCATCCGGATCAATCGCTGCCCCGCCACGGCCAGCACCGAGGAGGTGAGCAGGTAGGGCTCGACCCCCATGTCCAGCAGTCGGACGAGCGCCCCCGCCGCGCTGGAGGTGTGCAGGGTGGAGAGCACGAGGTGGCCGGTGAGGGCGGCCTGGATGGCGATGGAGGCCGTCTGGGGATCGCGGATCTCCCCGACCATGACGATGTCGGGATCCTGGCGGAGAATGGCCCGCAGACCGACGTCGAAGCTGATCCCCGCCTTCTCGCGCACGGGGATCTGGGTGATCCCAGCCAGCCGGTACTCCACGGGATCCTCGATGGTCATGATGTTGCGCGTGCGCTGGTTGATGTGCCGGATGGCGGCGTAGAGGGTCGTGGTCTTGCCGCTGCCGGTCGGGCCGGTGACGAGGACCATGCCGTGCGGGCGGGCCAGCAGCCGCTCCAGGGTCTGCTGCTGTTCGGCGAAGAGCCCCAGCCGTTCCAGGCCCAGCAGGACCTGCTGGGTGTTGAGCAGACGGATGGCGGCGCGTTCTCCGAAAGCGGTGCCGACGGTGGCCAGGCGCAGATCGTATTCGCGCCCTTCGATGCTGATCAGGATGCGGCCGTCCTGGGGGCGCAGCCGCTCGGCGATGTCGAGCCCCGCCAGGACCTTGAGCCGCGAGACCACGGCGGCGGCGACGGTGTGCGGCAGCACCGCCTTGTCGACGAGGATGCCGTCCACGCGCACCCGCACGCGGGCGTCGTCCACGTCCGGCTCGACGTGGATGTCCGTCGCCCCGATGCGCACCGCATCGGTGAGGATGGAGGTGGCCACGCGGACGAGCGGGGGCGCGTTGGTCGCTTCGGTGACGGCGACGGCCGCCGACGGCTCCGCCGCCATGTCCTCGGGGGCGACCTCGGCCAGCTGCTCGCCGACGCGGCGGCCCACCTCGAAGAACTTCGTGACCGCCCAGTCGAAGTCGCGCTCTGTCGTCAGGAAGGGGCGGACCCGCCCTTCCAGATGCCGCGCCACCGTATCGATGGCCAGGACGTCGGTCGGGTCGAGCATGGCGAGGTGGATCTCCCGGCGCACGCGCGCCAGGGGGAGCACCTTGTGCTGCAGGACGACCCACTCCGGCAGTGCGCGCACGAGGGCTTCGTCGATGGCGTAGGTGGAGAGGTTGACGTAGGGAACCCCTCGCTGGACCTCCAGCATCTGGCCGAGCGTCTGCTTGCTGACGTAGCCGCGGTCCATCAGGATCCGGCCCAGCCGCTCGCCGGTCTGGGCCTGCTCGGCCAGCGCTTCGTTGAGCTGATCCGCGGTGATCAGCCCCGCATCGACGAGCATCCGGCCGAGCATCTGCCGGCGCGGCGCGGCGCTGTAGTGCGTCGGGCCCTCGCCGGCGGCGCTGCGGGTGAGGTTCCCCAGCGAGACCAGGGCGTCGAGCTCGGCCTCGACGTCCGAGACCGGGAGGGCCACCATGGCGGCGAGGCCCTCGGCGGTGACGTGATCCCCGTTCGTGGTGTGGTCATCCAGTAGCGCCAGGATGCGGCGCTGTAGGGGAGTGCCCGGGGCTCGTGGAGGGGTCACCGGTCAGCCACGCCAGGGTTCGGGAGCATAGGATGGCCCAAGAGGGTCATGCGTCGCCTCGCGCGCTTCTCTGGGGCTTACCACGGAGTTATGGACAAATGCGCCCAAATTTAGACGGCGCCCCCGTTCGCTGGGACCCGTTGAAGGCCATTGGGGACGCGCCGGGGTCCTTTGACATCACCTAAACCGAGTGATATCCTCTGTAAGGTTGGGCCATGACCGCATCGATGCCGCCTCTGGAGCGGGTTCGGGCCGCGGCGGCGCGGGCCGTTGGGACCAACCAGACGGTCAGAGCGATCGAGCACGGCCGGGCCGTCCTGGTGCTGGTCGCCCGGGACGCGGACCGGAAGGTCGTTGACCCGGTTATCCGGGCGGCCGAACGCCGGGGAGTTCCGCTGGTCGAGGTGGACTCTCGGCGCGAGCTGGGCCGGGCGTGCGGGATTGCCGTCGAGGCGGCGGCCGCTGCCGTCCTCGCGCTGCCAGACGCGGCGGGCACGTAGGCCGCGACAACTCGGGGCTCTCCACCGCAGCAGCTTCCCCTCACCTTCGGAGAGCGCCTCTGATGCGCCGCAGGGCACCGCCTCTGGTGCCTCGTATGGCGCAGCCTCTAGAGCGGGACGGAGACGTGTTGCGATAATCCGGTGATCCACCGGACATCGCGCGGGCGTCTGCCCCTCACCCCCGGCCGGAGGGGCTTTGTGTCTGCGCGCCGAGCGTGAGAGCTGCGGGAGACGGCCAGGATGCCCATGCGAACCGGGCCATAGTCACAGAGGAGGACGTGGATGCCGACAATCAGCCAGCTCGTGCGCCGCGGACGGCACGCCACGGCGGGGCGAGGCAAGTCGCCGGCGCTGGGCCAGAACCCCCAACGGCGGGGGGTGTGCATTCAGGTGAAGACCACCACCCCCAAGAAGCCGAACTCTGCCCTGCGCAAGATCGCGCGGGTGCGGCTGACCAATCAGAAAGAGGTCACCGCCTACATCCCGGGGATCGGCCACAATCTGCAGGAGCACTCGGTCGTCCTGATCCGCGGCGGTCGCGTGCGCGACCTCCCGGGTATCCGCTACCACATCATCCGGGGAACGCTGGACGCCGGCGGCGTGGCCGAGCGCCGTCGCGGCCGCAGCAAGTACGGGGCGAAGCGCCCCAAGAGCGCCTGAGGAGGCGGAGATGCCAAGAAAGGGTAGAGTCCCGCGGCGGGCGATCGGCGGAGATCCGGTCCACGGCAGCGTCATGGTGCAGCGCCTCATCAACAAGGTGATGGAGCGCGGCAAGAAGAGCGTGGCCGAGCGGATCGTCTACAGCGCCTTCGCCTCGATCCAGGAGAAGGGCGGCCAGGAACCGGTCAAGGTGCTGGACAAGGCGATGAGCAACATCATGCCGCTGCTGGAGGTGCGCCCGCGGCGCGTCGGCGGCGCCACCTACCAGGTGCCGATCGAGGTGCGGCCGGAGCGGCGCACCTCCCTGGGGCTGCGCTGGCTGGTCTCGCACGCCCAGGCACGCAAGGAGAAGGGGATGACCGCGCGGCTCGCCGCCGAGATCCTGGACGCCTCCGTCGGGCAGGGCGGCGCGGTGAAGAAGCGCGAGGATACCCACCGCATGGCCGACGCGAACAAGGCGTTCGCGCATTACCGGTGGTAGCGTGGGGGGCAGGTCAGCAGAGATGAGGGGTCAGGCGTGAGCGCGGTCATGGTCACCACACTTGGATTGGAGAAAACCAGGAACATCGGCATCATCGCACACATCGACGCCGGCAAGACCACCACGACCGAGCGGATCCTCTTCTACACCGGACGGGTGCACCGCATCGGTGAGGTGGACGAGGGCTCCGCCACGATGGACTGGATGGTCCAGGAGCGGGAGCGGGGCATCACGATCACGTCGGCCGCCACGACCTGCGAGTGGCGGAATCACCGCATCAACATCATCGACACCCCCGGCCACGTCGATTTCACGGTGGAGGTCGAACGCTCGCTCCGCGTCCTCGACGGCGCGGTGGTGCTCGTCACCGCCGTCGAAGGCGTGCAGCCGCAGTCGGAGACCGTCTGGCGGCAGGCCGACCGGTACGGCGTCCCCCGCATCGTCTTCGTCAACAAGATGGACCGCACCGGCGCCGACTTCGAGCGCGTCCTGGAGATGCTGCGCGAGCGCCTGGGGGCGGTGCCTGTCCCCGTGCAGCTGCCCATCGGGGCGGAGGACGACTTCCGCGGCGTCATCGACCTGATCCGCATGCGCTCCGTCGTCTACCTGGACGACCTGGGTACCCGCTCCGACGAGACGGAGATCCCCGCGGCGCTGCGGGAACAGGCGGAGCAGATGCGGGTCCGCCTCGTCGAGGCGGCCGCGGAACAGGACGACGTCCTCCTGCACCAGTACCTGGAGGGCGAGCCGATCGAGGAGGCCGCCCTGCGCGCCGCGCTGCGCCAGGGCACCCTCTCCGCCAAGATCGTGCCGGTCCTCTGCGGATCTTCCTTTAGAAACAAGGGGGTCCAGCCGCTGCTGGACGCCATCATCGACTACCTGCCCTCGCCCCTGGACACCCCGCCGGTGCAGGGCGTGGACCCGCGCACGGACGAGGCGGAGATCCGTCCTCCCGATGAGGACGCCCCCTTCGCCGCGCTGGCCTTCAAGATCGTCACCGATCCCTACGTCGGCAAGCTCACCTACTTCCGCGTCTACTCCGGCCGGTTGCGTGCCGGCTCGTACGTCTACAACGCCAACAAGGAGCAGCGCGAGCGGATCTCCCGCATCCTGCAGATGCACGCCAACCACCGGGAGGATGCCGAGGAGGTGTCCGCGGGCAACGTGGTGGCCGCGGTGGGCCTGCGCGTGACCACCACCGGGGACACCCTCTGCGACGAGGACCACCCGATCGTGCTGGAGGCGATGCAGTTCCCCGCCCCGGTCATCGCCGTGGCGGTGGAACCCAAGACCAAGGCCGACGAGGAGCGGCTCTCCACCTCGCTGGCCAAGCTGGCGGAGGAAGATCCCACCTTCAAGGTGCGCTTCGATCCCGAGACGGGGCAGACGCTGATCTCGGGGATGGGCGAACTGCACTTGGAGATCATCGTCGACCGGCTGCTCCGCGAGTTCAAGGTGGGGGCCAACGTCGGACGCCCGCAGGTGGCCTACAAGGAGACGATCCGCCAGCCCGCTGAGGCGGAGGGACGCTATATCCGCCAGACCGGCGGGCGCGGCCAGTACGGGCACGTCGAGCTGGAGCTGGAGCCGCTGGAGCGCAGCAGCGGGGTGGAGTTCGAGGACAAGATCGTCCGCGGCGCCATCCCCCGCGAGTTCATCCCGGCGGTGGAGGCGGGGATCCGCGAGGCCGCCGAGGGCGGCGTCGTCGCCGGGTACCCGATGGTCGACTTCCGCGCCTCTCTGGTCGACGGCTCCTACCACGAGGTGGACAGCAGCGAGATGGCCTTCAAGATCGCCGGGTCGCTCGCGTTCAAGGAGGCGGCGGCGAAGGCGAAGCCGGTGCTGCTGGAGCCGATCATGCGGGTCGAGGTGATCACGCCGGAGGCGTATATGGGCGACGTCATCGCCGACATCAACGCCCGCCGCGGCCGCATCATGGCGATGGAGCAGCAGGGCAAGTCCCGCGTGATCCGGGCGCTGGTGCCGCTGGCGGAAATGTTCGGGTACGCGACCGCGGTGCGGTCGGCGACGCAGGGACGGGCCACCTACACGATGGAGCCGGCCTACTACGAAGAGGTGCCGGCCGGCATCGCCGAGGCACTCCGCGGGACTGAGGCGGTGGACCAGTCTAGAGGGGCGAGGTCGTGAGCGTTCCAAGGAGCGCCGCGGCTCGACGGCGTTTTGACTCGCCGATGGCGCTCCTTCGAACGCTCACGCGCTCACGCATCAAGGACGGGCGCACACCGCATCGGCAGAGCAGATAGGGAGGCAGGAGATGGCGAAGGCGAAGTTTGAGCGGACGAAGCCGCACGTGAACGTAGGGACGATCGGGCACGTGGACCACGGCAAGACGACGCTGACGGCGGCGATCACGCACGCGCTGGCGG
>Ga0187892_10000805_pt1 | contig 78597 bp, 62 predicted proteins | sample MA1701073metaG_FD_139345 | JGI IMG/M metagenome (GOLD analysis project Ga0187892, IMG submission 139345) | Bio-ooze microbial communities from a basaltic lava cave in the Kipuka Kanohina Cave System on the Island of Hawaii, USA - MA170107-3 metaG ... | reverse complement strand
TTCCCGCTTGCTGAAGATCGTCTCCGCGCATTGGTTTTCTTTCTCCTGGTTGCGAGGTTGTACTACTCGCTACTATTACGTTGGACCATGCGCTAAAGTTACTTTTTCAGCAGCCTGCTAGAGGGAGAGCCACTTCTCGAGGGTCTCAATAAAGCGACTAAAGCTGAGGTCTTACTTCGAATTGGAGTAATTACAGGCTGGGTCGGCAGTGCTTGCCAGATTGAGGGGGCCCAGGCTAGGGCGAAAGATTTAATCGGCGAGAGCCTCGCAATCTTTGAAGCATTGCAAGATCAATCAAAAGTAGCAGAGGCGCAGACTGACCTTGGCTATTGCTACTGGCGCGAAGGGGCATTTGATGAGGCACGAGTGTTACTCCGGCAGGCTCTGGTCAAATTGCCCGGTCATGACAATTACCAAAGAGCCGTCATCTTTTTACGGATGGCGCTGCTTGAGAATTCGGCAACTCGTTTTAACGATTCGTTGCGCATTCTAACCGAAGCAGCGCCTCTGTTCGACGTAATCGGCGGTCATGCACTCCAGGGAAAATTTCACAACACTCTTGGACTGGTATTTAAGAATCTCGCAGAAGGTGAACGCCGACGTGATTACTCAGATCGTGCATTTATCGAATACAGCGCTGCGAGCTTCCATTTCCAAATCGCAGGCCATGTTGTTTACCAAGGTTGCGTCGAGAATAATTTAGGGTTTCTGCTTCTGACGGTCGGCAAGCTTGCGGAAGCTCACCAGCATCTGCAGCGGGCGCGTCGACTACTCGCTGCAGTGCGAGACAATGCTCACTTAGCTCAAACCGATGAAACGCAGGCTCGCGTATTCCTCGCGGAAAAAAGACACACGGAAGCCGAACGAGCTGCCCGCTCGGCTGTTCGGTCGCTCGAGAAGGGTGATGAACAGTCATTACTTGCTGAAGCGCTTACGACCTACGGAACAGTGCTGGCGCGAATGAGGAGGAACGCGCGCGCTGAAGCGATCCTAAAACGTGCGATCGTGATTGCTGAAACATCGGGAGATTTGGAAGCAGCGGGAAGGGCGCGGCTTACTATCATTGAAGAACTAGAATCGATTTCTCCAAAAGAGGCAGTTGCTATCTACTCCGACGCGGTGGACTTGCTCAAACAGCATCAGGATCCAAGGGTTGCAGCTCGATTGATAGCTTGCGCACGGAGGCTACTTGATGCGCTAACCACTTCGGTAAATAGTCCAGGAAATCTCAGTGCTAGCCCCCGGGCTTGGGACGGCTTCTCGTTTAGAAAAGAGATCCTTCGATACGAGCGAACGCTGATTGAGTGCGCTTTGCGCGATGCGGGCGGTGTTGTGTCGCGAGCTGCACGACTCCTAGGCTTCAACCACCACCACAGCCTGATCTCGCTGATAAATCATCGACATAGAGAACTACTCGATGCGCGGTCAGCTGTTAGGACCCGCCGGCGTAGCCTTATCGCCACAGCCGTCCACAGAAGAGAAAGGGCGAATCAGGGATCGAAGAAGGAGACCGTCATATGCCTCTTGCAGACCACTAACGACCAAGCCGTGACTGATTTCATCAATAAGACGATGGTTGCCGATAGAATTCGACTCCAGCTTTGCTCAACGGTTGATGAAGCTTTCGAGAAGCTAGTGTGCAATGCTCGATATGATCTTTTTTTAGTCGACAATGACGCGGCAGATCCAACCGTGTTCCAGCTAATCAACAAAGCTCGCAGACTCTCACACCGGCGACGCATTCCGATCATTATGCTCTCAAGTACTGATTGCGAAACGGCGGCTTGGCGTGCTGGAGTGGACGCGTTTTTGCGAAAGCCAGAGGATATCAAAGCTATGCCATCAACGATCGCTCGCCTGTTGAGAAGCGACAAGATGTGCTTATAGACAAAAAACCCTTCACTGACTGTTACCAATCTATATCAGCCAGAACGTCGATAATTTGCGCGCTGTCCTTGGTTTCCTGTGCGCCTATCTTCTTGTGCAGCGCGAGTGCTTCATGAAAATACTCGATTGCTCCTCACATGCTCCGCCATACGGTGGCTACTCTGCTTTCTGCGCAATGGTGTGGACATACGAATAGTGCAGGAGTTCTTGGGTCATGCCTCGATTGCAACGACGCAACGGTACACACATGTGACCAAAGATCATCTTACTCAAGTCCTGCGAGAGCGGCATCCGTCACTGGGGTTTAGGACAACATCTTGAGTAAAATTGATTGGAAGCCAGTTTTCACGCACTGCGTCAGATCAGTCTGATGCGAAATTGATCTCCCACAAGGAAGGGCCTGAAGCGGCTATTCTCCGCTAATGACCAGTTTGGAAAAGCTGCATCATCGGGAGAACTGTACCAGCATTCGGTAGGAGTCTACTTTGGCGAAAAGTCTTGGCAGACTTTTGGCAGACAGCGCTTGAAACTTAATCAATTCATTCAGCGTGAGCGTGACTTCTCGAGCCGCTCAAGTTAGTGTTTATCGGCTCAGGAACGATTACACGCTTTACGTGGTGTCATGGTACCCTCGAAGCTCACGCTGGTAGGTCCATAACTCTCTGACGTGCCATATTAACGAACAGTTATGACTGTTTGGGGTTTCATTCGCTCGCTTGAAAAGTCACTCTCTATCGGGGGAAACATGGGACAGAAATAGTCGCATGTATGCGGAAGTACGATCTAACAGGTTCACTCCTTGCAGCCGCAACCCGTAACAAAACTGGTTAGTTACAAATTGGATGGAATTGGATCAAACGGTGGGCTTGGATTCATAACCCCAAGGTCGGGAGTTCGAGCCTCCCCCCCGCTACCAACCATTCCCCTGATTGCTCAATCAGCTTTTTGTAACAAACTATGTGGCCCTACCTACAGACTTGCTCCAATGTATTACTGATCGCTTCGCTTACGCTCTGCTGCGTCACCCCAGGGTGCTCAAAGAATGCACCGTCGCGGTCAAACACTTCGCCGGGAGCTGATGCAACCGCACCCACGGCGGTCGTCGCCACTGTTAACGGCCGTCCGATCTCAAGCAAGCTTTATGAGATGTACCTGAAGAACGGGCGCGAGAGTCTGGGACTCGATGCCAATACCGAGGACGGGCGTCGTAAGCTTGATCAACTGCGCGAAGGAATTGTTTCTGAGCTTATCGACCGCATGCTAATTGCGCAGGAGGGCGAGCGGCGTGGTCTGACTATCGCGCCGGAGAAGATGGCGGCAGCCGAGCGACGGTCCATCGCAGACTTGGGTGGCGACGAGCAGTATGACGCATACCTGACCGAACATCGGCTGACGCGCGACGAATATCGCGAGGTTGTGAGGACACAGGTTTACGGCGAGATGATGCGCGGCGAATTGAACAGGGGGATAACCGTAACCGATAGAGAGGTCCAGGCTTACTACCACGCGCATCAAGCCGACGCGGCTTTTCAGCAACCTGAGCGCGTTAAGGCTGCGCATATCCTCGTCGCAGCTCGCCCGAACCTCATCACCGAGCAACTACAGCGAGAGAAAAATCTCAGCGGCGCGACCCTCGCGTCGGCCGTTCGAGAGGAGATCGAGCACCGTCGCCAACGGGCGGAGGATCTGCGACGCAAGGCTGCCAGCGGCGCCAACTTCGCTGCCCTGGCTCACGAATCATCCGACGATCCGGGAACGCGCGCCCGCGGGGGAGATCTGGGAACCTTCGCACGAAACTCGCACCCGCGTGCTTTTGATGATGCCGCATTCGCTCTTAAGCCCGGCGCAGTTAGCTCGGTAGTCCAGACAGAGTTTGGCTTTCACGTGATCAAAGTCTCAGCTCGTGAGCCGGCTCGAGTGCAGAAATTAGCCGAAGCGGCTCCAGAAATCCGTCGCCGTCTGTTAGAGGAGCGTGAGGCGAAGACCCTGACGGATTGGCTCACGGAAGCTCGCCGTAAAGCTGCGATCCGCATCAACGAGCCTTACCGTTTCGGCGCGCTGAAAAACGAGTTTCCTCCGCACTAAGGCTGACGCACAGCGCGTTTGGCCTGCATGAATGAAGCAAGAGTCGAGCGCGTGGCGCATTGCTTCAAACGGTCATGTACCGGATCCGGAACGGCTTTGCCGCCTGACTTGAGGCGGTGGCTCCGCCCCGCCGGGATGAGCTAGATTTTGTTCCTTGGGGCTACGCCCGGGGGTGGGGACTTGTCCCATTTCATTCAAAGAGAAAGCAACTTGGGGCGTAGCCCCAGATCTTTGAGGGAGGATGCTTTGGCGGGGCAGAGCCACCGCCTCAAGTCAGGCGGCAAAGCCGTTTTCAGTCAAACCTTAGCCTCTTAAGGCAAGCCCCGCGTTGGCGCAAAGGGCAACTCAACATTCCTCCCACTCACCTCACCACAATACTTTCACGTTGCGAATTCATTGCAAAACGGGTTCTTAAGCGCGTGGACGTCCCATAACTTCAAGCTTTTTAACTGCCTCAAGATTTCCTCAACTGCCCTCCACAACTGGCTCAAGTTTTCCTCAAGTCTCCTTTTCTATTCTGAGCGCGTCAACTAATGAACCCCGCGCTCAAAGGTTTTTTATAAGGAGAAACTCCGTATGTTAAGTAGATTTTTCGCGACGTTGTCTTTCTGCGTCGCCACTAGCCTTGCGGCCTCGGCCGCGACTCTCAGCCCTACGCTTCAGTCCAGGCTCAGCTCACTAGCCGATGCGGCTGACGCCGGCACGGTGATCGTTGTCTTCCATACCAGCAACGGACTCAATGATTCACATCTTGCTGCTGTTCGTAGCGTTGGCATCACAAAGGGAATCACGCTTGCACGACTGGGCATGGTCGCTGCCCCTGCGACGGTGGGCCAGGTTCGAGCCCTGGCCGCCAACAGCGCCGTGCGCTCCGTGTGGTCGAACGACCAGCTCTACTACTTCATGAACCAGGCGCGCGTTTTAACCGGTGTTGACAAATTGCGCACCCACGCTCCTTTCACTTTAGCTAATGGTGGTTTACCCGTTGCTGGTCAGGGTAATTTCTCAGTAGTCGTAAACGACTCCGGCATCGATGGCACACACCCTGATCTCAGGTTCGGGCCGCATGTGATCGAGAACGTGCAGATACTAACCGACACCGATACCCTGGCAGGCTTCACGACTCTAGTAGCGGTTGAGGGCGTGCCGAATACCGACACGCATGTTGGGCATGGCACACACGTCGCCGGGATCGTCGGCGGCACGGGCCAGCAATCAGGTGGACGCTACGCAGGCGTTGCGCCAGGGGCCAAGTTGATTGGCACAGGATCCGGCGCCGGGCTTTTCATTCTGAGCGCGCTTGGTGGGTATGAGTGGTCGCTCGCAAATCAGTTTCTTCACAACATTCGCGTCATCTCCAATTCCTGGGGCTCATCGGGCGATTTTAATCCCGACAACCCAATCAACATAGCGACCAAGAATGCCTACGACAACAACATCATCTCGGTATTTTCCGCAGGCAACTCGGGCCCCGGACCGGACACACATAATCCATACGCCAAAGCGCCGTGGGTGATTTCGGTGGCTGCCGGCACAAAGGAAGGAGGCCTGGCAAACTTCTCTTCGCGCGGCATGCCGCGAGAAGAGCGCCTCGCCGACAGCGATCCACTTAATGACAACGATGCGCCAACTATCACCGCTCCCGGCACGGGACGCGAGTTTGCTTCCAACGCAGCCAAATTCACATCCGACATTGTGGCCACCCGATCCACTTCTAACGTGGTCGCCAATGGTGGCGATGCCGATACTGAGATTCCCGTGGCTTTCCTGCCTTTCTATACGCAGATAAGCGGCACGTCGATGTCTTGCCCACACGTGTCGGGTGTGGTCGCGTTGATGCTGGATGCCGATCCGACGCTCACGCCTGAGGAAGTCAAACAAATCATTCAACAGACGGCCACGCGCATGCCTGGCCGCGCGGACTACGAGGTCGGCGCTGGCTACATCAACGCGTTTGCCGCCATTGATAAAGTCTTCAACCGCACGCGGGGATACGGTGCATTTGTCAGTCCCAGCTTTAATACGGACATCGCCGTCAACTACGATCCGAATGTAGAGCAGTTCTCGATCAACTTCGTTCCACAGCCGCCTGGCCGCAACAGTACCAACACCTATCCTTTCACAGTTGCATCGGGTCTCGGCATCCTTGACGTCAGGATTGATTTCGGTACCAACGCCGCAACGGACGAGACGGGTAACTCAATGGGCCTGTTGTTGTACCCACCGGGGTGCGCAGCAATTGAGTGCGGCTACAACAGCGGGCTGACGCTGCCCGCGCTGAACTCTCCACGACGGCAGGTGGTGGTGAAGAACCCCGCGGCCGGCGCTTGGGTGGCGGAAGTCCGTGGTTTGCGCGGTCTCGCAGCCGTAGCTGTTGCGTCGCCTGTCGGTATCGCAATACCGGAGCGAGTGGATGGCCGTATCAAGAGAGCCGTGGTGACGATTGAAGAGCCTGCGGACATTCAGGGCCATGCCGCCGAACAGCAAATCAGGGGCGCGCTGTCAAACCGGATGATGGACACGTTCTCCGACAACACATTTCAACCTGATGCCCTGGTAACACGCGCCGACTTCGCCAGGTTACTAGCGTTGAACACGCCACTCCGACAGTCGCTCGGAGCTACACCGAAATTTGGCGATTTGTCGGGTGACCTGGCGGCGATTGCTGAAGCGGTGACAGCGAAAGGGTCGACATTGCGTGACTGGAACTTCACCCCTGACGGGATGGTGAGTGCCGGTGGTTCGACATTCAACCCGGCGGGCATCGCCAGCCGTCTGGACCTCGCAGTGGCGCTGGTGCGAGCGCTCGGTCTCGATGCGGAGGCCAAAGCACTCGCGGGATCGAACGTGACCGTTACCTTCAACGGACAAACGTTGATTCTCACAGACAATGCGGATATTCCGGCGGCGCTGCGCGGTTACGTTCAGATCGCACTCAACAAACAGTTGCTGCAAGCCTTCTTCACGCTCGAACAGGGACCATTTGATTTCCAACCGACGCTGAAGGCGCGGGTGAGGCCCAATGATCCGAGCACACGTGCGTTCATGGCATTTGCGCTCGACAACTTCAGGCAACGGTTTGTCGCTGGGAACTAGCATTAGACGGGCTACGGACGCCGTTTGAGGGAAAGCAACGTCCGTAGCTTCTCCCCAGGGCCCCAGAAGAGTTTTTAGGTTTGGACTGGAAAGGGAACGAAGGTGAAAAAAGCATTTCAAAACTCAGCGATGTTGATTTTGATGGTGGTCCTGGCGCTACTTGCGCTTCAACCCATGGGTGGTAGGACCGGTTCTGCGGCCTCAGTTTCCTCAGCCAGCGTGGATCCAGCTTTAGAAGCGGCCTTTGCCTCCCGACCTCTCGCCACGTCAATACCTGCCGTCATCACTTATGACCATCAACCCGCGGCCGCCGACTTCGGGCAGCTTCAGTCGCTCGGAATCGTGAAGGGTTTTGCACTGCGGCAATTGCCGATGGTGATTACGGATCTGAACGCGACTCAGCTTTCCGCTTTGCGCAACCGGCCGGGCGTCATCTCTATCTGGGGCAACTTCGTCCTGGAGAATTTTACCAACGAGAGCCGCCGTTTCATCGGGGTGCCTCAGATGATGGCCGACAGGGAAATCACCAACAGGAACGTCAACAATCCCGGCTTCCCCATTTCCGGAAAAAACATCGGAATCGGTTACGTTGACACTGGGATTGATGGCACTCAGGAAGATCTCGAATTCGGAACTAAGACTGTCCAGAACGTCCAACAACCTCTCGCTAACGGGGTCATTTCCGCGGCAGGACTCGTTACCGCGCCTGGCGTTTCGATCTCAGATCTGATTGCCGGGACCGGCTTTGTCCCGCCGATTTACATTGAGAACGTTCCCACTTCAGATATCGAATCAGGACATGGTACGCATGGAGCCGGTGTGGCAGCAGGAACAGGTGCCAACTCAGGAGGCTTCTACGGCGGCGTGGCCAGAGGCGCTCATCTTGTTGGCATTCAGTCAGGCGATGACAAGGGTCTTCCGCTGGTCGCCATACTAGGCGCGTATGACTATCTTCTCGTCAATCAAGTCGCACATACGATTCGCGTTATTAATAACTCCTGGGGATCGAGATACAGCGCTGCTCGAGCAAATCCGAATAATCCGATCAATGTCGCCACGCGCACTGCTCACGATCGCAACATCGTAGTGGTCTTCGCCGCCGGCAATGCCGGAGACACGGCGACGTCGATCAATCCATATTCGACGATGCCGTGGACAATCTCGGTGGCGGCGGGCGAAAAGCAAGGCTTGGGATCACCCGCGAGCTTCTCATCTCGCGGCGTTGACAATGGCACCGGTACTGATACTACGACTCAGCCCGGCGATCCAAGCGCACCGCCAAATCTGCGCCCGGACATCACCGCCCCCGGAGTAGCAGTCATTTCAGTGCGCGCTCACGGGGCGTCGCCACTCATGAATGCGAGCGGCGTTTTGAATAACGATGCGCAAAGAATAGCTCCGGCATTTTTGCCCAACTATTTGTCGTCGCAGGGCACAAGCTTCGCTTGCCCACATGTCTCCGGCGTCGTCGCTTTAATGCTTGAAGCCAACCCGCTGCTGACTCCGGCTGAAGTTGTCACCATCCTGCGGCAAACGGCGACACCCATGCCCTACGAAGAACGCGTGGTTGGCGCTGGCTATGTCGATGCGCACAACGCCGTACGCAGGGTGATGGCGCTCGCGGCTGTTCCACATCCAGCGAACCTGTTCCGCCAACCCGGCGATCCCGAAATTTTTGACGTCGAAGACGATCAACTCGGCACTACAGCTCAGGACATTCGCATAGGTCGCTTCGCCTACGACGGAGCAACTAATCAGATTGTCTACACGCTGACGGTTACGGATTTGTCAGTAAAGACACCGAATATGCGCTGGACGATGACCTCAAGGTTCGGAGCAACTGATGTCTTTGTGACTGCGTCGATCGATGAACTCGCCACCTCTTTTCGATACGGCAAGATTACGACACTGGCGACGGGCACGCGCAACCAGCAGAATCTGGGCCCGGCCGACTCAGGTGAGATCACAGGCAATCAGATTGTGGTTCGGCTTGGGCTCGACAAGATAAACGCCGCTGTCGGATCAGACGTCCTCTTTACGACATCCACGAACACGCAGGCACAAGCTCAGGTTCTTATTGGATCGTCTGTTTCGGGTGGCCTCCTGCTCAACGCCGATTCGGCTTCAGGCGCAGATTTCAGGGTAGGACAGCAACCCGATCCGACACCAACTCCGACACCGGAGCCAACACCAACTCCGACACCGGAGCCAACACCAACTCCGACTCCGGAGCCGACACCAACTCCTGCTCCTACGAGTTGTCCAGCGGAGGGAAAGTTCAAAGAGCTCTACTCTGGCGCACTCGCGGTTGGGCAAAACAGTACTGATATTGTTTTCAGCCTCCGCCGTTCAACGCTTAGAGCGAAGATCAAGTATCAGCCAAAAAGAGAGCAGCTGATCTTTCAATTGCTGGATTCCAATGGACAGGTTATTGCCACGTCGGAAGATGGGACCATCGATCTCAGTGGGCTCACCTGCGGCTACTACATATTCAGAATAATTGGGCCACCCGTTAACAAACCAGTAGATTTCACTATCAAGAGTAAACAGGGCCTGCCTTACGACCACGACGATTGAGAATTTCCAGCGACTGTCGCACAAACGCTCGTTTATTGCGCTAGATTGGAACAGTCGATACGCCGAGCGTGTTGACTACCAGTCCGGTGAGATGTTGGCTCCTGAACTGTTCGTCAATCTGCTGACCCCAGTTCCATTTCCGTTCATTGTGTAGATCTCGAAATTGCCGTTGCGGGTTGAACTGAACGCGATCTTACCGTTTGCACCCCACGAAGGCTCGGAGTCAATCGCAAAACTGCTGGTGATGCGGGTCAGTCCGCTGCCATTCGCATTCATCACATAGATATCGGCGTTCCAACTGTGAATGCGCATGAAGGCGATCTTCGAGCCATCCGGTGACCAGCTCGGAAACCCATCCTGGTTTCCGTGTGTTGTTAACCTCGTCACACCGCTGCCATCCGCATTCATCGTGTAAATGTCAAAGCTGCCGTCACGATTACTTGCGAAGGCGATCTTATTGCCATCGGGTGACCAGGAAGGATTGGTGTCAGTCTTTCGACTGTTCGTAAGTCTGGTTAGGCCGGTACCATTCGCGTTCATCACATAGATCTCCGCGTTGCCGGAACGTTTGCTGACGAAAGCGATCTTCTGACCATCAGGCGACCACGCCGGGAAAGCATCCTCCTCAGGGTGATTGGTCAGCCTCTGAACACCTGAACCGTCTACGTTCATCGAGTAGACATCTAAGTTGTGGCCGCGACTACTGACGAACGCAATCTTAGTTTGATCAGGCGACAGTGCGGGATCCAGGTCCTGAGCATGGTGGTTGGTGAGTCTGACTTGTTGTGTGCCGTCAGATCTCATCCGATAGATTTCAAAGTTTCCACTACGATTGCCGGCGAAGACTATTGAGACCGCGCCAGGCGTTGGTGATGGAGTCGGCGTAGGAGTTGGGGTCGGAGTCGGCGTCGGAGGTGGAAACGGCGTTGAGTCGCACACGTCGCCGATGTTATCGCCATCCGAGTCACGCTGGTCGGCATTGGCGACTTGCGGACAGTTGTCGACATTGTCTGGGACGCCGTCATTGTCATCGTCCGGGTCGCATGCGTCGCCAATTCCGTCGTTATCGTTATCCACCTGATTCGGGTTTGAGATAAGTGGACAGTTGTCTGCACTGTCTACGACACCGTCATTGTCATCGTCCGGGTCACAGGCGTCGCCAATTCCGTCGTTATCGTTATTCGCCTGATTCGGGTTTGAGATGAGTGGACAGTTGTCTGCACTATCCACGACACCGTCATTGTCGTCATCCGCGTCGCATGCATCGCCGATTGAGTCGCTATCGTTATCCGCCTGATTCTGGTTTGAATTAAGAGGACAGTTATCCGCACTGTCCAGGACTCCGTCGTTGTCATCGTCGGGGTCGCACGCATCGCCAATTGAGTCATTATCGTTATCCGCTTGGTTCGCGTTTGAGGTAAGGGGACAGTTGTCAGCAGTGTCTACGACGCCGTCATTATCGTCGTCATCGTCGCATGCATTGCCACGCCCGTCTTGATCGGAGTCCAATTGATCTGGATTGGCAGTGGTGGGACAGTTGTCATCTGGGTCGGGTATTCCGTCGCCGTCACCATCCTGGGTGCACTGGCTTGTGTTCAGAAGTATTGAAATAACGCCCGAGTTAAAGTTCGCGACCGCGATGTCCAACTTACCATTGTTATTAAGATCACTAGTGGCAAGGGCCATCGGGGTCATGCCCGCGCCGAAGCTCGCAGCGGATTGAAAAGTCCCGTCACCATTCCCTAAAAGGACTGAGACGTTATTGGAACCAGAATTCGCCGTTGCCAGATCCATCCGGCTATCGCCGTTGAAATCTCCGATGGTGACGGCTTCAGGGTTTGGTCCAACCGGGTGATTGATTTGCGCTTGGAACGTCCCGTCTCCATTTCCAAACAGGACTGACACGTTGGCAGAACCATTGTTTGCTACTGCCAGATCCAAGTGCGCGTCGCCATTGAGACGGCCCGAGACTACGACTTGGGGAAGAAGCCCGGTCGAATAGTCGACCGCAGGTTGGAATGTGCCATCGCCATTGCCTAACAACACCGATACGGTGTTCGACAACTTGTTAGTAACCGCTAGATCCAGATTGCCGTTGCCGTTGAAATCAGCGGCCGTAACGGAAGTCGGAGCACCCCCGACGGTGTTCTCGAAGGCTGGTACGAAGCTCCCATCTCCAGCACCCAACAGTATTGACACGCTGTTGGAACCAAAGTTGGCGACAGCAAGATCCAGATCCGCGTCGTTGTCCCAATTGCCTGCGACTACGTCGAAGGGATTATTTCCCGTGCTGTAGTTCACCGCCGCCTGGAACGTGCCATCACCGTTTCCCAACAGGATTGAGACTTCGGCGGAGTCGATGTTTGCAACAGCCAGATCTATGTGGGTATCGCCATTGAAGTCTCCGGTGTCAACGGAGATAGGACCAGCGGCGGCGCCGTAGTTAACAGCACCCATGAATGAACCCTTGCCATCACCAAGCAGCACTGATACATCGCCGGAATCAAAATTAGCCACCGCAAGGTCAGGTGCACCGTCGCTATTGAAATCTGCTGCCGCCACCGAAATAGGCCCTGCGCCCACCAGGAAAGAAACTGCATTTTGGAACGTCGCATCGCAGGCTGCGCTTGAGATGTTGACCGAGTTAGCCTTGACCGCCACGTTCTTAACAGATGGCAGGGAAGGCTTTGTTCTCTTGGCGGCTCCGGCGTGAGCAGGTAAACCCGATATGCCTGCGTGCAAAGTTAAGAATCCCAGCACCATCAGACAAAGATGAATTGGGCGACGAACTTTAACTCGAGCCATGAGAGGCGATCTCCTTTTTGTCCCGGCAAGCTCCGGTTTGAGACTGACCGCACTCAGTCATTAACAATCGAGGACGTTGGGGCGATGCGTCGTTACGTTAGGCGTCTGGGTCATCGACGCATGACATCTTGGACATTGGGCCGTCCTGGCAATGGGCCGAAACGTAGGAATTCAATTCTCAAGGTTTCGGATTTGGCCGTTCGGATTGGCAAACCCCCTTGGCTTTTTCCGAACAACTCAAGCGCCAGATATCAGGACTGGCAAGTGGTGGGATCTGTCTCGGAGGGGACCGTTTTGGACCATACAGAGAAGGGCTATTTACGCTTATACAGAGGCGATAATTGGGTGTCAATAAGCATTGTGGCCCAATGTCTACATCCGGTCTCATTGGTTGATTGACGTATTCACTTTGACGCGAATCTGGTCATCGTGCATGGCTCCTATTAATCGCAAATTTTCAAGCTTGTCGCCTTTTTGTCTTCCAGAAACCGACGTCGAATAAAGCACATAGACCGCATGTTTTCCGACCGCGACCTATTGGTCAATTGGCTTTATGGGCCAGGTAACTTAGGTGCATCCTCTGGTCTTCATGACCCCAAGGTCGGGAGTTCGAACCTCCGCCCGCTACCAGTTCTTTCGAACCGCACTTCACCAATTCTCTTTCCGCTCGGCGGAATTGTGTCCTAATTCACTCATCACGCAGCCCTTCGCCTCAATGGCGTTCCCGGCGATGATTTTGCCTTGTTGCCTAACACTCGAAAGGTGTATTAGAAGAATAACCACCGGTTTCCAAGGAACAATTGGATAAAGCCTATTCAGGTTGGAGCATAACAATGAAAAGAAACGTCGCCTGTTCGCTATTAACGCTCGTTGTTTTGGTCGGGGCATCACCCAAAGCGTATCTTCGAGTTCATCTAACCGACGCATAGGAGTTCCGCGGGCGGTTCCCAAGAGTTCCAACCTATTCAGCACTACCAACCTATTCTTGCCCCTCGTGACAACGCTAAATGTTGATCGGACGGACGACACCGCCGCCGCGACGGCTTGTACAGTCGCACCCAACGATTGCAGTTTGCGCGGCGCGATCATCGCTGCAAACACCGATGCCGGCGCAGACCCGGTGATTATCACCCTGCAATCAGCGACCACTTACAACCTTACACTCACCAATGCCACGCAAGAGAACGCCGCGGCAACTGGTGACCTGGACCTAACTACACCCCTGCACGCCGTGACCATCATCGGTGACGGGTCAGATCCAAGTCCAGTTATCGATGCGTCAGCGTTGAATACTGAGGTCCTCCACGACCGCGTGTTTCACCTTGTCGGGTCAGGTGTTAGGGCCACCTTCCAGGACTTGGTCATTCAGAATGGGCAAGCCGCAGACGATGGTACGAGCGGCGCGAGCACTAACCCGACGGCACAAAACACCAACCGCGCGGGCGGCGGCATTCTTAACAACGGCGGCACGCTCACTCTTGATAGGGTTACGGTCCAGATGTGCCAGGCCCTCGGTAAGGGCGACGACATCATCAACGAACACAGAACCCTCGATGCCCGAGGCGGCGGCATCGCAAGTCTCACATTGACCGGCAACGTGAACATTACCGGCAGTACATTCACTGCCAACGCCGCCTTAGGCGGAAACGGCGGCAATTTCAACAACGGCGCCGGCTCCAACGCCCAGGGCGGCTCGATTTATTTCGAAGGCGGCAGGCTCAACATCGACGGGTCGCGAATCGACACCAGCGCTGCGAACGGTGGCAACGGTGGCAGCGTCAATCAAAACGGTATGACAAATGGTGGCTTCGGTGGATTGGCCCAAGGCGGGGGAGTGTGGGTCGGCGGCGGCACGGTAACAATTAATAACACTACGTTTGATGACACTGAAGCCAACGGTGGTGACTCAGGCACTGGTGGCAACGGAGCCAACCCAGGCGGCGGCGCTGATGGAGGCGGTCTTTTTAGCCTTGGTAACGTGACGGTGACTAACTCCACGTTCCATCTAGCTGAAGCGAACGGCGGCGACGGCGGCGATGCCTTTGGCTCGACTTGCCTGGGCGCTCATCAGGGTGGTGACGGCGGCGGGGCGCGTGGTGGCGCGATCTTCGCCGACGGCGGAACCATGATTATTAATACCGCGACGTTTGCCAACAACTTCGCGACTGGCGGTAACGGTGGCGACGGTGGCGAAACCAGCGGCGCGATCTGCGCTGGTAGCCAGCACGGCGCCGGCGGCCTCGCGTATGGTGGCGCTGTCACGAACGCCAATACGGCCACACTGAATATCAAGCACGGTACGATCAGCCTTAATAACGCTCAGGCCGGCAACACCGGCGTCAACCAGGGAGGAGCTAACAGGCCGCCGCGCCTCGTGGCCGAAGGTGCTGGCGGCGGCATCCGCGTGGGCCCAGGCAGCGTGACTTTAGAAAACACAATCATTGCCGGTAACACCGCAGCCAACGGTCTCGGCGACACCACTGGCGCGCCAACTCCAGGACCGAATGTTGACGGAACCGTCACCAGCAATGGTCACAACCTCCTCGGTGTTGCCACTGAGGCGGGCGGTTTCAGCGGCACCGGAGATCAAACTGGCGCCAACCCGATGTTGGCGGCGCTGGCCGACAACGGTGGTCCAACCCAGACGATGGAGCTTTTGCCTGGCAGCCCGGCGATCGACTCGGGCGTAGCCGCTGGTTCCACATTTGATCAGCGCGGCCTGCCGCGCACTGTCGACGATCCCGGCGTCGCCAACGCCGCGACCAGCGACGGCACCGACATCGGCGCCTTTGAAACCGAAGTTCCGTGCATCCTCACCTGTCCAGCCGATATCAGCGTGTCGAACGACCCGGGTCAGTGCGGTGCGGTTGTCAACTACACGGAGCCTTCCGGCGCAGGCTGCGGCACAGTCACATGCGACCCTCCTTCGGGGTCCTTCTTCCCGGTGGGAGAGACGACGGTCACCTGCAGTAGCTCAGTTGGTCCGACTTGCAACTTCAAAGTCACAGTTAACGACACGGAGGCGCCAGTCATTACGACCAATGGTCAGAACATCTCCTTGTGGCCTCCTAATCACAAGTACAAGACCATCAAGGTAACCGACCTGGTTGCGGCGGCCAGCGATAATTGTGACGCGGGTGTAGGCCTCGGCAGCGTGCGGATTGCTAGCGTGAGCAGCGATGAGCCTGACAACAGCGGCGGAGATGGCAACACGACCAATGACATCGTGATTGCAGCCGACTGCAAATCTGTGCAACTGCGCTCTGAACGGATGGGCGGTGGCAACGGACGGGTTTACACTATCACGTTCAACGTGACTGATGCTTCTGGCAATGTCAGTACGGCGACGGCAAAAGTCACCGTGCCTCATTCACAAAACGGATCGCCCGCAGTTGACGATGGTCCGGCTCATACAGTATTGAGCGGCTGTCCTTAGCGACGGTTGCAGTAAGACAATCTAAGCCTTTCTATCCCCCTCCTGGTTTTACAGAAAGGTCGGAACGGGCCGCGTCGCCCGGACCGTGCATCCAGCCCGACAATTAACCGCCGACCAGCTGGTCGTATTCACGACTGGATTGCCTCCGGGTTCGTGCGGAAGTGAGAACAGATGATGACAATCGGAGCTACTTTCCGAAGTCAGTGGTTCACGACTTCGCTGATTCGGTTGGCCATTGGAAGCACAGTGAATAGCCATCCGGATCCTTGAAGTAGACTTGCGTCATGCCGTAACCAGTTACCAAAGGTGGGTCGGCATTTACGCCGCGAGACTTTAGCGATTCGTAAGCCGCATTCAGGTCGCTTACGCGGAAATAAAGCGCGGTATCGCCGTGCGCGCCGACTCGGGCTGGGCTCGGCGACTGAGGTCGGTCATCTTTCTCGTATTGCGTGTTAAGCATCAACCAGATGTCGTTGAATTTCAGCAGGCACCAATCGCAATCATCACCCGGCGGCGCGGAGTTCACTAGTTCGAAACCCAGCACGTCGCGATAGAATCGGATTGCGGTGGGCATATCAAAGACCTGGATTAACGGACACATTCCTTCCATCAAGATGCTCACGCAAGACCTCCTTCGGAGTAAACAGCGGTCTGTGATTCAATGCCTCGATAGCTAGAGGAGGCTACCATGCCCGAACCAACACTGGCCAACATCAGTCGAAGGCCTGACGAAGTTTTCAATCAACCACCGCCACTACAGAACTACAACCCCTTCAGCTGCGATGCGCAGTTGCAGGAATCTCTTCGACGCGAGGGTGGAGGTTGGGCTGAAGCGCGCATCCAGAAGTTTGGTGACCAGATGGGCACGGTAGACACTTTGCGACTAGGGGAGCAGGCCAATCGAAACCTCCCTTTGCTGCGCACGCATGACCGTTTCGGCAACCGGATTGATGAGGTTGAGTTCCACCAGGCGTGGCATGAGTTGATGAGCATCGGCGTCGAGGGCGAGCATCACTCGTTACCGTGGACCGAAAGCCGTTCGGGTGCTCACGTCGTTCGCGCCGCTCTGAACATGCTGCGTCATCAGTTGGATGAAGGGACCAGTTGCCCGATCACCATGACTTTTGCCGTGGTGCCCTCACTGAAGTTGCAGCCGGAACTCGCGGATGAATGGCTGCCGCAGGTTCTGTCGAAGGAATACGATCCGCGTCCGATCCCGGCTTCTGAAAAGCGTGGCGTCCTATTCGGAATGGCGTTGACTGAGCGGCAAGGTGGTTCGGATGTGCAGAGCAACACGACGCGCGCGATCCCTTTGGGTAAACCTGGCCCAAACCAGGAGTACGCACTAACTGGACACAAGTGGTTCTGTTCTGCCCCAATGTGCGACGCATTTCTCACGCTGGCACAAACCGACAAGGGCCTTTCGTGTTTTTTGCTACCGCGTTGGAAGCCCGATCACACCAGGAATGCTTTTCACATCCTGCGGTTGAAAGACAAACTCGGCAATCGCTCAAATGCGTCCAGCGAACTCGAGTTTCGAGGAGCATCGGCTCGAATGCTCGGCGAAGAGGGAAGAGGAGTCGCGGCAATCATCGAAATGGTTCGTCACACTCGGCTCGACTGTGCCTTCGGATCTGCGGCCACGATGCGTCGGGCAGTGGCCGAGGCAACTCACCACGCAACCTTCCGCTACGCTTTTGGCAAGAGGCTCCTGGATCAGCCGTTGATGCAAAACGTTCTGGCTGATCTTTGCCTGGAATCTGAAGCGGCGACGGCGCTCGCGCTAAGGTTGGCTCGAGGGTTCGACGAGTCGGCTGAAGACGAGGCGCAACGTAAGTTCACCCGCCTTGCTACCGCGGTTGGCAAGTATTGGATTACGAAGCGCACCGTGGCTGTCGTGGCCGAGTCGCTTGAATGTCTGGGTGGCAATGGCTACGTCGAAGAATCGCCGCTGCCGCGTCTCTATCGCGATGCGCCGCTCAATTCGATCTGGGAAGGGTCGGGTAATGTGCAATGCCTGGACCTGCTGCGTGCGGTGCAGCGCGACCCCGGAACTTTGGAGGTGACTATGGAAGAGATTCGCGGCGCGCGTGGTGGCAACCGGCACTTCGACAGTTTTGTTGTAAAGCTTGAAAGTGAGTTCTCTGATCTGAGTCAGCTCGAAACGCGAGCGCGCCGGTTGACTGAACTTCTCGCGTTGGGATTGCAGGGCTCGCTTTTGGTTCAACACGCGCCGAGTGAAGTGGCTGATGCGTTTTGTGCAGCGCGCTTGGCTGGCGATGCTGGGCTGGTTTTTGGGACACTGCCGCGGGACACAAATTTTGAGGGGATTATTGAGCGATCACGACCGAAGCTGTAGCTGCGCAAATCACTTGTCCAGGAGGGGTCAGCTATAGGTCCTATATGACCTATCGGACCTATAGCATTGTCCTTGTCGTTGCGCGCTAAGGAGTCGGCCGACTCTGCCAGGTGGTTCCCTCGGCGTAGTCCAGGCGAAGGATGATGATTCGCTCGTTGAAGAGAGTTCGATTGCTGTTGGTTGGTATTTGCGAGCTACGCTTTAGTTCAGTCGCGACCGGGGTCTGCTCGCTGAAGCTCTTTTCTTTGCCCGGGGCGATGTTTGTCTTGGTTCTAAATACAAATCCTATTGGCTCGTGACTCGTGTCCTTCGGATAGAAGAAGTGGCCCCACCTCACGCCGACGATTGTCTTGTTTCCAATATTTCTCAATGAGACAGCCGACTTTGATACGACCAAACTCCTGGTGGTTCTCCCGACTTCGCGCGTTCCAGGCGGAGCCATAGACGGGTCCGCCAGAGGGCCAGGGTCACCCTTATCAGCTGGGTTCGCAAGGATCCTTGTGCCACTCGAACTCACGGCCGCCGAAGTGGAAGTTGACAGTGTGGAAGGAGCAGCGCTGAGTGTGCTTGCCGGCACTTCGGTCCAACTAAACTTGATAACCTGGACGTCGGATGGTTGCGCCTGGTCGTAACCAAGAATAGCCCTTTGCTTAATTTGACTGGCTGCAGTTCTAATCTGGGTTTCTAGCGTTCGGTCAAGCTCGAAACACCTTTTGAAGTCCGACTCTGCCTGAGTGTCCTCACCGCGCATGAGGTGAACAATCCCACGATCGCCATAGGCCTTGGCAAAATTCGGAGCGATTTCAATTGCTTTGTTTAGGTCTGCTATCGCTGCATCCGAATCACCCTTCTTAGCCAGGAGGTTTCCGCGATCGTCGTAGAATCTCGGATGCGGTTTGAGACTTATAGCTTTACCGAGATCAACGATCGCCTCGTCAAGATTGCCCAATCGATAGCGGGCGATACCGCGAAAGTAATAGCAGAACTGCAAGTCCCGGCCATTCATATCGATGGCGGCTGTAAAATCGGCAATCGCGCCGTTAAGGTCGTTCTTTTCAAAGCGAGCGATGCCGCGCTGCGAGTACTCTTCCGCCGAAGTCAGGCTCTGTGCATGGGTCGTGAGGAAAACCAGAAGAATCAGCAGGAACGAGAAGTAACGCATCTTATCCTTCTTTCGATAGCGTGTAGTTTACGGCGACTTCACAAATTCGCACAAACAAAACATGATGGCCTCGACTATTTGCACCACTCTTTCGGTTAGCGGCTTATGTTCACAATCAACCAACTGGGAACGTTCGATCTGGAGAACTATGGCGACCTGCTTTATCCGATTGTCTTTCGGAATATCCTGCAAAGGCAGGATACTGGGCTGGATGTTTGCCAATACTCTTTCCTCGCTGGTGACGCACCTCAGGAAGCAGGTTTCAAAACTCACTCGATACAGACTCTATTCGATGCTGAATCACAAGTGACGCGCGGGTTAGGCGGCAGCGCAGGCGATGCTCAAGTTATTGCAAAGCGGATCGTAATTGGCGGCGGAGATATCCTGCGTACGGATTGGGACGTGGTCGCCACACCCTACTCCAGAGGTTCTCGCGGCCAGGCCGGCTTAGTGAGACGTTCGCTCGGAGCGCCCAACTTTCTGAGTTACCAGCTACTAAGGCCGCTGCCCGCTTGGAGACAAGACGCGTTTTTCGCTAATCGCTTCAGGCGGCGCTGGATGAACTACCCAGCCGTGGGGCCATTTCTGATAGATCCAAACAATCTAGCGGCAGGCAGCACTGTGTCCTATTTGTCTTGCGGCGTGCCGCATGAGATTCCCAGCGATCAGAAAGACAACGTCAAGCGCGCGCTTGATCACGCGCAGTTCATTTACGTGCGTGATGAACAGTCGGCTGAGAAGTTGGGCCGGTGTGGCGTCCAACGCGAGATTCATGTGGCACCTGACTTAATCGTTACGCTTAGTGAGCAATTCGATCACACCGCACTCGCACGTAAGGGTCAGGAAATTCTGGCAGGATCGGGGGTAAAGGATGAGCGCCCGATCATTTGCTTCCAAAGCAAGGACTATCCCCATTTTCAAGTCAATGAGATTTTGGAACACCTGCTTAACTACCAAACGAAAACCGATTCACAGGTCATTTTGTTGCCGCTGGGTTACTGTCATAGCGATCATGAATTCCTGCAACGGCTGGCGACACAATCCGGCGGCGCGCTAAAGTACATTAACCTGTATTCAGTCTTCGATCTTATGTCGGTTATTGCTGCAAGTGATCTGTTCGTGGGCACCAGCCTTCATGGAAACATCACCGCGTTCTCATTCGGCATACCGCATTTGATTGGACCGCTGCCCGTAGATAAGGCTGACGGGTTCTTACGTGCCGTGGACTTACCGCTTGATCTCAAATTGCGTTCATGGAATGAATTGACCGATAAGATAGAGATGGCTAGAAGGTTGGGCGGGCCCTTCTTTTCGTCACTGGCGCGAAACGCGAAGCAGAAGGTCAATCGCGTCGTTGGTGAGTTGCTCAAAGTTCTATAAGGATTGGGACTTGAACGCTACTCCCGTGGTTACGCCCGAATCCAGTTCGACTTACATCGAGCGCGTAATCAACGACAGGCGCTCTACAATGAACCGGCCTTCGCGGAAACTTATGATTGACCTGACGCGGATCACTGCCGAGCCGTTATCGAATGACCCCTACCGTTGGGGATTTATCGACCGACTGTTTACGCCGGCTGATGCGGAGGTCCTGGTCAATGAGTTCCCGCGCGACCACTTTAAAACAGTCAAAGGATACGACGGCGAAAAGGGTTACCAATACGAAGCGCGATCATTGATCGGGATGGGCGCCCAGGTTCCTTCGTACGCGAAAGATTTGAGTGGCGCATGGTTGCAGCTGGCCAAAGACTTATTATCACCGGCATATCGCACAGCCTTGACCCAACTGTCAGGACTGGACGTCGCGAGTCTGCCGATGGAAGCGAACATTTCTCACTATGGCCCGAAGGCATGGCTCGGTCCACATGTAGACCTGGAAGACAAGCTGCTCACGCAAGTCTTTTACTTTAACGACGTCTGGGATACGGAAGACGGTGGCTGCCTGACTATTTTGCGGCAGACAAATAAGCCTGAGGTGGTGAGGACTATTCCGCCATTGATTGGCAACTCAGTAGTGTTGGTGCGATCCGCGAACTCATGGCACGCGGTTTCAGCCGTTCGCGATAGCTGCCGCACTTCAAGGCGCAGTCTGGCAGTGACTTTCTATCGTCCAGGCTCGCTCAGCACAATGTGGCCGGAAGGTGATAACACTCCGCTTCACAGCTATGATGAGTCTCCGCTGAGCCAATGGCTTCAGGAAAAGTGGCAGCGCTTCGCACGCCGCGCCGGTAGGTAATTCGCTTACAAGAATTATCGAACGATCCACGAAATTACACGAAGCAACACGAACAGGGGTTTCGTGTGGGTTCTGTAATTTCGTGGATCGTTTCTGGACGGTGAATAAAACGAACGACAGCTCACCACAGAGGACAGTGAGACCAGCAAAGAGGAAACTAGAATCAGGACTAGATACGATTTGTTTTGGCTTTCGTGAGATTGTGACCGTTGGACCACGGGTGACCGTTGGTTTTCGTCCGCGGGTTGAAGCCATTGGTTCCATTGCGGTGTTTGTCAATTACGCTCTGGTAGAAATCGAGTAGGAAAGGCAGGACGACTTTTGGCATAAACAACTGCTCATATTTCTCCCGCGCTGCGAGGCCCGTGCGCCGGCGCAGATCTACGTCTTTAGCTAACCTGGTCATTGCCTCGCTCAAGGCTGTAACATCTCCCGCGGGTACGAGAATTCCCGCACCATCAATGACGAAATCCGGGATACCGCCAACCTCAGTAGCTATCACCGGCTTTCCGTGGGCCATCGCTTCAATCACCGCGTTAGGCGTTCCTTCGGTGAGAGAAGGCAGGACGAAAACGTCGATGTCGTGCATGAACCTGTGTCTCTCCTCGAGATTCAGGTAAGTCCCTGTCAGACGGCATTTCTCCTTCAGGCCCAGCTCTCGAAACCTCAAGTCGATCTGCTTTCGTTGTGATCCCTCGCCGGCGATCTTGAGTTCGACGGATGGATACGAGGGATGCATCAATCGAAAAGCCTCGACCAGTTGCAGCGGGCCTTTCAGATGCTCGAGTCGGGCCGCAAATCCGAAGCACACCGAATCTGACGAGGGCCTCGGCTTGAGTCCGCCATTGGTTGCATCCTGCGACATGAGCGGAAGCACCTGAGGCGCGCTAATGTGCGGCACCAGCCTCGCCATCTCTCGCGCCAGACTAGGCGAGAGAATCGCGACCGCTGAACACAACGGTAGCACCGACACGAAGCGTTCATAGACTTCTTCAAAGCCTGGCGGGTCGAAAGGTATCCCAACTTCCTGATAGACCACCGGAATTCCGACGGCGTGGGCGGCGCGAATAAGCATTACCGCGCCCGGATCCGGTGTTAAGACATGCACGACGTCGGGCCGCGAACGCCTCAGGAATTCGCAACAGTCATCGTGGTAGCGCTGTAACAAATCGAAGACTAGTTTTCGCGAGTTGCTGCGAATAAGTTCCTTTGCAGGCGAGAAGGCACGCATCGCGGTCAGCGCAAGTTTACGGCCGGCCGCGAGCGATGTGCTGAACCTCGACGATGCAAGTGAGGATAGGGGCACGCCCGCATCCCTTAATCTCGCTGCCAAAGGATCGTCGTTGGCGGGCGGACGGACGAGCAGCACGCTCGACGAATACCCGGCGGCTTTCAACTCGATAGCGTAGGTGACAGCGATCTCGTCGGCCCCGCTGATCGGCCCCGCGAAGACGTTTTTACAAAAGAGGACTTTCACTAGGGTTGTTCGACCGCCCTGCGCCAATTGCGTGCGCCGTTCACCACGAAACTCCAGGTCGAAGCACGAAAGGCTTTTCTGGCTGCGACAAAAGGATAAAAGCGAACGAGAGTAAAAAGGACTTGGACACAACTGCGCCAGCGGTTCTCCTTCAACCTTGCGGCCGCTTCCCAAATTAGTTGCTGCGTCGCACACTCAGCAAACTCATGCGCTGCATTGTGACGGAGATCGTCTTTTTGAGCCGTCGCGCGCGGTAAGCGCATCCACTTGTCTTTGTGCAGACGGTACATGAGGCCGTGCATTCTATGGATCTGCGAGCTGAGCTGCCCGGACGCGCGCGTTGGCGTTCGCCAGATCGCGAGGGGTTTGGGGACGGCAAGGACAGGGTAGAATTCAGCTATCCGGATCCACAAATCCCAATCGTCAATTCCTGGAGCTGCCTCTTCGAGAAGTCCGACGCGCAGCAGGCTCGCGCGTCGGAACACAACTGTTGCGCAGGGAATGAAGTTCCAGCGCATGAGCGGCCAGAAAATATCTCCCTGCGGACATTCTAGTGGATAGAACCCGCCCTTCGGTTGGCAGTCCTGGTCTCCGTAAAGTGCCTGACCGTAAATCATACCTGCGTCAGGCTGCGCCTCGAGCATTTCTACCTCCTCATCAAGGGAACCGGGGAGCCGAACGTCGTCGTCATCCAGAAAGCTAATGTACTCAGAAGATGATGCAATGATGCCCACATTTCGGGCGCCCACAACACCGAGCCGGTGGTGGAGACGCAGGTAACGTATGTTAGGTAACCTGGCGCACATCTCTTGTGTGCCATCCTCAGAGGCATCGTCGACGATTACTATCTCCACATCATTGCCGGCATTGCGTGCACTGTTTACCGCGCGCAGGAGAGCCGATCTGCGGTTTCGAGTAGGAATGATGATGCTGATGGCTGGCATGCTTCTGAAAAACTCGATCAAATGAAACGCTCAACTCCTTGGAGTGTCCCGACGCGTCGGGATCAGCGCTTTGTCAGTCCGCGACCTGTCGCGGCCGTCGTGGAATACATTCTGGCGAACCAACGGCGTCAAGCCGCCTCGGACCAAAGCGGCGATCCCGATGCGTCGGGACCGCACTCCGAAGGAGTTGCGCTTTCCTGGAGTCCATTCATACCCGCGTACGCCGAGCGTTGCGACGCGCGGTGACGCTGTTCCACATCACCCGAAAGTGTGTTGGCCGCGCCGCCCAGAGGGGGCCAATCCGGAGCGCGGAAAAGAAGTTCGCGGCCGCAAAACGAAACGCGCCCCGCGGTAGTTGCTCGGCGGCGCGCCAACTCAGCGTATCCGCGACCCTCCTCCTGGTGTTCTTGCGAACCAGGCGTTGACGCGCTTTCGAAGTCCTGGCGCGAGGAAGCGCGAAGAGTTGCTTTTGGTGGCTGACCGCGGCTGAGAGATGTCTGGCCAGGCCGGAGGATCCTTGTCCAGAATGCGGTGTCGCGCAACGATAGATACAGACGGGCCGGTCATCAACTACAACGGGACGCACCTCGGCGATGCGCGTCCACATGTCCCAGTCGTCTATTCCCGCGAGGTGCTGGTTGAATAAACCGACTTCGAAAAAACACTCCTTTCGTACCAGGACTGAATCGGGTAGCAGATGCAGATTCAGTTCCAGCACTTGCCAGAAGAGATCCCCGCTTTTAGCGCGGGGAATCGCTACCTCACCGGTCGGAATACAATCCTGGTCGGCTAACAGCACTCCACCGGCGACAAATCCCGCGTCAGGACGCGTTTCGAGCAAATTGATTTGATGATCGAGAGATTCAGGAAGACGAAGGTCGTCGTCGTCGAGAAATGCGATGTAGTCACCTGTACTGGCGAGTAGTCCGACGTTTCTGGCGCCCGCGACACCCTGATTACGATCCAGGCGGACGTATTTAATGTCAGGCAACGACTGGCACACGCTGGCTGTCTGGTCAGTCGATGCGTCATCCACCACAATAATTTCAACGTTACTACCGGCACGTCGTGCGCTGTCCACGCATTTGGGCACCAGGTGAGGGCGATTAAAGGTCGGAATAATCAGGCTGACTTTAGACATATGACACCACGAGTTTAAGCAACGACCTCAATTTCGGGTCCACTGATTGTGGGACTGAGGGGGACGCGTAAACAAGTCAGCTGATTTCAGAGTCGCTTTAGTGTAGGAGGTAGTTTGTTTTACGGGAAAGGCAATTGTCAATGTCGCCGCCGAGTACAAGCTTCGCGCATGACTCAACTTTGCGCCACGGAGTCAGTACCACCTTGCGGTAGCCGGTGGGTGTGTCAGGGCTTTGCGCAAAAAGTAGCGGTTGCACCTTACTCCTTCGGAGTAATGGTTGTTCCTGGCTCTCATGACACTCTTGAGTAAAGCCCAAGGTTGAGTGACGCGCGACGTAACCACGCCGTTACCGAGCTGACTGAGGACACTTGACAACATTCCCATATGCCGCTAAGTTCCGACTCACACAAACGTGATCTTTAAAATTCGAAGTAGAGGCGCGACCTTCAAGAGTAGCGTAACCGGAGAACGCTGAAGAGTTCAGAGATGGTTGAGCGAAAGGGAGAGGTCGCCGAAGCTCGTCCGTGCAGTCTTCATGTACGTCGGGTTGGTTGCTGCGGCTAAATCCGCAGAACTGTCACCGCAGGTCGGTGGAGAGCTACGACATATAGCCCCTCGCGTTTTTAAGAACGCGATGGAGTTGCCAGAGTTTTAGAAGAGGCCAGTCGTATGCTTTTGACGAGTGGCCTCTTTTTCTTTTTGCGCGCGGCAAACGTCTTCGACGTCTGTGGAAGGCCGAAATGGAAATCAAAGGAACCACGATCCCCGAATCCACACGAACTCGCACGAAACTACAAACACTTCGTGTTAGTTCGTGTAGTTTCGTGGATCGTATTCTGGAATTTAATACTTCAGGCTAGCGTCATGTTGATACGACCCACAATCATGAAATTCGGCGGCACGTCAGTCGCAGACGCCCAGGCGTTTGAGCGTGTAGCCCAACTTGTGTCTGTCGAACTGGATTCACTCCCAATCGTCGTGACCTCAGCGATGAGTGGAGTCACGGATGCGCTAGTAAGCTGTTTCGAGGCGGCCGGGCAGCCTGACGCCGTCGCGCGAGAATTGGATCGTCACTTTGAACGGCACCAACAGGTGGCCGATGAGTTAATCAGCGTCGCCGAAGCACGCCGCTTTGCCGAGACAATTGATCAGGCTCGTTCGAAATTGACTCGACTCCTGGATCAGGTTTGTTCAGTGCCGGGTTCCGCAATTCTCAAAGACGAAGTGCTTTCTCTGGGTGAACAACTCGCTTCACAGTTGCTCACCGCCGTACTTCATGCCCACGGTCTTCTCGTAAAACATGTGGACGCGCGCGAAGTGATTGTTACGAATGAAGAGCATGGCCAGGCCGGCCCGTTGATGCCGCAAACCACAGTCAGAGCAAAAGCCAATCTGCAACGGCTACTTGAAGCCAGACAGATCCCGGTGGTTGGAGGATTCATCGCCGCAGCTGAGAACGGCAACACTACAACTCTCGGACGAGGCGGCTCAGATTACTCCGCGGCGATTATCGGCGCCGCGCTGAACGCACGCGAAGTTCAAATCTGGACTGACGTCAGCGGCGTGCTCACTGCCGATCCACGAGTCGTGCCGGAAGCCACCACAGTCCCGGTCCTTTCCTACCAGGAGGCCGCGGAGCTGGCTTATTTCGGGGCGAAGGTCCTGCATCCAAAGACGATTCAACCGGCTGTGGAGCGTGGAATTCCCGTGCGCGTTTGCAATTCTCGCGAGCCTGACGAAGCCGGCACTTTGATCGTTGGAGAATCCGACGCGGCACCGCAAACGATCAAGGCGATAGCGCACAAAGACGGCATTACCACGTTGCAGGTAACCTCGGCTCGAATGCTCGGAGCTTACGGCTTCCTGCGCGCGTTGTTCGAAGTCTTCGACCGACATCGCACAGTCGTCGATGTTGTTACCACGTCTGAGGTCAGCGTTTCACTTTCGATAGATGACGCTGGCGCACTGGCTGAGTTGATTCCTGAGCTCGAACAACTCGGAGTCGTCGAAATTGAAGGGCCGCGGACAATAGTTTCAGTAATCGGCGCCGGCTTGCGAAATACACCCGGAATCGCCGCGCGCGTGTTTTCGTCGATCAGTGACATCAACGTGTCGATGATCTCGTTCGGCTCGTCGAGCGTGAATCTGACCTTCATGGTAGAAGCGGAGAACGCGCGCGAAACCATCACGCGGCTTCATCGGGTCTGCTTCGAGAACCATCATCGAGCCCGGTCAGGTGCCACCGAGGCTAAACGAGCAGCGGTCTAATGGGTTTACTCAAGAGTCCAGTGTGAAGAAGATGCTAGCAGTAGTTCCTGAGCGCTAAAGGCGCGGAATGTAATAGCCAGGGGCAAGCGCGTAGCGAAGCGGAGCGCGTCGCCCCTGGACCAGAGTCGACATACGAGGTCCAAGCTCTGAAAGAGCGAAATGAACAAGACGGGCTATTAGGGCCAGATAATTGCTCGCGATCCTGTGTCGCCTATTTCGCCCTTTCAGGGCTTAGAACTCTATCCGAACTCGATCCAGGGGCGACGCGCTCCGCTTCGCTCCGCGCTTGCCCCTGGCTGTCGCATTCCGCGCCTTTGGCGCTCAGGCCGTTCGGATCTTGCCTTGGCTGGAATTTGCGGACTCCTTCGGAGTAGGTTCAACGTCCATGCGTTTGTGCAACTCGTCGTATGTCTAGTCGCAGCTTAGATCCGCTTGACGTTTTTCGACGTACTCGCGAACTTATCGACATTCCGTCGGTAACAGGCGAGGAAGCGGAGATTGGACACTTTCTCGCGCAATTGCTTGAAGGGCTTGGCTATCACGTCGAAATGCAAACGGTCGTTGCTAAGCGCGCCAATGTAATCGCAACCACGGGCGCTCCAGCACATGTGGTGCTATCGACTCACATGGACACTGTGCCTCCGTTTATTCCTTCGACTGAGGATGAAGAATTCATTCACGGCCGCGGGGCCTGTGATGCCAAGGGAATAATCTCCGCGCAGATTGCGGCCGCGGAAAAACTGCGCGCCGTTGGATGCAATGAAATCGGTTTGCTCTTCACAGTCGATGAAGAGGCGGGAAGTATCGGCGCGAAGGTTGCCAATGCACACCCGATTGCCGGTGGATGTCGCTACTTAATTAACGGCGAACCCACGGACAATCGTCTGGCGATTGGTTCAAAAGGCTCGATGCAGGTCGTGGTGGAAACCGAGGGTCGGGCCGCCCATTCGGCTTATCCCGAACATGGTGAATCAGCGATCGAAAAACTACTCGATGTGCTCACGGACATCCGAACTATGTCATGGCCGTCGGATGAGACTCTGGGTGAAACAACCTGCAACATCGGTCTGGTTTCAGGCGGCACTGGACCGAATGTGATCCCCGCGGCAGCCGGAGCCACACTGCACATTCGACTCAGTGCGAATGTTGACGTTGCCAAAGATTTATTGGAAAGGGTCGTAGCAGGTCGGGCCACACTTAATTACGCGTCAGCTCACGATCCACAGCGCATGTTGGCAATCGACGGCTTTGATCGGTCAGTAGTTCGCTTTACGACCGACATACCCTACTTGTCGGGTTGGGGCGCGCCGCTGCTGATTGGCCCGGGATCAATTTTGGATGCGCATACGATCAATGAGCGTGTGGCAAAGAGCGAGTTGGTAAGATCTGTTCAGCTTTATGCGGACTTGGCCGAAACGCTTCTTGCACAAACAGAGGACGACTTGGCAAGCCAGATTGGCGCCGCACAGGGTGATAAAGAAACCAAGAAGTCACGATCCACGAATACACACAAAGCAACACTAAATCTTTCGTGATAGTTCGTGTGACTTCGTGGATCTTATTCTCATTCAGAACGTAAATGCACGAAACAGCCTAAACAGGTATTGAAAGAATCTTTTCGGCATACCGGCAAAGCGCAAATGAGACTGGCTTTAATTGGACACGGTGCGATGGGTCAACTGGTTGAGAAACTTGCCAGCCACCAGGGGCACGAAATCGCACTGAAGCTCGCGTCCAAAGATGCGGAAGGTTCCGCCGATGACGTCGCAGCCAAACTCAGAGGAAACGACGTCGCGATCGATTTCTCGGTCGCCCATGCCGTTTCTCGTAACGCGGAAGGCTGTGCCCTCGCCCGAGTTCCACTGGTTGAAGGAACGACGGGCTGGCATGCTGATTTAGATTCAATCAGCAAGATTGTGAAACAGCACAACGGGTCACTGGTTTACGGCGCGAACTTCTCGATCGGTGTGCAAGTCTTCTATCGCCTGGCCCTACGCGCGGGAGAGCTCTTTCGTGATCTGGATTCCTATGACGCTTTTGTTGAGGAGGCCCATCATAAGCGGAAACGCGATGCGCCTTCAGGGACTGCGATACAGTTGAAGGATATCGTGAAATCAAGCTTAGGTCGGGAAGTCGCGATGGCTTCGACGCGAGCCGGCTACATTCCGGGCACTCATCGACTCGGCTTTGATTCCGAAGCTGATCAAATCGTGCTCTCTCACGAAGCGCGTCATCGCGGAGGTTTTGCTGCTGGGGCTTTGATGGCGGCCCAGTGGATCATTGGCAAGCAGGGAGTCTTCGAATTCTCCGAAATGTTTGACGAGATTCTGAAAGAAAGGAAGTAGAGGAGATGACAATGAATGTTGATTGGATGCGCGGTTGTGCGACCGCATTGGTTACTCCGTTCACTGCAGCCGGCGCCGTAGATGAGGATCGGATAAAGGCACTGGTCGAGCGCCAAATTAGCGGTGGCGTGAAGCTGCTTGTGCCCTGCGGCACCACTGGCGAAAGCGTCACGATGACTGAAGCGGAGGATCAGCGCGTCATCTCGCTGACTGTCGAGGTTGCGCGCGGACGGGCGCGAGTGATCGCGGGCACGGGAAGCAATTCAACTAAATCCGCGATCGAATACTCGCAGAGCGCACGCGACCTCGGCGCCGACGCCGTGCTCCAGGTCGCTCCTTATTACAACAAACCAACTCAGGAAGGTCTCTACGCACACTTCGGCGCCATTGCCCGCGCGATTCCCGAAGTACCGATCGTGCTTTACAACGTCCCCGGTCGTACTTCTTCTAACATTTCGGCTTCGACCGTACTCCGACTGGCAAACGATTACGAGAATATTGTCGCGGTCAAAGAGGCGTCCGGCAATCTGTCTCAGATTATGGAAATTCTGCGTGAACGCCCCCAAGGCTTTGGCGTTTTATCGGGAGACGACGCGGTGACTCTGCCCCTAATCGCGCTTGGCGCGGAAGGAATCATTTCGGTAGTCTCGAACGAGATTCCGGATCTGATGTCCCAAATGGTTGAGCTCGCACTGAACGGACACTGGGCCGCGGCACGCGAACTTCACTACCGCTTGCTTCCGTTGATGGAGGTCAATTTTATTGAATCAAGTCCCGGACCCGTTAAGGCCGCGATGGCGATGATGGGTTTGCTGGAAGAAAACTTCCGCTTACCCCTCGTGCCGGTTCAGGAAAAGAGCCGCGCGCGTATTCGCGACGTAATCTCGGAGCTCGGGTTGATCCAGGAAAGTGCGCATGCCACTGCGTGATCAAATCGAACTGCTCACCAAGCGGGAAGCGGGACAGTTTTCATCGGAAGACTTAAAACTGTTTGCCGAGTTCAAGAGCGCACTGAATTGCGGCGAAATTCGGGCAGCTGAACGGGATGCCAACGGCAAGTGGCACGTCCAAAGTTGGGTGAAGAGCGGAATCTTGCTGGGGTTTCGCATGGGCACGATGGTCGATATGTCTCCGGCAGATGGGAGTCTGAAGTTCCTGGATAAGGATACTTACCCGATCAAAAACTTCTCCGTGGAGTCACGCGTGCGCATTGTTCCTGGCGGTTCGAGTATTCGCGACGGCGCTTACATTGCGCCGGGAGTTGTCTGCATGCCGCCGATGTTCGTCAACGCGGGTGCGTATGTTGATGAAGGCACCATGATCGACAGTCACGCACTGGTTGGTTCGTGCGCGCAGATCGGGAAGCGAGTTCATCTTTCTGCAGGCGCTCAAATCGGCGGCGTACTCGAGCCGGCGGGTGCAATGCCGGTAATTATCGAGGACGACGTTGTAGTTGGCGGCAACTGCGGTGTTTACGAAGGCACGATTGTGCGCGAGCGAGCAGTCCTCGCCTCCGGAACAATTCTCACAGGGTCGACACCGGTTTTCGATCTTGTCCGTGATCAGATCTACCGGCGAGGCAACGGGGCGCTTGAGATACCTGCCGGGGCTGTTGTCGTTCCGGGTGCGCGGTCTCCGCAAAATGAGCGCGCACGCGAATGGGGACTCTCGCTCTACGCGCCTGTGATCGTCAAGTATCGCGACGAGAAGACTGATGCGGCGACGCAACTGGAGGATTGGTTGCGTTGAAAGAGTTCCAGCCTTCCAAGTTTCTTCGTGGCTTAGAGAAGAGCCCAATTCGGAAGATCTCCGATCGGGCGCGGCCTGAGCATGTCAATCTTGGCTTGGGCGAACCTGATTTGCCGACGCCGGAAGTGATTCGCCGAGCGGCGGTGGAGGTGATCGAGAAGGAACGAAACGGATACACCCTCCAAGCCGGACTCCCAGGTTTGCGTGAGCGGGTGGCAAGCGACTATCCGCAGCTGGGTCTATCTTCAGACGACGTGATCATTACGGCTGGATCACAGGAGTCACTTTACCTCGCCTTGATGACGCTGGTGGATGCGGATGATGAGGTGCTGCTCCCGAATCCCGGGTTTCCGGCGTATCCCACCATTACGCGCATGGCCGGCGGGCGTCCTTTGTTCTATCGTTTGCCGGCGAGCCGAGATTTCGGCTTCGACCTCGAGGAATTCAAACTCCACCTCAACTCACGCACAAAAGTGATCATGTGTACGAGTCCATCCAATCCGACCGGACGTGCGTTCACAAAAGATGAGTTGACTGCGGTCGCTCAGGTTGTGGAGTCGACGTGTCCTGAAGCATTCATAATCAGCGACGAGATCTATCGCGAGCTTTATTACACTTCGGAGCCGCCACACTCGATTTCCGAGTTTTATCCCCGCACTATTGTCATCAGCGGTCTTTCAAAGTCGATGAGCATGACGGGTTGGCGACTGGGCTGGCTTCTTGGCCATCCGGACGTTGTACGAGCTGCGTTGGTGTTGCATGGATACGTCACCACCTGTGCGTCCACGATTTCTCAAAAGGCTGCGCTCGCGGCGTGGACTCACGAAGCCGCTGAAGCGCGGCAACAAACTCGGTCAACATTCAAGCGACGTCGCGACCATCTGGTCGGACTGATGCAAAGCGAATTGGGATTGAGTTGCGTGACGCCGGATGGTGCGTTCTACACGATGGCGGATGTCAGTCGCTATGGCCAGTCGCTTGCCGTCGCCGAAAAAGCGTTGGATTGCGGCGTAGTCACCATTCCGGGCGTGGCGTTCGGCAGCGAGAGCGAAGGCTTTCTTCGCATCTCGTTCTGCGCGGATGAATCAACGTTGAGTGAAGGCGTTAGCCGCCTGGGGCGGGCCCTGGAGCAGGTACTTCACACGCTGTAGTTTGGTGGTGTCCTGATTCGCTTTGCACAAAAAGTCCAAATCCCACCCACGGTAGTGGGTGGATTGTTCAGATCCTTTCTACGAAACCAAGCGCATTAAGCTCTAAATCCCACCAACGGCAGTTGGTGGATGGTTCAGATCCTTTCTAATGTGCCGGGTCAACAGAATACAATCGCATGTTTTTCTCTGCTGAGTAGTGGGAGGAAAACACGAGTAGAGGGGATCTGAACGATCCACCAACTGCCGTTGGTGGGATTAAACGGATAGGGTCCATCTAAATAGAAAGGATCTGAAGAATCCACCCACTACCGTGGGTGGGATTACCGCGGCGATGTCTGAAAGAAACAAATTGCAGGTAATGAAATTTGGCGGGACATCGGTGGCGGCTGCCGAGTGTATCAGTCGTGCCGCCGAAATAGTCGCCCAAGCCTCAGCCCGATGTTCGGTGGTCGTTGTGCTGTCGGCAATGGGCGGCGTAACCAGCCGACTAATTCAGGCAGCCCAGCAATCCGCCAAGGGGGACCACTCTCAGGCGGCACAGCTCGCCGCTGTTCTAAGTGATCAACACAGCACTGCGCTTTCAGCTCTAATCAAAGACGAGGCTCGGCATTCCCGTGTATCAGCCGAACTCGACGAAATCATTCGCGACGTAACCACTTTGTGTCACGGGATAACTCTGTTGCGTGAGTTGACACCGCGAACCCTGGCGGCTGTCTCAAGTGTGGGTGAACGACTTTCAGTGCGCTTGATGGCGGGCGCATTGAGCGAATTGGGAGTCAAGAGCGAAGTTGTCGAAGCCACCGAAGTGATCATCACGGACGACAACCATGCGCAGGCTGAGCCTTTAATGGATGAGGTGCGCGAGCGATGTACCACCCGACTCAAACCGTTACTCGATAGCGGAATTACGCCCGTGGTCACTGGCTTCATTGGCGCTAGCGCAGACGGAACGTTGACCACCCTCGGGCGTGGTGGCTCAGACTATTCCGCCACGGCACTCGGCGCTGCGCTGAAAGCCGATGAGATTGTGATCTGGACCGACGTTGACGGCGTTCTTACAACCGATCCCCGACTTGTTCCGGAGGCGCGTCTGCTCCGTGAAATCTCCTACAACGAAGCAGCGGAACTGGCTTACTTCGGGGCGAAAGTCCTTCATCCAAAGACGCTCCGCCCGGTCACCGAAGCCGGAATACCAGTTTGGATTCGGAACAGCTTTGCGCCGGAGAAGCCCGGCACGAAGATCACACGTGAAGGCCGGCCAACACCGAATGGCGTCAGAGGAATCACAGCCATCAGCAACGTCAGCCTCATTACTGTCGGTGGACGTGGGATCGTTGGAGTAATTGGCGTGGCGGCTAAAACGTTTGCCGCCGCCGCGAGCGTGCGTTCCAATGTCCTTCTTATATCGCAGGCGTCGTCTGAAAACGATATCTGCTTTATTGTCGATTCCGCGGACGCAACGAGCACCGTGCAAGCCCTGCGCAGCGCTTTTGCTACTGATCTTGTTCATCATGACGTGGAGCACATCACGGTGAATCCAAATATTGCGGTGGTCGCGGTGGTCGGTGATAGGATGCGGGGCACACCCGGCATTGCCGGTCGAACGTTCAGCGCCCTGGGGAGAAAGGAGATCAACATCATTGCAATAGCCCAGGGGTCGTCCGAGTACAACGTGTCGTTCGTGGTCGAAGCAAACGCCGTACAGAACGCGGTCGCCGCGGTCCACGAGGAATTCAATTTACATTTGCCAGCTTCCGGATTTGAGTCGGGTGAAAGCCCGCTGAGTGATACGTGGTCGCCTCAAACCGCATGACCGCAGTTGATACTGATCTCGCTTTGCAGCGTTGCATCGAACCAAATTGTCGAGCCCAGTACGGAATCAACGAGCAGATTTACGTCTGCCCGCAATGTGATGGGCTGCTCGAAATCGTCGCCCCGAAAATCGCCACAGACGCGGCTACCCTTCGCAGTCTTTGGCAGGCTCGGCTGGCGTCGTTAGACCAGCGAGATCTGAGCGGCGTGTGGCGATACCGTGAGTTGCTGCCGTTCGCTGACGAAGTAACAATCTTTTCACTCGCCGAAGGCAATACGCCACTCTACGACGCTCCGCGCTCAGCTCAGTATTGCAACCTGAAACAACTAAAGCTGAAACACCAGGGCTGTAATCCGACTGGTTCTTTTAAGGACACCGGCATGACAACGGCTGTGACTCAGGCGCGCATTCTCGGCGCCGGCACAGTGGCGTGCGCCAGCACTGGAAACACAGCTGCAAGTCTTGCCGCCTACGCTGCGCGCGCTAATCTCAAATGCGCGATCCTGGTACCCAGGGGTCAAGTTAGCCTTGGGAAGTTAGCGCAGAGTCTGGATTACGGCGCGGCCGTCCTGGAGATTGACCGCAACTTCGATGAGGCGATGCGGGTAATTCGCGAACTCGCCGAAGACAAATCAATCTACCTCGTCAATTCAATTAACCCTTTTCGCATCGAGGGCCAGAAGACAGTAGCTGCGGAGTTGGCTCAACAATGCACATGGCAGGCTCCTGACCATGTGGTGATGCCAGGAGGGAATCTGGGAAACAGCTCGGCGTTAGGAAAAGGTTTCCAGGAGCTGTTTGATCTCGGTCTAATTGATCGCCTGCCGCATTTGCATGTGGTTCAGGCGGACGGCGCGGCGCCTTTCGCGCAACTGTACGCCCAATATGAGCAGGAAATCCCCACTCAGAATCCGTCACTCACGCCGGTGAAAAACCCGGAAACGTTGGCGACGGCGATCAAGATCGGAGATCCGGTTTCCTGGAAGAAAGCCCTGGGCGCGGTAAAGCAAACGGGCGGGCGAGTACTGAGTGTCAGCGAGCAGGAGATCGCTGATGCCAAGGCAGTGATCGGGCGCGATGGGATTGGATGCGAGCCGGCGTCGGCAACCACAGTCGCAGGCATTAAGCGGCTGGTGAAGAGTGGTGTGATTGACACGAACGATACCGTAGTCGGCATCTTAACCGGGCATCTCTTGAAGGACGCGAACTACATCATCGACTACCATCAGAACAAACTTCATAGCTACGAGAGCGGATCGGGTGGGTCAGAAGCCGGAACTCGCATCACAGGGACATTTAGTAATCCGCCCAAACAAGTAAAGGCCGACAAGGGGTCCATCCTTGAGGTCCTCGAATCCCACAAAGTCCCTCGCTTCGAGGGGCCGGGCAGTTAACCATGACCGACGCGCCCGAAATGGCCACCGCGGAAACACAGAGTTCTAAGAGCGGTCCGATCGTTGAGGTGCGGGTACCAGCTTCCAGCGGGAATCTGGGTGCAGGGTTTGACTGCTTTGGTCTGGCGTTGCCGCTCTATCTAACCGTTCAGGTCAGTGTCGACCGAGAATCTGACCAACCATTCCGCATGACAACCCATGGCATGGGCTATGGTACGAGTCTCCCTGCCACGTCCGACAATCTGATTCTGCGCGCGATGAATTTGGCGGCCGACGAAGAAAGAATCACTTTGCCGCCGCTGTATCTTGAGGCGAAGAACGAGATTCCACTCAGCAGCGGTCTGGGAAGCAGTGCCGCGGCAATCATTGCCGGCCTTACAATTTGCGCGGCGTTGGGCGATCAGAACATGACGATTGAACAGATTCTTCGTTATGCAGTTCAGCTTGAAGGACACGCAGACAATGTTGCCGCCAGTCTCTTAGGCGGATGGGTAGTGACGTCTACGATTCAGGATGGCAACGCTATTGCCCTGAAAAAACAGTGGCCGAGCGATATTAAAGTGATCATTGTCTCGCCACACTTCGAACTGGAGACTGCCAAAGCAAGATCCGTACTGGCACCGTTGGTTAGTCATAGTGATGCAGTCCACAATGTTCAGCGTGCGGCGTTGTTTACCGCGGCCATTGAAGGACATCGTTACGATCTTTTGTGGGAAGCAATGCGAGATCGGCTACATCAGGAAAAACGTCAACCACTGGTTCCTGGCCTGGGCGAAGCGTTGGCAATACCGAGGCAACCAGGCCTGCTTGGACTCGCATTGAGTGGCGCGGGTCCCAGCGTGATCGCCCTGGCGCAAGATCACTTTAACGAGATTGATGCCGCAATAATCCCATGCTTTGAGAGGCACGGAATTGAAACCACCGTTTGGCACTTTGACGCTGATACTTCAGGGCGACAATTGACAAAACTTTCATAGGTGATTTGATAAGGAACCGAAACCGGAGAACAGTGGATGGCAAAAAAACTTCGCGCAGGCATTCTCGGAGCCACTGGCACCGTTGGCCAGCGTTTCATTCAATTGCTTGAGGATCATCCTCAATTCGAAGTAACGGCGCTCGCCGCGTCTGATCGCTCCCAGGGCAAGACGTATCAGGAAGCCTGTACCTGGCGACTTCCAGGCGAGATGCCTGACTTCGTGAAGGCGCTTTCAGTCGAGGCGCCCCATCCGCCGCTCGACTGCGATCTCGTGTTTTCAAGTTTGCCGTCAGGGACCGCCCACGACTCGGAGCTAGCCTTTGCGAAGGCCGGGTATCCTGTGATCAGCAACTCATCCGCCTACCGCATGGAACGGGACGTTCCGCTCATCATTCCCGAGGTCAATCATGAGCATCTGCTTCTGCTTGAAGTACAGCGCAAGGGACGGAACTTCGAAAATGGCGGATTCATTGTCACGAATCCAAACTGCTCAACAATCGTGTTAGCGCTTGCTCTCGCGCCCTTGCACGTGCGCTTTCAGGTGACATCGGTTGTCGCCACGACCCTGCAGGCACTGTCCGGCGCCGGTTATCCTGGCGTTGCATCGCTTGATATCACAGACAACATCCTGCCCTTTATCGATGGTGAAGAAGAAAAGATGGAGCAGGAGACTTTGAAGCTCCTGGGGAAACTGAAGTCTGAGAGAGTTGAGCCGGCCGAGATTCTGGCCAGCGCTCAGTGTCATCGAGTGAACCTCACGGACGGACATACGGTGGCGGTGCGCGTGAAGTTTGCTAACAAGGCTTCACTGGAAGGCGTTCGCGACGCGTTGGGGTCGTTTGCGTCGTTGCCGCAAGAGTTGCGACTCTTCTCGGCGCCAGAGAGTCCCGTGATTGTTCGAGACGAGGCGGATCGGCCACAACCACGCTTGGATCGGGATGCGGGGAAGGGAATGAGTGTTACGGTCGGTCGCATTGCACACGACCAGGTCTTGGACTATCGGTTTGTGGCACTGGGCCATAACACGATCCGTGGCGCGGCCGGCGCTGCGATACTCAACGCGGAGTTGCTCGTGGCAAAAGGTTACCTGGGGTGACCGCTCAAGGGTTCCAGGAGGAAACGTTGAATTGTGTTTGGAATGCAGTCTTTTGCGGCTCTGCCGCCCACCAGTGCGGTAAGGCTCTGCCTTACCGAGAATCGTTTCGTTTTTGATTTGCGGAGGCTATGCCTCCGACGTTCGAGAGGCACAGCCTCTCGCCCAAACAAAAGAGTGCGCCACGGTAAGGCAGAGCCTTACCGCACTGCTGGGCGGCAAAGCCGCGGGCACGGGTTGTGATGGACACCGCGTGGTAGCGGGTGGGTTCGCCCGAGTCTCCCCAAGCCTCTCTCAACCTAGGATAGTTGATGATTGACTATCTCGGCCAAAACCCACCCGCTGCCGCGCGATGCTACTTATTCGATCTCGAGTAAGTCGATAGAGCCGCGGCGCGGCCAACAGGAGCACCAACGGGATCGGAATCAGCAACACGAACAGCGAATGCTCCCAGAACATTACGCCCTGCTTGTAACCTCCGTTTGCCAGCGGCATTCCCAGCGCTACCGCGTAATAGATCATCAGCGGGGACAGCGATAGCCGCCACAGATCGGAAGCTGCTCTCGAGGCCAGTTTTTCGCTGAGCACAAACAGCAGCAACAAAAACCCGAAATAGACAAATATTCCTTCGAAGCGGTGAAGCTGATTGGCGTTCAGCCAACTGATCTCCAGAGGCGTTTGTTGAAGCTTCAAGGCCAGCGAGATGCGTACGGTATTCGCGACCAGCGTCGCCACGAAAGCCACGACAGCCGCCACTGGGATGAAGCGCCAGCTGAGAGTTCGCGATCGATCTCTCCACAGCTTTCTCAGCGAAAGCATCAGGAATGAGGTAACCAGGAAATTGACCCCCGCGCAGGAGGCGGCAATCAGGAACCTGTGATTGCCGCTCATGTAACCTGCGCGGGCTTCAAATTCAAACTGCGAACCGCTGACCAACTCGACCAGGAACGTCGTAGGAGCGAGGATCCAGCGCAATTGATCAGGGCCCGCAGTTGAATAGTAGAGTTTCAAGCTCAGCGCGCAGAGCATGACGACCAGCAACTGCGCGCCAAGTCTCCAGGAAACTCTACCCTTGAGCGAAAGCGTGGTCATTTGGCCCACCCATTAATGACCAGGCGCCGTCGCCGGTACAGCATCACGATCAGGCCGAGCATGGCCGAACCGATCATGAGCCATACAAACTCAGGTTCACTACCCACCGCCAAATCGCTGACACCGACCGGAAGAGGTAACGGCTGATCTACGTCCTCAGCTGAACCCGTGTTGTTGGTCACCACTTCGCGGACCGCTATGAACGAGGTGTACTGAGTCAACAAGTTGTACTTCAAACCCAGAGACGTAATGGCCTTGACGCGATCTTCGTCGATCTGGTTGGAGCCATAATCGGAAAGCTCGGCGATTCGTGATCGAGCCCACAGGTAACGCAGGGCGCGATTCGACTCGTCCGGCTGGTTGCCTGCCACCTCCACACGAGTCACGAAGTCTCCGCGGCCGGTTTTGCCCTTTAGCTCGAAAGCGCCGGTTATCGCACCGCGCCATTTGCCAAAAAGAATGACCGGACGCTGAGCAAACAAATCAGGCAGCTGGGTAGTGTGAACATCGTAAATTTCAAACCCCGGAGCATTTACCTGGATGTTAGTCAGGACCGGAGTCTGAATATATTCTCGAAACCTGGCTGCAGTCGCCGCAGCTTCGGCCTCCTCGGTGACAACAAATGGTTCCCCTAACCCTGCCTTGGCAACGCCTTCGAGCAAATATCGGTTGACTGATGTGCCGATGCCAAAGGAGAACACATTTGTTTGATTGAGATTCGCGCGTATGTAATCGAAAACACCTTGCTCTCCTGAGATGTAGCCATCCGTTACCAGTACGACACTTCTCGAGACGTTTCCGTGACGAGGAATGCTCATCGCTTGCTTCATCGCAGCCAGCAATTCGGTTCCACCGCCCCCGCGTTGCTGCTCTATCAAACGAATCGCACTAGCGATGTTTTCCTTGTTCGCCTGAAGTGAGCTTGGCGCCAAGACAGATGAGTCGCCGGCAAACAAGACCACATTGAACAGGTCTGTGGGTCGCAACTGCCCAATCAAATCCGCAAGTAGTCGTTTCGATATTTCCAGCGGGAATCCGTCCATCGAGCCGGAAATGTCTACGACAAAAATGTACTCTCGCGCTGGTATCTCCTCATCCGTCACGCGAACTGGTGGTTGGGCCATGTATAGAAAGAAGTTCTCATCCGCACCCTGGTAGAGAATGAGACCGGAAGCGATCTGATCTCCGGCCAGCCGATAACGCAGAATGAAATCACGATTGCCCTGGTTCGCATCCTTACCGTCCAATGTCAGCCGCGCGACGGTAGAGCTATCAAACTGCGGAGTGATCCGGTGCGACGCACAGGTCAAATCCTGCAACGGAACTCCGGCTGAGATTCTGGTTGAGATCTGAAGAGTGCTGTTCGGTTTTTGGCCCTGATGAAGATAAGGACTCTTGACCCAGCGATCCTCTTTTCGTGTCGACGATGGGTCCGAAGAGTAGCGGGGCCCAACCACGGTGGGAAAGACAACCTCGTAAATGTTTTCAGTCGGCACCAACAGTTCTGTGTACCGAAGCTCGATATCAACTTGCTCGCCAGGCATGACATTGGCGAGACTCATCGAAAACACGTTGGGCCTGTCTTGTTCGAGAAGTGAGGCGCTCTTTCCTTCCTGCTTGGCCTGTTCGAAGTCCTGTTTTGCCTTCTCCCGCTCTTTAATCTTGGCAACGATGACTTGATTGCCGATTCGCATTCGCATTGCATAGACAGCAGCACGCGTGGATGCGGGAAACACATAACGGGCATTGATTGGTCGCGAGCCTTCGTTCCGATAGGTTTGTACGACCGTGACGTCGGCAATCACGCCGGAGACATCTATCTGAACACGCGTGTCTTTGAGCGGCAGGCGATCCACTGATGGGTCTCCCTGCACAAAGAAGTACGGCGAAAGAGTTTTATCCTCTTGAGATTTGTCTTCCTCACTCTGCGCCGGACTGGAGAAGGGAAGAATCGCTAAAGAAATCAGAACCAAACAGAAATTGCGCACCTTGAAGTGCATGGTTACCTCCGTCTTTCTAGGCATTTCGCCAAATAGTTGAGGTCTGAACGACCCCTTTTTCAAACAGGCGAATCCTAGGAGACGACGAAGTTTGCGCTAACGTTAGCGACCACAGATCGGCACCGTACTGACCACAGTCGGCGCTTGGAGTGGTACTGGGAAAAGCCAGGGTGGCAGGGGAAAGGGGCAAGGGGAAAGGGAAAGGAAAGAATGGAACTGGCCACAGATTCACACGGATAAACACGGATTTTAGAGAGAACTGGTGAGATTGTCAGTCTGGCTAATGACCAAAATAGTCTGCGCCTTCCGAATTGACTCTGCGCCTTTGCGTGAAACTCCGCTTTGGTGAGCAGTCAGCTTCACGCAAAGGATCAAAGTTGAGACTCAAGGCGCAAAGAATCGTAGTACCGAACTCGAGTCAGCCACTTTCACTCTGATCCGTGTCTATCAGTGCAAATCTGTGGCTGGTTTTTCGCGCGTCCAGCGGGTGGCGGGGGAATGCCAATGGTTGGTATGCCGCTCAAGTGATCAACGTTGGTTCTTCGCGGCCACAGCGCTCGCGGAGTTCGATCAGTTGTCGTGCGGCTTGAACGAGAGGAGCCAGTACCTCTTCGACCGATGTTGTCCCACCGTCCCTGAGATAGCGTTCCACGTAGACCCGAAGCGTCGCGCCTGAAGTTCCGGTCCCTGAGAGTCGACAAACGATTCGCGATCCATCTTCGAGCAGTATCCGAATGCCCTGGCGAGCGCTTACACTTTTGTCGACTGGATCCTTGTAGCTGAAGTCATCCGCGGTCACCACGCGACTGCCGGCAATGGTGGTTCCCGGCAGCGTGGGCAGCTTGTCACGAAGGGCGTCGATCATCTCGGTCGCTGGCTTTGATTCCAGGCCTTCGTAGTCGTGCCGTTGATAGTAACTTCGTCCAAACCGTTGCCAGTGCACGCGAACTACTTCCGCTATCGATTTGCGTGCAACGGCCAGGATTGACAGCCATGCCAGCACCGCCCACAGTCCATCCTTCTCGCGTACGTGGTTTGAGCCGGTGCCAAAGCTTTCCTCGCCGCAGATGGTGCACAGTCCGGCGTCCATCAGGTTGCCAAAGAATTTCCAGCCGGTGGGAGTTTCGTAGCAGGTGATACCAACGGTCGCGGCCACGCGATCAAGAGCCGTGCTTGTCGGCATTGAACGGGCGACGCCCGCTAAGCCCGCACGATACCCGGGAATCGAAGTCTGGGCATGCTCAGCAATGATGGCGAGTGAATCGCCAGGTGTGACAAAGAAGTTTCGGCCGAGGATCAGATTGCGATCACCGTCGCCATCGCACGCGGCGCCCAGATCCGTTGCGTCGGTGGAGTTCATGAAATCGACCAGCTCTTTCGCATTGACGAGATTTGGATCGGGATGATGGCCCCCAAAATCCTCGAGTGGGGTTCCGTTGATTACTGTCCCGACGGGAGCACCGAGACGCTCCTCGAGAATGTGACGCGCGTATGGACCGGTCACAGCATTCATGGCGTCAAACTTCATGCGAAAGCCACTCTGAAAGAGGTCGCGCAGCGCTGCAAAGTCAAACAACCCTTCAATGACTGCGGTGTAGTCGACTAGTGGATCAATAACCACCACTTCAGTTTCACCCAGCCGGAAAGTGCCTTGATGACTGAGGTCGACGTCTGGATGATCGAGGGTGAAATATTCAGTCAGGCTTAATGTGTGTTGATAGATGCGTTCGGTGATTGCTTCGGGTGCGGGCCCCCCGTTGCGGACGTTGTACTTGATTCCGAAGTCGGCGTCACGACCGCCCGGATTATGGCTGGCAGATAGCACGATGCCACCGAGTGCGTGCTGTCTGCGGATTACCGCCGAAGCTGCGGGCGTAGACAGCAAGCAGTCGCGCCCCACTAAAATGCGCCCGATGCCGTTGGCGGCAGCCATGCGCAGGATAATTTGGGTGGCCACATTGTTGTAGAAGCGTCCGTCTCCTCCTACCACCAAGGTTTCGTTCTTCAGATCCGAGTCGTTGGTTTCCCGGATCGTATTCAAGATGGCCTGAACAAAGTTTTCCAGATAGTGTGGCTGCATGAAGACCGAGGTCTTTTTCCGGAGTCCGGATGTCCCTGGCCGCTGATCGTCAAAAGGAGTTGTTTGAACTGTTTTCATTTTTTACTATTACCAAGACTGTGTACCGACTCAAGGGTCGCAAGGACTAAGACGGATCATCGTTCATAGGGATGAGACTTCCGCAAGCAACAGCAGTGTGCGGCCGGGCGATGGTGCGCCGTTCATCGGGAGAAGATCAGTCATTATTTCGCATAGGTTACGAGAAGCTGTCTCAGCGAATTGTAAAAGGTGCATTGGAAAGATCCCTGTGAAGCGGCTCGCAAAATCAATCATGACATCCTTCATTGTATTCATCGTCACTTCTCTCACTTTTCCATGGCTAAACGTACGGCCCGAAGCAGCGCAGAGTTCACGATACTGCGATATGAACCAATTGACGACCGTAAATCGCTACCAACCGGCAGCAAGTCAACAGACCTCCGGGAAGGGCTCAAAACAGACCACGATAACCGGGGTCGTAGTTGCACTTGGTGGAAGGGCCATCCGTGACGATGATCGTTGCAGACAATTAATGGTGGTTCGAGCAACTGGTCGAGGAAATGGCGGGTTAAAAAACAAGTATCTATTGGTGCCGCGCAACTACGACTGCAATGCCGGTGATTTCACGAATGAGACGTTTCAGAACAAACGCAAGTGGAGATTTCCGCTGATTCGCGGTGCTGATTGCGACGCTACTTTTGAGCAGATCAAGGATATGACCTTCGTACATGCCCCTGGCATATTCGGTAGCGTGCCATGGATGAAATTGGTGCCCGGAAATGACGGCGAACAAATGTCTCTAACGCAGAAGCTGCTCAAGCAAGAACTTTGCGCTATCAACGAAGAAGTCATGGTTACACCAGAAGAAGGTGGGCCCGCCCCGCTTCGAGTCATTTTTGATGCCAGTGCCTCTTACTCCCCATGTGGCAGAATTGTCCAATGGTCTTGGGATTTCGGCGATGGCGCCTCCGGTTCAGGAAAGAAGGTTATACATACATACAAGAAGCCTGGGACATACATTGCCCGCGTCAACATCACCGATAACAAGGGCAACACCAATCTCGTCGAGCTTGATCACTTCATCAAGGCGAACTTTGGCAAGCTGGGCGCTACTCAATCGCTCAAGAGAATAAAGGGCGTGGTGGTTGCATATGATGCCGGAATAGAGGTCAGTATGGGTGGTCCGTGTCGGAGGACAATAATCTTTCGCCTCAAGAATCCTAAGACCGCCGCAAGTAATTATGTCGTCTTACGCCGTGACGGATCCTGCATGAATCAAATCCCTGAAAAGACGCTGATGGAACGGCGTCAGCGCAGCCTTTCAGTTATCCGCAGTCGGGAATGCGATCAGCCTCTAGATGAACTTCTTTATTTTTGGCAACTCAATGAAACAGGAGGACAGCCATCCCGAGAACCTCGATTGAAGCTGGTGCCAGGAGAAAAGCTGGAAACAATTCAGAGAACCCACAAATTGCCTTGTTATCTGCTGAGGTCAGGGTTGCCCTAGAGTCTATTGACGCCTAAGAGCTCCATGACGCGCCGGGGCCTGAGAACCTCGCTAGCCCCATAAGCGCGATCCGGCGATCTTGTTGCTGCTGCTCGACCAGTCGGTGACGGCTTCACAGGTGCCGAACCGTGTGAGGACTCTGGAAAACGATGGCGATCCTTTCACCACCAACGGCACGCTTTCGGTTCGCCGGCGAATAGTCAACAATACCGGCGCTTCGGTCACCCGGCTGAGAATACGCGTCATCGAAATCACCACCTTACCGTCACCTGGCGGCGGTGTGGGCTTTTCCAGAAGAACTACGACTTGAACACTTCAGCAAACGCGGTGTCAGAACGTAGGCTGTCGAGTCTGGGATCGAGTTGGAGCATTAAATGATCGCCGGTTTCCTGTCGAGCTTTTTGCAGTAACGGCAGGGCTTTGTCCTTTTCACCAAAGGCCACATAAAAGAGTGCCAGGTTATATGATGAGGCGGGCTTTTTACTTCCTCTCAACTCCCGGAAAACTCGCAAGGCCTTCAATCGATCACCTGACTTCGCGTAGGCATGACCCAGCGCCGCGATCATGGGTTCACCGCCGTTCGAAAGTTCTTTCGCGCGTTGAAGCTTGGCAATGGCGTCCTGGTACATGCCCTTCTGCTCAAAGGCCAAACCCAGACCAAAGTGGGCGGGAGTGAAGTTTGGGTCAATCTCGAGTGCCTTGAGATTCTGCTCAATTACCAGGTCGTATTGCCGCGCGTAGTAATAGCTCAAGGCCAGAGACGTATTCATGACTGGTGAGAGTGGATCCAGTTCCTGGGCGCGCTTGATCTCGACCAGAGCCTCGTCAAAACGTCCCATCGAGCGCAGCAGCTCGCCGTACCACTGTCGGGCGGTGGCGTAATTCGGATTCAATTCAATTGCTCGCTGGTATTCGCGTTCCGCGCCGGGTATGTCCTGGCCGGTTGTTTCCAGAAATCCAGCCAGCGAGGTGTGCGCTTCGGCAAGCTTTTCGTCTAGTTCTAGAGCCTTTAGTGCCGCTGACCTCGCTATGTGAGTGGATTCCTCGGGAGGGAGCGACCCGTAGCGATACGACGCCATCATCAGGTACGCGTCTGCCAATCCCGCATAAGCGAGCGCATAGTTTTGGTCGGTCTCAATTGCTTGCCTGAAGTATTCAATTGCTTTGACCAATCCCGCCTCGTTGCGCTTATTCCAGAAGTGACGACCCTTTATGTAAGCCTGGTAGGCCTCCGGATTATCGGTGTAACGCTTTACGAGTAACTCCTGTTCTCCCCCCGTTAGCTTTACCCGCAAAGCCTGGGCTACTTGTTCCGAAATCGAATCCTGCACCAGAAAGATCTCGGTGAGCTTCTCATTGAAGTTGGCGGACCATAGTGTTTTGTTGTCGCGCACTCTAATTAAGCGCACGGTCACGCGCAGCCGATCCTCGACCCTGGTGATTGTCCCGTCCAACACCGAGTCAACTTGCAATTTGCGTCCGGTTGCCAGTGCGTCCTGATCGGATTTAGCTCTCAACGATGGAACATTGATTCGTCCAATGTGACGGAGCTTGGTCGTCAATGAATCGGCAATCCCCGAGCTGAGATATTCATCGCGGCTGTCAGCGCTGAGTGACTTAAATGGAATTACTGCAACTGATCGCAAAGCAGTCGCGTCAGTCTCCGCCGGCTCGCTATTCATTGTCCAAACGTACAGTCCGCCGCAGAACGTCGTTAGCAAGACGAAAGCGACTGCAACTTTCGTTTTTAGACCTGCGAGCGAACGTCGGGCAGGGAGAAGGTGGGTCGCGACGCTGGGGAGATCTCTGGCTTCGTTCTCAATATGCTCTTCTTCAATGAGGATGCTGGCAGTCGTGTGGTCAACCAGTATCAAGTCTGTGCTTTCATTGAAAACTTCTCTGACGCCCGCGACGAAACGATATCCGCGGCCCTGAATGGTGATGATGTACTTATGGTCTTTTCGACTCTCACCCAGAGCTTTCCTAATGGCTGAGATACTCTGCGTCAGATTGTTCTCCTCCACAATCGCATCCGGCCACACCATTCTCATCAGCTCGTCTTTATCAACCACACGATCGCTGTTTTGAATCAGCACTAACAGCGTGTCGAAGGCTTTCTGCGTGAGCGCCAGTGGGTCCTGCTTGCGCATAAGAAGGCGCTTAACTGGATCTACGCGGAAAGGGCCAAACTGATAATAGTTTGCGGTAAGGCTAGCCATTTGGGGTTTCATAATCTTTCAGAAACTTTCAGCGACCGTTTAAGGACTTCGAGCGCCGTCACGAAGCACAATCGACATGAGAATTCAGAGCGGGAAGACTGTGACCAGCTGCGCTGCAGTTTATCAAAGGGCTGTTACCAGAGTGAAGCAAAAGACAAACTCCAGCGGCGTCCCATTTGTAAATTTTCACATTCGAAAAATCGGACTCTGTCGCAGGGAATTCAGTGCTCAAGAGAAGAATACAAATAACGGTTGAGCGCCAGCAGCTTCTGATCATGCGCCGGCACCGAAGCTTCACCAGGACCTGGTGTGATGTCTGCTCGTGCCAGGTTGAGATGCTCAGGGTCGTCGACGACGTTGACTCAAACGGGGGCAGAGTCACGGCAATGTTGAGTGAAGCCGAAGCCAGAAACGTCCATGTCGTTAAGACCGCGTCAGGCGAGACTCTTGTTTGTCTGAATTCACCAGGAATTTGAGGATTTGAACGAGATGAGCCTGGCTCCTACTTTACTACCAGAGAGTTGACCTGAGACGTGGCGACCCGGTCGCTACCGCTCCTCGGTTCCGATCCGCCGGGCTGACTGAATTCTTTCAGAGGTGTGCACTTCAAGTTGAATTCACTGACCTTCACACGAGTTACACTCATGTCAATCATCAATTTCAAGCAACCATGCCGACGCCGCGTTCGCGAGACAAGAATTCTGACGATGGTGTTGCTGGCTGCGATTGTGGCCCAGCCAGGTTTGGGCAAGAATCGGCTTCCCCATGCAAACGACCTCTTCGGATATGATCGCAACGCTCCCTTCGACGTAAAAGAGATCTCTGCTACCGAATCAAACGGCGTTATGGTCAAAGACATTGAATACGCGGGCTACAACTCGCGGCACCCCCGGATTAAAGCTTATCTCGTCAAGCCTCAGGGCGCGGGTCCATTCGCCGGGGTGCTGTTCTTTCATTGGCTCGGTAACGCGAAGTCTGATCGAACTCAGTTCCTAGAAGAAGCAAAGAGCCTGGCACGGCAGGGAGTGGTGTCGCTTCTGATCCAGGGTTTCTTTCCCTGGTTGGATCAGCCCACCAAGGCTCAAGCAGATCGACAGCAGGTTATTGACCAAACGATTGAAGTGCGAAGAGGACTGGATCTTTTACTTTCCCAGCCCGGCGTCGATCCAAAGCGCATTGGTTATGTTGGCCATGACTACGGTGCCATGTTTGGCAGCATCGCCTCGGGTGTTGATAAACGGGTGAAATCGTACGTGCTGATCGCTGGGATGGGCAACTTCGGTGACTGGTCGCTCAAATACTGGCCCGTCACCGCCGCCGAAGGTGCTGAAACTTATCGACGAATCATGAAAGAAGTGGATCCTATTCAATACATTTCCCGGGCTGCGCCTGCAAATGTCCTGTTTCAGTTTGCCAACAACGACAAGTTCATCTCCAAGGCAGTAGCGCAGGAATTCTTCGATGCCGCGAAGCAGCCAAAGCGGGCTCTCTGGTACGACACTACGCACGAAATGGTTATTGACGCAGCGCTGAATGATCGCCGCGAATGGTTGACCCAGCAACTGTCTCTCTCGCGGCCAACTGCCGGCTCTAAAACTTCGAGTCGTGGTTTATGAAAAGTTTGGACCGTTCAGTCAGCCTAGACTCATGACCGATGTGATAACGCGCAACCTTAAGTGGTTTGACCGTTCGCTGAAACCACCTGTTGGTCAATGATGGAGAGTATTTTACAGCGTCATCTCCTTGGAGTGCGGCGACCTGTCGCTGCTTGGGCCAACCGCGATTTGTCGCGCGCCAAAGAGCGATTGATGCGATCGCTGCGGAGGTCACGGCAGATCGGCGTCGTGGCAGGGCGCCGCACTCCAACGAGATGACCCTGAACCTGTGAAAGTTGGAAGCAGCCGCCGGACGGGAAACGAGTTATGAACAAGACACTGATGTTGACGCTTGCGATCGTCACATTTTCAGTTTCCGCATTCTCACAAGAGCGACTAACTGAAAACACACGCAAGCTTGGTTCAGACAAGAAGTCGCCAGCCGCCACCATCAAAGACATGGCATGGTTCGCTGGTCACTGGACAGGCGAAGCTTTAGGTGGAATCTCGGAAGAGATCTGGAGTCCACCCAGAGACGGCGGCATGATGGGTATGTACCGGTTGATTCGAAACGGCAAACCCGTGTTCTACGAGTTACTGACCATGGTTGAAGAGAACGGTAGCCTGATCGTTCGACTGAAACACTTCAACCGAGACATGACCGGCTGGGAGGAAAAGAACAAGACGGTCGACTTCCCGTTTGTCGGAAAGGCGGACGGCGTAATTCATTTCGAGGGCATGGCTTTTCGTCCGGAAGGCAGCAACGGCGTAACTATCTTTTTAGCAATCCGTCAAAAGGATGGAACGCTTCACGAGGAGGCATTTCGTTACACCCGAGTTCTTCTCGCCAAAGTGGAGCGGGAGTGAAGTTCAAAGTGAACGATTGAGTCGAGTTATGACGAAAGCAGCAACAGCGGCACGGAGCGGATGGCACTGGAGAACAATTCTTTTCAGGGTAGTCGCCGTCGCAAGCGCGTTGGCATTTCTCAACTTGGGAGGTGTCACCTCGATCATGGTGCCCTGGGGAGATCCGGGATTTCCTTTTCGCGACTTCACTCCGGAGATACATCGTTGGCATAGCGCAATCCTCGGTGTCACGGAGGCCATACTACTTCCGGGATTGCTGCTGGCTCTCTTGTGGCGCCCTGTCGAGCGGCCACTTCTCATGCAGTTCTTTATCTTCGTTGGTGTGGCTTTGGTCGTACCACACTTTCTGATACGCGGTAGGACGCCGATCTCTTCCGCATTTCTTGTTTTTCCCGTTTTGAGCTATCCGGCTCTCCGTTCGCTGTTGAGTTTCCCACGGGTTGTTCGTCCCAGAGGATTCCCGACGCCTGCGCTTGCCCTGATCATAGTTGGACCACTCGCTTTCGATTTCTGGCGCAACCTGCAGGCACAGCTCACGGGCATCGGTGGAGAGCACGCTCGACACGGACACTGGGCCACCGCGTGCTCGCTGGATCTTGTGCTCGCGGTTATGGTGCTTTTCGCATTGAGCAAGGCACCGGGTGCACGGGCGCTTGGCTGGCTCGCCGGCATCTCGCTGGTTTACCTCGGAATTGCAGCGATCTCGCTGCCGGAGTATGCCGGCAGTTGGGGGATCTTTGGCGGAGTGTTAGCAATCGTTGGCGGTTTAGGACTCGTGGGCGCGACTTGGTGGGTTAACCGCGTTCCTCGTGTTGTCAACTTTTCGGATTCGCAGATGGACGATCCACGAATTCACACGAAGGAACACGAAAGTGCTTTCAAGAAAGCCGACGTGAGTAGATCGTTTCGTCAGCACTCTCTGCAATGCTCTAAAGCATCTCCCCAGATGTCAGTGATAACCAGTTAGACAGAGGAGAGAAATAGTCATGAACAAGTTGTTTCCAGCGATCGGTGTGGCTCTGAGCATGGTGCTCTCCACACTTTTCGCATACGCACAGCAACCTCAGGCATCGCAGAAATCATACCAACAGGCGCGCCGCGTGCTCGACGATGCTATTGAGGCGCACGGTGGACTCGGAGCGCTTCGCGGCATACACGACTTCACACTCAAAGAGAAGGGCAAGGTTTACGCTCGCTACCAGAGTGCCGGTCCGGATGTACCCGATTCCGTTGGGCCCTCAGAAGAGATCTTCGTGATCGATAATCAGCGTGGGTTGATGTCGTATGAACTAAAGACCTCCAACGGCGGCTTTAACAACTGGAATAAAACCATCATCAAGGGTGCGGAAGGCGTAACACTCGATATGTGGTCAAAGACCTCGACGCCGATCGTAAACCCGTCGCTTCAAAACTTCCGTGGCCAGGTTCGGCGTCTACCGCAGTTTGTCTTACTTGAAGCGTTAGACCGCGCCCCGACTCTGCGTTGGGTTGGTGAAGACGAGTTCGGTGGCAAGAAGCAACGCGTGATCAGCGTCGTTCGCCCCGATGGACAACAGTTGGCTCTTACTTTTGATGCGCAGACTAACCTGCTCACTAAATACGATTATCTCTATGGCGATCCGATGGTTGGTGATTCAACAATCGCCCAGTCGTACCCGGCTTATCGGTCGCTGGGTAAATTAAAGGTTCCCACGCGCCGGGTTTTGTACAACTCAGGTGCAGTGGTCCAGGAATCTGAGTTTACTGACATTCAGATCAATGTTCGCCCAGGTGATACCTGGTTTGAGGCGCCGGAGGGGTTTGAGAAACTACCGGCACCGCCTGCAACCCCGCCACCACCCGCAGTCAGCAAGATCGGGGACGACGTCTATTGGCTTCAGGGGCTGAACGGCGGCACTCACAACGTCCTCTTTGTGGCTTTCAACGACTACGTGCTGGTGGTCGAAGCTCCGGAGCAAATCATCTACGCGAACAACTCAGCGCAAGCTTTAGCAAAGATCAAGGAAACGGTACCCGGGAAACCGATCAAGTATCTGGTCTTAACTCATCATCATTCCGATCACATCGGTGGCTTTAGGGAATACGCAAACGAAGGTGCAACTATCGTAACCACCGCCGGGAATAAGAGCTTCCTGGAAAAGACTGCGGCCACAGAGACTTCGTTAATCGCCTCCGCCCAGCCGGGACGCAAGCTCGTAATAGAAACGATCGAGAAGAAACGGGTCTTCAGCGACGATAAGCACGTGGTCGAGTTTTATGACATCGGGCCGAATCCACACGCGACCGAAATCCTGGTGGCTTATCTGCCGAAGCAGAAGATCCTGTTTCAGGCTGATCTGCTAAATCCGGCCGCCAATGGGTCAATTGCTATAGCCCAGGACGTTACCGTAAGTTTCGCCGAAAGGCTGCAACAGCTCGGCCTGGAGGTGGAGAAGATCTATGGCGTTCACGGTCGTGCCGCCACGCCCGAAGAGCTGCGAAATTCAATCGAGCGACGCCGGGCGTCGGACCTTAAATGACTTAACCGGCGGGGAGAACGGTGAAAATGAGAACCGATGTCGCGGGCTCGCGCTGCTTCTCCCTCAAATCTAACTCGCAACCTGATACGCGGAATGGAAAGGAAGCACGCAACCAGCGCCGGAGGCGCGGCAGAAGGTAGCCAGAGGCAAGCGCGTAGCGAAGCGGAGCGCGCCGCCCCTGGATCAGCAGTTAATAACGCGTGCGCCTTGAAAGGGGCGCGAGAATGTTCGGCCTGAAAGTTCCGCGCTGTCGCCCTTTCAGGGCTAGGATTCTTGATTGCCCTATCCCAGGGGCGGCGCGCTCCGCTTCGCTACGCGCTTGCCCCTGGCTACCTTCTGCCGCGCCTCCGGCGCTGGTTGCGTGGTCCACTTGATTGGAGGTTCATAAACTTGGACATAGATTCCGATTGCACGTCCCATTCAGCCGTCCGTTTCACGGCTGGGGAATAGAAATCGTAATAACCCAGCCCCGACGAATCGGGGCTGACATTGGAGATCAATATAGAGGCAATCGTTCCAAAGCCACGACCCGCAACGGCCTCCTAGCCATGTGCGTACATTTAAATGAATGCATGAGGACTGAATCAACTGAAGTTCGAAAAGGGTATTGACAATTGTGTTAAAAAATGAAAAATATGCCGCGCTGCTTTTCAAATTAGCCTCGGATCTACAATCTCTGCAGGTTCCACCCTCACAAGGGCGCACCCGCCCATGAATGCAGATCCTCGGCAGTAGAATTTCTAACCGCTGATCCCGTGCGCTATCTCACCTCGACGGATTGTCGCACCCTTAGGAGGCAAATCATGGCCAAAGAAATCGGTAAACTAACTCTCACTATCTCTCCGGACGCCCTCCGTTCAATCATCGAAGGAGGCCGCCTCCTGGAACTCGCTGACACCGTAGCAAGTCAGGCGGCAGCTCAAATCTCCGCTCAGCTCATCGATCAGGTCGCCGCAGGTGCACTCAAAGGCGATTTGGCGAAATCCGGAAGCGGGGCGAGCGTTGCGTTTATCTTCGACGGAGGCGACTTCGGCACGGTGCCCCCGCGTCCACGTTGGGGCGTCGTAAATCTCGACCAGTTTCGAACTCCGATGCAACGTTTCGCAACTGCGGCCGGTGGTCAGGGAGAGTAAACCTTAAGTCACAATCTACGGTTATTGAGTCGCTTTTTCTGAGCCGCGCTCGCTCGAGCGAGTTCTGGTTTGGTTTGAGATCCCTATGGCTCCATGTACCTCGCCATGGGTTCACGGCGTCAGGCTGAATCAACTCGCTCGTCGAGTCGCGCGCGCAAGCAGTCCCTGAATAGATGGGCCTGGTAGGAGTGCATATGGAATTCTCGACTGAAACCGGCGAACCGGGGTCAGCAACTTTGATGTTGCATCTGCTCGGTCGCTGTAATCTTACGTGTTTTCACTGTTACATGGAGGGAGCACCCTCACGTCGTGAGCAACTCCCGCTACAACCCGTGCTCGACGCCATCGGAGAATGCGCGCACCTTGGCATTGGTGCGCTTTACCTGACTGGTGGTGAGCCACTTCTTTACCGTGACTTTGACAAAGTTTTGGAGGTCGCGGAAAAAGTCCGAGGACTCAAAGTCACGGTCTGCACAAACGGCACACTGATTAAGGAGCACCACGTTTCGCTTCTGAAGAACGCCAGGGCTCAGGTAAACATTAGCGTTGACGGCGAGCCCGAATTTCACGATCGCTTCCGCAATCATCAGGGAGCTTTCAGTGCGACTGAACGCGGCCTCCAAAGCATCGTCGGAGCCGGTATTCCGGTCAGCATTGTTTCAACCATCTCTCAAGGCAATCTGAATTCACTGGCCTGGATGGTGGAATGGGCCGCGCAGGCCGGAGCATTTGAATTTAAGGTTCAACCACTCCTCAGGCTCGGCCGCGGCACCGACATCGCCGAACAATGTCTGACAACTCAGCAGTCGAATCGGATGCTGCTCCAGCTTTCAGACCTGGCCAACACTTATCGTTCACGGGGACTTCGATGCAGCGTCATCGGCGTGAGCCGGAGGTTTCTGCAAGCGCATCCATGCGGCGCGTATGTGTGCAATGGAACGGGTTGCCATCGGCGTGTCTCTCAGGAAATCAAGAAGCTGGTGGTTCGTGAAGACGGCACCGTGCTTCCAGAGATAACCAATTTGAGTCACGACTTTGCTTTGGGAAAGATTGACGATGGGCCACTGTCACTGATGGTAGAGCGTTACTTTGAAAACGGATACGCCAGATTTGACCAACTCTGCCGATCAATTTACACGGAGATCTTGCCGACCTGGGAGCCGGCGATTGTTCCCTGGGATCAGATCGTGGCGGAGCGCAGTCGTCGCTGGTTGCCGAGGCCGATTAGTATTGACGCGATTCCTGGCTGTGGCGATTGTTCCTTGCCAAAGGCGACCGGATGCTCAACACCACAAGTCTCCAACAATTAGGTGCCTGCGAGGAACTTGAGTCAGCCAGTTATCTTCTTCAAACGTTCGATTGCCCTGGTCAGTGACTGCTTCTTCTTCATTTCGGCCCAGAGATCACCGACGTCGGCAACGCGTTGTTCCATCGTTCGCAATGTGAAACTTTTGGGCCCCACCTCGCCGCGTTCCAACTCTTCCCAGGTGCATGGCGCTGACACGGGCGCACCAGGCTTCGCCCTAACTGTGTAAGCGGCTGCGAATGTCGCGCTGTAGCCGTTCCGGCCGGTATCGACAAATATTCGACCGCCGCGATCAGCCTTGCTGAACTCCTGAGTAAGGTTGGCAGGGTCGCGTTGGACCAGGATCTTCCCGACGACGTGCGCAAAACGCGCTACCGTGCCGAAGTTAGCCTTTGCGTCGAGCGGAACTGCGATGTGAAAACCCTTCGAGCCGGATGCTTTTACCCAACTTTTCAGACCGAGGTCGGAAAGGAAGTCGCGAACACCGAGCGCGGCCTGGCGTAACACTTCGAGCTCGCCTTCTTTGGAAGGATCCAGGTCAAAAACGCAGACGTCCGGGTAATATAGCTTCGGAGTGCGTGAAGGCCAGACGTGAATTGTGATGCTGTTCTGATTGGCTAGCCATTGTAGCGATCGCGCGTCATTGGCGAGTGGATGATTCACGGTGCCATCGTGCTTCGGAACTTCAACGCGCTTGAGCCACTGCGGAAAACCCTTAGACACATCTTTCTGAAAGAAACCTGGCGCACCGATGCCTCGATGAAACCGCTCCATCGTGATTGGACGCCGACGAATGTGCGGCAGCATCACGGGTGCGATCCTTTCGTAGTACGCCGCGAGCTCGCCCTTGGTGATTGCATCAGCGGGGAAGAGGATCTTTTCGGGATGAGTGATCATGCGAAGCTGGTTCAATGGGTTGTGTTGGATTCGTTCGTGTGAATTCGTGGATCGTTTCTTTAGGGCATCCGAAACAACCATGATCCACGAATCCACACGAACTCACACGAAAGAAACTTGGTTTGCTTCGCGCTACTACTCGCGCACGACTTCTCGGGCCGGCTTGTCTTTGCGTAGTCCCAGCAGCCGGGGATGACGCAGCTTGCCATGCACGGTCCACTCGATAAAGCCGACCTGAACCACAATCTTCGGACGAACCCAATGGGCCCGCAGTCGGGGCAGGCCGATAGCTTTGGTGAACGGTGGTTTGGGGATTTCTGATTTGTCTAGCTGAGCGCGCAGGTCCAGCAGCAGCTTATTGTCGAATCCTGTGCCAATCTTACCGGCGAAGACGAAGTCCTCACCTTCGTAGTAACCAACGAGGAGCGCGCCCAGGCCCACGCGGGCACCTTGCGGATCGGTAAACCCTCCGACGACCAGCTCTTGCGCCATCTCGCATTTCATCTTCAGCCAATGTGGCGAGCGCCGATGCTCATATTGTGAATCGCGACGCTTCGCGATCACGCCTTCCCAGCCTTCCTTTTGAGCCCATTCCCAGGGCAATGGATCGACTAGCAAAGCCACCCGGTGAAGCGGCGAATGGAGCGGCAACCCACTTAACAACTCACGGCGCTCGTCGAGTGGCAACGTGGTGACGCTGCGATCGTCGAGCCACATGATGTCGAACACGTGATAAGCAACCTTGCCACCACCCCAGGTGACTTCGCCGTCGATAATCAATTTCCTGGCGGGCAGGTTTTTGATGGCGTTAGCGACGGAAGGAATGTTTTGCGGGAGTTGATTGCGGGAAAACAGTCTAACATCGCTGCCGTTTTTGTAAGCCAGCCAACGGATGCCGTCAAACTTGCGTTCGAAGATCCACTCCGGGCCGGTGAAGCGATCCTGGGTGAGGGTAGCGGCCATCGGGACGAGCCACTCGGGGAAGGGTGGGTTTCTCTGTGTTTTGGATCCACCGCGTGGCATATGAAGAAAGTAGTCTCCGGAGAATAGTGCCGAGCAAAGCCTAGTTGGATTGGATCGAAGAGTCTAGCAGCGACCATCCATTGGAGTGGAGGAGGCGTCCGTAGCAAAAATCAATCTGCTGTTGTTTGAGCGCCAAAGGCGCGAAATGTGACAGCCAGGGGCAAGCGCGAAGCGAAGCGAGCGCGCAGCCCCTGGTCAAATTCGGAAGAGTCTAAGCCCTGTAAGGGGCGGAATAAATGCCTTGCCCACAACAACAGCAATAACCTTTAAACGCGAACTATAATCGCGGTTTATTTCGCTCTTTCAGAGCTTGAATTCCCAAGAGACTGATCCAGGGGCGACGCGCTCCGCTTCGCTGCGCGCTTGCCCCTGGCTTTCATATTTCGCGCCTTTGGCGCTGAGAGATACTTACCTACCCTTACCCGAGAGACTCCGCTTGAGCACCTGTACCAGGTCGATCACATTCCCTTTGGCGGGTTCTTCGACTTCGACTTTGACAACGTTCTTTCGGTTGGCCTGCTTCTTCTTAACCAGCTTCAAGAGCCGCGCGGTGTTTTCGTCCTTGTCAGGTGAGAAGGTCTTCTTCGCTTTCTTCTTGATCAGCGACTCGAATTTGCGCACTGAGGCAGGCGCCACTTTTTTCTTCTCGGGCAATCCGATCTTCTTCGGCGAACGCACCTCGTCGGGAAACCGCATCGTCTCGGCGCGCAGGATGCCGTCATCTGCGATGATTGCAACGGGATACTCTTTACCACGCATTACGAAAGTCGCCAGGCCCACATCCCCGCGCTCTGCCATTGCCTCCGTCAGGAGCTTGTAAGCCTTCTCCGAACCTTCGGCTGGAGCCAGAAAATACCCTCTCTCAAAATACAGCGGTGGCACCGACTCTTCTTTTACGAAAAGTCTTAGGTCGATATCGCGAGTCTTGTCCGGAGCAAGTCGTTCCAGTTCTTCGTCAGTCACGACCACGAACTTGCCATTGTCCAGCTCGTAGCCCCGAACCATCTCGTCAGCATCCAGGTCGCGTCCCGTTTTCTCCGAGTAGTATTTTCGAGACAGAGGCTCACCATCCGGACCGAGCATTCTCAACGGCGTTCGACTTGTCTTGCTGGCCGGGAACAGATTCACCGGCACACTAACCAGTCCGAAGCTAATGGTGCCAGACCAGATGGGACGCGCGCCCGACCGAGCCTCACCGTCGCCATTCCTGCCGTCGGATCTTGTAGATGATTTCCTACGCGGCACGTTTCTCCTTCTTCAATGAAGCGATGCTCTTAGCCAGAACGCTATCAAGCGATGTCGTCTTTCGTTTCGACTTAACTACTTTGAGCCTGGGCTTGTGGCCCTTTGCTTTCTTCGCGATGAACTCCAGCACTCGCTCGCGATACTCATCTTTGAAATCAGCCGGGTTGAACTCACCTTCCAATAGGCTGACGAGATGTTTCGCCATATCAATTTCCTTTGCGCTTGGCGCTCGCCCTGACGGTTCGGGTAATTCCTTCGCGGAAATAACTTCGTCAGCGTTTCTAAGAGTTGAAAGCACCAGGTACCCGTCTTCGGCACTCAGCGCACCTGTATATGCTTTGTTACGCATTACCCAGTGTGCAATCCCTTCGCGCTTCTGGTTCTCGAGCGCCTCCGCGAAAGCGAAATAGTTTTTCTGGTCACCATCTGGCCCGAGGTAGTAGGGCCTTTCATAGTACTGCTGTGAAATCGCTTTGATGGGAACAAATTCACCGACTTCGATGTCGCGCGATGGCTGGGGATTTAGACTGTCCAAATCCTTTTCGTTGAGAATGACAAACTTTCCCGGTTCGACTTCATACCCTTTTCTGATCTCTTCATTCGGAACTTCTTCGGCGTTGTCAGAACTCACCATGTGCTGCTTGACGCGCTTCTTCTCCGGATCCAGGATGTGAAAACGGACGTCGCGATCTTCAACTGCCGAATACAGTTTTACCGGGACCTTTGTCGAGCCAATCTTCAATTCACCTTTCCAGATCGCACGGGCTGCCATGATTCACTCCTCGGAGTTGCTGCATCGGCCACAATGATCAGCGTCAAGGCAGCTTGCGCACGCTGCCACGTCGCAGTCGATGCAGTGAATTGTCATCTCATACAAGTACAGTTGCTGACATCCAGGACAAACTTCCGTACCTTGTTCAAGCCACCAGGGAATGTCGGGATTAGTCTGAGGCATCATGTTTCAATTCAATGCAAACGCTGTCGATTAACATACGCCGATACCGCCCGCAACACCGTTTTTTCGACGAAGCGGGGATTCTAGCCAGGGAAAACGCAAGCCCGATGCCGGGTAGGCAGTTGGGCGGGCTGTTTTCAAAGGGTTCTTTGGTGTGAGTTCGTGTGGATTCGTGGATCGGATCGCTTCAGATGAATCAGGAACGATCCACGAATTGACACGAACTCACACGAATAAAATGCCTTTGCGGGAAAGGTCTCTCCGGCAAAACAAAACCTACCCTTTTTGTTTTCCTCACGACTGGATCGGAGTAAGCTTTGCAACTGGATTCAAGGTCGCGGCGTTTGACAAGGTGGGCACTTCCGATAAGCGAGGATGAGTCTGATGAAGAACTCTAAGCATGTTGGCGCACGAGTGATATTGGGTGTGGCGTTGGCCGGGCTGACTTACGCCGTGACATTAAACGTTCTGGCTGGCCCAGAGAAGTCCCCAATCTCCAAACAGCAAGACATCGCCTCTGACTCGGCGAAGCCCAAGGCCCAGGACTGCGCGGCCGAAGTGGAAACGTTACGCAAGCAGTCGCAGCGTCTGAGGGCAGAGGTCGACCGACTGAAGGCTCAAGTAAAGGAGCTGGAGAAGTACAAAGAGATTGATTACGTTCGAGACTTACTAATGAGGGAAGAGCAACGTGGTGAAGAGTTGCAACTCAAGCTGCTGGATGTTGCCGAGAAATCTGCCAACTTGCAATCGCGCCTGGTGGCGATCGATCAGCAGCTCTCACCGGAGAATATAGAGCGCGCGCTTGCCGGCGTTGGATCTTTGCGGCCCGAGGAAACGCGGGAAGGAGCGCGCCGTCGCCTGGTCATGGAGCGTCAAGGTCTGCTCGCTCAGATTCAGCTTACGCGCCAGGAACAAACGAGGCTCCAGATGTCGCTTCAAAGTGCTGATCAATCGATTCAACGACTCCGGTTGAGATTGAGTGAAGCGATCCGCAACTGAGCTCGAGTTTAAGAGTTCCAGTCCGCAGAGCTACGCTGCCACTCCTGCGGCCAGCCGGCGTTCAGCCAGCCGATCGGCAGCTTTGTACGTGGCAATCCCATCTGCTTTCGCTATTTCAAGGATGCTGAGCACGGTGTCATAAATCCCGTGAACTTTATTGATTGAATAGGATCGCTCCCATCCCAGTAGCTCAATGCAACCGTTAATAACTCCGCCCGCGTTGGCGACATAGTCAGGAACGTAAAGAATGTTTCTCTGCTCCAGCATGTCGCCATGCTCGAGCGCGAGCAATTGATTATTTGCGGCGCCTGCAACGATCTCGACTTTCAAACGCCGAATAGTTTCTCCATTGATAATCCCGCCGAGCGCGCAGGGAGCGAAAATGTCAGCTTGAAACCCATAGATTTCGGCTGGCTCAACGACGGTCGCCCCGAAGTCGTTTGCGACGCGCTGCTCCCTGGCGGGCTCAATGTCAGTAACCACGACTGTTGCTCCGGCCTCCCTGAGTTCGCGGCATACGTGATAGCCGACGTTGCCGCAACCCTGAACTGTTACAGTTTTTCCGGTTAAATCGTCAGCTCCCCATCGATAGTTGGCCGCAGCTTGTATTGCACGGAACACTCCGTGTGCCGTAAATGGGGATGGGTCTCCGGATCCTTCAGCCAAACCGGCAACATAATCTGTCTCCTGCCGGACGTGTTCCATGTCAGCGGTGCTGGTTCCGACGTCTTCGGCGGTGATGTAACGCCCGCGAAAGGTGTCGACGAATCGACCGTGGGCGCGAAAGATCGTTTCACGATCAAGCTTTTTGTAGTCGCCGATGATGATTGATTTACCGCCGCCAAAAGGTAATCCGGCCAGGGCAGTCTTGTAAGTCATTCCGCGTGACAAACGGAGCGCGTCGCTGAGCGCTTCCTCATCGTTGGCATAATTCCAGAAGCGAGTTCCGCCGACAGCCGGGCCGAGTGTTGTGCTGTGGATTGCGATAATACCTCGGTAGCCTGCGTCAGGGTCGCGGCAAAAAACCACTCGCTCATGTCCATCGACTTTCCTTTCAGCCAGTTCCATAAAACGATTCTTCCCCCTGCCCTTCAACGCGTAACCTATTTGATCGGTGCCTGTGATTTCTGTTGCCATCGTCGTCACCTGAGTCTTCAGGTATCAATCTCTAGTGCTCCGGTTTCTGTCTTCCTAATGTCGATTAAGCTTCTTCGCGACGTCGCCGACTCGAACGATTCCGGGCTGCACCACCTTCGCGTTGATGCCGCGAAGGTGAAGTTCTTTTCCTAAAGTTGAATTAACAAACTTCATTGCATCCATACCAAAGCGACCTACAAATTTCTTACACCCGTTATGAGGTTGCGGTGTGACTTCGATTACCGCCGACCCCAACGCCACGCGCGTTCCCCGAGGCAGATTCTCCGCGCTTAGATCCATATTCAGGTAGAGTTGGTCGCCTGCCAGAGACCAGCGATCTTTTTCCCCGGCCACCAACGCAACGACGCGGGAATTCATGATGTTCAACTGCATCTCCGGATGGGACGATCCATCGCCGGTTCGAGAGCTGCCGCGCATTCTCCAGCTGTCGCCGACGAGACCCTCAACCACATTGAGTTCGGCTTCTTCCAGGATCTCACGCTCGTCGATTTGCGGTCGCCGCACAATCAACTCCAATACGCCTTCGTCTTTGGGAGATTGACGAATCTCATCGAGCCCGGCCTCGAGTTCTTCAATAGTTAAGTGTCTTACGGCTACATTGTTATTCAATCGTGTTGTCTTCACCTCCTGATAGTGCTTCGTACTCCCGAGAAGAAGTCGTAGCCGATGTGATGATTGTATTTGGATTAGCGTGACTGGTACAGCGGACATGGTGGCCGAGATGCATTGTTGGAGCGACAGGCGCTGCGCTATGCCGCTTTGAATATATTTTGTCCGACACACTTCAGGAAGCTCTGAATAAGTCCAGCAACTCTTTGGAGTGCGGTGACCTGTCACCGCTTTGGTCTGAGGCGGCTTGACGCCGGTGATCCGCGGGAACGTAACCCGCGCTAGCCGCGACAGGTCGCGTAATACCAAAGCGGTGACAGGTCACCGCACTCCAAAGAGCTGCGAACTCCATCAAGAACACCATTGGAGTGCGCTGACCTTACAACCACCCCAGCCGGGATGCCCGGCTGGGGGTCCCGGAGTCAGCGCTTTGCCCGTACGCGACCTGTCGCGGCTGCCTGTGGGCACACTCTAGCCAAACAACGGCGTCAAGCCGCCTCGGACCAAAGCGGCGACAAAGCGCCGCACTCCAAAGAGTTGGCCAGTTTCCCTTATCTCGTAGTTGACGTAACCAACGCCAACGACAAACTAATAAAGTGTGTCGGACATAAAAGCGGGGTCGCGCTTCGCTTTGACACCGCGCTCAAGAGATTCACTGGCGATTGCCAATAACGTCGAAAGAGAACTTGATCTTGTTTCTCACTCGAACCAAACCATGAACGGCCGACGTCGCCTTAACGTTGAAATCACCTCGATCGACCGTGAACTCGCCTTTGGCTCTAAGTTGGTCACCTGCGATGGTGACGGAGGCGGGAATAACAACGCGTCGAGTGACCCCATGCATTGTCAGATCACCCTCAATCCGAGCATCAAACGCCCCGCCCGAGCTCGGCTTTCCAGTCACGTTTCTGCTCTTGAAGGTTATCTCCGGATACTTTTCTGTTTCCAGAACTATTTCTCGCAACTCCTTGTTGATGATTTGCTTCTGTTGCGCCGTGAAAACATCCCGAGTCTCCTCTAAAGAATTGCTTCTGATTGTCATCTGGAGTGATGCCGGAGTGGTCGTTCCCGGAGTGGCCGTAGCTTGACCACTGAAATCGCGAACAGCGATGAAGTGATCATGACCCTTAAACCAGAGCAGCCCGCCCGAGAAGGCGCGGGCCATGAAAGTACTTTTGCCTGCGTCGAGTGTGTATCTAACTTCTCCCTGCGTTTTTGACGCTTCTGGTCGAACAACCGCGGGACCGTTGGTTGGCAGGTACGTAGTGCAGGTAAACAGGATTAAGACTTTGGTGATTAAGTCCGTTTGTTTTCGGCTAGACATTTCTCCTCCTTGACATCAGATCGACGGCGTCGCTTAACCGGCTGATAGCCAGGCGTTAATTAGTAATCGACGTGATTCAGCCCCTGCGAAACGGAAAAACTGTGGTCAAGGAATTTGTGCCGATACCTGGGATCAGGCATCAGGCAGCTATCATGTTTGCCAAAGACTCGATAACGGTTACCCGCGACAAGATCGTAGAGCTTGTTTCGTACCCAACGCGGAATCACAACCCCCACTCTTGATGCGCTCCAAATCCCGCCCAGCGCGGTGAGCGCGTGAAGGATCGCATCGGAACGAGCCAACACTCTCTCGTCAGAACGGTCGTGGTTGAGAACCACATAGACAGTGTCGAGATCCTCAGGGTTTAAGTTGTGACGCTTCAGGATCGACCCGGCAAATTCGCTTTGTAACGAGGCAAATCTCAAGCGATCGTTTGTGTCGCGCTTTAGCAGAAACTGATTCAGTCGATTGCAAAGCCCGCAAACGCCGTCGTAGAGGAGAATCGGATTCGTATTCGTGTCAGGCACAACACCTCAAATCTTCAACCTACAGACGCCAAGTTCGGGAAGGGCTTTGCGGATTCTCAAGTTACTGGTGGTGTTGCTCGTGGGTGTGGTGCAGGCGTCAGAGGCAATCGACGTTTCGACGACGCTCGACTGAAGCTGAGTCTTCAAATCCTAAGGCTGAACCAGCCTCTTCTTAATATTGCGTTGCCACGACTCATAGTTCCGGATCCGCCGTTTGGCTTGTTTGTGGGTAAGATTCATCTCTTTCGCGACGTAGCTAATTCGTTCGGCGCGATCATTCTGCTGATTACGAGGGTCGCCTGGCGCTTTAAGATAAAGCTTGTAGGCCAAACTCCACTCTTCCTTAACCTCATCGGTAGCCTGTAAGCCACGGAGCTCCGGCATGTTCACCTCTTTCAGAAATAGGGTAGTTTAGAGCAGGCTTTCCAGATATTACCCGGCAGCAATCATCTTCTCAGACCGCCAGCATACTAGCATAGGCTGGCAAGATTCGGTTTGCCCCGGCCACTGCCCAAAGTGTCAGTCCGGCCGAATCAAATCCGCACAAGTTTCCCTCCCTGGCAAAGCGAAAACGAGACGTTTCATGCGTTCGGTGAGCGTCGGTTTGATTTTCTCGCACGAAATCGCCTGCCGTTCGCGGCATGTCTATTGCTCAATGTCGATCCGAATAGCCGCATTACGCCTCCAGCTTTCGGCTTTGCCGAATGAGGCAGCCCCCAAAAAGTAACCACGTCAAGGCTGATTATGGATGACACTAGTGTTACTGCGAATCTTGCCACGGCAGTTGAAGCCAGCTCGCAAAACAGAAACGCATCGCCAGCCTGGGCTTCCGAAACCGAGCAGGCGACCGCTTTTAACTCCAGGAATCATCAGGTTCGGCGAAGGCGACGGCCGGACGCTCGGGTAGCAATCGAGCGGCGATTCACGCGAATGAACGAGGAGCACGATCGAATCCGTTCGCGCGAGCTTGCCCTTCGGTTAGCCACTCAGGAGATAAAGCGGAAGCTGATTGTTTAGTATCTGTGGGACGGTCTGCCGACGTGAATGTGCGGGCCGGTAGCCGTGCCGGGAATGGCTGAACGAAACGCCAGGAACGGAATGCCGTTGGCGCGCAAGTAGTTCAAGAGCGCCTGACCTTCCGGCCCGTCCGGATGTAAGGAAACATCCATCGAGTTCCGATGATCCAGGCGCCAACGTTCGTGAATTGCACCCTGGCCAAAGACCCCGATTGGAAGTTGCCTCTTAAACGTATCCATAAAGAACCGCTGAACCTTCCAGGCTTCTGACAGTGCCCAACCTCCGGTTCCGGCGTATCGAACGTAAGCCGTTGTTCGCAGCAGACCGCCCTTGCGCAAACGGGTTTTGGCCAGCTGCGATTCAGCCTGAGCCTCAAGCAGCGTATCGGCAATCTGAGAGTCGGCATTAGCCATCTGGCTTTTGGCTTCATTCACCTTGTCATTTGCGGCAGCCAGCGCGGATTCACTCTCCGCGAGTTGATTCTTAGAAATGAGGCCTTCCGCGAGCAGTTTCTGAGATTGAGCTAAGCGTTCCTCGGCGGATTTAACGTTACGTTCGTAGATTGCCTGCAGCTTGGCCAGGCTCACCTTATATTCGTTAGTCGCGTTGACGAACTCTTCCCGGAGTTTTGCCAGTTCTGACTGAGGTTTCGCTGGTTTCGTTTGTTTGGGCTTCTTGGTCTGGGCAGACACGTTCGACACTGACGCCAGGCCAAACGCTCCGAAAGCGAACAACGCCATGGCAACCAGAGTTATGTGTCTCAGAAACGGCAAAACGGCTGACTTCCTTCCGCAGACAATCCCGTTGGATGCTATGTCCGGAGATTATGTATCAATGTCCGTCAGCTTGCTAGTTAAAGGCTAATAGTGCATAGTGGCACACGGTAACTCCTTCTCTCGCGCATCGACGGTGATGCGCCCCGCGCGTAAGTTCTTGGCGATGGCGTTTTTGGATAGTTCGAGAGTAGGCTGATTTCAACTTCAGAAGCAGCTCCTAGAGCATTCGAAAACGCGGCCCTTCGCTCCTACCGTTAGACCGAAGCCAATCCGAGTCCAGAGCTTCTCAAAACCCCCATTTTAAGGGGAAAGGTATATTCAATGACAATGAAACTTTACGTAGGAAACTTGGCGTTTTCGACCTCCAGCCAGGACTTGCAGGAGCTCTTTGGGGCAGCCGGTACGGTTCAATCCGCGAGCGTGGTCGAGGATCGCGACACTGGACGTTCGCGTGGCTTCGGATTCGTCGAAATGTCGAGCAAGGAAGAAGGCGAAGCGGCTATTGCTCAGTTTAATGGCAAAGAAGTCGACGGTCGTAGCTTGACTGTTAACGAAGCCAAGCCTCGCGAGAATCGAGGTGGCGGCGGCGGACGCGGTCGCTTTGGCGGCGGCGGTGGCGGTCGGGGCAACTTCGGCGGCAATCGCAGCGGCGGTGGTGGCTACGGCGGCGGTGGAAACCGCGAGCCTCGCTGGTAAGCGCGATTTTCCCAAATCCTTCTCTGGACTCCGTGGTGCACAAAGTCACCACGGAGATCCCAGAGGAACAATTTCTAGAAACAAGAGCGCACTTCAGAACTAGACTGAAGCCTTGAGCGCAAAAGGAGTTTATGAATTTTTCTCAGCTGGGGCTCGATTTGCCCCAAGTGCAGGTCTGCCAATCTCTTGGGTACACTAGACCAACACCGATTCAGCAGCAGGCCATTCCTGTCATCCTCCGCGGCGAGGATTTGATCGGCTGTGCCGAAACCGGCACAGGCAAGACGGCCGCATTTTTACTTCCCATCATTCAAAAGATTTCGAAGCCGATTCACGATCCAGCATCGCGGACTCAAAACGGCTCAGCGGCCAAACGACAAGTACGGAAGGCTCGGGTCCTGGTCCTCGCCCCGACGCGCGAACTGGCCACTCAAATTGAAAGAAACTACGCGGAACTCAACTCTGCAAAGAGTAATCGCAGTGTCACACTTATCGGTGGCGCCAGCATGGCACAGCAGCTTGCCGCATTGCGTCGCAATCCAACTGTCGTGATTGCCACTCCCGGAAGGTTGCTTGACATGACGGAGCGTAGAGCACTCGACCTTTCTGAGGTTGAGGTGCTTGTGCTTGACGAAGCTGACCGCATGTTAGACATGGGGTTCCTCCCGGCCATCAAACGGGTGCTTTCGCTTCTGCCAGTCAGAAGACACACCTTACTGTTTTCAGCGACGATGTCGTCGGAAATTGAGAAGCTGGCGCGGACCACCATGCAGAAACCAGTGCTGGTTGAAGTCGACCCTCGTGGTAAACCTGCCAGAATGGTCGAACAGACCGCTTACCCGGTTGCTCAGGAGTCGAAGACGGCATTGCTGCTGGATCTCCTCGAGCGGGAACGCTTTGAGCGGGTGCTGGTTTTCACTCGAACGCGGCGGGGCGCCGAACGATTGGCCCACATCCTGTTAGCAAGGGACCACAGCGTGAACCGGATCCACGCCGATCGAACACAGTCGCAACGCGAGGCAGCCCTGCGGGGCTTTCGTGATGGACGTACGCGTGTGCTCGTTGCGACTGACATCGCAGCTCGCGGTCTCGACGTCGATCTTGTTTCGCATGTCATCAACTACGACGTTCCTTCGGCTCCTGAAGATTACGTGCACCGAATCGGACGTACCGGAAGGGCCGGCAATCAGGGACGAGCGATTACGCTGGTCACGCCAGTTGATGAACTGTCGATGAGTGCGATAGAGCGATTAACGGGCCAACCTGTCAACCGTGTGGTCTTGCCAGGCTTTGGTGGAATTAACAGTAGGACTATCAATGTGGCGCGGAATTCCAATTCGGCGAGGCGCGTAGGTGCTCCTGCCGGGGTCTTTACGCGTTCGTTCCGCCCACGAAGAGCGAGCAGATAGGGTCGCAACTACCTGGTCTCAGATTCGAGGAACGCCAGGTGGCAAAGGGCACCCCTTTGCAGTTTAATAACGTTATCGGCCAGTTCGCACTGCGAACCTGTCAGCCGTTACAGTTTTCAAAAGGAGAATAAGATTGGCCCAGGATGATCTGATACCGGCGGAAGGCACTATCATTGACAAACAACCCAACGCCTTTTTCAAAGTTCGACTCGACAACTCTGAGCACGTGGTGCTCGCCGCCATTTCTGGAAAGATGCGCAAGAATCGGATTCGCATTCTCGTCGGCGACCGCGTCAGCGTGGAAATGTCCCCATATGATTTGAGTAGAGGTCGGATCACGTACCGATACAAATAAATAAGGAGATTTATGGCTAAAGAAGCAGTTTCAATGGCTGAGGTCATTGATAAAACGTTTGTCGTGGGTGATCGCGTCGAGAAACTTTGCGTCAAATGTGGCGAGGAGAGAGGACACGTCATTGCGTCCCTCAACAAGCGCGGAAAGATCTCGCGCGTCAAATGTCCGAAATGCAGCACGATCAGCACCTTCAAGACTGGAGGCAGCTCAGGCACCAGGCGTAAGCTCGAACCCGGCTCCCCTTACGATCGGACCAGGGCTTACCGCACCGGACAAACGATGCTGCACCCAACTTTTGGACAGGGTGAGGTGACAGCCCTCATCGAACCGCTAAAAATTGACGTGCTGTTCGCTGACCGCATGCGCCGCCTTATTCATGGGCGGACGAACTCCTAACTTAGGGCTCGGCAGTCGAGAGCATGTATACGGCGAACGACGCCAACCAGTGTTCGCCCGCGTAGTCCCCACTGGCTACGTGGGCAAGCGCATCTCGAGCATGTAAGCGCGCCGACTCAACGAGGACTTTTCGAGTCGGGTCGTTCTGCGGAAATGTCCTCGCAATACTTTGCATACACCACGCCCGGCTCAGATTGAGTCCATCCAGATGCACGAGCTTGGGGTCAGTCCGATCAGTAACTACAGCCGGCCTCAACAGAGTCTTTGGCTCAAGTCGATTTAGTCTCGGCAGAAAACGTCTGAACCACCGCTGAAACTCTTCCGGTTTCAAAACCCTGCGCATCAGATCCGCCTCCAACAGGGCGGGCGAAAAGAAATCCTCGCCACCCGGCTCCCAGGAGGCAGGGTAATTTGAATCCCCTCCAAAATAGGTGCCGCTGCGCTCAACAATCAGAGAGATTAGCTTTTCATTGCCCGCCGCCTTCGCATAGTCCAGTGCGAAGGCCAATCCGAAAGCGGTATTGGGATGTACACCCGTGCGAATCGGATAATTTTGTTTTGGCAGAAACGCAATGTATCTCTCAACCAGCGCGTCGACCAGCGGCTGCAGATTTTCCAACCAGCGTCTACCGTCGGCGTCCTTCCGAACGTAAAGTTCTTCCCCGAGCTTCAACAGCCATGCCCAACCGTAAGTCCGTTCAAATGACTGGCGGTTTGGCTGCTTCAGATAGGCAACTTCTGTCTGGATGTTTTCGCGGGTGAGGTTGGCATTCAGCGCATTCCGAATTTCATCTGCCTCAGGCAGTGTGGGGAACCTGCGCAAGAGTCTGACCAACATCCAGTGTCCATGAACTGATGAGTGCCAGTCGTAGCAGCCAAAGAATGCGGGATGGAGCGTCGACGGACTGCTAACATCGCTTTTGTCGTTCATCACGTGCTCGGGCTTGTTCGGAAACTCCTTCCTGACGCACTTCAACGCCAGACGAGCGAAACGTGATGCTCCCGGTTGGTTGAGAACCAGCTCATTGTCTGTCGTTTGGGCGCCGGCTCGAACAGGATGAGAGATTGAAGAACCGGGGAGAATAACAAGAGCGATAAGAGCCATCGGGAGTCGTCTCAAGAAAATCACCTCTTATTAATAAGGTTGAACGCGAAACTGAGAGTCATTGTACAGGAGGGCCATGCACAAAAAGCGAAAATCCCACACACGGCAGTGGGTGGATGGTTCAAGTCCTGACTAAAAGCAGTGAAGCAATAATCATGAGCAAAATCCCGCACACGGTAGTGTGCGGATCGTTCAAGTCCTACCTATTCATTCAGGTTTAAAGACAAAAGGCTTTCAGAGGATTTAAGTGAACAGATAGGACTTGAACAATCCCCGCACTCCCGTGCGGGGGATTCGATTGCTGGTGTCCCTCGTTTTCTAGGCAGGACTTGAACCATCCACGCACTGCCGTGTGTGGGATTTCGCTTTTTGTGCAAGGCCGTACAGGAGTCGAAACCGCACAGTTGAGCCTTGAGTCTTCAGTTATCCCAAAAGGTACAAGAAGCGCACGATCTGATCACCTGAAAAGACTGGTTTCTTCGCAGCCTGGTTCGCCCAGCCACGTTTGTGATCCGCAAAAACACTGACTGATTTGAGCAAAGCTCGGCAGAATGGGAATTTGAGGAAAGCCAGAAGCCTTGTGGCATGCCCATTGCCAAAGAGACAGCGGAGGCAGGAATGAAAAGATTAATCGCAACTCTGGTTTGTTTGTTGGTGCTGAGCATGAGTGCTCTGCCAGTGGCAGCGCAAACACGTAGTCGCTCAACCCGTCGTGTGGACAACTATCGTTACAACAGCCGCTATGACAATCGCGGAAGAGATGTCTATCGCGACGATACCTATCGCAATGATGACTATCGTTATGGCGAAGATCGTTCAGTTTGGGAGAAGTCCCGGGACAAAATCACTACTGCGGGGGGCGCAGCAGGGGGCGCGATTCTGGGTGGACTGATCGGCGGTAAGAAGGGCGCGATCATCGGTGCGATCACCGGAGGCGCTGGAGCGGCAATCTACACCTATAAGATTCGCGATAAGAATCGTCGCTTCTAACTCGAACGAGTTTGCGACTAAAGCTTGGTTGCTCATTTAGGTGAGTGGCCAAATAGAAGCCCGGATGCGAAGGGGAGAGCGCATCCGGGCTTCAAACTTTGTTGATGATGGTGTAGAGCTGGCACTCCGTGGCTACGCCGTTTGGGATCTCGATGTGATGACCAATGTTGGAGTTTGGCGGACGGGGGCGGCCACGGAGTGCCGTCCCTAAAATATTGGTAGCGTCCTAATCTGAAATCCTCTGCGCTCCCTTTGCGTTCTCGGCGTCTCCGCGGTTATTGCTTTCCTGACATTTCATTCACCGCCGAGGCGGAGAGGACGCTGAGGTTGCGCAGAGTTGGCCAGATTTGGACACTACTCAAAATTTTAGGACACTACCAAAATAATTTACGGTTTGCAGCGTAACCTCACGTTAGCATAAGGTATGGCTTCTCCTGCTCATGGCTACCAAATCTCTTCGTAAATCCAGCCGAAAACTTACTCGGTTCCTTTTGATCCTTTTTGGTTTTTTGATTGGTGCAATCGTTGCAGAAGCAGGTCTGCGGTTGATTGGCTATTCCTATACCGGCTTCTACACGGTCGATCAAGCACGTGGCTACGCACTCCTTCCAGGCATGGAAGGTTGGTATCGAAAGGAAGGTGAGGCTTACGTTCGCATCAACAGCGACGGAATGCGGGATCGTGAACACTCAAAGACCAAACCACCAGATGCTATTAGAATCGCAGTACTCGGTGATTCACACGCTGAAGCGCTTCAAGTGCCCTTAGAGCAGGCTTTCTGGTCGATCATGGAACAACGCCTTCAGCCCTGCGGCCGCTTCAACGGGAAGCGCATCGAGGTTCTGAATTTCGGTGTCTCGGGTTATGGAACGGCTCAGGAACTGATAACCCTTCGGGAACATGTCTGGAACTATAACCCAGACATCGTTCTACTTGCGGTAACCACGAACAACGACGTCAGCGACAATTTCAGGCCTTTGAAGAAGACTGATGAGATACCGTATTTCATCTATCGAGACGGAAAGCTTGCCCTGGACGATTCATACAAGAATTCTCGATCCTTTCTCTTACGCCAATCGAGGCTAAGCCGCCTGGGCAGATGGATAAAGGATCACTCTCGATTGGTGCAGGCAGCCAATCAAGCACACCATGGCTTCAAGATTTTGCTGGCCTCGTGGAAATCCCGGAGCAATCCGTCTGAGCCGCCGGCAGAAACCGGAACGCAAAAGGCAGACGCAGTTGCGCGATCCGAAGAACTCGGCGTCGACAACGTCGTTTACCTCGAACCTCGGGATCCGACCTGGATTGAAGCCTGGCGGGTAACGGAAGGGCTGATTGTGCAAATGCGCGACGAGGTTAGTTCCAAAGGAGCAAGCTTTATTGTTGTAAGCTTGAGTAATGGGCCGCAAGTCTCACCCGACCCGAAAGCGCGTGAGGCTTACATGCAGCGTTTTGGCATCAAAGATCTGTTCTATCCAGACAATCGTATAAAGTCGCTCGCTGAACGCGAACGAATTCCAGTCATCATCCTGGCTCCGGATCTTCAGGCGTACGCCGAGCAGACTCACGTCTTTCTTCACGGATTCGGAAAAGACCTGGGCAATGGCCATTGGAACGCGTCGGGGCACGCCCGCGCTGGTGAACTGCTCGCGCAAAAGGTCTGCGCAGGCGTCCTCGGCAAATAGCGCCGCGCGCCGCGTTCTGCTACAAATAGACTTCCGTTCAAACACAAGGCACGCTCGGAGAGCTAAATGCAATATTACGAAAACGTACTCGGCCTGATCGGCCGCACCCCGCTAGTCAAACTGAATCGACTAACGCGTGGGATCAAAGCCACAGTCCTGGCCAAAATGGAGAACCTAAATCCGGGATTCTCAGTGAAAGATCGTATTGGAGTGGCGATGATCGAAGCCGCGGAGCGCGAAGGAACCCTTAAGCCGGGCGGAACCGTGGTTGAAGCGACTTCGGGCAACACCGGCATCGGATTAGCGTTGGCTGCGGCCGTTAAAGGTTACAAGTGTATTTTCGTGATGACGGACAAAGCTTCAGTCGAAAAGTCGCGCTATCTAAAAGCTCTCGGCGCCGATGTGGTAATCACTCCTGTTTCAGCTAAGCCAGGCACGCCGGACCATTATGTTTCCACGGCCAAGAGAATTGCGTCGGAGACGCCAAATTCGTTTTATCCAGATCAGTATTCCCATCCAGCAAATCCGGAAGCTCACTATCGGACTACGGGTCCGGAGATTTGGGACCAAACTGAAGGAAAGATCACGCACTTTGTCGCCGGGCTGGGCACCGGCGGAACCATTTCTGGAACCGGCCGTTTTCTAAAAGAAAAGAACCCTAAGATCAAAGTAATCGGAGCCGATCCCTACGGTTCTGTTTTTAAGACCTACAAAGAAACCGGGAAGCTTGTCGAAGCGACTCCTTATCTGGTCGAAGGAATAGGTCAGGAAATTATTCCGCCCAATGTGCACATCAAGTATGTCGATGAAGTCATCAACGTTACCGACCGCGAATCTTTCGAGATGTCGAGACAGCTCGGTCGAAAGGAAGGGCTGTTCTGCGGCGGCTCCACCGGAACCAATCTGGCGGCTGCCTTGCGCGTCGCCAGTGAAGCTGATGGCGACGCGGTCATCGTTTTCATTGTTTGTGATACCGGCGAACACTATCTGAGCAAGCACCATTCGGATGAATGGATGAAAGAGAAGCGGCTGCTTGAACCAAAGACAATCACAGCAGGTTTGATCAGCGGAACGAAAGGGACTCAGGCGCCGGCGTCGTTGATTTGGGTTGCTCCCACAGCCAAGCTTGCGGATGCGCTCTCCAAGATGAACGAAATGGGCCTGACGCAAATTCCGGTTTTGGATGAAGGGAAACCGGTAGGCTCGCTGCGAGAGAATCGTGTTCTGGCAAGAGTAGTTAGAAACCAGGATCTGCTGGATTCGCCCGTGACGGAAGTTATGGAAGCGAGCTTCCCAACGTTGGATGTCGATGCCAGTGCGACGGAAGTTACCAAACGGCTACAAACTAGTCCTGCTGTTTTGGTTGAGGAGTATGGACGTATTGTCGGGATTATTACGCGCCACGACGTGCTGGATATGTCTTTGAAGTAACCGGTTTGCCCTGAGACTTAGTTTTCTCTTACAACCACTCCACCAGCCAAATCCATAAACGCCTCGTTTTGATCGATTGGAGCTTGCTGTCGCAGGAGCTCCTCCGCGCGTTTGAGGTATCGACTTCCGTGTCGCCAGTTAATCACGATCGTGTAAGGAGTCGAAGCGAAGTAAGCATCGTCGGCTGTGGTGCGGGTGCTTTCGAATGAGCGTAGCGATAACACGTTGATTACTCGAGGCTGATAGATTTTAGCCCACCAGAAGCCGCCGTCTTGATAGGAACTCAGTGCATTTCGAATCTCGTTCTTCATCCGATTATGGGGTAGCCACGAAAGCATCATTTCGGCATCTGCCGAAATCTTATGAAGATCTCGGGTAAACACCTCAAACGGCACCCTTGCCAATCTCCCACTCTCTTCGAAATCACCAAGCGAATCGTAACTGATTACTTCGGCTTCCAGCAGTCTCAGCGACTCGATGAGTCGCCTGGCAACCTGGTAATCATTTTTTCGTTCAAGCGCAAGCTGGTCTAAGAGAACTGCATCGACTAAGCCCCTGTCTGCGTTTACTAGTGCCTTTGCCCACATTGAATGCAAGCGGGCTTTGGCCCGAGACAAATCACCTCGGTCTTTTGAGGTTTCGCACAGTTGCCGGTAGAACCCCGGACGTTCGCGGTAACAATTCAAAGCAACGCCTTCAGTCATGAGGGCGCGCTCGTACCAGTGGACGGCGGTTGCGATGTTAGTTTTTATGTCGCCTTCAGGAAGCGTAATCGTATTTCGGGAGATTGAGCGGAGAAACTCTCGATTTCCCAGAAGGTCAGGATTTCGGTTCAACTCTTCCAGCCGGCTAATAAGCGTTTCTGCCTTAACTTGGTCCGAGGCGCGCAGGGGCTTGACGTTTATTTGGCCGCAAACGGTTACGCGAAACGTCATCACCGCGAAAAGGGCAAAAAGTGGGATTAACGTGTAACTCATTAGTTTAGAACGCCAAGAACCGGCTGGAAGAGACACGTCGACCAGGAAAGGTTGTTAGGCTTTCCGGCGGCTAGCCCATTCCCTAAGGTTGTAAGAATTCTAGACTTCTAATTGGACAGAGTTTCCGCGGCGGGAGGGACTTTAAGGGGTTCTTGATTAGTTATCACGGTCTGTCAGGCCGGCTCGTTGGTACACCGCCACGGTCAGGTTTTCGTCGAGCTGCATCGAGTTTGTCTCCTCAAAACCATCAAGGTAGTCTTGAGGGACGAATGCATCAGCGCCCTCTACTTCTAAAGGAACGTGCGTGACTATCCACTTTTCGATGTATGGAAGAAACAATTGATAGACTTGCTCACCGCCCATAACGAACAGGTCGCAATGCAAATATCGCGAGAGCGAAAGGACGGAGTTCAAATCCCTCAATGTGATAACTGAATCCTGCGGCTGAACCTCAGACTTCCGGCTGAGAACGAGATTGAGTCTGTCTTTTAAGGGTTTTTTGAGAGTAAGCCAGGTCTTGTAGCCCAGCACACACGCATTGCCGGTGGTCGTCTCCCTGAAAAACTTCATGTCGGACGAGTAGTGCCAGGGCAGCTTGCCTCCCTTGCCGATGGCTCCGTTCCGATCAACTGCGACTATTCCGATAATCATTATTTGTCCGACCACCTTCTCAGATTGTCCGACACACTTCAGTTTGTCGATGGGCGACGATAGGCGCAACGCTCAAGAATTCCTACAAGCTGAGCTTGGCGTGGCCCGCGACAAACTAAAGTGTGTCGGACAAGTACCTCAAACCGCCACTTGCGCGGCGATCTTTCCGTAAGATTGATAGCCAACCAGGCTGAGGTTCTCATAGCCCATGGCCAGAAGACCTTCCAGACCCCGCAGTCGTTGTTCGTCAACTATCTTGAGTTGCGGCAAAGTAAGCGGTTGCCGAGAGAGCAGCTCGTTAACCTGATCCTGGTGGTTTTTGTAGATGTGATAGTCGCCCAGCGTGTAAACAAAGTCTCCTACTTCCAGTTCACAGACGTGCGCCACCAGATGCATTAGCAAAGCATATGAACTGATATTAAATGGAACCCCCAGAAACGCGTCGGCGGAGCGTTGATAAAGTTGACAGTGAAGTGTGTAGCCGCTTTCCACTTTGAATTGAAACAGTGTGTGACACGGGGGCAAGTCTACGCGATTGGCTTCTCGCGGATCCCAACCAGTCACAATCAGACGTCTTGAGTTTGGATTGGTCTGGATCTCGTTGAGTAGATTCGCGATCTGATCCACCCCGTCGACGTTAGGGTAGTTACCGCCGAAGGATCGCCAGAGATATCCATACACCGGTCCCAGATCGCCAGCTTCCCGACCAAAGCGTGATGTGTGGTCTTCATCCGCCCACTCGGCCCAGATATCGACGCCTCGGGCTCGCAGGTTCGCCTCGTTTGTGTCTCCGGACAGAAACCAGAACAATTCCTCAGCGACCCAACGAAAGGGAACCTTCTTGGTCGTTACAATCGGAAAGCCCTCGCGAAGGTTAAAGCGAGTTTGGTAACCAAATGCGGAAATGGTACCAACGCCGGTCCGGTCGCGGTGCTCTTTCCCATGTATCAGAATTGATCTGAGTAGATCGTGATATTGTTTCATAAACTGAATGGGACAAGTTCAATGATTTGGTAATGCCCCTTTTTATCTGTCTGCCGTTGAGTAGGCCCGGAAATCAAAACGATCCACGAAATAACACCAAATATCACCAATCCATTTTTCGTGTTCGTTCGTGTGATTTCGTGGATCGTTTTCGCCTTCCACCAAAGCAAATGTCAAAGCTATTCAGGAGATTTAGTATAACTTTGCCGGAGTCGTAACGTAAGCATGAAACAGTACAACATTTGTATCCTGGGATTCGGGAATGTTGGACGAGCACTTGCTCGACTCCTGGTGACGAAATCAGTGGAGCTTCGAGAGCTGTACGGCATCGAATGGCGCATCACGGGCGTCGCATCGCGAAGTCGAGGCTGGCTCTTGAAGCCGGCTGGGTTTGAGGTTTCAGCCATTACAAGTAACGAGTTTTCTGCTGACAACGCCCAACGCGTGACCGATATCGGTGAATGGCTAAAGAGCGCACGACCCGACGTCGTTTTTGAAACAACCTCACTCAATCATGAAAGTGGTCAGCCAGCCCTCGACTATCTCTCGTCTGCGTTGAAGTCGGGTTCCCACGCGATTACCGCCAACAAGGGAGTTGTTGTCCATGGTTACGAAGAACTAAGTAATCTGGCGGCTTCTGCCGGCAGGAAGTTCTTCTTTGAAGCGACCGTGCTCGACAGCGCGCCAGTGTTCTCGCTGTTCCGTGAAACCCTGCCGGCGGTAAAGCTACGTGCCTTCAACGGTATTTTTAGTTCCACCTCGAATGTGATTCTGGAGACGATGGAAGCCGGGAGGAGCTTTGATGAAGGTGTGAAAACAGCTCAGGAGCTTGGGGTCACAGAAACCGATCCCAGTCACGATATCGATGGGTGGGATGCGACAGTTAAAGTTTGTGCGATTGCCAGGGTGTTGATGAAAACGACTCTTAAGCCAGCCGATGTGCGCAGGGAAGGAATACGTGGCCTAACTACAAAGGAGCTTCAAGCGGCACGCGCTGAGGGTAAGCCATTCAAGCTGGTGGCCCGAGCGAAAGTCATGGACGAGGGCGTTGTCGCTACGGTCAAGCCTGAGCAAGTCGCTACCACTGACCCACTCGCCAATGTCAGAGGAACATCACTCGCCATTCATTTCGAGCTGGATATGATGCCCGGGTTGACCATCACTTCTCATCGGCCGAACCTGCAAAGCACTGCCTACGGATTGTTAGCTGATTTTGTTAACGCGGTTAGAAGCACGTGAGCCACAGATAAACACGGATTGACACTGATCGGACAACTTTCTCAGATTGTCCGACACACTTTAGTTTGTCGATTGGTGACGATAGGCGCAACGCTCAAGAATTCCTACAACCTGAGCTTGGCGTAACACACGACAAACTAAAGTGTGTCGGACAAGGTCTCAACCGAACAGGTTTTGCCATCTCTTATCTGTGTCGATCCGTGTCCATGGTAATTAGAAGCAATCTCACGTACACCTTCAATCAAGCGATCAATCTCCTCCCCGGTTGTGTAGCAGGCGCAACCGGCGCGCACCAGACCTTCCACTCCCAGGTTTAACCGCTCGATTACCGTCGCTGCATAAAAGTCCCCGTGCGAGAGAAACAGACCTTTCAAGGCGAGCTGTCGGGCTACATCAGTGGAGGCGACATCGCGGACTGTGAACGAGACAGTAGGCGTACGGAGCGTTTCTGGATTCGGCCCAAACAATTTCACTCCCTGAATCGCGGACAGTCCTTCCCACAAACGTCGCGTCAACTCCGAGCTCCGTCGATGCAGCTCGTCATAAACGACTCTCAACTGAGCGCGTCGTCCATTGCCGCTAGCTAGAGACGCCAGGAAATCTACGGCGGCGGCTGCGCCAACCATACCCTCCTGATTTTGGGTTCCGGTCTCAACATTTTCCGGGGCGCAATCCGGAGCTGGGAGAAGCTTGGGAAAGTCTACTGATTCGAGAAGCTTTCGTTTGCCGAATAACACGCCAACGTGTGGACCATAAAATTTGTAGGCTGACATGCCCAGAAAGTCGCAATCGAGAGCTTGCACATCAGCCAGCTCGTGCGCAACGGAGTGCACCGCATCAACAAAGCTGACCGCTCCCACGGACTGGGCCGCCGCGATTGCCCGAGGAAGGTCGTTTATCGTTCCCAGGGAATTGGACGCGGCACCGATCGCCACCACCTTGGTTCGTTTGGTGAGGGAGCGTTCGAAGTAGTCCCAGTCCAGTTGTCCCGTTTCAGGAATCAGCCTAACCGTTTTGAGAGTTAGACCCCGCTCGTTTGCCACGCGCTGCCAGGGTGCGACGTTCGCGTGATGATCGAGCTCAGTTACCATAAGCTCATCGCCCGGCGTAAAGCGCGCGGCGAGGGCTCTGGCGAGGTGAAAAGTGAGCGTGGTCATGTTTGCGCCGAAAGCGATTTCCGTGGGCGAAGCATTCAGGAAATCAGCACAGGCTTCCCTGGCGGTTTCTATGGCTGCATCTGTCTCTTCGCTGGTTGGGTAGGCCCAATGAGTGTTGGCATTGTGGTGATAAAGATATTCGGCCATTGCCTCGACCACTGACCGAGGCACCTGTGTCCCGCCAGGCCCATCGAAATAGGCGACTGTGTAGCCATTGTGGACGCGGTCCAACGCGGGAAACGCGGCCCTGATTTTTGAGGTTGTGGATACTTCGCTAGTTCGCTCTTCTGCGCCTTGGATCATTCGATTCCCACCTGATTAGTTTCTTGAAGAAAGGAAGTCAATCATAAGTGGGTTTAGCTATCCTGGCCAGCAGTCACCGCAGAGACTCCTAGATCGCAGAGAAGAAACTGATAAGTACACGCTTGTTAGGAGGTAGTGGGTCATTTGGAGGTTCTTTTTTTCGAAGGTCGGCAACGATCCACGAACTAACACGAAGCATCACGAACACGGGCCTCTTTTCGTGGAGATTCGTGTGGCTTCTTAGAAACTTGTTCACGAGATAGCGTACGGAACTAGTTGAAAGCCAAGCGACTTAGCTTGACGGTTAAGGTGATCGATTCGTCGCTGTTTGAATCGTTTTTCGTAAGCTTGTTGACCGA
>Ga0187892_10000804_pt1 | contig 78806 bp, 56 predicted proteins | sample MA1701073metaG_FD_139345 | JGI IMG/M metagenome (GOLD analysis project Ga0187892, IMG submission 139345) | Bio-ooze microbial communities from a basaltic lava cave in the Kipuka Kanohina Cave System on the Island of Hawaii, USA - MA170107-3 metaG ... | reverse complement strand
GGCCTGCGTCGGATTCGACACCCCGTCGCAGTTGTCCTCCGCGGCACACACCCCGTCCCCGTCGGGGTCGTTGCCCGGATCCCCCGGACACGGGTCGCAGGCGTCGCCGACACCGTCGCCGTCTTCGTCCTCTTGGCCGGGGTTGGGCGTGGCCGGGCAGTTATCGAGACAGTCGAGGACGGAGTCGCCGTCCTGATCGGATTCCACGACGCCACATCCGCATGCGCCCGGCGCCGTCTTCGCCGCGTCGTTCGGGCAGCCGTCACAGGCGTCGCCGGTCCCGTCGCCGTCGGCATCGGCCTGGTCTTCGTTTGGGACGGACGGACAGTTGTCCGCGTCGCCGCAGACTCCGTCTCCGTCCGCGTCGTTCGACGTGTCGCCGGGACACGGATCGCAAGCGTCTCCGACTCCGTCTCCGTCCGCGTCGACCTGGCTCGGATTGGGCACGCCGGGACAGTTGTCTGCGGCGCTGCAAACCCCGTCGCCGTCGGGGTCGTTCCCGGCATCGTCGGGACAGGGGTCGCAGGCATCGCCCGCGCCGTCGCCGTCCGCATCGGCCTGGGTCGGGTTCGGCACGGCGGGGCAGTTGTCCGCGTCGCCGCAGATTCCGTCTCCGTCCGCGTCGTTGGCGAAGTCGTTCGGGCAGGCGTCGCAGGCGTCGCCGACGTCGTCGCCGTCGGTGTCCTCCTGACCCGGGTTCGGCTCCTGCGGGCAGTTGTCCGACGCGTTGCAGATGCCGTCACCGTCGAGGTCGTTCGCCGGGACACTGACGCAGTCGCAGGCGTCGCCGAGCCCGTCGGAGTTCGTGTCCTCCTGGCCCGGGTTCGCCTCGTCCGGGCAGTTGTCGACGAAGTCCTCGACGCCGTCGCCGTCCGTGTCCTGCGGGAGGATCGCGCCGTCCAGCTCGAACAGCAGCGACGCTCGGTCGACGAAGGTCCCGGAGCCGGAGGGAATCTTCACGATCGCGACGAGCTGGACGGCGCCCGTGACCGGGTTGCGCCGCGAGCCGTTGCACACCGTCGGCGGGGAGGCCCCGCCGCAGATCTGCGTGCCGTCTTGGTCGGTGCCGCTCGTCTGCTCGGTCGTCAGGGCGGCGACGAGGTTGACGGCGTGATTGGCCGAATCCCGCACCTGGATCGGAACCGCGAGCGTCATCAGCCCGCTCGGCGCGAACGTGCCGCTGGCGGCGCCGATCTGCGTCACGTCGACAAACTCGCCGAAGGCGAAGAACAGCCGGGGGAGGGCGATCGTGTCCAGCGTCCGCCAGTCGGCCGGCGGAGCCGCGGACTTCAGCTCCAGGCTCTGGTCGTCGAGGGTCTCGGAGCTGCCGAGCAGCGTCACGGTCCCCGTGGGCAGGACGTGCCACTGCTGCGGTGGAGCGGCCGAAGCGGGCGTGGCGAGGGTGACCCACGCGGCGAGCAGCGTGGCGCAAAGGCTCGACCGCTCGCGGATCTGGCTACGGCCGGCGACCAGGCCCGCCACCCGACCGTCCAGTCCACGGACCCATCGCGCGACCCGCGCACGGTTCGAGCCGGGGCGGATCGACTTCATCGTGTCCCTCGAACGAGCCACGCGCGAGAAGGCCATGCTGGGAAACAAGAGGGGGGACGCCTCGACGGCACCCCCCCTCCACGGACTCGAGTTCGACCGCTGCCGGCGTCACGCTCTGCGTGGCGCCGGCAGGCGGGGCTCAGCCTCCGATGTCCGGCGGAACTCCCTCGAGCTCCAGCGTGACCCCGGGCTGACCGTTCGAGATGCTCTGGTACAGCAGGCGCGCCCAGGCCGCCCAGCCGTAGAGCTCCGGAGCGTAGTCGTCGTTGCGCCGCAGCACCGCACCGGGACCCGCGACCTGGACCAGGGCGCCGTGCACCCCGCCGTCCGAGTCCCAGGTGCCGTTCCAGTCCTGGTCGACGCGGCAGTTGAGCTGCAGCCAGCCGTGCGTGTGGCAGAACGGCTCGTCGAGATCGTTCTCGTCCGGGTCGCACGGGGTCGCACTCAGGTTCGGCCAGCAGAACTCGGGATCGACGTCGCACAGGTCCTTGAAGGTCCAGCAGCCGAACTGCAGCGACCGGGAGAACTTGTGCTCCGCGGCGTCGTAGCCCGTGACCGAGCAGTCGACGAGCGGCGGGAACTGACGCTCGAAGCCGAGCGTGAACAGCGCCAGACCGCCGACGATCGTCGGCTCGTAGTAGCTGAAGTTCGGGGCGAGGAAGTCGGCCGCGACGACGCGCGGAAAGCCCTTGTACTCGCCCGTGTCGCTGAAGCTGTAGATCCGGTCGCCGTTGTTGGTGCTGTTCCCCTGGAACGGAATCGCCGGGATCGACAGCGCCGCGCCGCTGTTGTACTCGATGACCACTTCCGAGCCGAGCAGCACGTTGTCGCCGACCGTCACGCCGCCGATCTCGACGCTGGCCACGATGAAGCCGAACTTGTGCGGGCAAGCGCGGGAGATCGTGCGGTCCTCACTCTCGATCGTCGTCCCGTACTGACCGTAGGTCACCACCAGCACCTCGGTGTCGGTGGGGGTCAGCGGCAGGTCGAAATCACACTCGTAGCACTCGAAGTAGTCGTAACGCTCACCGTTGATGTACGAGATGTGAGCCACGATGTTCTTGGTCGTCGAGGTGTTCGTGACCGTCACGAACGTCTCGATGTTGGCGCCGTAGTAGCCGTCCCCCTCCCACGACGGGGAGAAGCTGAATCCCGCCACCAGTGGGTAGACGAGAAACGCGCCCACCTCGTTCAGATCGGTCCCGGCCTGCGTCAGGCCGGCGCCGAACAGGAGGATCGCGAGCATGCCCACGATCCCTGCTTTGCGATACGCCTTCATTTCGGTTCCCCCTTTGCGATGCGGGACCGGGCCTGCGGCCCGCGACGTCCCGTGGTTTCTGATTCCCCCTGTCCGAAACTCGAACGGTTCAGTCCTGCTGGCTCGCCCTCCTCTCTTCCGCCGCAGGTTCGGGCGCGAGGTCGCCTGGGCCGGGGGCGCCGGGGTCCGGGGCGGATCTTCCGGACGCGGCCACCTCCTGGGCCTTCTTGAGGATGCTGTGGATCCCGACCGGCTGCTTCTCGCGATACCATCTTCCGGCGTGCATCACCCACACGTCCTGGGTCGTCACGTCGCGCGTGATCCCGGCCAGCACCGGGTTGGTCAGCCGCGCGCGCAGGTCGACGACCGCCACGGCTCGCTCGCCGTCGATCGCGAGCGATTTCACCTCGTAGCGCTCGGTGTTGAGCATTCCCGGATCGGGGATGCCCCGTTGCTCGGGATGGATGTACTGCGCCATCTCCTCGAGATTCCCCTTGACGCGAGCCTGCCAGTAGCCGTCGAGCCGGCTGCGCACGAGCCGCTCCTGGCCGAGCAGCCCGGTGGCCGTCAGCCAGTCCATGCCTCCGGCGAGCGCGAACAGTCCGCCGAGGGCGGCCGCGGCAACGATCAACAACAACGCGAAACGCTTCATCAGAACCCTCCGGCGATCGACGTTCCGAATGTCAGGCGTGCCACGATCTCCACGGTCACGGCGTGACCCTCGACGCTGCTCTGGCTGCCGCGCGGAATCTGCTCGATCGCGACGAGCTTCAGCAGGCCGCTGCCCGGATCCCGCGGGGCGCCGCTGAGCGACACGACGTTGCCCTCCTCGGTGCGGCCGAACGCGGTCCCGGTCGTCAGCTTCAGGTTCAGCGGCGCCGCGCGGTTGTCCGAGTCGACCGCGAGCAGCGGCACGACGAGGGAGACGTGGCGGCTCCCGGCGTCGAACGTGCCGCTCACCGGGCCTCCCGGCTGGAACACCATCGACTCGCCGAAAGCGAGCGAAACGTGGGGAAAGACGATCGTTCCGACGAGCTGCACCGGCCCGCCCAGGTCGGCCCCGAGCACGTCGATCTGCTGCGGGTAGAATCCGACGCTCGATCCGAGCAGCGTCATCGTGCTGACGTGCGAGATCTCGATCATCGGGCGCGTGAACGGATCGGGATCGTCCGCGTCGTCCGCGGAGCCCCGGCCGCCGCGTCCGCCGTCGGTCTCGGCACCGTCGCGATCGACCCCGTCGTCGTCCACGGCATCGCCATCGAACGGGTCGTCCACGGGATCTTCGAACAGATCCTCCCGCGCGTTCGCCGCATCGTCGAGCGGCGCCTTGGGGTGGATCGGCGTCGCCGTGGCGGCTTCCTCGGGCGAGATCCGCTCCGAGACCGGAATCGTGCGCGGAGGCTCGGCCACGGCCACGATCGGCGCCGCGGTCGCCGGGTCGAACGGCACGAGGTCGGGGACGACGCGGATGCGCGGCGACGGGCCGTCACCGCCGCTGTCCGGGACGCCCGACGCGCTCCCGGTCGTCCCGCCCGCCTCGCCGCTCGTGGCGCCGACGGCAGGGCCCGCCCCGCCGCCCACCGCGCCGGGCACGGAACGCTGCGGCGCCGCCTCGGGGCGCGCCCGGGGGAACTGCCGCGCGATCACGATCTCCGAGTCCGCTGCGGGGGCCCGCTCGTGCCCGGCCTGCGGCGAACGACCCGCTTCCCGCGCCCTGGCCCCGCGGTTCGCGGCGACGCCACCTGGCTCGGCCGAGGCGCCCTCTCCCGCAAGGGCGACGACGAGCTTCTCGTGATGTCCGCCGAGCGCGATCGTCAATTCTCCGGCGAGCCGCCCCGGCTGGGCGGGGCTGGCCTTGACCGCCACGCGGTAGGGCATGCCCGGCTCGAGCGTCAGCTCGCGCTCGCCGGCGATGGAGATCCCCCTGGCGTTGACGGACAGGACCGCCTCCACGCGCTCGGTGCCGTCGTTGCGCAACACGAGCCGGCGCACGACCTCGCCGTCCACGGGCACGACCCCGAAGTCGAGCGTACGCGTCGATACCGTGATCGGCGCGGGCGGAGCCGGGGATTCGGGCGTCGCGCCGTCGTCGATCCGGACCGCCACCAGCACGGCAGCCGAGACCACGATCGCGGCAGCGAGCCCGACCAGCAATCGAGCCGACGCGGCGCCGCCACTGATGTCTCGTCGCATCCGTCCCCTCATGCTCCTGCAGCGCATCACGTCCGATCGCCAGCACGGCGCGAGCGCCACCCGGCTCTACGGTGACATCCTCGGAATCACCAAGGATGCAACCTCCCCGTGGCTATCTTGATAGAGGAAAACCCCGCGCGGGTCAAGGGCTAACTCGTAACGTTTTCAGTGGATTGAAGCGCCAAACGCCGATCTGTCGGCGTTGTCGTCGCAGGCGGTTTCGAGCAGCGGATCGGTGCCCCTCGGCGGGCCCGCAGCGGGCCTTCCGATCGACCGGAATCGGGCGGCCGATGAAAACTGCCGGTGATTCTGAAGTCGGTTCTTGATGACGATTGCTAATCTGAACGTCGGGCCGAAGGCAAGGCGATCGGGCCGGGTCCGAGCTTCGGAGCGACTTTCGCGATGTCGTGGTTGCGAGCCGCCGAAGGCGGTGCGTATTAAGACGGTTGGCGCTTCGAGATTCGAGGGCCGAGGCGGAGGCCCGCTGGTTGCGGCCGAAGCCGATTCTCGAGGAACACTTGGCGTCTCCAGAGGGATCGAGCATGGACTATCCTCAGTGCATCGACATGCGGCAGAAGCGGCAGGGTCGCGCGATCGCCGCGTCGTGGCTGGCCGTCGTCTCGGCCACTCTCGCTGGTCCGGCGATCGCGGAATCGAGCGGCGTCGCCGCGACGACCGCGTGGAGCCTCTTCGGTCGGACGAGCGAGATCGGCATGGTTGGAACCTCGGAGAAGCTCGACGACCAGGACGTCGGCGTCGCCGCCGCGGCCTCGCCCGCGCACTGGAGGACGGTCGACGGCATCGTCTTGCCCCGGGTCAGCTTCGCCTTCGACGACTGGCTCGACTTCGCTCAGTCCGGTGATGCCTCCGGGACCTTCGACCCGGCGACGGGGACCCTCACGCTCGACCTGACGCTGGAAGCGACCGACAAGGGCGGCGGACACGCCACGCTCCACGTCGCGCTCACGACCGAGCAGACCAACGGGGTCGATCCCGACGACGGGACGCCGGTCTGCCTGGGTGACCTGTCGGATCCCCCGGTCTGCTCCGGCACGCGGCGCGACCCGGTGACGGGCAACTTCCGCCTGGTGGCGATCACGCCGATTCCCGCGAACTCGGGCACGTTCTTCGATCGCGAGCTGGTCTTCCTCCAGCTGAATGGCCGGATCCCGCCGACGGACGGGGACGGCGACGGCCGGCAGGACTTCGTCGACAACTGCCCGAGCACGTCGAATCCGGGGCAGCAGGACATCGACGCGGACGGGCTGGGAGACGTCTGCGACGCCTGCACGGACAAGGACAAGGACGGCCACGGGTCGCCCGGGGATGCGTCGTGCGTGCGCGGCGCCGCAGCCGATTGCAACGACACGGACGACACCGTCTATCCCGGCGCGCCGGAGTACTGCGACGGTCAGGACGACGATTGCGACCTCGCCTTCGACGAGGCGACCTGCCTCGATTTCGACGTCAACGGCGACGGCCTCGTCGACGGCGCCGAGCTGTCCTGGCTGGGCCGCGCCTTCGGCCTGTGCAGCCCGAATCCCGCCGGGGAGTGGTGGTCCGCGATCGACGTCGATCCCGACGGCTGCGTCGACGGAGACGACCTCGATTACCTCAAGATCGCCTGGAGCTGCAGCCCGGGCCTGATCTGCCCGTAGCCGCGCGCAGCCCGTCAGCGCGCCAGGCCGGGCCGCGATCGCGTGACGGGCGCACGAGGGAGCGGCGCACCGGGAGCCCCCGGTCCGGCGCCGCGGCGACGGCATGGTCGCTCGGGCCGTCACCACCGCAGCGGCTCGCCGGCGTCGCGGACCCGCGCGCCGCGTTTCCGGATCCTGCGCGCCGCGTTCCGGATCCGTGCCCTATACTCCTCCGAGGCCGCTGCGTGCCGGACGTGGAATCCCGATCCGTGCGAACCGACGGGTTGTGCGAGCTGTGGCTGCACGCGCTGGGCGCGGGCGTTCGCCTGGCGTCGACGAGGCCCGCGCTGCTCGATCGCTTCGCTGCGATCTTCGCGCGGCTGGTCGCGCTGCCGGATGCGCGGCCGCCGGCGCTCGCCATGCGGATCGAGGAGGCGGGCGGCGGGGCCGGCTTCCAGGTTGCGGTCGAGCACGACGGCCGAAGCGACGACGCGCGGCTCCCGAACGAGGAGCGGCTGCTCGGCTACGTCTACGCCCGGATCCTCGACCGAGTCGCGCGCCACGATCCGCGGCTGCTGTGCGTCCACGCCGCTGCGCTCGCGCGCGACGGGCGGGCGATCGCGATCGTCGCGCCCTCCCACCACGGCAAGTCCACGCTGACCCTGTCGCTGGTCGCCCGGGGCTACCGCTTCCTTTCGGACGAGCTGGCGCCGATCGAGCGGGCCACGCTGCGTGTCCTCCCGTTTCCGATCGCCGTCGGCTGCCGCGCGGGGACCGCGCGGTTGCTGTCCGGCACGCCGTTCGCCGCGCACGGCTTCGCCGAGTGCGCCACAGCAGGAAAGACGTTCCTCTGCCCGCCGGGCGGTGTCGAGTCTCGCGCCGTCCCGCTCGACGCGACCTTCTTCCTCGAGCCCGAACCGCTCGACGTCGGCCGCGCGCGGCTGTACCGGATGGTCGTCGAGCCCGGCGAGCGCGGCGTTGCCGAGCGGCTCGCGGCGATCGACGGGATCCGCGAGGTGCGCGTCGAGGCCGGCGGCCGGGAGATCGCGCTCGAGGTCGCGTCCGGTGCGTGGGTGGCGCCGGAGGTCGAGCGGCTGCTCGCGAGCGCCGGCGTCGTCGTCGCGAGCGTGGAGCAGCTCGGCACACCTCGGCCGGACTTCGCGGCCGAACCGCGCCTGGCTCGTCTCGGCACCGCCGCCGGCGTGCTGGGTCTGCTGCGCCACCTCCGCGGATTCGGCGCGCTCGAGGAGCTGATCGCAGCCGGCGGCTTCGGCGGACTCGTCGCGGCTCTTGCCGGCACGATGCGCGGTGTCCGCTTCCACCGCTTGACGCCGGGAAGACTCCCGCGACTGGTCGAGGCGATCGAGTCCGTCCGCCCGGCGGCACCGAGCGGAGCCGGCGATTGATCCCGCGGTGCCGCCCGTTCCGGAGTTTCAGGGTTGTCGGGATCCGGCGTGCGCGAGTCGTGCGGTTCGAGGCTTGCGGGCCCCGGGTTCGCACCGTAGCTTCAGCCCGGTGGGTGAACGGGAGGCAAGCGGCAATGAGCTACGAGAAGCCGCAGGTCATGAGCGTCAGCGCACGCGAGCTGCTGAGCGCGCTCGGTCCGGCGCGTGCGTGGGGTTACGACGGCAATCAGCAGCAGTGCCACTGGTGGGACTATCTCTCCGGTAAGTGCAAGTAGTCGCTGACGCGCGCCCGGCCGGGGATTGCCGTCGGCGCGTGGCGCTGCCGTCACCCGGCGCGAGCCGGCTCGGCCAGCGGCGCCACGTCAGCCGCCGGACGTCGGTCTCCTCTCCGGATACTGCGGCAGTCCGTCCGTGATCTCGTCCCACGCCGCGCGCGAGTCGACGAAGGTGTGGAACTGCGGGCGGATCCCGGGGTCGTCGTCGAGCGCTCCCATGCGGATCGACACCTCGGGGCCCTCGGGCCAGCTTCCGCCGAACAGGCTCGACCCGCAGTTCACGCAGAACGCCTTCACCGCTCCCTCGCCGCGGCCGTAGACGCGAATCGACCCCGCGCCCCGCAGCAGCCGGAATCGCTCCTTCGAGACCCGCGCCTGCACGCAGCCGGAGGCGCCGGAGTGCTTGCGGCAGCGCGAGCAATGGCAGTGGCTCGCCCGGAGGAAGGGCCCGCGGACCTCGAAGCGGACGGAGCCGCACAGGCAGCTTCCGCGCACCGTTCCCGACGCTCCGCCGCGCGCCTCGTCCATCGGACGGCTACGGCCCCGCCGCCGCCAGCGCGGGACGCGTGTCCCCGCCGGGGACCGGGGCCGTCCCCTTGCAGCGCGATGCCAGGAGCCGCTCGGCGGCGAGGGGCGCGATCGCCCCGCTGGCGCGGACGGCGGGCCGCGGCGAGAACTCGGGATCGTCGCTCATCAGGAATCCGAAGCTCGATTCCCCGTCGAGCGCGCCGTGCGTGCCCTCGATCCTCCCGCCGCGCAGCCACGACCCGAACCGCGCCGAGCGCAGGCCCCACGACGTGCCGGGCTCGAGGGACAGCAGCACCGTGGCTCGGTTGAGCACATGGTCGCCGGTCAGCGCCACGACGAGGCGCTCGAGCGGGTCCGGGTAGTCGCCGAGCGCCGACGCCTCGAGCCAGTGCTCGTCGGCAGCGTAGCCGTCGGCGTCGAATCTCCCTTGCTCCGTGAGGCGCTCGAGCGCGCTGCCCAGGCGCAACGGATCGGTCCCGCCGAATTCGTAGGCGAAGCGCCGCGCCGGGCGGTCGTCCCGCCAGCGCACGCGCGCCGAGCCCTCGGCGGACACGACCCGGACCTCGCCGGGCGAGGCGAGCCAGGCGGCGAGCGCGACCGCGGGGACCTCGACGACGGCGCGAGCGGCGCGCTCGGCGTTCTCCGGTCGCGTGTACAGCGCGCCATAGCTGACGAGCCCGAAGGTCGGCGCCACCACGTCGTCGTCGCGCCGCAGGTGCTCCCGCACGTCGAGGCCCGCGCGCCGGAGCTGCTTCCGCAGTCCCTCCACGGCGCGGACCTTGCCGGCGGTGTTGCCGTGGTCGGACAGCAGCACGACCCGCAGCGGGCGGCCGCGAGTCTCGTGGTGCCGCCGCTTCAGCCCGCGGATCCAGTCGTCGAGCTGGCGCACGAGCCGGCTCGTCTCCCGGTCGCCCCGCAGGTGCTGCAGGGCGTCGGTCGAGCCGACGTGGGCCAGGATCAGCTCGTGCGGCGACTCCAAGAGCGCGCGCTCGGCGGCGGCCAGCTCCTTGCGCGACTTGCGCCACGGAATGGTGTAGACGGCGAGCTTGGAGCCGAGCGACCGGCCCATCGAGTCGAACAGCTCGCGCCAGGCGAAGCTGTTCTCGCGGTAGCCGAAAGCGTGGAGGCCGGACTTCCGGTTGTGCTCGACGTCGAAGTGCTGGTACTCGTAGCCGCGGGCGGGGTCGGCGCCGAAGGCCTCGAGGATCAGCGTGAAGGCGACGTTCGTCACCGACGGAAAGGGAGCGATCAGCCGCCCCGCGGGTGGCCAGCCGTCGAACGCGCCCGCAGCGCGCGCCTGTTCGACGACGCGAAACGGAATCCCGTCGAGCGCGAGCACCAGCGTGCGCGGTGCGTCGTCCGGGCAGCCGTCCGGCGCCGGGGTCGCCCCGGCGGCGAGCGCGGGGGCGAGGCAGGCGGCGCAGACCCATCCCGCGGCCGGCCGCCACGATCCCCGCCGGGCTGTCCTGGCCGGCACCGCCTCGGCGCAGCGGGCGCCGGACGCCGGACGCGGAACGCTGCGGTTTGGGCGCGGCACCGTCCTCGACCTCGCCTGGGTTGGATTCCCACGAGGCGGAATCCTGTCATCGCGCCGAGTATAATCCGCCAACCGCGAGCCCGCGGAGAGCATCGCGTGTCTGCCCGCACCCCGCCCCCTCGGGGGGCCGCCTCCCCGACGTGGCCCCTCGATCGCGAGGCCGTCGGCCGCGTCGTCGCGAGCCAGCCGTTCGAGCTGCGCCGCGCCTCGATCCGCCAGATCGGCAAGCTGGTCGACGCGCTGGAGCGGGAGCTCGGCCGGCGCTTCGTGCGGATGGAGCTCGGCGTCCCCGGCCTGCCGCTCCACCCGAAGGCGATCGAGGCCGAACGCGCGGCGCTGGGCGAGCGCGGCGTGGGCCACGTCTACGCCCCGTTCGAGGGCGTCCCCGCGCTGAAGCGCGCCGCCGCACGGTTCGTCGAGCTGTTCCTCGACCTCGACGTTCCGGCCGAGTGCTGTGTGGCCACCGTCGGCGCGATGCAGGGCTGCTTCGCCTCGATCCTGCTGGCCAGCCGGATGCATCCCGACCGGCAGACGGTGCTCTGCCTCGAGCCCGGCTTCCCGGTCAACAAGCTGCAGATCCGCATGCTCGGTCTCGAGCGGGCGACGGTCGATTTCTACGACCATCGCGGCGCGACCCTGGTGCGCGCGGTCGAGGAGCGCGCGCAGCGCGGCGACCTGTGCGGCATCCTCTGGTCGAGCCCCAACAACCCGAGCTGGATCGCGCTCGACGAGCGGGAGCTCGAGGGGCTCGCCGGAGTGTGCGACCGCCACGACCTGCTGGCGATCGAGGACCTGGCCTACTGCGGCATGGACGTGCGGTACGACTACCTGACCCCGGGCCGGCCACCCTACCAGCCGACGGTGCTGCGCTACACCGACCGCGCGGTCGGCATCATCAGCAGCTCCAAGATGTTCGGCTACGCCGGGCAGCGGGTCGCGCTCGCGATCCTGCCGCCGGGGCTGTTCGAGCGCGAGTGCCCCGCGCTCGAGCGCTTCTACGGCGCGCGGCGCGTCGGCCACGCCTTCCTCCACGGCGGCCTGTACCCGATCACCGCGAGCGTCGCTCACGCGCCGCAGTACGGGCTGCTCGCCCTGCTCGAGGCCGCGAACGACGGCGACCGCAGCGTGTTCGCTCCGGCGGTCGAGTATGCCCGTCGCGCGAGGATCCTCAAGCGGCTGTTCCTCGACCACGGTTTCGCCCTGGTCTACGACAACGACCAGGGGCGTCCGCTGGCCGACGGCTTCTACTTCACCGTCTCCTACCCGACGTTCGACGACGGGACGGCGCTGCTCGGCGAGCTGCTGCACTACGGGGTGAGCGCGATCACGCTGGAGCTGACGGGAAGCGAGCGCAAGGAGGGGCTGCGCGCCTGCGTGTCGCGGACCGGGGACGCGGAGTTCCCGCTCGTCCACGAGCGGCTGGCGTGCTTCCGACGGGACCATCCGGCTTGAGCGGCGCGAGGATCCAGGCCGGCCTCGTCCCCGATCCGGCGCGACCGGCGCTCGACCGGCCGCTCGCGGCGCAGATGGGGTGGGGCGACCCGATTTGAGACCGGCGAGGGACCCCGCTCGCCGGCGCCGGGCACCTCGTGGTCGGAACGTCGCTTGCTACAGTCCGGGGCGGCATGTCCGCCGCGTCGCCCGTCACCCGTGACCCCCGCTCGCGACGACACCGGCTGCGGTCGTCGGCGAGCTGCAGCGCGATCGGGTGCGACGGCTCGCCGGAACGAGTGCCGCGTTCCCAACGCGGGGCCGCGACGACCACCGGTCCGCAAGAAGGAGCACACGCCATGGCGCTTCGCGCGCTGTCCCTGTTGAGCCTGCTGCTGGCGGTTCCGTCCGCCGCGGCCGAGGTCCGGATCGGCGGCAGGCTCGCCCTGCCGTCCGGCGTCGGACTGGCCGACGTCGAAGTCACGCTCGTTCCCCTCCTCTCCGCGCCGGCGCGCGCCCGGACGCTGCTCGAGGGGACGCCGATCGACCCCGTGGCACGCGGACGCACGGGAGAGGACGGGCGGTTCGCCGTCGTCGCGCCGCACGCCGGCCTGTGGCGCGTGCGCGCGGAGGCGGAAGGGCTCGTCCCGCTCGAGTTCGACCTCGAGCCGCTGATCGAGCCGATCGAGCTGCCCGAGGCCGAGCTCGTGGCCGACGCCGGGATGACCGTCACGGTCACCGACTCGAAGGGGACGCCCCTTGCGGGCGCGATCGTGCTCGTGCGAACCGACGAGTCGCGGTGGCCGTTCGGCGGAGCGAGCGAGTGGCGCATCCCGCCCCGCGGTGGCCGGAGCGGGGCCGACGGCAAGCTCCGCCTGCCGCGCGGCGAGTCCGAACGGGTGATCGTCTCGGCGTCCCACCCCGGCTTGCTCCACGCCGAGCGCGGCGGAAACAGCGGCTCGGCCGCGCGGCTCGCCCTGCCGGCGGGTGTCGCGCGCCGCGTCGAGGTCCGATCCGCCGCGGGCGAGCCGCTGGCCGGCGTGATGCTCGCGGTGGGCGATCGGCTCCATCCGCTCGGGCTCACCGACGATCGAGGTCGGCTCGACCTGCGGATCGAACGCGCTCGACCGGTCTCCGCGGCGCTGCTCGCCGCCGACGGCCGGGAGCTCGCGACGCGGCTCGACCCGCGCGCCTGGGACGAGAAGCAGCCCGACGCGCCGCTCGCGATCGTGCTGCCGGATCGACTGGCCGTCAGCGGACGGCTCGTCGACGCGCGCTCGCGCCGCTCGATCGCGGGCGGAGTGGTCTGGGACGAGCGCAAACCCAGGGACGGCTTCGTGACGGACGATCACGGGGGCTTCGTCGTGGCCGGGCCGGCGCACGCGCGCCTGGAGCTGTCCGGGGCGGCTCCCGGCTACCTGCGCTCGCAGCCGATCGAGGTCCAGCTCGCGGACGACGGCCGTCCCGGCCCGACGCTGCCGCTCGAGCCGGCGGCCGCGATCGAGGGCAAGGTCGTCGATCCCGACGGCGAGCCGGTTCCCGGGGCCGCCCTCGAGCTGGAGGTCCGGCGCCCCGAGTCCGGCCGCATGCGGATCGAGATCGGCCGGCAGGCGCTCACGCCGCGGGCCGTCAGCGGTCCGGGCGGCGCGTTCCGGCTCGGGCCGGTGGACCCGGGAGAGAGCTACGTCGTGAAGGTGCTTGCTGCGGGGTTCGCGCCGGGCGAGGCCGCGGTCGGCGGGCTCGAGCCGTACCGCACCCGGAGCGGCCTGCGGATCGAGCTCGACCGCGGGCGCGGCGTCACCGGGCGAGTCGTCGACTCCTCGGGCGGACCGCTTCGCGAGGCCGAAGTGGCTCTCACCCTGCATCGCCCGCAGGCCGGGCGAGGCATGCTGCGGATGACGCAACCCGACTCCGCACCCGCGGAGCACCGGGCCACGACCGACGGCGAGGGACGGTTCCACGTCGGCGGCCTGCGCGCCGGGAAATACGACCTCGCGGTCCGGCGCACCGGCTTCGCGCCGCACAGGCTCCAGGCGCTGGGTGTCGGCATCGAGGGGCCGGAGGGAGCGCCGACGGACCTCGGCGAGATCCGGCTCGATCCGGGCGAGCGGCTCCAGGGCCTCGTGACCGACCGGGGCGGCCTGCCGCTCGAGGGGGTCGAGGTGTTCGTCGCCGCCGGCGGCCCGACGATGGCGATGGCGATGGCGGGGCCGCACGAATCGGGCCCCGAGCCCGACGCCGTGACCGGCCCGGACGGCTGGTTCAGCGTCGAGGACCTGGCGGCAGCATCGGGGCTCACGCTGCGCTGCCAGCGCTCCGGGTTCGTCCCGGCGAGCGTCAAGGGCGTGGCGCTGCCGCGGGCCGAGCCGCTGCAGGTGACCCTCGATGCCGCGTCGGATGTCTCGGGAGTGGTCGTGAGCGAGGACGGCGAGCCGGTGGCCGGCGCCCGCGTCCTGCTGCGCCGCACCCAGACCCTCGAGATGGCGGGCAACGTGATGGCGTTCGTGATGGTGGTGGACGAAGCCAGCGACGCCGAGGGGCGGTTCCGGTTCGTCGATCAAGAGCCCGGAACCGTCGCGCTCAGCGCGGTCGCGAGCGGCTACCAGGAGGTGGAGCTGGCCAACGTCGAGCTGCCGAAGGGCGAGGACGTGGCGGACCTGACGCTGCGCCTTCCCGCCGGCGCGATCGTGCACGGCCGCGTCCTCGCTCCCGACGGGCGGCCCGCGATCGGCGCGGAGGTGCGGCCCGTGACCGGGGAATCGGAGCTCGTTCGCTTCGGCGGCGCGCGGACCGACGGCAACGGATCCTACCGCGTCGAGGGGCTTCGGCCGGGGGCGGTCTCGATCGAGGCGACGCACGGGGATCACCCGCGGGTGGTGCGCGACCTCGAGCTGAAGCCGGGCTTGCAGCAGCTCGACCTGCAGTTCGAAGGTGGCCACGAGGTCTCCGGGACCGTGAGCGCGCTCGACGGGACGCCGGTCGCCGGCGCGATCGTCGGGCTGGCGCCGGTCGGGCGGCGCTGGGGGGGCTCGGAGACGCACAGCGGCGCCGACGGCACGTTCGTCGTGCCCGGCCTACGCAACGGCAGCTACGAGCTGTGGGCCGAGGCGGCCGGCTTCGCACCCGCCGCCGGCGACCGACGCGTCGAGATCGCCGACGAGCCGGTGCACGGGCTCGACGTGCGTCTCGATCCGGGAGCCGCCGTCTACGGCCGCATCACGGGCATCGAGCCCGAGCGATTCGGCGGCGTGCGGGTGCACGCCGAGGGGGCCGAGCGCGGCGGCTTCGATTCGCAGGTCGTGGACTCCAACGGAACCTACCGCATCGAGCATCTCGCGCCGGGCACTTACGACGTCGTCGCGGAGCTGGCGGACTCGGGCCGCAGCGCCCGGACCTCCGTCGTGCTCGACCCCGGCGCCAACGACGTGCGGGCCGACATCCGCTTCGAGAAGGGCCTCGTGCTGTCGGGCCGCGTGGTCCAGGCCGACAGCGCCGTCGCCGGCGCGCTGGTGATCGTCGAGGGGCTCGACGTCGACCGCAGCGGATGGGACGAGACGGGGTCCGAGGGCGGCTTCCGCATCGAGGGCCTCGACGCGGGACGCTACCGGGTCAGCGTTCGCGACTTCGAGGTCGGCCTGGCCCACAGCCAGACGATCGACCTGGCGACGGGGCGCGAGCTCTTGCTCGAGCTGCCGAGCGGCGAGGTCTCGGGGCTCGTGCGGGACGGCTCCGACCGGAGCCCGCTCGCCGGCGCGGCGCTCACGCTCCAGCCCGTGGACGAGGAGCTGCAGGGGCGGCTGCCGGCTCACACCGCCGCGAGCGACCTCGCGGGCCGCTTCCGGCTGCGTGGCATCGCCGCCGGCGAATGGACGCTCTCGGCCGTCAAGGACGGCTACGCCGCGGTCTCCCGCCCGGTCACGGTCCGCCGCAGCGGCGCGACGGATCCGATGGAGATCGCGCTCGACCCCACCGAGGGCATGACGCTCGAGACCAGCCTGCCCTCGGGAGCCGCACCGGACGAGATCCGCGTCGCCGTGGTCGACACGATCGGCTCGCCGCTCGTGTGGGGCGTTTACGCGACCGGCGAGAGGGGGCGGGTCCGGCTCGGCACGGTCCCCGCAGGGACGTGGGGCGTCGTGGTCTCCGCGGCGGGATCGGCCACGGCCCACCTCGAGGCCAGCGCGCCGGGCGCGCCGGTTGCGGTGCAGCTCGAGCCGCCGACGAGCCTGCGCGTGACGGTGCCGGAGCTGCGGGCGTCCGGTCTCGTCGCCACCGTCCGTGTCCACGACGCCGGCGGCCAGCGGTTCCGCGCGCTCGAATGGAGCGGGCGGCCGGTGAGCGAGTGGCGGATGGCCGGCGGTTCGGTCGAGCTCGCCTCGCTGCCGCCGCGCCAGTGGATCGTGACCGTGAGCCTCGCGGACGGCCGGAGCTGGGAAGGGCGCTCGGCGACCTCGGTCGCCGCGCCGAGCGAGCTCGTCCTCGACTGACCCACCCCGGGTTTCGGGACCCCGGAGAACGGAGCCGGCCCACGGAGATTCCTTCATCGCGATCCCGGGAGCCGACCGTCGGGCCCGGCCGATTCCGGCGATCGGCCGGTCGCGGAACGGGTGCCGGCTGCACGGCGGCCTGGCCCCGTCCCGACGTGGTCCCGGCGGCTCACGGGCGACCTTCGCCCCGGTCTTCGACCGCCCGGGGGCAGGGCTCTGACGGTCGCGGCCGCTCCCGGCGCTGCAGGAGCGGAACAGGCGGCGCGGCGGAGCGTGACGGCCCCGGCCGCGATCGACCGGACGGGGCGCCGGACCGGTCGGCCGCGCGGACCGCGGTTTGACCGGGCGGGAAGCGCGTCCCTATGTTCTCCCTGCCCGCACGAGTCCGGGCAGGAACCGCCGCCGCGTGCCGACCGCGCCCCACGCCATCGATGCCCTGCTCCACGAGCTGGTTCGGCGCCGGGCCTCGGACCTCCACCTCAAGCCGAAGCGCCCGCCGCTGGTCCGCGTCGATGGCCGGCTGATCGAGGTCGAGGGCGCGGCGCTCGAGCCCGCGGAGATCGAGCGGCTGCTCGATCCGATCATCCCGGAGCACCTGCGCGAGCGCTTGCGGCGCGAGCTGGCGATCGACTTCGGCTACGGACTCGAGGGCGTCTCGCGCTTCCGAGCTTCCGTCTACTACCAGCGCGGGACGCGCGCGGCCGTGTTCCGCCGGGTGCCGTTCGACTTCCCGGGGCTCGAGGATTGGGGGCTGCCGCCCGTGCTCTCCCGCTTCTGCGAAGCCGCACAGGGTCTCGTGCTGATCACCGGTCCCACCGGCTCCGGCAAGTCGTCGACGCTCGCGGCGCTGATCCGCCGCGTCGCGGGAACCCGGCGCCACCACGTGGTGACGATCGAGGACCCGATCGAGTTCCTGATCGCGGACGACCTGGCCTCGGTCAGCCAGCGTGAGATCGGCATCGACACGCCGAGCTTCTCCACCGCGCTGCGCAGCATCCTGCGGCAGGACCCCGACGTGATCATGGTCGGCGAGATGCGCGACCCGGAGACGATCCGCACCGTGCTGACGGCGGCGGAGACCGGCCATCTCGTGTTCTCCACGCTGCACACGAACGGTGCGGCCCAGACCGTCGACCGGATCATGAACGACTTCCCGGAGGGGAGCCACCGGCAGCTGCGCCAGCAGCTCGCCGCCTGTCTCGAGGGGATCGTCTCGCTCCAGCTCCTGCCGCGCGCCGGCGGGACGGGGATGGTGGCCGCGGTCGAGATCCTCCGTCGCTCGCCGCGGATCTCGAAGCTGATCCTCGAGGGCAAGTTCGAGCTGCTCGCCGAGGAGATCGAATCCTCGGTCCCGTACTACAAGATGCAATCGATGAACCAGTCGCTCGCCGCGCTCTTGATCCACGGCGCGATCGCGCGCGAGACGGCGACGGCCGCGAGCCCCAGCCCCGGCGACCTGGACCTGCTGCTGCGCCGGATCGTCGGCGCCGGCGCGAGCTCCGAGCGCGGACAAGGAGAAGAGATGGCCGAGTGCACGAGCGACTTCTCGAAGATCCTCGAGCTGCAGGAGATCGCCAAGCACCACGACGAGCTCGAGGCGCGCCACGCCGAGGAGCTCGCCGAGCGCGACCGCTCGATCGCCGAGCTGCGGGCGGAGCTGAGCCGGCTCGCGGATGGCGCGGGGGAGGCGGCGCAGAGCGCCGAGCTGCGCCGGCTCCAGGCCGAGAACGAGCGGATCGCGACGCAGCTCGGCAGCGCGCGCGAGGAGTACGAGGCGAAGATCGAGCGGCTCAACCTGCGGCTGCGCGAGCTGAGCTCCAAGGTCGCCCTGGACGCGGAGCCCGACCCCGGCCGCAAGAGCCTGTTCCGCCGTTGAATCGCTCCGGGGGAGCGCCGGATCGGGGCCGGCCCGGGGAGCGCGGCCCCGTTGCGGGGGGGGCGTTGCGCGGCCTGCCGGGCTCCTGTAGGATGGGGCCGCTTCCCGCCGCGACCGATGCCGGCGCGGAGAGCCCACGAACGCGTAGGAGGTCCTTCCGCTCGAGGGCAAGTTCGGCTTCGGTTTGGGTGCTCTTGGTTCGAGAGACTCCTCCTACGGCGACGGACATCCGGTTCCCGATCGAGACGTCTCGCCGCACCGCGCCGTGGCGGTCGCCGCGGCCCATGGATTCGTGTGCGCGCCCGCGGTCCGGCGGGCCCGTGCATCGCGTCCCAGTCCCGTCAGTGTCGTGTGCATCGGTGAGCCCCAGGGGGTCGTCGCGACCGGGCTTTGCCGGCTAGAGGAGAGCAGAGCGATGGCGAACAAGCTGTTCGTGGGCGGTTTGAGCTGGAACACGTCCGACGCCGGCCTCAGGGAGGCGTTCGAGCGGTTCGGGGAGGTCGTCGAGGCCACGGTCGTGATGGATCGCGACACCGGCCGGTCGCGCGGCTTCGGTTTCGTGACCTACTCCGACGGGGATGCGGCATCCAAGGCGGCGGAGCAGATGAACGGGACGGAGCTGGACGGCCGGACCATCCGCGTCGATCTGGCCCACGACAAGCCGCGGGCGGGTGGCCCCCGCCGCGGGCCCGGCATGGGCGGCGGCGGTGGCGGCGGCGCCCGGGACCGCGGCGGCCGCTGGTAGGGCTCAACGCTCCGCGCGGCGGAGGCGCTCGAGCCCCTGCCGCGCAGCGTGGTTCTCGTTCAGCGCCAGGGCGCGCTCGAACTGCCGCGTCGCTTCCTCGGTGCGGCCGAGCGCGGCATACGCCTCGCCCAGCAGGGCGTGGGTGTCGGCATCGCCGCCCCGGGCGGCCAGCACGGCCTCGAGGTCGTGCGCCGCAGCGCCGTACTCCGCGTCCCGCAGCCGGATGCGGGCCCGGGCCAGCGCGCGGCTCGGGGTCATCGCCCGGCTGAAGACCCAGCGGTCGTAGACCGGATCGTCGAGCAGGTTGATGCGCTCCAGCTCCGCGGCACGCGCCGCGGACTGCTCGGCGCGCGGCGCGTCTCCCCGGCGCATGTAGAGCTGAGCGAGCGCGGAATGCGCCGACTGATCGCGCGGCTCGAGTTCCGCCGCCCGCAGCAGATGGCGCTCGGAGGTCGCGAGATCGCCGAGGGCCAGGCTGACCTGTCCGAGCATCCGCTGGATCGTCGCGCTCTCCGGCGCGAGGGCCGAGGCGCGCTCCAGCCGCTCCCGGGCCTCGGGGTTGCGCCCGTGCCGCGCCAGCGCCTCCCCCAGCCGCGCGTGCAGGGCCGCGTATCCGGGATCGAGCCTGCCGGCGGCCTCGAACAGGGCGATCAGCTCGTCCGCGCCGGCGCCCCGCATGTCGCTCGCGACCGCCCGCAGGTAGGTCCAGCGGAAGTCCGAGGGGTCGAGCTCGGCCGCGTGGCGATAGCAGGTCTCGGCGGAGTCGAACAGGCCGTGCGCGTCGTACAGCGACCCGAGGTCGCCCCACGCCTCCGCGGAATCCTTGCGCGCGAGCACCCCGGCGCGCGCCTCGGCCAGCAGCCGTGCGACCTGCGGCTCCATCCGGCCGGCGTCGGGCTCCGGGACCGACCACGCGGCCGCCGCGCCGGCCGCTCGGTCCGGAGGATCGGCACCGCACCCCGCGCCCAAGAGCGCGACCGCGGCCAGCGCCGAGACGGCGCGGCGTCGCCGGAACGCCCCGGACCGCGGGGAAGGATCTCCGGCGCTCATGGGACCGGCCGGCCCTGTCCGCGCCGGACCGTCAGCACGCGATCGGCCGGCTCCACGCCGAACCGTTCTCGCCGCCCGTCGGGCCAGCGCACCTCGATCCAGTCCGGACGGACCGCGCCGTCGAAGCCGAAATGCGTGCGGAGGTCGTTGCTCGAAAGGTAGCTGCCTCCCGCGCTCACGGTCCGCACCAGGGTCTTCCCGCCCACGGCCAGGCTCACCCGCGCGCCGACGGCGTCGCGGTCGAGGTCCGGGTCGAAGGCGCGCACCAGCAGCCCCGTCCCGCGACGCGGCGCGTCGTTGCGATACAGGCGCGCAGTGGATTGCGCGCGGGCGAGCAGCAGGTCGACGTCGCCGTCGCCGTCCACGTCGCCCGTCGCCAGCCCGCGCGAGACTCCCCGCGGACGCGTGAAGTCCGGGGCCAGATCGGCTCGTGCCGCGAACACCCCGGAGTCGTTCGCGAGCAGGAGGTTCGGCTCCGCGTAGGCCTCCCACGGATCGCCCGGGCCGGCTGCGGCCGTCCCGCGGCGCAGGACGCGGCCGTTGGCGACGAGCAGATCGAGGTCGCCGTCGAGATCGAGGTCCGCGGCGGCGACGCCGAATCCGGTGAGCGGCAGCGTCGGCGGCACGAGGCCGGAAGCCGCGGTCGCATCCTCGAACAGCCCGCCGCCGAGATTGCGGTAGACCGTGTTCGCCTCGTTCTCGATGTTCGTCACGTGCAGGTCGACGTCGCCATCGCCGTCGAGATCGGCGGCCACGACGCCCATCCCGGCCTCGGCGCGGCCGTCGACGCCGTACGCCGCCCCGCGCATCACCGCCTGGTCGCGGAACACGCCGCCTCCCTGGTTGATCCACAACTGGTTCGCATGCTTGTCGTTGGCGACGTAGAAGTCCTGCAGCCCGTCCCCGTCGAAGTCGTCGCACACCACGCCGAGCCCGGCGGCGGGCCGGGCCGCGATCCCGGCCCGCAGCGTGACGTCGGTGAAGCCCCCGTCCCCGTCGTTGTGCAGCAGCAGGTCCGGTTCGGGCTCGAATTCGAGCGGGGTGCAGTAGTCGCGCCGCCCGGCGGCGTCGGCACAGCGTCGCTTCGGGTCGTAGCGGACGTAGCGCGCGACGTAGAGGTCGAGCCAGCCGTCGGCGTCGTAGTCGCAGAAGACGGCGGACGTGGAGAACGCGGGAGCGCCGGCGCCGACACGGTCGGTCGCGTCCTCGAAGCTCCCGTCGCCCCGGTTGCGGTAGAAGCGGTCCGCGCCGTAGCCCGTCAGGTAGAGGTCGAGGTCGCCGTCGTTGTCCGCGTCGCCGGCGGCGACGCCCAGACCGTAGGCCGAGTCGCCCGCCAGGCCCGACGCCGCGGTCACGTCCACGAACGTCCCGCCGGCCTCCTGCCGGAACAGCCGGTTGGCCGCCGGCGACGCTCCGCGGGCGCCCGGCTCGTGGCCCCCATTCGTCAGGAAGGCGTCGAGGTCGCCGTCGCCGTCCACGTCGAGCAGCGCCGCGCCTCCGCCCATGATCTCCGGAAGGTGGAGGTTGCCGGCCGCGCCCGTCTCGTGGACGAAGTCGATGCCGGAGCCCTGCGTCACGTCGACCAGCCAGGGACGCGACGTCGGCGCACCGGCGACGGGCGCGCCCGGTTCCGCCTCCGGCCCGCAGCCGGGGGCCCCGAGCAGGAACAGCGATGCCGCGAGCCCGGCGCGCGCGCCCCACGCGTTTCGCATCGGGATCCACGGTACACGCCCGCGCCGGTCACCGCTCGGGAAACAGGTAGCGCGCCCGGCGCTGCTGCTCGAGCCGCTCCACCTCGTCGACCGCGGTCGCCATCGCTCGCGCGAGCGGCGCCTGGGGCAGCCGCGATCGCAGGTCGGCGACCAAGGCCAGGGTCTCGGCGCGAAACACGGCGAAGTGGTTGCGCGCGATCCTCCGCACCAGCGCGACGTCGGCGGGAGCGTCGTTCGCCGGGTCGAGCGCCAGCGCGGCACGGACCCGCTCGAAGGCCGCGCTCTTCTGCAGGCGGACGTCGTGCGCCGCCGCCAGCGCCAGCTGACCGCGCACGCGCTGGCTCAGCTCGGCCCCCTGCTCCGCGAGCCGGCGCCAGGATTCGAGGCGCGCCGGAGCGCTGACGTCGAAGAACTCGAGCGCGGCCGCCCGCTCCTCGTCGAGCATCGCGATCCGCTCCGCGTCGAGCGGCGGCTCGAAGTAGCGGGCCAGCTCGCTCCACGGCGATTCCGGCAGGCCGGCGAACGTGAGGCGCGAGACGTGCGGGCGGTAGCGCTCGAGCAGCCACCGGTCGCCGCTGCCGTAGGCCAGGCGCTGCGTGTCGTCCGCGTAGACCGCGGCCTCGATTCCCCGCAGCGCATCCGGTCCGGCCAGGATCGCGGACGCCACGCCCTCGAAGCTCGCGATCTCGAAACGGCAGCGCGCGCCCCAGCGGTGGCCGGCGACCGACCGCTCGCCGGAGAAGACCCGGGCTCGACGGCGGATCTCGTCGATCGAGAACGTCGGCCTGCGCTTGAAGCTCAGCACCACGAAGTCCTCGTCGCCGTGCTTGACGACGAAGGACTCGGGGAACGCCTCGGTCTGCGTGCGGAGGATCCCCAGCGCGTCGCGCGGCGACAGCCGGTAGAGCGGCAGCCATTGCATGAAGACGCCGCGGTCGCTCAGGCAGCGCCGGACCTGCCGGTAGAAATCGAGCGAGTACAGGCTGAACACGCCGTCGGCGGTGGGCGGGGGCGGCTCCATCGACACCAGGTCGTACGTGCCCTCGGCCGCGTGCCCGACGAAGTGCCGGCCGTCGTCGAAGTGGAAGCGCACGCGCCGGTCGTGCGCCAGCCCGTGGTTGAATTGCGCGAACCGACGCAACGACAGCTCGACCAGCCCGGGGGAGACGTCGACCACGTCGAGGCTCTCGATCGGGTACAGCAACAGCGCGCCGAACGATTGACCGGAGCCGAGCCCGATGCCCAGGCAGCGGCGGGGAACGCCGGGGGCGCCGAACAGCAGCAGCGGAAGGTGGCCCTGGATCGCCTGCGGCGACGGCCCGTGCTTCGCGGCGACGGCCATCGCCACCGCGCCGGCGCCGATCAGCAGGCGGTCGTGGTCCTCGTGGACGTAGGCGGTGACGATCGGGTCCTCGACCACCTCGACCGACTGCCGGTCGTCGGCGCGCCCGTAGCCGTGCCGCTCGAGCACGCGGCGCGTGGGATCGGGGACGAACAGGGCGAACGCCGCCACCGCGGCGGCCCCTGCCGCCAGCGCCCCGGCGAGCGGCAGCCGCGCCAGGGGTGGCCCGGGCGGGGCCGCCTTCCAGGCCACCGACCCGACGGCGATCGACGTGAGCCCGAGCGTGGCCAGGCTGCCGTGCAACCCGAGAGCGGGGAGCAGCAGGTAGCCCGCGAGAAAGGCGCCGGCGGCGCAGCCGAGCGTGTTCCAGAAGACGAGCGTGCCCGAGACCGATCGCAGGGCGGATGAGCGGGCGGTCGCGCCGGCGATCAGCGCCGGCAGGCACGCGCCCATCAGCGCGACGGGAGCGAACACGACGAGACCCGTCCGCAGCAGCGGACCGAACAGGATCGCGTCCATGGTCTCGCTGAAGAACGCGTGCCGCGGCAGGACCTGCATCGTGTCGATCGGGACGAGGCTCCCGTCCTGCGCGCGCACCACTCCCAGCTGCGGGGAGAAGTCGACCCACCCCGCCGCGTCGAGCGCGAACAAGCCGAGCACCGGCACCAGTCCCTGCGCCGCCGCGACCACGCGCAGCGGTTCCAGCCGGCGCCCCAGGATCGGCGCGAGCGCGAGACTCCCGCTGGCCAGTCCGAACAGCCAGACGGCGAGCAGCAGCGCCGTCGTGTAGACCGTCGTCACGTCGAGCAGGCTGAAGTAACGCGCGTGGCAGGTCTGCCAGCCGATGGCGACCGCTCCTGCGGTGAACGCGAGCGCGACGAACGTCGCCCCCGGCCGCTCCGCCGGCGCGTCCGCCCGGTGCACGGCTCGAACGCCGCGAAAGCAGACGAGCGCGATGCCGCCGACGGCGAGGTTGCACGCTCCGGCGAACCGGCTCGTGCCGTTCATGCCGAGCGCGGGGATCGCCAGATAGGCCGTGGCGAGCACGCCACACACCGCCCCCAGAACGTTCAATCCGTAGAGCAGGCCGGTGCGCGGGCCGATGCCCCGATCGTCCCGCACCAGGGCGTCGAGCAGCAGCGGAAGCGTCCCTCCCATCAGGAACGTCGGCGGAAGGCAGAGGCCGAACAGCAAGGCGAAGCGCAGGGCGAACAGTCCGGCGCCGCCGGCGGACAGCGACGGAACCAAGAGCCCGTAGAGCCGCTCGACGCCCTCGAACAGCCAGGGGAAGGCGAGCGCCCACAGGCCGATGCCGATCTCGAACAGGCCGTACAGCAGGAGCGGGGACCGTCGGGCCGCACGCCCGTACCGGCCGATCACCAGCCCGCCCGTGCCCAGGCCGACGAAGAACGACGTCAGGACCGTCGACAGCGCGATCTGCGACGCGCCGACGATCAGCGCGGCCTTGCGGATCCAGATCAGCTCGTAGCCGAGACCCAGCGCGCCCGAGACGAAGAACAGGGTGGCCGCGAGCGGATCGAGAAGCCGGCGACCACCCATCACCGGAAGAGTCTAGGCCCGAAGCCCGTGGACCGTCAGCACCCCCCGGGTGGCGCCCTGCGGGTGCACTCCGAGCCGCGCTGCCGTGAGGCCTCCGGCCGCTGCCCCGGCTGGCGTGTCAACGCTTCGAGACTTCGACCTGGGGATCGACACCGAGCCAGGCACGCGCCTCGCCCAGCTCGCGGAACACCTTGACGTCGAGCCCCGAGCCCTCGACCAGCGCCTGGTACATCCGCCACATCCCGAAGGTCGCGTCCGACAGGGCGATGACCGCCACCCGGCTCTTGCGCAAGCCCTCCGCGGTCTCCGCGTGCATCTCGGCCAGCCGGCGCATCGTCTCGCCGGAGACCGAGAACCGCTCCACTTCCCGCAGGTCCAGCAGCTCGAACCGGCACGACCGGGCGGCAGGATCGGAGTGCAGCGAGCGCTCCTTCGCGACGACGTCCTCGTCCGTCACCGAGCCTGTGCCGCAGGTCACGATCAGACCCGACGGCACGTCGACGCGATAGGTGAGGCTCATCGCGCTCCGCCTCACGGCGCCAGGACGGTCGCCTCGATCCTGGCCCTGGCCTCCGGCACCCCGTCGATCGCGGATTCGTAGGCCGCCGCGCTCCACAGGCCGCTCGCCGCGTCACGCTGGCTCCAGCCGACCGTCGTCGGGCCGTCGACCCACGTGACCCACAGCCGGCCGGGGGCGGCGTGGATCAGCAGGTCGAGCGACCCGCTGAACGTCGTTGCCGCGACGACCGAGCAGTCGATCGGGTCCGGCTCGTCGGTGATGACGCCGACGCCGACGCCGCAGCCGGACCCCTGATCGATCTCGTACGCGACCCAGGCCTGGACGCCGTCGTGGACGACGTGCGGGTTGCGGCTGCTCTCGCCGACGAGGCTCACGGTTCGTTCCGCGGACCACGCGCCGGTGGCGTAGCTGCGTTTGCGGGCCATCACGCGGTCCGTGACGTCGTCCCTCCACCAGACGACCCATGCGTCCCCGCTCGCCGCGATCGCCAGCCGCGGGCGCTCGTCGTCCAGGGGATCGGCGGTCACGACCTGCACCTTGGGCGCCGCGCCGGGCCCCTGGATCACGTAGTTGATGTCCTGGCTGCTCCCCGACCAGACGGGGTCCGCGATCTCGATCTTCCCGCTCTTGGGGTTCACCGCGGAGTCCGGCGCGTCCGTCGCGAGCGGCGCGGCCGAGGAGCGGGCGGCGAGCGTGGCGAGCGCGACGATGGCGAGCGTGGCCGTTCGGCGTCTCATGCTTTGCCCTCCCGAATGAGCGCGCGAACCTCGGCCGACTCCGAGGTGTCGTCGTCGACGAGCTGAACGAAATACGCCGCGGCCTTCAGCTCGAACGTGGCCCGGTCCGAGTCCCCGAGTCGCTCGTGGATCTTCCACAGCTGGTAGTGCGCGAGGAACTCCGCGAAGCGATCGTTGACCAGCACGGCCTGGCCCAGACCCTCGCGCACCGCGTTCAAACCGTCCTCGACGGCGCCCGACCGGACGAGCAGGCGGCCCAGCTCCAGCGTGGCCGCGATCGCCACCCGGCCGTGGCCGCAGCGCTCGGCGAACGCGAGCGCCTGCCTGGCGTGCTCGATCGCTTGTTCCAGTCCTTCACGCCGCTCCTCGATGGCGATGCCCAGCACTTGGGCCCGCGCCTCCCCGTACGCGTCCGGGATGCTCCGATACCGGGCCAGGGCCCCGTCCAGCACCCGGCGCGCTTCGTCGATCCGGCCCAGCTCGAGCAGGAGCTTCGCCTCCTGATGCAGCACCCACGCCGTCTCTTTCTCCCCGCCCGGCGGCACCCGCGTCGCGGCGTGGCGGACGAGCGCCAGCGCCATCTCGATCGAGCCGAGGCCGCGCCACAGGGAGGACGCCAGGACGAACACCCGTGCCAGGAGCGACTCGTCCGGAGGCTCGCAGATCAGATCGTCCACGATCTGCTTCGCCAGTCTGAATTTACCCAGGTTTCGCGCGGCGACCGCGAACGACAGCGTCGCCTTCTGGCGCAGGAGCCTCTCCGGCGGCCCGTCCGGCACCCGTTCCCGGATCGCGAACAGGTGGGCGAGGCCCCGGGCGACGTCGCCCTTCTTCCAGTGCTCGAGACCGGTGCGGTAGAGCGTGTCGAGATCCGCCTCCGGCGGGGGTTGGCCGGCGAGGGTCTCGATCTCCATCAGATCGGCGACCAGGTGCGGGGGAACGTGGTACAGGTCGAGCAGCAGGTGCAGGCGGCGGACGCCGGGATCGAGCTTCCCCTGCTCGATGCGGAGCAGCGTCGACGTCGGGATCCGGTTGCCCCTCGCCGCGAGGCGATCGGACACCTCGCGCAGGGTGAGGCGATGCTCCTTCCGCTTCTGCCGGAGGAGGCGGCTCACCGCGATCGATGGCTGGACCGAGGCGCTACCCATGGACCGAATGTACAGCGCAAGTTGCTGGATGGCAATTCCACGGCGGCCTGCCGGGCAACTCCGAGCGGACGCTCGGTCGCCGAAGCGAACCTACGACGAAAATCTCGCCGAGGTATCTTGAGGCCGTGGAGCAGGGGGTTCCTTGACGACGACCGAGCGGATCGCGCGCGCCGCCGTCCTGACCCTGCTCGTCGGCGCCATCGCCTGCCGCGAAGACCCCGAAGCCTCGCGGCGCGACGTCCCCGACCCAGACCTCGCGCACCTCGAGCCCCAGATCGCAGAAGCCTTGCGGCGGGCCCGGGAGCAGGTCCTGCGCGACCCGGACTCCGCCGAGGCCTGGGGCGAGCTGGCGTCGTCCTTCGATGCGCACCTGTTCGCCGATCCCGCCGAGCATTGCTACCGCACGGCTCACGACCTGGCGCCGGGGGACTTCCGCTGGGCCTATCTGCTGGCGGTCGCGATGGAGATCAACGGTGCCGGTGCCGAGGAGGTGACGGCGGCGTTCCGCCGCGCCGCCGCGCTGCGGCCCGATTACGCCACGACCTACCTGCGGCTGGGCGACGCGCTGTGGCGGCGTGGCCACTACGAGGACGCCGCACACGAGCTGCGGCAGGCGCTCGCGTTGGCTCCCGACACCGCGATCGCGCACCGCCGCCTGGGACAGGTCATGCTGTCGCTCGGCGACGCCAAACGGGCCGAGGAACACCTGGTGCGGGCGATCGAGCTGGAGCCGGGGGACCTCGCGGCCCACACCGCCCTGGCGCGGGCCTATGCCCGGCTGGGCGACGCCGAACGGGCCCGGCAGGCCAACCTCGACGCCGAGGGTCTCGAGCCGGTGAACGCCATCGACGACCCGGTGCACGCCGAACAGGTCAGCGTCCGCAACGTCAGCTTCAACCAGCTCTTCACGAGCGGAGTGCGGCGGATCCAGGAGGGGAACCCGGCGGCGGCGATCGAACCGCTCGCGGCGGCCGTGGGGGCCGTCCCCCGCAACCCGTCGGCCCATTACTGGCTGGGCACCGCCTATCTCCGCGCGGGACGAACCGACGCCGCGGCGAGCCACCTGGCGCAGGCGATCGAGCTCGCCCCCCGCATGAACGCGGCGCGGGTCTCGCTCGCCGATCTGCTCGCGGACGCCGGCCGGTCGGCCGAGGCCGCGGCGCACTACCGCGAGGCGCTGCGCTACGCGCCGGGGGACTCGAGCGTCCGCGAGCGCCTCGACCGACTCGAGCGGCGACCTTGAACGACGCACCCCCGGAGGCGATCGAGGCGGCTGCCGGAGCCGGCGCGGGCGCGGCGTGATCTCCGCCGAACTGCGCCGTCGCCACGACCCGGACGACCGTCCCGACACGACGGAGATGCTGTACGGCTGGATTCGGGAGCACGGCTCGCCGGCGAGCCACGTCCTGAATCTCGGGGCCGGGCCGGCGACTCGCCTGCCCGTCAAGGTGCTACGCGGCGAAGTCGCGCGCCTGGTGGGGCGGACATCGATCCGCTGGTCCTCGACGATGACGAGCTGGACGAGGCGCACGTCGTGGGCGAGACCGGCTTCCGTTCGGTGACGGGAGCTTCGATCTCGTGTTCAGCGACTTCGTGTTCGAGCACCTGCGGCGTCCCGTGCGGTTTCTGGTCGAGGCCAGGCGCGTCCTCGAGACCGGCGGCTCGCTGTTCTTCCGCACGCCGAGCCGTTATCACGACGTCGCGATCATCGCCCGCATCACCCCACTCGGTTTTCACCGGGCGGTCGCCAACCCGGTGCGCGGCCTCGGTCGCGCTCGCCGGAAGCAGGATCCGACCTTCTACCGCAGGAACGACCGGAGCCGGATCGAGCGCGGGGCACGGGAAGCCGGATTCCGCGAGGTCGAGCTGCGGTTCCGCGAGTCGTTGCCCGCCTACCTCTCGTTCCACGCGATTCCGTTCCTGGCCGGAGTGGCCTGGGAGCGCGTCGTCAACCGCTTCGGGGCGCTGAGTCCGCTGCGCGCCAACATCCTGGGTCGATTGGTGAAGTAGCGCCGGGTCGCGCCGTCAGGGCGCGGCGGGCAGCGCATCGGGGCGCGACGCGTCGAGCACCCAGTAGCGATCGACCGGTAGGTCCTCGTAGATCGTCCGCCGGCCGTCCGGCCAGTCCACGCTGACCCGGGCCGGCCCGCCCGCGTGGCCGAGCCCGGCGCGGATCCGCGGGTCGTGGCTCGACAGGTAGCCGGCGCCGGAGGCGCGCTCGCGCCAGCGGCGCACGCCGCGCGAGTCCTCGATCAGGATCCGCGCCCCGATCGCCTCGCGGTTGGCGCCGGGTCCGAGCAGGCGGAGGCCGATCCAGTGGCCGGGCGTCGCGGAGTCGTTGCGGATCACGAGCGGCCGATCGTGCAGCGGGACGACGAGAAAGTCGACGTCCCCGTCCTCGTCGAGGTCGGCGACGACGAGTCCGCGCCCGACGACCGTCCGCAGGAACGCGTCGCCCGGGGCCGGCTCGAACGGATGGAACACGACGGTCCCGGCGGGGCCGAGCCCGCCGTTCAGGAACAGCTGGCACGGCTGGGCGTAGCTCGTTCCCGAGGTCGCGGCGTCGACCTCGGGGTAGACGTGGCCGGAGACGACCACGATGTCCTGCCAGCCGTCGTGGTCGACGTCGACGATCGCCGTGCCCCAGCTCAGCATGCGGAACGACGCGAGGCCGAGGTTGGCGGCGTAGGTCAGGTCCTCGAACATCGTCCGGCCGCCGGGCGCCGCGAAGTTGTGGTGCAGCGTGTTCGTGTCGTGCGAGAAGTTCGTCACGAACAGGTCGAAGCGCCCGTCGTTGTCGACGTCGCCGCAGTCCACGCCCATCCCGGCCTGGATCCGGCCGTCCTCGTTGCGATCGACGCCGTGGTCGAGCGCCGACTCGCGGAACCGGCCGCCGCCGACGTTCTCGAACAGCAGGTTCGGCATCGAGTCGTTGACCACGTAGAGGTCGGTGTCGCGGTCGTCGTCGAAGTCGCCGGTCACCGCTCCCAGCGTGTACGACGGCGCGACCGACCCGAAGCCGAACGCTTCGGTCGCCTCGTGCAGGCGCCCGGCGCGGTTCTCGTAGAACACGTCGGCGGCCGGCGTCGTGCCGAGCGGGCCGCAGACGACCTCGAGCCCCCGCCAGTGACAGGGCTGGCCGTGGTTGGGCCGATGGCCGGGATCGAAGACCACGTAGTTGCCGACGTAGAGGTCCAGGTCGGAGTCGGAATCCGCGTCGAAGAACGCCGCCGCCGTGGACGGTCCGGCGTCGCCACCGCCCCACTCGGACGTCGCGTCCGCGAACGTTCCGTCTCCCAGGTTGCGGAAGAACCGGTTCGGGCCGAGCGAGATCGTGACGTAGAGGTCGGTGTGGCCGTCGCCGTCGAAGTCCACGGCCGTGGCACCGTGGCCCCAGGCCCGGAACAGCAGGCCGGCCCGCTCGGTGACGTCCTCGAAGCGCATGCCGCCGAGGTTGCGGTACAGGGCCGGCCGCGGCTCGGCGGGCGGCACGCGACCGGGCAGCACGTCGCCGTTTGCGACGAACACGTCGAGTCGGCCGTCCCGGTCGTAATCGATCGCGGCCGCGCCCGAGCCCAGCGTCTCGCGGATCTCCGTCTTCCGCAGCGGGTCCCCGCTGACGTTCTCGAGCGCGATCCCGCAGTCCGCCGTGACGTCGGTGAATCGCAGGGTCGGGACCGGCGGGCGGTCCGGCGTCCGGCAGGCGGAGCCGGCGAGCGAGCAGAGCACGAGGCAAGCGGCGGGCACGAGCGCGCGGGCCAAGTTCGGTTGCTGTCCGGCGCCGGAGCCGCGGCTCAGTGGTCGATCAGCCGCCAGCGCGCGACGCTCTCGGCGTTCCCGCAGAACCGCGCGGGCACCCGGTCGCCGCTTTTCGGGTTGATCAGGTCGTAGGGGTACTCGGGGAAGCCGCCGGGCACGATCGTGATGTCCGACTCCGGCGCCCAGTGGTTGGTGAAGATCTCGTGGCCCGGCGAGATCTCCCAGCGGGAGCGGTCCTGGAACTCGAGGATACTCCCCCGCTGGTGCCGGGTTTTCAGGCGGTGAGGGCCGACGGGCGCCCCGTTCGCGACTGGCAGCTCTGCCATGATGCACGCTGCGCCGCGCGGGGACGCGCGGCCGACGCGGTGAGGATACCGCCAGCGGGGCGAGGCGGCAATCCCGGAAAGCCGGAGCCGCCGTCGATCCCGACGGAGCGGAAAACCCCGACCGCGCCGTCGGGCCTAGTCGGAAGAAGCTTCCCCGCAGGGATCGACGGCGAATGCGCGATAGCCGTAGGCGTTCGAGTCGGCCGCGCCTCCGGCATGGATCGCCGACGGGCCGGAGGGCGTGCAGTCCAGCCCCGCCGGGCAGGGGATCTCGGCGCGCGCCTGCAGATCGTAGACGCGCAAGCGGTACGAGGCGGCGCCGGCCACGGCGGGCCACGCGAGCGACAGGTCGCTCCCGCTCTTCGTGACGAACGGGGCGACCTCCTGGCCGACGCGGAACGACACGGCGTCGAGGCGTGCCGGGTCCTCGTGGACCCGATAGAACGCCGCGGAACGATAGCGGCGCAGGTCCCCGACGTCCGGGTCGAGGTAGCGCAGCGCCGTCACGACCGTGGCGTCGATCGCAGCCCCGGCCCAGCCGGTGACGACCGTCGAGGTCGGCTCGCCCCCCGGCGGGGCCGCCAGGTAGCCGACCTCGCCGGGCAGCGGCGAGTGGTTCGGGTTCGTCGTCCAGTCGGCGAGCGCTTCGGGGTCGGACGAGGAGCCCCAGGCCACGACGTAGCCGTAGTCGGCGACGCGCGGCTCGTCCTCGAGGTTCGAGCCGTCCGCCGGGAGCGACCAGCTCACGCGCGTCCCCGCGAGGCAGGCCTCGGCCCGCGTCTGGTAGGGAGGAAACGGCCCCCAGGTGAAGTCCGCCCCGTCGGTCTCGTTGCCGACCGGCGTCCAGTCGACCGGCGACATGGTGTACGGCGACACGTCGTTCGGCGAGGAGACGAGCGCCAGCAGGCCGTAGCGCTCCTGGACCCAGAAGTAGTCGAACGAGCGCTGGCGGGTCGGCGCCAGGTTGCAGTTCCCGAAGAAGTCGCGCCCCGCGAGCAGGTCGCTGTCCTGCCGCATCAAGAGCGCCGGCACGTAGTTGCCGCTCGGCACGTGGACCCAGCCGTCCTCGACGACGGTCATGCGGAAGCCGGCTCCGGCGGCGAGCATGCCGCGAGCCCGCGGCGCGGGGCCGGGACTGCAGGTCGGGTAGCAACTGTTGCCGCAGTTGCCGGCGGTCGCGGCCGTCAGCCGCAGCCCGTTCGCGTCGCTGCACGACGTCCACGCTCCCGACGTCCAGACGTCCCCGACGCCGACCGCGGCCGTCGCCGGCGTCGCGCCGGCGAACTGGAAGAACGTCAGGAAGCGATTGGCTCCGCCGGCGCTGTCGTCGAAGCAGGCCTGCGTGCGATCGCTCGAGTTCAGCTCGTCCTGGGCGACGTACGTGACGTCGATCGAGGGATCGGCCCCGGTGTCGTTGTCGTTCAGCGCGAACAGGTCGCGCGTGAGGAAGCTCCCGGACGGCGCGAAGCGATCGATCTTGAGGTAGGTCTGCCACGTCCCGTCGGGCGGGTTCGGTCCGTTGTTCTCGACCGAGCAGGCCGTTCCGCCCTCGAGGCAGTTGCCGGCGTAGGAGTCGTCGCGCGTGGTGTTGAACGTGCGGGCGTCGAGCGTGCCCGTCGCGAGCGACGTGAAGTCCCACACTTCGGGCAGGACCTGGAGCGACGCCGGGTCGTCGGGATCGGGCTGGTAGGGCACGGCGCCCTGGTCGATCGAGATCATCGCCGCCGGCGTGGTCCACGCCGGAACGAGCGCGGCCAGCGGGACGTTGGAGAAGACCGAGCGCTGGAGGAAGCCGGTCGCCCCCGGGACCAGGGCGCGGCTCAGGTCCTCGTAGGCGATGCTGATCCCGTCGTCCGCCGCGGGACTCGCGTCGGAGACGACGATCTCGCTGCGCGCCGGGACGAACGGCGCGCCCGGCGCCGGGACCGGCCCCTCGAGCCGGGCGACTTCCCGGCCGCGCTCGCTCAGGAAGCGGTAGCGCAGCGATCGGGCCGATCCGCGCTCGACGATCTCGCGCAGGAGGACGACGTCGCGCGGACCGATCGGGGTCAAGAGCAGCCCCTCGGCGATCGCCGCCGCCTCGACGCGCGAGACCGTCCCGCGGCCGTCGTCGACGACCTCGCGGTAGCGCGCTCCGAGGGCCAGGGCCCGGCCGGCGGGAAGCGCGACCCGCTGCTCGACTCGAACCGGCTGACCGTCGACGTCGGACCAGGACACGAGCGGCCCGCTCGCGCGCACCTCGTCGCTGCGGAACAGGACGCACCCGAGGCGGCGCCCGCTGTTCGGATCGGAGGTGCAGAGCGCGCGGTCGGCCTCCGTAGCGTGGCGCGGCACGCCCAGGTCAGCCGCGGTGCTTTCGTGAACGGTCCGCAGGATCAGCTCGGTGACGGCGCGCGGGCGCAGGTCCCAGAACGTCCCGCGCTCCCATCCGGCGGGAAGCGTCGGGGCCGCGTCGGGACCGAGGACGGCGACGGTCCAGCGGTCTCCCGGGCGCAGGTCGGGAGCGCGAACCTCGACGCCCCCGGCGACCACGGCCCCGCCACCGAGCAGCGCCGCGACGGCGAAGACCCGCCTCCGGCCCACGCGCGGCTCCTCCCGCCGAGAATCTACCGTGAGTCGGGCTCCCGCGACAGCCCCTTGCCCCGCTCCCAGGTCCAGGCGGCCGAGACCAGGAACCGCCGATCGATGATGTCCCCGTAGATGTGCTGCTGGACCTCCTCGTCCAGCAGGTTCGTGACCTGGGCCGTCAGCTCGAGACCCGTCGCCGGCCAGCGGCGGCCCCCGCGCAGCCCGACGAGCGAATAGCCGTCGATCCAGCCCCAGAACTGGGGCGTCAGCACGTCCTGCCAGAAGGTGTCGTCCACGTAGTCGTAGTTGAAGGCGGAAAACCACCGGCCGCGGTCGAGCTGGACGCCGAGGCTCACGCGGTGCGCGGCGGGGACGTTGACGAAGTCCGACGTGTCTGCCACCTTCCCGTCGCCGTCCAGGTCTCGCTCGGCGGCCGTTTCCTCCCGCACGACGTCGATCCGGTCCCGCATGTCGACGCCGCCGGCCTCGGGATCGTCCTGCCACGAGTAATTGAGGAACGACGAGACTCCGCCCGGTCCGTCCCAGCTCAGCCCCAGCTCCAGGCCGCGGTTCTTCGCGTCCGAGCGGTTGTCGTAGCGGAACCGCGCGGGCACCTGCCCGTCGAGCAGGGTCGAGACCGCCTGGTTGAACGGGATCACGGGGAAGACGCCCAGCTGCGGCGCGCACAGCGCGTCGAACGGCGGGATCAGCTCGGCGCCGGGCAGCACGCAGAAGTTGACGTCGGCCGGCAGCTCCTCGATCCCGTCGCCCTGCGGGTCGGCGGGCAGGACCACGTCGTCGTCGGTCAGCGGGGTCGCGTCGCTTCCCACGCCGTACCGCTGCACCAGCGGGAAGTCGATCCCGTTCCGGGTCTTCGTGCGGTACAGCGCCGCGGACAGGCCGAAGCGCCCGAGCTGCAGGGCGTAGCCCAGCTCGATCGACTCCGTCGTCTCCTCGCGCAGCTCGCGCGAGCCGCTCGCGGCGGTCACGGCGGTGTAGCTCGGGATCGTCCCCGGGTCCGCCCCGCAGTTGTCCGGCCGGCTCGCGCAGACGAAGCCGACCATCAGGGAAAAGAAGCCGTCGGTGAACACGTCGGGATCGAGGATCCCGGCCTCGAACAGCTGCCGGTCGACCTCCTGCCAGTCCAGGATCGCCACCGGGATCGCCGGAACGAACAGGTCCGACTCGATGACGGACGGGGAGCGGAAGGCCCTGCCCCAGGCGATCCGCAGCGTCTGATCCGGGCGCGGCTTGTAGCGCAGGGCGGCGCGGGGGGAGAGCACGGAGCCGATCGTCTCCTCGACGTGGTCGAGCCGGGCCCCGGCCGCGAGCAGGAGCTTCGAGGTCAGCTCCAGGTCGAGCTCGGCGAGCGCCGAGGCCGTCGACCGCGCCTCGCCGCCGGGGGCGATGCTGAGGTCGTAGGTCGAGCGCTCCAGCTCGGCGCCCCAGCCCACGACCCCGCGGCGGCCGAGCAGGTGCCGGCCGCGGAACGAGGCCTCGGAGGTCCCGGCCGTGAAGTCGAACGGCAGCGCGCTGATCAGGTTCAACGCGTCGCCGTCGAAGTAGTCGGCGACGAACTGGGCTTCGTAAGGTCCGTGCGCATAGCGCGCCTGCACGTACGAGCTGCTCGTTCCGGAGTCGATGTCGAACGGGCCGAGGCCGGTCGCGATCCAGCCCCGCGTGCGGCCCCACCCGCCCTGCAGGATCCACTCCCCGCCGCTTGCCGCCTCCCAGTCGGCGCGGACGTCGAGCCGCGGCTGCCGCGTGCCGGAATCGTCGAAGCCTCCCCCGATCAGGCCGAGGTCGGGATCGATCGTCTCGCCGAAGAAGTTCTCGACCGTCTGCGGTCTGCGGAAGGCGTCGGCCGTGCGGTAGCCGCCGGAGACGCGCAGCGCCCACGGCCCGGCGAGGAAGCTCTCGCGGAACTCGAGGTTGCCGGTGTCGTAGTTCCCGCCCTCCAGCTTCGCCCGGCCGCCGAGCGTGTCGCGCGGGCTGCGGGTCAGGACGTGGACCAGGCCGCCGACCGCGTTCGCTCCCCACAGCGACGAGGCGGGGCCACGCACGACCTCGATCCGATCGACGAGCGACAGGTCGGTCGGGGCGAACTCCCACATCACGAAGCCGAGGAAGTCCTGGTACAGCGTGCGGCCGTCGGTCAGGGCCAGGGTCGAGTTGTTGATTCCGCCCGTCGCCGAGCGGGACGCGATGTTGACGTCGCGCGCGCTGAACTGGACGACGTTGATCCCGGGCACGCGCCGCAGCTGGTCGACGAGCAGGTCGGCCGGACGTTGCTCGAGCTTCGCTCCGTCGAGGACGTCGACCGCGGCGGGCGCGTCGAGCACCGTGCGGTCGGTGGCCGAGGCGGAGACGACCACCCGCTCGGTGAGGGCCGGCTGCCGCGGATCCTGCGCGGGGCGCTCCGCCTCGAGCGGCTCGCTCTCCGTCCCGGCCGCGTCGCGAGACTCCGCCTCGGGCGGCTCGCGCTCGTTCGCCTCGCGATCCTCCGCGGGCAGGATCGCGGGCGCGCCCAGGCCGAGGACGGTCGCCAGGCCGAGGGCCGGGAGGGTCGTCGTGCGGCGAACGCTTCGACCGCGCACCGGCCGATTCTAGCGTGGAGACGGCGCAGCAGGACCGGGTCCCGTGCCGGCGTCGGAACGTGGGGCGCCCACGCGGACCCCTCGTCTCTCGTCTCGGGCTCGGGCGGCGGCGATGGACGTCGGTCCGGAGAGCAGCGACCGCGAGGACGGCTCGACTGCCGCTGGCGGAGGCTGCAGCCCGGGAGGATCGGCACTCACGGATGCAAGCGCACGCTCGGGGGATAGGGGTAGAAGTCGACCACCTCGCCGGCACGATGGCGCTCCTGCATTCCGCGCCAGAACTCCGGCGTGAACAGCTCGCCGTGGTGGCGCTCGAGGACCTCGGCCAGCTCGGCCGGCAGGCCGAGGAACGAGCGGAACTCCTCGGGGAAGACGTCGCCGTCGGCGACCATGAACCACGGCTCCGCCGCCAGCTCGTCCTCCGGGAAGCGCGGCGGCGGCAGCTGCAGGAAGCGGCAGTCGTCCAGCAGGCACAGCTCGTCGTAGTCGTAGAACACGACGCGCCGGTGGCGCGTGACGCCGAAGTTCTTCAGCAGGAAGTCGCCGGGAAAGATGTTCGCCGCCGCCAGCTCCTTGATCGCGGTGCCGTAGTCGAGCACCGCCAGCCGCGCCTCGTGCCGGTCGACCTCGCGCAGGTAGAGGTTGAGCGGCCGCACGCGCCGCTCGGTGTACAGGTGCTCGATCGTCAGCCAGTCGCCGTCCTCGTGCACGATGCGCGCCGCCGCCCCGCGCAGCTGCCGCAGCAGCTCGGGGGAGAAGCGGTCCCGGCGGAACCTCAGGTGCTCGAACTCCTGCGCTTCGACCAGGCGCCCGACGCGGTCACGCTCGAACACCAGGCCGTAGCGCCGCCGGACCTCGCCCCGCGTCGTCTGCTTGGGGAAGGCGAAGGAGTCGCGGATCAGCTTGAACACGCGGTCGTAGGACGGCAGGGTGAAGACCAGCATCACCAGCCCCTCGTCGCCGGAGGCGATCTCGAAGCGGTCCGAGGATTGCTCCAGGTGCCGCAGCAGGCCGCGGTACAGCTCGGTCTTGCCGTGCTTGTAGTGCCCGAGCGAGAGGTACAGCTCGGCCACCGGCTTGTCCGGCATGATCGACTCGAGGAACGAGATCACCGCCCGCGGCCGCTCGGTCGCGACGTGGAAGTAGGAGCGGGTGAAGCTGAACAGCACGCTGACGTCCTCGGTCCGGGTCAGCACCGCGTCCACCGCGATCCCCTGCGGCGTGTGCAGCAGCGGCAGGATCAGCGGGATCGTCGCGTCGCGCGTGCGGATGCGGCCCACGACATAGGCCGCCTTGCCGCGGAAGAACGCGGGGCGCAGCATCTCGAAGGCCTCGATGCTGGGCGAGCCGGCGCCGCGCATCAGCAGGTCGTCCACCCGCAGCCCGACCAGCCAGGCGTCGGCCGCGGCGTCGCGGTAGGGGACCTCCAGCCGATGGTCCTCGAGGATGCGCAGGATCACGTCCGAGGTCTCGTCCCGTGCCTCGTAGCGCGCGACAATGTGCCGGTCGGCGTCGCCGGCGGTGCCGTAGGCCTCGCCGGCGACGAACTCGATGGCACGGTCGACGCCGATCGTGCCGAAGGTCCGTCGCGTCACGGAATTGAAGAAGGTCCGCTCCAGCTCCGGGTTGGGATCACCGTCGGCCAGCGGCTCGAACGCGCGCTTGATCTCGGCCCACGCGAGGCGGTCGAGGCTGCGCTCCCCGAGCGTCGCCTCGAGCCGCGACCGCAGGTCGCACAGCGCGCCGGCGTAGAGGCTCAGCCGCTGCAGCACGTCCCGCTGGTGACCGTGCCAGTCCGCGCGCGCGAAGCGCTCACGGGCTCGCCGGCTGAGCGCGACGAAGCGCGCGAAGTAGTCGCGGAACGCGGCGTGGATCTCGCGGGCCGCGACCTCCGCCTCGCGCTCTGCGGGTCGCCCCGGCACGGGACCTCAGCCTCCGCTCGCCTCGTGGACCACGACCCGGCGGTCGGCCTCGATCCGCTCGCGCACCGAGCGGCTCCCGGACGGCCAGCGGATCTCCAGCAGCTCGACGATCCGCTCCGGGCCCAGGCCGAAGTGCGCCACCGGCAGCGTGGAGGCGGCAAAGCTCGCGCTGCGCGAGATCTGGCGGGTCTGGCGCCGCCCGCCGGCGGTGATCGTGACGCGGGCGCCGATCCCGTCGCGATTGCTGCGCGAGCCGACGAGCGCGACCTCGAGCCAGTGTCCCTTGATCCCCTCGTCGCGCAGCAGGTCCGGCCGCTCGTTGAGGTTCGTGACCAGGAAGTCGAGGTCCCCGTCGGCGTCGATGTCGGCCGGCAGCAGCGCGCGGCTGCTGCGCACCGATCCCAGGCCGGGGCCGGCGCTGTCGGTGATCTCCGCGAACCGCCCGTCGCCCAGGTTGCGGTAGAGCGAGTTCCGCTGGCGGAAGCTGGTGCCGCTCTCCTGCTCGTCGACCTGGGGGTAGACGTGGCCGTTGGCGACGAGCAGGTCCTCCCAGCCGTCGTGGTCGAGATCGGCGAAGGCGTTGCCCCAGGCGAGCCGGAAGTACGACGGGCTGCCGATGCCGGCCGCGTAGGAGACGTCGGTGAACGTGTGCGGCCCGTCGTTGCGGTACAGCGTGTCGTGGTCGTGCGAGAAGTTGGTCAGCGCCAGGTCGAGCCGGCCGTTGCCGTCGTAGTCGGCCGTCGCGAGGCCCATGCTCGCCTGATCGTGGCCCTGCTCGTTGAACGCCAGCCCGGCGAGCAGGGCCGCCTCCTCGAACGTGCCGTCGCCGCGGTTGATGAAGTAGTTGTTGGCCAGCGAGTCGTTCGCCACGTACAGCTCGTCGTCGCCGTCGTTGTCGGCGTCGAAGAACAGGGCGGCGAGCCCGTACGACTCCTCCGCCAGCCGCAGCCCGGCCTCGCGCGTCGCGTCGACGAAGACGGGGATCCCGTCGCCGTCCGGGTCGCCGTCGTTGCGGAAGAAGACATCGGGGCCCGGCTCCAGGTTGCGTGGGCCGCACAGCACCTCGATGTCGCGCCAGCGGCAGGGAGGCTCGCCGCGGCGGCCGGGCTGGCCGCGGGCGGGGTAGCGCTCGAACGCGAACTCGACGTAGTTCGCGACGTACAGGTCCAGGTCGCCGTCGCGGTCGACGTCGGTCCACGCCGCGGAGACTCCCCAGTGCGGATCGGCGACCCCCGCCTCGCGCGCGATCTCGGTGAAGCTGCCGTCGCCGTTGTTGCGGTACAGCCGGTTCGGCCCCCAGTTCAGCAGGTAGAGGTCGGGATCGGAGTCGTTGTCGTAGTCGGCGACCGCCACGCCGAAGCTCCATAGCGTGTCGCCGAGCCCGGCCTCGAGCGTGACGTCGGTGAACCGCGGCACGCCGTGGTCGTCGGGCTCGCGGTCGTTGCGGAACAGCCGGTCGGGCGGTCCCGCCGGCCGCTCGCGCGTCGCCCCCTGGGCCAGGTACAGGTCCGGGTCGCCGTCGCCGTCGTAGTCGAGCCAGGCCGCGCCCGTGCCGATGGTGTCGATGATGTAGTCCGCGCCAGGATCGCCTCCGAGCTGGACGACGTCGAGCCCGGCCGCGCGCGTGACGTCGACGAGTCGAATCGACGGACCCGCGCGAGCGGCTCCCGCTTCCCCGGTGGGACCGGGCGGGGCGCCGCAGCCGGCGGCGGCGAGCGCAAGCGCCAGGACCAGAGCCCGACGCGGCGGCGGGGAGGCGCGTTCGGATCTCACTCGTCGGGGGGCTTTTCGATGTACGGATCCCGGTGGCGGGACCTCATCGCCTGCGCGTGGATCTCGAGCTGCCGCCGTGCCTCGTCGTGCCGCCCCAGCTGGCGGTAGGCGATGCCGAGATAGTAGCGGGCCTCGGGGTGGGCGGGGTGAACCGCCAGCACCTGCTCCATCGCCCGGGCGGAGGCCTCGTAGTCGCCCGCCCGGTGGCGCATCGAGCCCAGTCCGAACCGACAGTCCACCTGCGTGGCGCGCTCGCGGTCGCTCTGCGGCCGGCCTTCGAGGCAGAGGCGAAACGCCTCCTCGGCCTCCGGTGCCCGCTGGAGCTGGCGCAGGCACCAGCCGCGATGGAAGCGCGCGAGCAGGTAGTCCGGGTCGAGGGCCAGCGCCTGGCCGTAGATCGCGGCGGCCTTGTCGTAGTTGCCCCGCCGGAAGTAGATGTTGGCCAGGTTGTTGTAGGTCCGCGCCGCGGGATCGAGCGACAGCGCCCGCTCGTAGGCGGCGACCGCCTCGTCCCACTGCTTGAGCTGGGCGCGGGCCAGGCCGAGCTTGATCCAGTGCTCGGGCTCGCGCGGCTCGAGCTGCGCGGCGCGGGCGAACGCCGCGCTCGCCGCCGCGGAGTCGCCGGCTTTCAGTGCCTCCGCACCCTGCTGTGCCGCGGCGGCTCCCGGCCCCTGGCTCGCGTCAGCGCCGCCGGCGATCGGCGCCAGCATCAGCATCAGCACCACTCGGCGCAATCGGCGCCGACGGTGCGGGAGCCTTGCGGACGCGCTCGACGCGCGGCACGGGACGGCGTGCATGCACGTTCATGCTAACACCGCGCTCGAGTCCCGCCGCGGAGATCGGGGCCACGGCCCGTGGAGGTCCTCGGCTCGCGACGTCCCTCGACGGCGACCGGCCATCCGTCAAGCGGCTCGTGACCGTCGCGCAGCCCGTCTTTGGCCGCGAGTGCCACCGCGGGGTGCTCGACGCTCCCCCGCAGGGCGGCGCAGTGCGTCGAGCCTTCGAGAAGCGTCAGTTCTCGGGCCGCGACGCACCCGCGGGCCCGTCGCCGTCTTCCACGGGGCAGTTCGACTCCAGCGAGAACCGTCGCGGATCGGGGAGCGACCCCGCGCGGACGAGGCGCCCGATCTCCTCTTCGGTGACGGTTTCCCGGTCGCGGCTCCGGTAATCGGCGCGCTGGCGAGCGACCGTGGGGTCGTGGAGCATCGGGCAATGGCCCAGCAGGACTCCGCGGACCCGCTCCCAGCGCCGCCGCCCGAAGATCGAGACCTGGAACGACTCGTCCCACTCCGGCGCGACGTGCTCGCGAAAGTCGAACCGCCGAGCCTGGCGCCAGCCGGAAGAGTCCTTCTGCAGCACCGGAGCCTGGCCCTCGCACAGATCGATGAAGAAGCGCATTCCGGCGTGGTTCGCCTCGAGGTCCGCGAGCGAGAAGATGCCCCAGGTGTAGCCGAGCACGGTTCGCTCCGGTCGGATCCCGCGGCGGATCGCGCGGCGCTCGGCCGCCTCCCGCCCGAGTCCGGACCGGCGGCCCCTGCGGTAGGAGTCGTAGTACTTCCATCCCTGGGAGAAGAAATGCGCCAGCTTGTCGGTTCCGAAGCGCACTGCGCCGACCTCGATGGTCGGGCTCGGGGGGACCTTGGTCCCCGGGTCGAACAGGCCCGTCCGGTGGTAGAGGTACTCCCGCATGAAGCGCAGCTCGTCCTCCTCGTCGCCGGGAACGCGCTCGACGAGCGCGGTGTTGGCCGCCCACAGCTCGAGGTCGTGGAAGATGAACCAGCGGAATCGCGACGCGATCCTGCGGGCGACGGCCGGGCAGGACCTGCGCTCCCACGAGCGTCTCGCGTTGACGCGCTCCAGGGCGCTCGCGATCTCCAGGTTGACCTTGGCGTTCAGGACCTCGGTCGCGTCCGCCAGCTCCCGTCCCCAGGCGTAGTACTGATCGGTCTCGAGCCCGACGGCCGGGCCACACACCGCCGCGGCGATCCCGAGCACCGGCGCGACCCGGCGGATCCGGTGCAGGGCCGCGCGCCCGATCAGAAGCCCCATCCCAGCCCTCCGGTCATCACCCAGCCGTGGTTCGGGTCGCCGGACCCGACGTGGCGGAATGCCCCCAGGCTGAACCCCACGTTGATCACGGCGACCTCCGCCTCCGCGCCCAGCAGCGTTTGATGCCGCGGATCGAGGTTCGCCTCACCCCAGGTCCTGAGCAGCGCGCCCTTCACTCCCCACGCCAGGTAGACCTGGGACAGGAACTGCTCGCGCGACGCGGTGCCACCGACGAGCTTCGCGTACCCGGCGCTCACCTGACCCCCGGCCAGGCCCGGCTCGGCCCGAACGATCAGGCCGCGCAGCTCGCACGCCGTCTTGCAGACGGGCCCCGCAGGTTGACGAGCGAGGAGCGCTCCGATCCCGGCCGAGACCTGCTGCGGGTGAGAGAGGCGCAGGCGTCCCAGCGGGATCACGCGCCGCTCCCGGGCGAGATCGGCCAGCCGCACTCGCTCCTCGATCGGGGTGAGCCCGGCATGCGGCGCCGGGCCGCCTTCCTGCGCGGCGACGATGCCGGTCGCCAGCAGCAGTGCGGTGGACAGCACGACCTCGAAGCAGCGTGCGCGGAACGTCTCGCCGCGGTGCATCCCCCTCTTATACCAGCAGCGTGCCCGGCTTCGCAGTGCCGGCACCGCCGCGAGGCGCTGCGCGCCGGCAGGCGCGGTATCATCGGCGGAGCGTGATGCCTGGATCCGCAGCCGCGCGGTTTGTGGCCGATCGTGCCGCGGCGCTGGCCGCATGCTGCCTCGCGGTCCCGGCGCTGGCCGTGCCTCCGTTCGCGCCGTCGCCGGCCCGCGCAGCGAACGACGGATTGGTGTGGCACGTCGAGCGTCACGACGGTGCCGCCGAGGCGTCGCATCGCGCGGACGAGCCGATCAACCCGGCGTCGATCGTCAAGATCGCCACCAGCCTGTGGGCACTCGAGCGGCTCTGCCCGGGGCATCGCTTCGTGACGGGCTTCGGCATCCGCGGCTCGCTCGACGGCGCGAGCGGCGTGCTCGACGGAGACCTGATCGTGATCGGAGGAGGGGATCCCGACTTCCACGTCGAGAACGCCTACCTGGTCGCACGCGAGCTGAACCGCCGGGGGCTGCGCCGGGTCCGGGGCGCCATGCTCGTCGACGATCGGTTCTGGCTCGGCTGGGAAGGCGGGAGCGAGCGCCGCGAGCGGGATCCGCAGCGGCGCGCGCTGTCGATGGGGCGGGCGCTGCGCGACGCGCTCGATCCCGTGCGCTGGGACGACGCCACGCGGGCCGCGATCGCACGGCTCCGCGACCGGCACGCGCTCCAGGCCGAGCCGCTCGCGGCGGTGGTCGTGCAGGGCGACGTGACGCGCCACGACGAGGTGCGGGCTTCCCGCCTCCTCGTGGAGCACCGATCGAACCCCCTCGCGGTCACGCTGAAGCGCCTGAACGCGTACTCGAACAACGACATCGATCGCCTCGGCGACGGGCTGGGCCCGCTGGGCGCGCTCGAGACCTACCTCGCCCGCCGACTGGGAGCCGTGAGCGCCGCGGCGCCGCCCACGCTCGCCTCCTACTCGGGGCTCGGCTCGAATCGGATGAGCTGCCGCCAGATCGTCGGAGTGCTGCGCGAGCTGGACCGCGTCTCCGCCGAGCTGGGGCTCGGGCTGGGCGACCTGCTGCCGGTCGCCGGGTGCGACCCCGGCACCCTGCAGCGGTTTCCCGGGCTCGGCGAGCGCGAGCGGCGAGGGGCGCTCGTGGCGAAGACTGGCACGCTGGCCCGTACGGACGGGGGAGTGGCGGTTCTCGCCGGCTCCGCTCGAGCGGCCGACGGCGAGTGGCTGTTCTGCGTGGCCTCCCCGACCATCGGCCGCGAACTGGCCCGCGCGCGCGACGAGCAGCAGCGCTGGGTCCTCGACCTGCTCGAGCGACACGGCGGAGCGCGAGCGGGCGCGTGCGGCGCCGCGGTCGTCCACTCGGACACCTTCGCCGAAGCCGGGATGCCGGCTACCGCCCCAGCGCCGGCAGCACCGCCGGCGACTCCTCCTCGAGGGCGAGCAGGGTGTGGCACAGCGAGCAGTCCCGGGAGATGACCACGCCGTCGGGCGTCGCGTGCTCGCCGTCGTGACAGCGGAAGCAGCCGGGGAAGACCTCGTGTCCCAGGTAGTCGGGGTCGCTGCCCCAGCCCACGTTCATCGACGGAAACACGTTCAGGCAGGACAGCTCTCCCAGCTCGCGACCGGCCGCCTCGATCTCCACTGCGCGCGCCGCCGCCAACGCCGGATCGTGCTCCCGATAGAAGCGTCCGACCGGCGCGGCGATCCCCTCACGCGCGGCCGCATGCCGGCGCGTGCGGTCGAGGTTGAAGTCGATCAAACGCCGGCGCGGCCACCCGGCACCGCCGCGTTGCCGCCGCCGCCGTGCACGATCCCGAGCGGGATCAGGACCAGGCCCAAGGCGCAGCACGCCGGCAGGATCAGGTAGGTCAGGATCCCGAGGTGCGGGTTGCCGAGGAACCCGAGCAGCTCGATCGCGAACAACGTGGCGATCAGCATCGCCGCCGCGGTCGTGATCGCGGCGCCTGCCAGGCTGATCGGGTCACCCGCGCCACGAGCGTGGTCACGCCGTCGTTGCCGCGGTCGAGCGGCAGCGCCCGACGGCTCCCCGAGACCGTCGCTCCCGCCTCGCGCAGCACCCTCTCGAGGGCGGCCTCGAGCAGCACCTGCGGGAGGAGCAGCACGAACGGGAAGGGCCCGCCGCGGCGTGGCAGGTCGCATCCCCGCGCATACGCACCCACCCCGGCGCGACGGCTAAGGCTCCGTCCTCGCGACCCGTGCACCGAGCCGGCGCAGCAGGTCCTGCACCGCGGCAAGGAGTTCCGGGTCCGTGACCTCCTGCTCCAGCTCGCGCAGTTTCGCGACCGCATCCTGCACGTCACCCGCTTTGGCCCGCTCGACCGCTTCGTTGAACGCGTCGATCGCGCGGTTGCGGGCGATCGTCTCGCGGAGCTGCGCCGCATGCTCCGCCGCGACGCTGCAGAACGAGTCCTCTCCGCAGTCCCGCAGCAGCTGCTCGAGCTTCGACAGGGCAGCCTCGTAGTCACCGGAGCGAACCAGCTGTCCGGCCGCGTTGTACGCCGCCACCCGCTCGTCGGTCGCCGCCGGCGTGAGCACGAGCCTGCCGCCGGAGGCCAGGGTGGCGCCGAGCCGCTCGAGCCGCGCGCGCGCCTCGCGATCGGGCGTCGTCGCGGTCGCGGCCTCCAGGATCGCTCGCGCGGCCTCGAGATCGCCCGCCTCCTGCCGCTCCCAGACGGCGACGACCGTCTCCTCGACGACGCACCGGCCCGCGAGCCGCGCGGCGTCCGCGTCCCGCGGCTCGAGCTCCTCCGTCACGACGGTCCAGGCTCGCCCCGGCAGCCCCTGGCGCGCGAGCAAGCAGGCGTGGAGCTGGAGCGTGTCCGATGCGAGAGGTCGCAGGCCGCGCGCGCTCTCGACCGCCGCGACGCCGGGCGCGACGTCCCCGGATCCCAGGATGTACGTCCAGGCGAGCGCGATCAGCGCCGGGAAGTTGCGCGGGTCGCCTTCGAGCGCGGCCTCGACCAGCTCCCGGGCGCCGAGCACGGCCGGCGCGGTCTCGCCGCGAGGCAGGCCGGCGTCGGGGGTCGCCCGATGGCGATCGAGGATCAGCTGGGCGAGCAGCACGCGCGGCTCGGCGGTCGCGTCGCCGGTCTCGATCGCCTTGCGCAGCTGGACCTCGGCTTGTGCCACGTCGCCCGCCCCCACCGCCGCGATCCCGAGCGCCGTGTGGATCGGCCCCTGCGGCCAGCCCAGCTCGCCGGCGGCATCGAGGTGGCGGCGCGCCCGGTCCGTCTGGCCGCGCTGAGCCAGGACGTGACCGAGGCGGAACAGCACCTCCGCCGGCTGGAGCGGGCGGACCGCGAGCTCGACCTTGGCCCAGGGCTCGCCCGGGTCCCACGAGATGTAGCGGCTGCGGCTCTCCGGGTCGGCCTCGGCGGCGGCGCCCACCGTGGCCCGGTCCGCGTCGAAGGCCTGCCGGAACGCCGCGTCGTCGCCGGCTCCGCCGGCCAAGAGGGTCAGGTATCTCCCGAGCGCCTGGACGCGCTGCTTTGCGGCGAGGTGGTGCACGAGCAGCCAGGACTGCGCGTAGAACGCGCCCTGCCGCGTGCCTTCGTTGTAGGTCGGTGAGTTCGGCGTCGTGGCGAAGACGTCGTCCCAGGGGATCCGGCCGCCCTGCTGCAGCAGCTGGAGGTGCTCCGCGATCGGGTGTCCGAGCTCGATCTCTCCCGCACCGCGCTCGCGAAAGGTGCTGTAGTACTCGGCCAGCCCCTCCTCGAGCCAGGTCGGGAGATACCCGACCGAGGCGTCGACGACCGAGTGGAAGTACTCGTGATAGACGACCCGCAACGGCTCCGATCCGGCGGCGGCGTCGAGCAGGATGAAGTTGGCGAAGGGTCGCGGCAGGAAGTAGCCGCTGACGTTGAGCGGCTTCCCGTGCTCGTCGAGCTTGTACGGCACGAAGTCGGCGTCGCTGCCGAAGACCAGGGTCGAGGTCGGCAGCTCGGCGTCCAGCCGGAACCCGCGGGTGATCTGCCCGAGCGCCCGGCGAAACCGCTCGAGCTGGGTCGCGACCCGGCGCGTCCTGGCCTCGCCCGCGTTCGAGTACAGCGTGAAGTGCTCCGAGCGGACCGCGATCCAGCCCGTGGCTCGGGGCAGCTTCGACGGCGGATGCGCGGGAGCGGCGGGGCCGGGGATCGCGACGCCGGCCGCAAGCGCGAGCAGGGCCGCCCGGATCGCCCGGGTCGTCCCCGTCCGTCGCCGGGCGGGACCCTCCCCGGGCCGGGCCCGCCGCCCGGCCGCCGCCGCGGGGGGTCTTCGAACGTCCACCCTCGCCCCTCCCGGCCACCCTTGGCGCCGCCGAGTATAAGCGGTTCGCACCCGGAAGGAATTCGGGTAGATTCAGTCGGCGCGCCGCCCGGAGGCCACGGTGAAGGGAGTCCGATCGCTGGCTTGGCTCGTGGCCTCGATGGCCGGATGCGCAGCGCCTCCGCAGCCGGCCGGGCCGGCGTCGCCCGATCCCGGGCGCCTCGATCCGCGCGTCGCTCCCACGTCGCAGACCGTGGAGCTCGAGCTCGACCCGCGGGAGGAGAGCTACCGCGGATCGGTCACGATCGAGCTGCAGGCGACCGCCCGCACCGACGCCTTTCGCTTCCACGCCCAGGACCTCGTGCTCGAGCGCGTGGCGCTGTCCGCTGCTTCGGGCCCGATCGCCGTCGCGACCGAGCCGGGCGAGGACGGGATGGTCCTGGCGCGGACCCGACCGCCGCTCGATCCCGGCAAGTACACGCTGGCGGTCGACTTCTCCGCGCGCTTCAACCGGCAGGCGGTCGGGCTCTACCGCATGCAGCAGGGCGGGGAGAGCTACCTGTTCACGCAGTTCGAGGCGATGGACGCGCGCAAGGCCTTTCCCTGCTGGGACGAGCCGCCGTTCAAGATCCCGTTCCGCATGACGCTCAGCGTGCCGGAGGCGCACCTCGCCGTCACCAACAGCCCGATCGAGTCCGAAGCGCTCGAAGCCGGCCGGCGCCGGCTCGCCTTCCGCCCGTCGAAGCCGCTTCCGACCTACCTGGTGGCGATCGCGGTCGGCCCGTTCGACTCCGTGCCGATCCCGGGGATGTCGATCCCCGGCCGCGTCATCACGCCGCGCGGGCAGGGCCACCTCGCGGGGCTCGCGGTCGAGATGACGCCACCGATCCTGGCCGCGCTCGAGGCCTACTTCGGCAGTCGCTATCCGTACGAGAAGCTCGACCTGATCGCGGTCCCCGAGTACTGGCCGGGCGCGATGGAGAACCCGGGCGCGATCACCTACAGCGACTCGCTCCTGCTCGTCGACCCGCGCACGGCCGGCGTGGCCGAGCGGCGCAGCCTCGCGTCGGTCACGGCGCACGAGCTGGCCCACATCTGGTTCGGCGACTACGTCACGCTGAGGTGGTGGGACGATCTGTGGCTGAACGAGTCGTTCGCGAGCTGGCTCGGAGACGAGATCGCCGACCGGCTCCACCCCGCGTACGGGATCGCGCTGACCAACCTGCGCCAGGTGCAGCGGACGTTCGCCAGCGACGCCCGGCCCTCGACCCGGGCGATCCGCAAGCCGGTGCGGGTGCGGACCGACGTGATGGAGGGGCTGGGACTCTCCTACGACAAGGGGCAGACCGTGCTGGGCATGGTCGCGGACTGGATCGGCGAGGCGGCGTTCCGCCGCGGGGTCGGCGCCTATCTCGCGGCCCATGCGTGGGGCAACGCCGAGGCCGCCGACCTGTGGCACGCGCTGTCCGATGCGGCCAGCGTGGACGTGGGGGAGGTGCTCGCGGGCTTTCTCGAGCAGCCCGGGCATCCGCTGGTGGCCGCCGAGGTCGGGCCGGGGCCGGTCGTCACGCTGCGGCAGCGGCGGTTCCTCAACCACGGCGCCACGGCCGAGGACCAGACGTGGGTGTTCCCGATGCGCCTGGCCTACTCGACCGGCGGCAAGCGGCGCGAGCACGCGGTGCTGCTGCGCCACGAGCAGCAGACCGTCCGACTCGACGGCGACGTCGCCTGGCTGCTGCCGGACGCGGGCGCCAGGGGCTATTATCGCTGGGCGCTGCCCGGCGACGAGCTGCTCGCGCTCGCGGCGCGCGGAGCGGCCGCGCTGGAGCCGGCCGAGCGGGTCGCGTTCCTGGGCAACGCCGCCGCCCTGCTGGACGCGGGAGAGATCGGCGGCGACGTCTATCTGAAGATCCTCAACGCCTTCGCCGGCGACGCCGAGCCCGAAGTCGTCTCCGCCCTGATCTCGGGCCTCGACAAGGTGCGCGCTTCGTTCGTTCCCGACGAGCTGCTCCCGGAGTTCGCGCGCTACGTTCGCTCCACGCTGCGCCCCGCGGTCGAGCGCTTCGGTCTGGAGCGGCGGCCCGGCGAGCCGGATGCCGTCACGCTGTTTCGCCCTCGCCTCGTCTCCTGGCTCGGAGGCGCGGGTCGGGACGGCGCGGTGCGCGGCCACGCCGCCAACCTCGCGCGCTCCTACCTCGGGGACCCGGCCTCGATCGATCCGGCGCTGGCGGGCGTCGCGCTGAGCATCGCCGCGATCGAGGGCGACCGCGAGCGCGGCTTCGAGACGGCGACGGTGCCCGACGAACGCGAGATCTACCTGCGGGCGCTCGGCGCGTTCGAGGAGCCGGAGATCCAGGCCGCGGCGCTCGCCTACGCGCTCGGCGACACCGTGCGCCCGACCGACCTGTTCAAGATCCCGCTGGGATTCCCCGACACGGAGGCGGCGGAGGAGCGGGTCTATCGCTGGCTGACCGCCAACTTCCCGAGGATCCGCGGGGCCCTCCCCCCCGAGCTGTTGCCGATGCTGCCGTCGGTGGCCGGCGGCTGCTCGGAACAGCGCCTCGCCGCCGCCCGCGAGTTCTTCGCGGCGCCGGAGAACGCGTTCGAGGGCGCGGAACGCGCCCTGGCGCGACTCGGCGACCAGGTCACCGACTGCGCCAACCTGCGCCGACGCGAAGGCGCGGTCGTCGCGTCGTACCTGCGCCAATGAACGGAGCGCCGCCGCCGACGGGGCTGCAGCGTGGACAACGGTAGAAGCGCCGGGCGGGATGCGACGGGAGAGGACGTCGCGCGGATCGAGCCACCCTCGCTGGCCGAGATCCACGAGGCCGCCGTGCGCTCGCATCGGGTCGTGGTGCGGACGGCGCTCGTGCCGTTGCACGTGTTCGGTGAGCCCGTCGCCATCTTTCTCAAGCCGGAGATCCACCAGGCGGTGGGCTCGTTCAAGATCCGCGGCATCCACAATGCGGTCGCGTCGCTCGCGGCTGCGGACCGGGCGCGGGGCCTCAGCACCGTCAGCGCCGGCAACACGGCACAGGCGCTCGCCTGGTGTGCCCGGCACTTCGGCGTCGCGGCGCGGGCCGTGATGCCCGACACGGCGCCGGCGAGCAAGATCGACGCGGTGCGCCGTTACGGAGGCGAGCCCGTCCTGGTTCCCACCGCCGAGGTCTTCCGCTTCCTGCGCGAGCGGCGGTGGACGGCCGAGCCGTACGCGTTCGTCCATCCGTGGACGAACCGCGACGTGCTGATCGGCCACGGGACGATCGGTCTCGAGATCGCGGCCGATCTGCCCGGTGTGACGTCGGTCTTCGTTCCCGTCGGTGGCGGCGGATTGCTCGCCGGAGTCGGCTCGGCGCTGCGGGCCCTGCGTCCCCGAACGCGGATCGTCGCCGTCGAGCCGGAGGGCTGTCCGGCGCTGCACGAGAGTTTTCGGCAGGGCCGGCCCGCGACCGTCTCCTGCCGCACGATCTGCGACGGCGTCGCCGTGCCGTACATCACCGAGGAATTGTACCCCCTGCTGCGGCGGGTCGTGGACGAGGTGGCGCTCGTCCCGGAGCGCGAGGTCGAGCGCACGATCAAGCGGCTCGCCCTCCGCGACCACCTGGTCGTCGAGGGCTCGGCGGCGCTGCCGGTCGCGGCCGCGCTCGCCGAACCACCCGAGCGGCTTGGCTGCGCCGTGTGCGTCGTCACCGGCGGGTCGATCGGCACCGACCTGCTGCTGCGGATCCTCGGTGATCCCGGCCTCGATGCCTGACGTCCCGCGTCGGAACGTCGCCATGGAGGTCGCTCTCGTCTCGTGCCGCGAGCTTCCGGAGCCCGATCCGGACGCGGCTCCGCTCGCGGCCGCGCTGGCCGCCGCGGGCATCCGCTCGGAGATCGTGGCCTGGGACGACCCCGAGGCCGACTGGGCGCGAGCCCGGCTGACCGTGCTGCGGTCGGCGTGGAACTATCCGCGCCGGCACGAGGCGTTCCTGGCGTGGGCCGCCCGGGCGGCCGGCGTATCCGAGCTGTGGAACCCGCTCCCCGTCGTGCGCTGGAACTCGCACAAGGGCTACCTGCTCGAGCTGGAACGGGCCGGAGTGCCGATCGCGCCCACGGTGCTCCTTCCACGCGGCGACCGCCGCTCGCTGGCCGCGATCCTGGCCGAGCGCGGCTGGGGCGAAGTCGTCGTGAAGCCCGCCGTGTCGGCGGCGTCCTTCCTGACCCTGCGCTGCAGCGAGGAGGCGCTCGAAGCAGGGGAGGGGCACCTCGCGCGTCTGCTCGCGGAGCGCGACGCCTTGGTGCAGGAGTACCTCCCGTCGGTCGAAAGCTACGGGGAGCGCGCCCTGATCTGGATCGACGGCGAGCTGACCCATGCCGTGCGCAAGACGCCGCGGTTCGCAGGAGAGGCGGAGCACGTTTCGCATCAGGCGGTCCCGATCGCGGCGGCCGAAGCAGCGCTCGCGACGCAGGCGCTCGCGGCGGTCGAGCCCCCGCTGCTCTACGCCCGGATCGACCTGGCTCGCGCCCACGACGGCGCTCCGGTCGTGATGGAGCTGGAGCTGATCGAGCCCTCGTTGTTCTTCGCGCAGGGGCCCGCGGCGCTGGCCCGCTTCGTCGGCGCGATCCACCGCCGCCTGGCGTGACCGCCGCCGCCGAGCCGGGCAACGCGCGGGGCTCGCGCGCGCGGCGCCGGAGCACGGACCGCGTCGATCGGCGCACGCGGCGCCGTCAGGGGATCCGGCCGGCGAGGATCGTGGACAGCGCGTCGGGGTCGATGTTGCCGCCCGACACGACGCAGACGATCTTGCCCTGCCCGGCCTTGCCGGACAGAGCGGCCGCGACGGAGGTCGCGCCGGCGCCTTCCGCGACGACGTGCGCACGCAGCGCCAGCAAGCGCAACGCCGCGGCAGTCTGCTCGACGGACACCACGAGCGACCCGGCGAGCACCGCGCGCGCCAGGGGCCACATCGGGGGCAGCAGGGCCTTCCCCCCGATGCCGTCGACGAAGCTCGGAGTGCGCTCGATCACGACCGGCATGCCCGCCGCCAGCGACGCCGCGAGCGGCGCCGCCGTCGCGACCTCGCTGCCATACACCTTCGCCTGCGGCCGCACCGCGCGCAGCGCCGACGCGATGCCGCAGCTCAGGCCGCCGCCGCCGTAGGGCACGATCACCGCGTCCACGTCGGGGAGGTCCTCGGCGATCTCGACTCCGATCGTGCCGTTGCCCGCGATCACCCCGCGGTCGCAGACCGGATGGATGAACCGCCCTCGCGCGCCCGGGCAGTCGTGCGTGACGAGCACGTCCCACCACTCGTCGAACGGGAGGCGCACCGTCTCGGCTCCGAGCCGCTCGACCGCCTCGACCTTGGCCCGCGGCGCCGCGTCGGGCACCAGGACCCGGCACGGCACGCCGAGCCGCCGCGCGACCCAGGCGACGCCCAGCGCCATGTTCCCCGCGCTCGCCGTGTAGACCCCGCCGGCCAGCGCCGCCCGCCCCGCCCGCAGCATCGCGTTGCCGGCTCCGCGCAGCTTGAACGAGCCGATTGGCTGCAGGTTCTCGAGCTTGAGCCAGATCGCGGCCACGCGACCCTCGACGTGAAGCGGCACGAGCGGGGTGCGGATCGCCAAGTCGGCGATGCGCCCGCGGGCCGCGAGGATCTCGGCCAGCGGGATGGCCTCGGCCGGAACGTCGCCGCGCTTCTCGCCCACAACCAATGACCATCGCCCGGACGGGCCGCCCGGAGCGATCGCGAGCGGCGCGCCATCTTCGCTCGGTCCGTCGTGCGCCGCCAGCCGGGGCCGCGGCGGCGGGATCGGGGGCTTGCGGCCGACCAACATCCCGAGTTCGGAGATGGCGCCGGACCGCCGTTCCGGGGCACCGGAGCCGCTCCAGCCGTCCCGATCCCCGGCACCCCGGCGTCGGACGACGAGCGCCACGAGGCGCGCGCGACCGGCGGTGGCTTCGACGGGACCGCGCGGCCGCTCAGCCGACGCCGGTCGCCGGCTGGCGCTGTCTCGCGCCGCGCGGCGCGGAGCGGTGCCAGACGCGGCGCGCCCAGCTCGCCACGGCCTCGACCCCGAGCGTGACGTAGGGGAGCAGCACGAGCGTGATCACGGACGACGAGATCAGGCCGCCCATCAGGGTGCGCGCCAGCGGGAAGTAGAACAGCCCGCCGACCGTCGAGCCGCCCACGGCGAGCGGCAGCAGGCCGATGACCGTGGTCGAGGCCGTCATCAGGATCGGCCGCAGGCGGTGCCGCCCGGCCTCGACGAAGGCTTCGATGCGGTCGAGTCCCGCGCGTCGCTGCTGGTTGACGCAGTCCAGCAGCACGATGCCGTTGTTGACCACGACGCCCATCAGGATCAACAGGCCGATCTGCGACATCAGGTTGAGCGGCGTGTCGGTGATGGCGAGCGTCCAGGCCGCTCCCGGCAGCGCGAACAGGATCGAGAACAGGATGGCGAAAGGTTGGGCCAGCGACTCGAACAGCGAGGCCATCACGAGATAGACGAGCACCAGCGCCAGGATGAAGTTCGTCAGCATCTGGGCGTTCTGCTCGTCCTGCTCGAGGATCCGGTCGTTCCAGGTCCAGGAGTAGCCTCCGGGCAGGTGCAGGCTGTCCATCAAGCGCCCGATCTCCTCCTGCGTCGCCTTCCACTCCTTCCCTTCGTACATCGCCCGCACCGCGACGTGCACCTTGCGGTTCTCGCGCATGATCGACTCGGGACGCTCGACGATCTCGAAGCTGGCGATGTCCCCCAGCTTGACGGTCCGGCCGGCGCCGACGTCGAACTGCAGCTGCTTCAGGTCGGCCAGGTTCGAGCGGTCCTCGAGCCGCAGCGCGATCCACGTCTCGACCTCGCGCGTCCCGGTGTCGAAGCGCGGCAGCCGCGCCCCGCCCAGGGTGAAGGCGAAGACCTCGCTCACGTCCTCCGCCGTCAGGCCCAGCCGGGCCGCCTTGTCGCGATCGATCGTGACCTCGATCTCCTTGTTGCCGCGCTTGAACGAGTGGTTGATGTCCTGCACGCCCTCCAGCGTGTCCAGCCGGCGCTCCACCTCCTCCGCCAGCGCGCGCAGCACGGCGGTCTCCTGGCCGAACAGCTTGACCGCGAACCAGGTGCTGTCCCCGCCCTCCTCCGCATCCTCGTTGAAGCGCACCTTGACCCCGGGGATCTCGGGCAGCCCGTCGCGGATCTTCTGTCGCAGCTCCCGGATCCCGTCGTCCAGCAGGTCCTGCCGCGCCAGGATCAGCGTGGTGCCGGCGCGGTTCGCGGTGTAGAAGCTGTAGACCGACTCGATCAGGAACTCGTCCAGGTGCGCGTAGAGGTAGTCCTCGACGCGGTCGACGGCGCGCTCGGCATCCGACTTGTAGTGGAAGTCCTCGAACTCGTAGTCGAGGAACAGCCGCTTGTTGACGTGGGCCGAGAACATCGCCGTCTCGACCATGCCGGCCGCAAACGGCGCGACGCCCAGGGCGAGCAGGCCGAGCAGCATCGCGAACGTCCAGCCGCGGCGCCGCAGCGTCCAGCCCAGGACGCGGGCGTAGCGCTCCTCGAGCCGGGCGAACAGACGGCTCGCCTTCGGCGGTCGCGCGCGCAGCAGGTGCGCCGACATCAGCGGGATCAACAGCAGCGACGAGAACAGCGAGCAGGCCAGGGCCAGCGAGATCGTGATGCCGACTTCGCGCAGCCAGGTGGTCAGCTCGGACGAGCCGAGGATCAACGGCAGGAAGACGATCAGCGTCGTGGTGGTCGAGGCCACCACGGCCAGCGTCACCTGCCCGGCGCCGGCGAGCGCGGCCTTGCGCGGATCGCGCTCCGTGCGGTGGGTGCGGTCGATCGACTCCAGCACCACGATCGCGTTGTCGACCAGCATCCCCACGGCGAGCATCAGCCCCATCATCGACAGCAGGTTCAGCGACTTGCCCAGGAAGTACATCACGCCGCAGGCGGCGACGATCGAGAACGGGATCGACAGCGAGACGATCAGCGTCGAGTCCAGCCGGCGCAGGAAGAACCACAGGCAGAACAGCGCGAAGACCGCGCCCATCGCCCCGGCCTTGAGCAGGCCGCTCAACCCCTGCGTGATGTGCTCGGCCTGGTCCTCCCACACGAACAGCTCGACGCCCTGGAGCAGCGGATCGTGGTTGATCTCGTCCTCGATCACCCGCGTCACGGCGTGGACGACGTCGACCGTGTTCGCCGTCGACTCCTTGTAGACCGAAAGCGCGATCGCGTCCTCGCGGTCGAGGTGCCGGCCGTAGAGCATCGGCGGCTCCTCGTAGTTGATCTCGGCAATGTCGGAGAGCGTCAGGCCGCGCTCGTCGACCGGGAACCCGGCCAGGGCGTCGAGGCTGTCGAACGACCCGATGGCGCGGGCCGTGTAGCGCAGCCCGGCGTCGTCGACCTGCCCCAGCACGAGGTTCGACGCCGCACCGCTCATCCGCCGGATCAGGTCCCCGACGTCGACGCTGTGGGCCTTGATCGCGGCGAGCGACAGCTCGATGTAGATCTCCTTGGGCTCGACCCCGTCGAGATCGACGCGTGCCACCCCGGGCAGACGGCGGATCGGGTTGATCACGCGGGCTTCGAGCAGGTCGTAGTTCTCCGAGATGTCGACGCCGCGGGCCGAGATCCGACCCTCGATCACCGCGATCTGGGCCGTGTTCCAGGTGAAGATGCGCACGTCGCCGGTCCCCGCCGGCAGCTGACCGCGCACCAGCTCGAGCTTCTCGCTGACCTGCATCCGCACGATGTCGAGGTCGTCGCCCCAGTTGAACTCCAGGTCGAAGCTCGCGGAATCGGCTTCGGCCGACGAGCGCAGCTGCTTGATCCCGGGGATCGTGGCCAGCACCTCCTCGACCGGCTGCACGATCTCGCGCTCGACGTTCACCGGGTTCGAGTTGTCGAGCGGGACCTCGACGTGGATGAACGGCGCGTCCAGCTCGGGGAGGTAGGAGAGGGGCAGCCGATTCATCCCGACCCCGCCCAGCACCAGGATCGACAGCAGGATCATCGCGGTGGTGATCGGGCGGCCGACCGCCAGGCGCGGGAGGCTCATCGCGCGGCCTCCGAGCTCTCGGCCGGGAGCGCGACGCGCAGCGGTTCGGAGCGTGCGGGCGCGAGCGCGGCCAGCGCCACGGCGTGGTCGGCCTCGTACCGCTTGCGATCGAACAACGAGTAGACGACGGGAATCACGAGCAACGTCAGCGCCGTGGCTACGGTCAGCCCGCCGATGACCGTGATCGCCAGCGCGCTACGCAGCTCGGCGCCCTCGCCGATGCCGAGGGCCATCGGCAGCATGGCCAGGATCGTCGTCGCCGAGGTCATCAGGATCGGGCGGATTCGCGCCAGCGCCGCGTCGACGATCGCCTCGGTCTTCTCGTGACCCTCCTCGCGGCGGCGGTTGATCGCGTCGATCAGCACGATCGCGTTGTTGACCACGATGCCGGCGAGCATCACCATGCCGATCGTGGCCACCACGTCGATCGAGCGCCCCGTCAGGGCGAGCGCGGCGACCACGCCGATCGCGCCCAAGGGGAGCGTGAAGATGATCACCAGCGGGTGCAGGAACGACTCGAACTGCGAGGCCATCACCAGGTAGACCAGGAAGATCGCGAGCCCCATCGCCAGCAAGAGCGAGCGCATCGAGCGCGCCAGCTCCTCCTCCTGGCCGCCGAGGAAGGCGGAGACCGTCCCCGGCAGGCCCAGCGCGGCGAGCCCGGCGCGGACGTCCGCGGCGACCGCCCCCATGTCCCGCCCTTCGAGGTTCCCCGAGACGACCGCGGCGCGGCGCTGCCCGATGCGGCGGATCTCGGCCGGGCCCTCGGCCAGCCGCACCTCGGCGACCGACTCGAGGAAGATCGGGACGCCCGCGCGCTGGCCGACGATCATTCCCGCCACGTCGTCGCGCGAGGCCCGTCCCAGCTCGACCGAGCGGACCACGACGTCGATCTCGCGATCGCCCTCGGTGAAGCGCGTGGCGACCTCGCCCTGCACCTTGTTGCGGATCGTGCCGGCCACGCCGAACACGTCGAGGCCCAGCGCCATCAGCTGATCCTTGCCGAACGTGACCTGCAGCTCCGGGTTGCCGAGCTGCGCCGAGGACTTGACGTCGACCACGCCGGGAACCCGCTCCACGCCGTCCTTGACCTGCGCGGCGGCGTGGTGCAGCGTCTGCAGGTCGTCGCTGTAGATCTCGACCTCGATCGGGAAGCGGAAGCTGAAGTACGACGGCCGTTCGAACTTGAAGCGCGCGACCTCCAGCGCCTCCAGCCGCTGGCGCAGCGCCGCGGCGACCCGGGTCTCGGCGTCGCGGCCGGCGTCGGCCTTCATCCGCACCTGGATGCGGGCCACGTTCTCGCCCTCGGTGCCGGTGCGGGTCAGCGACAGGCCGGCGCCGCCCGCGACCGAGGAGAAGGTCTCGACCCACGGGTCGCCCGCGAGCACGTTCTCGACGTCGGCGATCGTGCGGTCGGTCATCTCGATCGGCGTGCCCTCGGGCAACTCGACCGTGAAGCTGAACTCGCCCTGCGAGAATTGGGGCACGAGGTCCAGGCCCAGCCGCGGCACCAGCAGCACGGAGGCGCCGAACAGCAGGAACGCGACGGCAAGCGTGGCGGGCCGGGCGCGCAGCACGCGGCGCAGCGACACGGGATAGGAGCGCAGGAGGCCGCCCAGGCCACGATCGAACAGCCAGCTCGCGGGGTAGGCGGTGAGCGCGATCGCGCGGCCCACCGCGCGGGCGGACCAGCGCAGGCCGCCCAGCGCCCGGCCCGGGGCGGCGACCAGCGCCAGCCGCGTCGCACGGCGCACGCGACCGGCCGGCCCCGGCGGATCCCCGACCGGGACCCGTCCCGCGCCGCCGCCGATCAGCGCCGCGAGCATCGGGATCAGCGTCAGCGACACGCCGAGCGAGGCCACGAGGGAGAACGAGACCGTCAGCGCCATGTCGCGGAAGAGCTGGGCGGCGATGCCCTCCAGGAACAGCACGGGCAGGAACACGGCCACCGTGGTCAGGGTCGAGGCGATGACCGCGCGGGAAACCTCGGAGGCGCCCAGCTCGGCCGCCGCGACGGCCGGCAGCCCCTCCTCGCGGCGCCGGAAGATCGCCTCCAGCACGACGATCGCGTTGTCCACGAGCATGCCCACGCCGAGCGCCAGGCCGCCCAGCGACATCACGTTCAGCGTGGTGCCCGTCTGGTACATCAGGAAGAAGGTGGCGACGATCGAGATCGGGATCGAGAGGCCGATGATCAGCGTGCTGCGGGCGTCCTTGAGGAAGAAGAGCAGGATCAGGATCGCGAAGGCCCCGCCCACCAGGGCGTTCTCCAGCACCTCGCGGATCGAGGCCTCGACGAACCGCGACTGGTCGACACCGGTCACGACCTCGATCCCCGCGGGCAGCTCGCCCTTCACGTGGGTCAGGCGTTCGCGCAGCGCGCGGGCCACCTGGACCGTGTTCGCGTCGCCCTCCTTGTAGACCGCCAGCTCCACCGCCTCGCGGCCGCCGAAGCGGGTGATCACCTCGCGTTTCTTGTGGCCGCGCTCCACGCGGGCCACGTCGCGCACGCGGACCTGCCGCCCGTCGAGCGAGACGAGCACGGTCTCCAGGATGTCGTCGAGCGAGCGGAACTCGTTGTTGGCCCGGACCAGGTAGCGCGCCTCCTCCTCGTACAGGCTGCCGCCGGCCTGATTGACGTTCTCGCGCGTCAGCTTCTGGTTGACCTCGCCGATGCCCAGGCCGAGCAGCGCGAGCTTGCCCTCGTCGATCTGGACCTGGATCTCGTCCTCGTAGCCGCCGCCGATCTTGATCGCGGCCACGCCGGCGGTCGACTCGAGGTCCTTCTTCAACAGCTCCTCGGCGACGTAGCGCAGCTTGTACAGGTCCGCGTCGCCGGTGAGGAACAGCCGCACCACGGGATCGTTCGCCGGATCGAAGCGCAGCAGCACCGGCTTCTCCGCCTGGCGCGGCAGGATCACCGTGTCCAGCTTCTCGCGGACGTCGATCGAGGCGAAATCCATGTTCCGCCCCCAGCCGAACTCGAGCGTGACCTGCGACAGGCCGGGGCGCGAGACGGAGCCGAGGCGCCGCACTCCGGAGACGACGCCGACGACCTCCTCGATCGGCCGCGTGACCAGCGCCTCGACCTCCGCCGGTGCCGCGCCGGGGAGCTTGGTCTCGACCGTGAGGCTGGGGTAGGAGAGGTCCGGCAGCAGGTTGATCGGCAGGCGGCGGAACGCCACGAAGCCGAAGAGCAACAGCGCGACCGCGGCCATCGAGACGGTGACGCGGCGCCGCAGCGAGAAGCCGACGATGCCCATCGCGCTAGGCCTGCGGGAGGTCCGCCCCGCCGCCGGCGGAGGAGCCGGTTTCGTCCGCGGCGGGCAGGATCTTGATCTTCGCTCCGTCCTTCAGGCCGCCCTGGCCGGCCACGACGACCCGCTCGCCGGTCTCGATCCCGGAAAGGATCTCGAGCCGCTCCTGTTCCTCGAGCCCCAGCACGACCGCGCGCCGCTCGGCCACGTCGCCGCTGGCCACGAACACGTGGGCCTGCTGCAGCTCGCGGATCACCGCCTTGCGCGGCAGGACCAGCGTGTCGGCGTGGGTCTCGCGCACGATGTCGATGATCACGAAGCCGCCGGGTCGGACCACCGGCGGCGGCCGGATCGCCTCGATCGTGACCTTCACCGTGCCCGTTCCGGTATCGACCACGGGGCTGATGCGCTGGATCCGCCCCTGGAACCGCACGCTCGCGTCGGCCTTGAGCGTGATGCCGACCGCCCGCCCCGCGTCGAGCGCCAGCACGTCCTTCTCGGGCAGGTAGATGCGCGCGATCAGCGGGTCGAAGCTCGTCACCACGAACAGCTCGTCGCCCGGCCGGATGTGCTGGCCGAGCGTGACGTGGCGCCGGGTGAGGCGCCCGTCGAACGGGGCGCGGATCTCCGTCTTGAGCAGGCGCCATTCGGCCTCCGCCAGCTCCTGCTGGGCCACCTGGTGCTCCACGCGGATCCGGTCGAACTCCTCCTGGGCGATCAGGTCCTGCTGGTGCAGACGCACGGCGCGCTCGTCGGCGAGCTCGGCGTTCGCCGCCCGGACCGCGGCCTTCTTGTGCAGGATCTCGGCCTCGTCACGCAGCAGCGCGGCCAGCAGCTCGCCCGCGGCGACGGAGTCGCCCTCCTCGACCAAGAGCCGCGTCACCTTCCCCTCGGCCTCGGCCAGCACGGTGACCTCGTCCTCGGGAACGAGGTTCGCCGTGGCCGAGATGTAGGTCGACACCGATCCGCGCGAGACGTCGACGACGCCGACCGGGATGGCGGTCTCGCCGTCCTTCCCGCCCTGGCCGTCGCCGCTCGCGCCGGCCGCTCCCGTCGTCGCCGCCGCATCGGCCTTCCCGTCGCCCGGGGCCGGGGCCGCATCCGCCGCGGCTCCATCCGACGCCGTGGCGCTCGAGCCTCCCGTTCCCGCCGCCTGGAAATAGACGACTCCCGCCGCCGCGCCGAGGACCAGGACCAGCGCCACGAGCAAGACCGCACGCCTCGTCTTCTTCATCTTCTCCCCACCGCTCGGGAGGCGGACCCTCCCCCCTTCTCCGCCGGCCGTCGTACACAGTACGCGCGGGCTTCCCGCTTGGTTTCACCGCGCCGCCCGGCCCGCGCCGCGAGCGCACCTGCTCATCTTCCCCCGGTCGGCCGCCCGCTGCCAGCGGCGACCCCGGAGCCGGGGAATCGCCCGGCTACGGCTCGAGAGGATCGAAGTACAGGTCGGAGAGCGCCGTGGTCTCGAGCGATTCCTCGGGGACGTGCCCGCGCTCCACGCCCGGTTCGACGAAGTAGAGCTTGTAGTGCCGGAGATCCGCGAAGTTGATCGGGGCCGAGACGTGGTCGTTCTTGAGCCACACGGCAAACCAGGCGAACTTCCCCAGGTGGGAGTCCCGGTCCTTCGCGCGGGGGTTGCCGACGAGCGCAACCGGGGCGCCGCGCTTGACGGCGGCGGAAATCTCGTGGACGGAGAGCGGGGCGCCCGCGGCGTCCGTGTAGTAGGAGTCGTGGGTCGGATCGAAGCAGATCCACTTCCTCAGGTCGGAGAGCCAGACTTCGGTAACTTCGTGGCCGCGGATCGTCACGTAGCGTGCACGTCCGCCGAAGCTCTGCACCGCCTGCACGAAGACGTAGTTGTATTGGGCGCAGAAGCCCCCCGTGCGGCCGGCCCGGATGTCCCGCAGGATCGTCAGCGCGTCGATCGGCGGGTACGGGTCGGGGCGCCCCAGCTCCCACTGGGCGCTCGCCCAGTGCATCAGCGCGACGGCCCGCTCGAACTCGGTGCGGGCCGAGGCGACGACCGCGTCGAGGTTCTCTCGGCGGCGGTACTCGGCCAGCACGTCGACGGGATCGAAGGTGAAGTTGAAGCGTGTCCCGTGGCGGACCGCGGCAGGGTCGACGAACAGGGGGACGCGGATGCCCCCGCCGGTGGAGGAGCGCGCGCGGGCGAGGGCGCGGGCACCCTCGTGCCGCCCGGCGATCCGGCCGACCTCGTGTCCGACGTAGACCGCCAGGACCGCGATCACGCCGCCGAGGACGGCCGGCGCCACCCCGCGGGGCAGTCGCTGCCGCAGGACCCCGATCGGCCGCTCCCCCCCCCGGCTCCACTGCCGGCGCGTGGAAGTATCCTACGACGGGGGCTGGGAGACGCGCCCAGCGACGAGAGCCGATGGCGAGGAAAGCCGTCTTCGGGCTGGTGGCGGCCGCGCTGTTCTTCGGCCTCGTCGAGCTGTCCCTGCTGCTCGTCGGGGTCGAGCCGATCCGCTACGCCGACGACCCGTACGTCGGTTTCTCCTCGCGCCTCCCGCTGTTCGTCGAGCAGGCGGGCGCCGACGGCCGGCCATGGATGACGACGGCGCAGAACAAGCAGTCGCTGTTCAACCGCCAGCGCTTCCCGCGGCGCAAGGACGCCGGGACCTACCGCATCTTCTGCCTCGGCGGCTCGACCGCCTTCGGCCACCCCTACGACGACCCGACGTCGTTCTGCGGCTGGCTGCGCGAGCTGCTTCCCGCCGCCGATCCGTCCCGCGCCTGGGAGGCGATCAACGCCGGTGGGATCAGCTACGCCAGCTACCGCGAGGCGCTGCTGATGGAGGAGCTGGTCGGCTACGAGCCGGACCTGTTCGTCGTCCTCACCGGGCACAACGAGTTCCTCGAGCGGCGCACCTACGCCGGGCTGCTCCGCTCCCCGCGCTGGGTGCGCGAGCTGGACCTGGGTCTGTCGCGCACCCGCAGCTACTCCCTGATCCGGCGCGCGCTGCGCGGATCGTCCCCCGGACCCGCCCCGCGCCGCGATCTGCTGCCGGCGGAGGTCGACGCCCTGCTCGACCATGCGATCGGGCCGGACGACTATCGCCGCGACGACGAGCTGCACGAGAAAGTGATCGCCCACTACCGCTTCAACCTGTCGCGGATGGTCGGGATCGCTCGCTCGGTCGGAGCGCAGGTGCTGTTCGTGGCGCCGGCCTCGAACCTCGCCGACTGCTCGCCGTTCAAGAGCGAGCATGCGGCGGGGCCGGGCAGCCCCGAGCGGCTGCGTCACGAACAGCGGAAGGCGGCGGCGGACGTGGCCGTCGCGACGCAGCGACCCGCGGAGGCGCTGGCGCTCGTGGACGAAGCCCTGGCGCTCGACGCCCGCTGCGCCGCGGCGCAATTCCTGCGCGGTCGCGCGCTGCGGGCTCTCGGCCGGAACCGCGAGGCGGGCGAGGCGTTCCGGCGGGCGCGCGACGAGGACGTCTGCCCGCTGCGAGCGACGACGTCGATGTGTGCCATCGTGCGCGAGACGGCCGCGCAGCGGGACGCGCCGTGGGTCGATTTCGAGGCGCTGGTCGCGCGGCGCGCGGCGAGCGGCGTTCCCGGCCGCGAATCGTTCCTCGACCACGTCCACCCGACGATCGAGGTCAATCGGCTGCTCGCCCTGGCGATCCTCGAGCGGCTGGCCGCCGATGGGGTCGTGCGCCCGTCGGCGGGCTGGGGCGAGGAGGCCGTGCGGCGGGTGACGCTCGAGGTCGAGGGCCGGATCGACCGCTTCGCCCACGCGATCGCGCTACGCAACCTGGCGAACGTGCTGACGTGGGCGGGGAAGGTCGGGGAAGCGGAGCGCCTCGCGCGCGAAGCGGCGGAGCTTGCGCCGGACGACCCCACGACGCACAACCAACTCGGCGTCACCCTCGTCGATTCCGGCGACGTCGACGGCGCCGAGCGGCAGTTCCGCCGGGCGCTCGCGCTCGACCCGACGTTCGCGCTGGCCCACAACAACCTGGGCGTGATCCTCGAGGGCCGCGGCGAGCTGGAGGCGGCGGCCGAGCACTACCGCTCGGCCGTCGCCCACCGCCCGGACTACGTCGAGGCCTACAACAACCTCGGGCTGGTCTCGATCCGGCTGCGCCGCCAGGATGAGGCGCAGCGGGCCCTCGAGTCCGCGCTGGACCTCAACCCCGACCACGTGCGTGCCCGCGGCAACATGGCCACGCTGCTCGTCGCCCGGGGCGATCTCGAGGGCGCGGTGGCGCACCTCGAGCGGGCGCTGCGCATCGATCCCGGGTCGCTCGAGGCGCACAACAACCTGGGCATCGTGCTCTACGACCTCGGTCGCAACGCCGCGGCCCGGGCGCACTTCGAGCAAGCGATCCGGCTCGAGCCGGACGACCCCGAGGCTTACAACAACCTGGGCGCGACGTTCGAGCGCGAGGGCGACGTCGCGCGCGCGCTCGTCGAGTACCGGCGCGCCGTCGCGGCCGATCCCGCTCACGCCGCGGCCCGCGCCAACCTCGCCCGCCTGCAGGGTGCGCCGGGCGGTGGCGCGGAGCGCTGAGCTGCCGGGAGCGACGGCGGGGAGCTTTCCGGTGGCTCGACGGGACCGCAGTACAATGCTCCGCTCGTGGTGCGCCGGCAGCCAGGATCGGCCCGCGCCGGGGCCGTCGTATTCCGCCGGCGCAGCACGACCAACCGGCGGCGCAGGGAGGACCGTGCGAGATCCCGACCGGTGGACGGGGAGACCACGGCGCGCGCCGGCGTGCGGACGCGATGAGCGTCCCCGGGAGCGCCGCGACACGACCGCGGAGGAAACGGACTGGACTGGAAGGAAGAGAAGGAGGATCGAGATGGCTCGCTACGTGGACGGTTTCGTGGTGCCGGTCCCGAAGAAGAACCTGGCGGCGTATCGCCGCATGGCGCGGAGGGCGGGGAAGGTCTGGCGCGACCACGGTGCGCTCGAGTACATCGAGTGCGTCGCCGACGACGTGAAGCGCGGCAAGCAGACGTCCTTCCCGCAGAGCGTCAAGCTCAAGCGCGGCGAGACGGTGTTTCTGTCGTGGATCGTCTACAAGTCGCGGCAGGATCGCGATCGCATCAATGCCAAGGTGATGAAGGACCCGCGCCTCGCCGACATGATGGACTCGGAGGAGCTGCCCTTCGACGGCCGGCGCATGTTCTGGGGCGGGTTCCGCCCGGTCGTCGAGCTGTGAGCGGCGAGAGCGCCGAGCGCAGCCGGCGGGCCGTGCGGCGCCTCCGCGGACGCATTCCGACGCCGCGCGCGGGGGGAACGATCGAAGTGCGCCCGGTCGAGCCGGCTTGAGACGAGAGCGCGGCGAACGGGACGCGTGAGGTTCCCGCGCCCTCGGAGGGGACTGGGCGCGGCGGTCGGGCTCGGCAGCAGGCGGTCGAGAGGATGCGACGAGGCCGCACGCGCAGCACGGGGTCGGCGGTTGGAGTTGGTGCGCCGACGAGCTGCTCCGCTATCGAGCACCCGATCGCGTTCGAGGCCCCGGAGCGGGCGACGAGAGACCCACGGCGACTCCGGCAGCGGGGTCCGCTCCCCTCGCGCTCGGTCCGGGGCCGGACGCGATCCTGCGGCGACCGGCGCCCGGCGGGCCCGGTGGTCGCGGGGGCGGGCGCTGCACGAGGATCGGGGACCCGATGAGTGAGGAGGCCGCACGATCCGTGCGCGAGCGGGTGGACGCCGTCTACCGCTCCGACTCGCGCCGCGTGCTCGCCACCCTGATCCGGTTGCTCGGCGACTTCGATCTCGCCGAGGAAGCGTTGCACGACGCCTTCACCGCCGCCGTGGAGCAGTGGCAGCGGGACGGCGTGCCGGACAACCCGCGCGCGTGGCTCGTGACCGCGGGGCGCTTCAGGGCGATCGACAAGATCCGCAGGCGCAAGCACCTGGCGGCGACGGTCTCCGAGCTGGCCGCGCGGCTCGAGCCGGAGGCGGTCGGCCCGGTGGACCTCGAGCACGAGGGTCTGGAGGACGACCGGTTGCGGCTGATCTTCACCTGCTGCCACCCGGCCCTGGCGCCGGACGCGCGCGTGGCGTTGACGCTGCGCGAGGTGTGCGACCTCGAGACCGAGGAGATCGCGCGCGCCTTTCTCGTTTCGGCGCCGACCGTGGCCCAGCGCATCGTGCGCGCCAAGGCGCGGATCCGTGACACGCGCATTCCCTATCGGGTGCCGTCGCGCGCCGATCTGCCGGACCGGCTGGATTCCGTGCTGCGCGTGGTCTACCTCGTGTTCAACGAAGGCTATTCCGCGTCGGCCGGAGCGGCGCTGACGCGGCACGACCTGTCGGGCGAGGCGATCCGCCTGGGGCGGCTGCTGGTCGAGCTGCTGCCGGAGCCCGAGGTGCTCGGCCTGCTGGCGCTGATGCTGCTGCACGAGTCGCGCCGCGCCGCGCGCACGTCGCCGGCGGGAGACCTGGTGCTCTTGGAGCAGCAGGACCGCTCGCAGTGGAGCCGCGAGCTGATCGCCGAAGGGTCGGCGCTCGTGGAGCGGGCGCTCTCGTCCCGCCGGTTCGGGCCTTACACGCTGCAGGCGGCGATCGTCGGCGTGCACGCCAACGCGCCCACCCCGGCGGCGACGGACTGGCGCCAGATCGTGGGTCTGTACGACGTGCTGATGCGGGCGGAGCCGTCGCCCATCGTCGAGCTGAACCGGGCGGCGGCGGTCGCGATGTGCGACGGGCCGCTCGCCGGTCTCGTGCTGATCGACGCGATCCTCGCGCGCGGCGACCTCGCGGACTACCACCTGGCGCACTCGGCGCGAGCCGACCTGTGCCGCAGGTTGGGGCGCGCGGCCGAAGCCCGTGCCTCTTACCGCAAGGCGCTCGGCCTCGCGCGGCAGGAGCCGGAGCGGCGATTCCTCGAGCGGCGGCTGGGCGAGCTGCCGGAGTGATGCCGCGGGGCGGCCAGGGTCCCGAGTCGGAAGTCCGGCGTCGATTCCGGCGAGTCGTCGCGGCGATGGCGAGGCGGACCGACGATGCAGTCCCGGGGGGATGGCGAGAAGGTCCAACGCAGCCAGCGCCGTCGAGGGCCGGCGAAGTCGGTGGCGCGGCCCGTCCGAGAGTGCGGCACGAGGATGGTCGCCGGCAGAACCGTTTCCCTGCTGCACCACGCGCGCGGCTGGCTCAGAGGAGATCGACGCCGGTCGAGAGCGCAGCGCGGAACAAGGGCGAGCCCTCTTCCCTCGCGCGCTCGAACTCCTCCAGCGTGAGCACGAACGGATCCAGCGGGCACGGAACCGGGTCCAAGGCTTCGAGCAGTCCGGGCACGCGGTCGCGAGGCACGGCGTGGGGGCTCGAGTCCAAGAGAACCAGCAGGTCGGCGTCGGATCTCGGCGTCGGGATGCCCGCCGCGAGCGATCCGAACAGCACGATGCGGCGAATCGAGCGCATACGCTCGGCCGCGCGCCGCGCTGCCTGGCGTAGCTTCGCGACCCGTTCAGCCCGATCGAGGTAGGTGGCCCAGCCAGCGCTTTCTCCGCCGCCTGCTGTGCGGCGAACGCCGCCCATTCGACGTGACCGGCCGCGGCCGTGACGCGGGCAACCTCGAGATCCTGCGCGGACTGGTCCCACCAGTCCTTCCAGCCAGCGGTTCATGGCGTGACGATAACACCCGCAGTACGACCGTCGCGGGTGCGGAGCACGATCGCCGGCGCGGGTTCCTGAAGCGGCCCGCTCGTGAGCGGTCCGGGATGGCAGTCCCCCGAGGTCGAGTGATCGCGCTCCACAGGGACGGTAGCTTGCCCGGGGCACGTGAACCACAGGTTGGACGGGGCCGGGTCGTGATATGCATTCTTGGCGCACCGCGACGCGGGGCCGGCCGCGGCGCCCGACCGCAGCCGTGGAGGTACAATCAGCCTGCCGATGGCCGACGAGAGCTGGTTCGATCTGGGGCCGATCGAGGCGCTCGCGGATCCGCCCCTGCGGCAGGTCCGGGTCGGGCGCACGGCGATCGCGCTCAGCCACGCGGACGGCCGCTTCGCCGCGATCTCGGGCGTGTGCAACCACGTCGGCGGTCCGTTGGGGGACGGTCACCTCGACGGGGACTACGTGGTCTGCCCGTGGCACGGCTGGAAGTTCCACCGCGGGACGGGCGAGGGCGAGCCGGGCTTCGAGCAGGATCGCGTCCCGGCCCACGACGTCAAGATCGAGGGCGGCCGGCTGTTCGTCAGCGCCGAGCCCCGCACGCGGCGCAACAAGAAGCCGCACGAGCCGCACCCGCTCGCCCGCGCCGTCCGGCGCGAGGCCGGGCCGCCGCGGGTCGCCGGCATCTCGACGACCGCGATGAACCGCGAGCTTCCGCGCTTCACGGGCTCGGGCCACCTGCTGGGCATCGCCCTCGACCACGCGCGGGAGGCGCTCGGCGCCGAGACGCGGCGGATCGAGCTGGGAGAGCTGTCGTTCCGCAACTGCGAGGGCTACTACTCGAAGTCCGCCCGCGCCTGCACCTGGCCCTGCTCGATCACCCAGATGGATCCGCAGGACCAGCTCGATCGGGTCTACGAGGCGCTGATCCACTGGGCCGACGTCGTGCTCCTGGCGACGCCGATCCGCTGGGGTGCGGCCAGCTCGCTCTACTACAAGCTGGCGGAGCGGCTCAACTGCGTGCAGAACCAGGTCACGACCCACAACCGCGTGCTGATCCGTAACAAGGTCGCGGCGTTCATCGTGGTCGGCGGCCAGGACAACGTCCAGGCCGTCGTCGGCCAGATGCTCGGGTTCTTCGCCGAGCTGGGCTTCTCGTTCCCGCAGTTCCCGTTCATCGCCCACTCGCGCGGCTGGGCCGCCGAGGACATGGAGCGCAACGTCGACTACGTGAGAGCCAGCCAGGAGCTGCGCGAGGGCGCCTGCGAGCTGGTGTCGCGCGCCGTCGACGCCGCGCGGATCCTGCTCGAACGCGACCGCGCCGTCGAGCGCACGGCGCGCGGCGGCCGCAAGGCGCACCGGCTGGACGTGATGGGCGGTTGACGCGGCGCATGGCACAACCCGGTCCCGGCGTGCGCATCGAAACGCTCGATCTCGAGTTCCAAGGAACGCCCCACGTCATCGCGTCGTTCGTCCTCCACGGGCCGGACGGCGTGGTGCTGATCGAGCCGGGCCCGGCGTCGACGACGGGGATGCTGCTTGCCGGCCTCCAGCGGCTCGGCCTGCGCCCCGCCGACGTGCGCGACGTGCTTGTCACCCACATCCACCTCGATCACGCGGGGGCGGCAGGGTACTGGGCGCGCCAGGGCGCGCGAGTCTTCGTCCACCCGCTGGGCGCGCCGCACCTGATCGACCCGAGCCGGCTCCTGGCCAGCGCCGAGCGGATCTACGGCGACCGCATGGAGCAGCTGTGGGGCGACGTGCTCGCAGCACCCCCCGAGCGCGTGGTCGCCGTCCCCGACGGCGGCGTGATCGAGGCCGGCGGCCTCCGGCTGCGCGCGCTCGACACGCCCGGTCACGCCCGCCACCACCACGTGTACGTCCTCGGCGACGTGGTCTTCGCCGGCGACGCGGCCGGCATCCAGCTCCCGGGCCATTCCTGGACCGACCTGCCGGCGCCGCCGCCGGAGTTCGACCTTCCGGCCTGGAAGCGGACGCTCGCGCGGCTGCGCGAGCTGGGCCTCGGCACCCTCTACCGCACGCACTTCGGCGGTACGACGAACGTCGAGGCCGAGCTGGCCACGTTCGAGACCGTGCTCGACCGCGCCGTCGAGTGGATGGAGGAGATGCTCGCGAGCGGGCTCGATCGCGACGGCATGGTGGTGGAGTTCAGCCGGCGGATGCGGGAGTGGGCCGCCCGGCGCGGCACGAGCGGCGAGGCCACCCGCGCCTACGAGCTGGCCAATCCGCGCGAGATGTCGGTCGACGGGATCTCGCGCTACCTGCGCAAGCGGAACGCGGGCTGATCGCCGCCGGCGGGCAAGTTCGTGCTTGGCTGGCTTCGTCGAGCACGGAACGAGATCCGACACCGGACTTCGGCAACGAGATCCGACACCGGACCTCCGCCACGCTGGCGAATCGCTCGCAGCCGGGTGCGCGCACCGGGCGTTTTCCCGGCCGCGGGCCGCGCCTCGCGCGGGCTCGTCGCACCAAGACGTCACCGACCTCGGGGCTGAACGCCGGTCGAGGATCCTGTCCCGTTTCGTTTCCCGCGGGTCGCCCGAAGTGCGGTGACGCAACTATACTGAGGCGGCTCGCGGCTCGCGGCTCGCGGCGCGGTGCCGGTGGCACCCGGCGCGCGCGGGGGAGCGACTGGCTGCGGCAACGAGCCCGCCTGCGGGCGGCGCCGCGTGAAGGAGATCGCGCCATGCAACGACCGCTGACGTTGACCGTGATCGCGGCCCTCGCACTCGCCGCGTCCGCCCTCGCCGGTCCGCAGGTGGCCGGGGCCCTGTTGGACGGCAAGACGTTCGAGATCCGTCTCGTCGAGCAGGACAAGAGCGAGCCGCAGCGCGACAGCCTGATCTTCGCCGAGGGCACGTTCGACTCCACCGGCTGCCGCCAGTACGGCTTCGCCCGGACGCCGTACACGGTCGAGCGCAAGGGCGAGGCCTGGCACTTCGCCGCCGAGGCGAAGAGCGAGAAGGAAGGCACGAATCGCTGGAAGGGCATCGTCAGCGGCAACCACATCGCGGGCACGCTGGTCTGGAGCAAGCCGGGCCAGGCGACGATCAACTACACCTTCACCGGCGAGATCAAGGAGTAGGGCCCGGCTTGGCCTCGGCGATGACCTGCCCCAGCGCGTCGAGGTGCGTCTCGAGCGCGCGCCGGCCCGCGGCGGTGATCCGGTACCACGACACCGGCTTGCGATCGACGAACTCCTTGGCCACCGCGACGTACTGCTCGTCCTCGAGCTTCCTCAGGTTGGCCCCCAGGTTGCCGTCGGTCTCGTCGGTCAGCTGCTTGAGGCGGGAGAAGGACAGCCGGTCGTAGCGCGTCAGCAGGACGCAGATCGCGAGCCGCACGCGGTGCTCGAGCAGGCGGTCGAGCCGGCCCATCGCCTCCTTCACGGCCGCGCCCCTCGTTCAGCCCGCGCGCCTGGCGCGCGCGGCCGCGATCGCCCCGGCAGCACCCAGGCTTCCCGCCATGGCGGCACCGGTGATCGTCCACAGCCACGGCGTGTCCGGGGCCACGACGCTGAACAGGAACAGGGCGGCCATCGCGCCGGCGACCGGCAGCAGGCGCCGGTCGCGGTGCACGCCCGAGGTCCAGTACGCGAGCGCGACCAACAGCAGGATGATCCGGGGCAGTTCCTCGGGCGGCGAATGGCCGCGCATCACGAACGGCACGAGCAGCAGGATCGCGACGAACAGCCCGCTCCAGTGCAGGAGCTCTTGTACTCCCTCCCGCTCGGACACCTGACCCGCGCGCCGCGCGCCCCGGATCCCGAGGATCGCGCTCAGCACGCCGCCGACCGGACCGGCGACCGCCCAGTAGGCCCCCGTCTTCTCCGGATCGTAGTCGATGATGGCGTAGCCGAAGAACGAGATCACGGCCCACAGAAAGTAGATCGCGGCCGGGTTCCGCGCGCGCCCGGCGCGATCGACGACGGAGCGCACGTAGTGCAGATCGTCGCGAATCCGGTTCTCTTCGCTCATCGTGTCCTCTCGCGGGGCCGCCCGGCGGGGCGGCCCCGCTCCGCTTCAGCGCTGGTCGAGCTGCTCCTTCCACACGATCGCGAACCCCGGCCCGGCCTTCGAGCCGATGACGGTCATCCGGTCGGCCGTCCACTGCATCGTCTCGGCGATCGTCACCGGGCCCAGCGTCACCCGGTACGAGCAGGCGTCCTCGAGGCAGAAGCCCGAGCCCACGACCTCGGCCCGCGCGTCGAGCACGTCGAACGTCGGCCGCGCCGGCTCGATGTCGAACGTGACCGAGTGCGACTCCTCCCGGCGCCCGGTATCGGTCCAGGCGTAGCGGGCGCTCACGGTGTTCCCGCTGATCGTCTTCTCGACCTCGTACGAGCCCGTCGAACGGTCGGGGCCGAGCCAGGTCGCGGTCCCGGCGAAGGTGCCCTGCGGCAGCCCGGCGGCCCCGGCCGGGACCAGGCCGGCGACGGCCAGCGCGGCGCCGATCCAGAAAGCGGTTCGTCTCGCCATGGTTCCTCCCACGCTCCGGAGGACGGGGCCTCCACCCTGAGGCCTGATCCAGAGTACTCTAAAGTATAGAGTAAGATTCGCTGGTTGTCAACGGGAAAAATCGCAGCCGGCACCTGAGCCCATCCCTGGGAGCCAGGGCCCCGGGGCAGCCGCGAGTCGAACGCCCGCCTCGGCCCACGTCTCCCGAGGCTCAACGGCCCGTGGCGGCACCTCGTGGGGAACCTCCCCGTGGGTGCGGCCCACCCCGGCGGCGAGGCCCGCGTGGACCGGCCTCACGTCCATGGAGGCGCTCGCGTCCGGGTCAGAGTCGGGAGATGAGCATCTCCCGCTCGAAGATCAGCTCCTTCGGCAGGTGGTCGCTGAGCTTCAGGAACAGCTCCTGGTGCTGGAGCGTCTGCGCCTTCCACGTCTCCCGGTCGACCCGCATCACCTCGTCCCAGCGCTCGCGCGGGTAGGCGAGGCCGGTCCAGTCGATGTCCTCGTGGCGCGGGACCCAGCCGATCGGCGACTCCTGGGCCTTGGCGCCGAAGCGCGAGCGCTCGACGATCCACTGCAGGATTCGCATGTTCTCGCCGTAGCCCGGCCAGAGGTAGCTGCCGGCATCGTCCTTGCGGAACCAGTTGACGTGGAAGATGCGCGGCGTCGCCGAGATGCGCTTGCCCATCTTGAGCCAGTGCCGGAGATAATCGCCCATGTTGTAGCCGCAGAAGGGGAGCATCGCCATCGGGTCCATCCGCACCCGGCCCACCTCGCCGGCCGCGGCCGCCGTCGTTTCCGATCCGACGGTCGCCGCGACGTAGACGCCGTGGCTCCAGTTGAAAGCCTGGTAGACGAGGGGAATCGTCTTCATCCGCCGCCCGCCGAAGACGAACGCGCTGATCGGCACGCCGGCGGGATCCTCCCAGGCGGGATCGATCGTCGGGCACTGCGCGGCAGGGGCGGTGAAGCGGGCGTTGGGGTGGGCGGCGGCCCGGCCGCAGCCCGGGGTCCAGTCGCGCCCCTGCCAGTCGATCAGGTGCGGCGGCGGCTCGGGTGTCATGCCCTCCCACCACACGTCGCCGTCGTCGGTCAGCGCGACGTTGGTGAAGATCGCCTGCTCCCGCATCGACTCCATCGCGTTCGGGTTCGTCTCGCGCGACGTGCCGGGCGCCACGCCGAAGAAGCCGGCCTCGGGGTTGATCGCGCGCAGCACGCCGCTCGCGTCGGGCTTGATCCACGCGATGTCGTCGCCGACGGTCGAGGTCTTCCAGTCGCGGAACGCCGGCGGCGGGACGAGCATCGCGAAGTTGGTCTTGCCGCAGGCGCTGGGAAACGCGGCGGCGACGTAGGTCTTCGGACCCTGCGGCGGCTGGACGCCCATGATCAGCATGTGCTCGGCCATCCAGTTCTCGTCGCGCGCCATGGTCGAGGCGATGCGTAGCGCGAAGCACTTCTTGCCCAAGAGCGCGTTGCCGCCGTAGCCGCTGCCGAACGACCAGATCGCGCGCTCCTCCGGGAAGTGCACGATGTACTTGTGCTCGCGGTTGGACGGCCAGGGGACGTCGCGCTGCCCCGCGCCGAGCGGCTGGCCGACCGAATGCAGGCAGGGCACGAACTCCCCGTCCCCGAGGATCTCCAGCACCGGAGCCCCCATGCGCGTCATGATCCGCATGTTGACCACGACGTACGGAGAGTCGGTGAGCTGGACGCCGATGTGGGCGATCGGCGACCCGAGCGGCCCCATGCTGAACGGGATCACGTACAGCGTACGGCCGCGCATGCAGCCCCCGAACAGCGCCCTCAGGCGCCGTTTCATCTCGGCCGGCTCGATCCAGTTGTTCGTCGGACCGGCGTCGTCGCGGTTGCGCGAGCAGATGAAGGTGCGGTCCTCGACGCGCGCCACGTCCGACGGGTCGGAGCGGCAGAGGTAGCTCGCGGGGCGCCGCTTCGAATCGAGGCGGATGAAGGTGCCGGCCTCCACCATCTGCCGGCACAGCGCCTCGCTCTCACCCGGCGAGCCGTCGCACCAGTGCACGGCGTCGGGGCGGCACAGGGCGGTCATCTCTTGCACCCAGCCGAGCAGGGCGCGGTTGGTCGTCATCTTCTCGGCGGCGAGCGCCATCGGCGACCCCTCCTCCGGCGGCGTTCCGGATCCTCGCGGGCTCCAGGCCGTCGACCCCGCCATTCTATTCCGCGCGCCGTCCCCTCCGCCCGGTCGGGTCTGCCGGACCGGGGTCGGGTCCTCGTGTCGGCGCCACCGAGTAGACGCTGCGGCCCGCAAGGACTCGTGGTCCGGTGGGAGAGCGGTCCTGCCGCGATTGCTGACATCCGACTCGGGAGCGAGGCCGAAGGTCCCGAGATCCGGCTCCCGGGTCGAAGCCCAACGACCGTGAGCCGGCAGCGGATCTACCCGCAATCGGGTGTGGGCACGACGCCGTCTTTTCGCCGATCCGCTGCGACCGCCGTCCCGCCGGATCGACATCCCCGCGGGAGTCGGGTGATCGATCGCGCCGCCGCGCGGGGCACCTCGCGGTTCGCGCGGCGCGTCCCCGTGCGGTCGGACTGCGCGGCCACGAGACCGAGTGCGGCGGCGCGGTTGCGCGGACCCGCGCCCGGTCGCAGAATGAGGCTCACCGTTCACCGCCCCAGGGGAGGAAGCCATGAGCGCGACCGAGATGAAGCAATACCCGCTGTGCCTGCACCTCACGGCCCGGGAGATGCAGAAGAGCATCGCCTTCTACCGCGACGCGCTCGGATTCGCGGTGCGCGAGAGCTGGCCCGAGAAGGACCCGATGTTCGCCAACCTGGTCCTCGACAAGCAGTCGGTGATGCTCGGTGGTCCCTGCGCCCCGGAGAAGGCCGCGGAGTTCGGCTGCAGCGAGGCGGAGATCGCGATCATGAAGCGGGACCAGGAGGCCTACGCCAAGAACCGCCCCGGCGTCGGGGTGTCGGTCTACCTGCTCGTCCCCGACGTGGACGCCTATCACGCGCGGCTCGTGTCGAAGAAGGTCCCGACGCTGACGGCACCCAAGACGCAGTTCTACGGCCAGCGCGAGTTCATCGTCGAGGACCCGGACGGCTACCGCCTCGTGTTCTACATGCCGGTCCAGATGGCGACGTGCCAGTCCTGCGCGATGCCGCTCGAGGACGCGCAGCCCGGCCAGATGTACTGCCGGTACTGCAGCGACTCGCGGGGTCGCCTCAAGTCCTACGACGAGGTGTTCGAGGGGACCGTCGCCGGCTACTTCATGGGGATGCAGAAGATGTCCCGACCGGACGCCGAGCGCGCGGCACGCGCGCACCTGGCGCAGCAGCCGGCGTGGGCCGGCCGGAGCTGAGTTCGGCAGGTCGAGCGTCTCGCGCCGGCCGGCCGAGACGACGGGCACCGGTGTGGGCCGGAAAGCGCCGAACTTCCCGGACGCGGCGCCGCGGAGCCGGATCGCCGACACCGCGCGCGCTCGTTCCGCGTGCAGACCGGGGTGGTGCGGAACGCACTCAGCTGCTGGCCGAGGTGTAGCGGCCGAGAGCGCGCAGCCAGACCCAGCGCGCCAGCGCGGCGAACGCCGCCGAGCCGGCGACCGCGCCGGCCATGGCGGCCGGCTCGAGCCGCCCCAGCAGCGCGAGCGCGGGATAGGTCGTCAACAGCGCGAGCGGGATCACGAACGTGAACACGAAGCCGAGCACGCCGCGGAAGACCGAGGACGGCCAGCGCGCGGCATCGAAGATCGAGCTGAACAGGTGGGTCAGGTTGTCGATCTTGACCACGTAGAACGCGGCACTGACGCTGAAGATCCACAGCGAGTACAAGAGCAGGGTCGAGCTGCCGAGCAGCACCAGGGCCGCGAGCAGCCCGAGCGGCGACGGCGGCCGGCCCAGCAGGTGGAAGGCGTAGCCGAAGATCGCGGCCGCGGTCAGCAGGTTCGTCGCGCGCCACGGCTGCAGCCGCGCCGTCGATACCAGGAACTGCGCGTCGGCCGGCTTGAGCAGCACGAAGTCGAGCGTGCCCTTGCGCACGTGATCGACGACGCTGACCAGGCTCGGGTTGATCGCGCCCTCGAGGATCGCCTGCAGCAGCGTGAACCAGCCGACGACGAGCAACGCCTCGGCGAACGACCAGCCGGCCACGCTCTCGCGTGCGCCGAACACCATGAACAGCGGGACGATCGCGGTCACGATCCAGAACATCTCGAGCAGCCCCTCGACCAGGAAGTCCAGGCGGTACTGCAGCATCGCGAGCAGCGACGCGCGGAGCTGGACGCCGAACAGGCGGGCGTACCGCAGCACGCTTCAGCCCCCGTAGGCGGCGAAGCGCCGCAGGCCGCCGCGCCACAGCAGCACGGCCGCGAGCCCCAGCCCCCCGACCCAGGCCCACTGCCGCGCCACCAGGGCGAGCGCGGCCGCCGGCTCGTGCGCCGATGTCAGCAGCTCGACCGGCAGCCCGATCTGGTAGCGGAACGGCATCCACTCGGCCGCGACCCGCATCGCGGGGGGGAACAGCTCGACGGGGGCGATGTATCCGCTGAACACGAGGAACAGCGTGAGCCACACGTCCATCACCTTGAGGCTGCTGTCGAAATAGAACGCGAGGCTGCCGATGGCGAAGCTGGCGCAGAACGTGATCAGCCAGCCGCCGGCCAGCGCGACGAGCGCGAGCCCCCACGCCGCCGGGCTGCGCGGCAGCGGGCCGCTGCCGACCGCCAGCAGCGCGATCGCGACGACCGGCACGCAGATCACGACCCGCAGCGGGAGGGCGCCGAGGTTCTCCACGGCGAAGGCGAGCATCGGGTGCACCGGACGCAGCAGGCGCAGCGCGAGCGTGCCCTGCCGGATCTCCCAGTTGAGCTGCCACGAGGCCCACGAGCCGACGAGCTGGCGCACGATGAAGGTCACGAGGAAGTAGGCGGTGAACTCGGCCTGGCCGAAGCGACCCATCGGCTCGTCGCGGGCCACCGCCGACCACAGCGCGAGCATGATCAGCGGCATCGTCGTCGACAGGATCCAGACGAGGAACTCGGCGCGGTAGGCGACGGCCTCAGCGAAGCCGACTCGCAGCATCACCGGGAGCGCGCGCAGGCTCAGCACCGACCTCACGGCGTGGCCGCCTCCCGCTCCGCCTCCGCGGCGGCGGCGCGGCTGCGCGAGAAGAGTTCGCTCATCACCTCCTCGAGCGGCGCGTTCTCCACGGTGAGATCGCGCACCGGCAGCGCGGCGAGGGCGCGGCTGACGGCGCCATGCAGCCCGGCCTGGTCGACCTGCAGCACCGCCTCCGCCGGACCGTGCGCCACGACCGTCCCCAGCGCGGCGAGGTCGGCGCGATCGACGGGCCGCTCGAGGTGCAGCACGACGCGCTTTTCCGGCCGCATCCTCCGCACCAGCTCGTCGAGCCCGCCGTCGTACGAAACGCGGCCGCGATCGACGACCACGACCCGCGGGCAGAGCGCGGCCACGTCCTCCATGTAGTGGCTCGTGAGCACGACCGTCGCCCCGCTGCGCTGGTTGTAGCGGCGGATGAAGGCGCGGATCGTCGCCTGCATCGAGACGTCGAGACCGATCGTCGGCTCGTCGAGGAACAAGAGCTTCGGCCGGTGGATCAGCGCCGCCGCCAGCTCGCACTTCATGCGCTCGCCGAGCGATAGCTGCCGCGTCGGCCGCGCCGGCAGCTCGCCCAGCTCGAGCAATTTGCCCAGCTCGCCCAGCGTCTCGCGGTAGGTGTCGCGCGGAACGTCGTAGATCGCGCGGTTCAGCTCGAACGTCTCGGCCGGCGGCAGGTCCCACATCAGCTGCTGCTTCTGGCCCATCACCAGCGTGATCTTCGCGAGAAATGCCGCCTCGCGGCGGCGCGGGACGTGACCGTCGACGTGCACCTCGCCCGAGGTCGGGTGGAGCAGGCCCGACAGCACCTTGAGCGTGGTCGTCTTGCCCGCGCCGTTCGGGCCCAGCAGGCCCACGCGCTCGCCAGGGGCAATCTCGAAGCTCACGCCGTCGACCGCGTGGATCGTCTTGTACTCGCGGCGGAAGAGCGATCGCGCCGCGGCACGCAGCCCCGGCGGCCGCTGGTGCACGCGGTAGTCCTTGCGCAGATCGCGAACGAGGATCACGGAAGCCGCCGACGCCGCGTTGCCCGGTTCACGGAGCCCGCGGCGGAAAGCCTTGGTTTCGGGAGCGCCCGATCGTAGTACGGCCCGGCACCGCGCGCATCCCGCCCACAGCGCAGGTCCGAACGGTCGCGAACACGTTGAGCCGGAGTGTCCGATGGGAGTTCTGCCAAGCCCTTCGGTCCTCCCCGTTACCCTTCCGCGCGCAGCGCCGTCGACGCCATCCGCAGAAGGGAGAATCCTGACCCGCTCACGCCGGTCCGGTGGTTGCGTTCAAGGAGCCGTGGATCCGGCATGGCGCCGCCGGACCCATTCCTCCGGGCACAACTGGCGGAGACTCTCTCTCGCCACGTTTCGCGCGGTCCTCGGGAACGACGAGGTCCTCCGGAGGACCGAGACGCAGGTCCGATTCCGAGCGTGCGTCGATCGTCTGGGGCAGCAGCTTGACCGGGGCTGGCCGTATCCGAGTAGCGGATGCGACGTTTCATTCTGCCCGCAGCCGCCGTGTTTCCGATCGGAAACCGGAAGCCTGGCCTTTTCCACCCTGATTTCGCGTCGCTTTCGTATTGTCGTGGCGATGATGAAAGCAAGGCCTGACCGCTCCAGGCGACCGCCGGCCGTCGAGTACTCGAGGATTGCTCGACGATTGCTCGCACGCGGTGCTTTGGTCCTCAACTGTCTCCACGCTACCGGGTGAACGGGGCCGTGGTGCTCGACCTGACCATGACACTCCGGGGACGATCCTTGATTGAAGGCGCACAGGCGAGTGTCGTGCCAACGGCGATGAACAAGGCGTCGAGGCTCGTGATGGAGGATGGCCGAGCCGCTGTCGGATGTCTGCGCCGGGATCCCGCTCCGGCCGGAACACGCCGCGCGGCTGCGGTCGCGCGACGTGCACGCCCGGCTCCCACATCTGGAGGCGTCCGTCGGGCAACGCCGCGTCGCGATCCCGACGTCCTTGCAGTCTCGATGAAGGCAGCCCTGGGGCTCCAGGCCGTTCCGTTGTCCCGCGCCGCGAGGGCGTTCGTCAGGAGCCGCGGCTGGCTTGTCTTCGGCTACGCCCGGATGGAGGATCACGGCCGGGAGCGCTTCGGTCGGTCCGGCCGCTGGCTGCGGGATCAGGCGCTGCTGGGAGAAGCGCTCGAACGCTTGCCTGAGCTGGGCCGGGCGCTGGAGGGCGGAGACGGCGGCCCCCCGATCGGCAAGGTCGCGGCGATCGCGATCGGTCGGGTGGCGACGCGGGAGACGATCTCGCGCTGGATCGAGCTGGCCCGTCGCGTCCCGGTCCGAGAGTTGAAAATGGCCGTGACCGTTGCGCGCCGGCCGCCGCCGGATTCCGGCGGCACGCCGTCTTCACTCCCGCCCCAGCCGAACGATCGGGATTCGGCTCGAGACGAGGACGACCTGCAGCGGATCACGCTGCTGGTTCCTGCTGCGGTGCGCGCCGCGTTCGACGAGACGCTGGTCTTGTACCGCGCGGTGTCTGGCTGCGAGGCGAGCGTGGCGTCTTTTGTC
>Ga0187892_10000803_pt1 | contig 78833 bp, 74 predicted proteins | sample MA1701073metaG_FD_139345 | JGI IMG/M metagenome (GOLD analysis project Ga0187892, IMG submission 139345) | Bio-ooze microbial communities from a basaltic lava cave in the Kipuka Kanohina Cave System on the Island of Hawaii, USA - MA170107-3 metaG ... | reverse complement strand
GGAACGTCGAAGGCGCGGCTCTCGCGCGCGCGTGCGAAGCTCCGCGTCGCGCTGGCGGACTTCGCGCAGGAGTGGACGACATGATGGACGAAATGGACGACCGGTTCGCCGAGCGGCTGCGCGCCGTGGCCCGGGACTACCATCAACCGCCCGCCACACCGCGAGAGGAGATCTGGGCGCGTATCGTGGCGGAGCGGCTGCGGCGGCGCGCGGCTCGCCACCTGCTCACCACGCCGCGCTGGGTCGCCTGGGGTGTGGGCCTCGCGGCCGTGCTGGCGCTGGGTGTCGGCATCGGGCGCTGGACGGCGCGCGACGGCTCGGCCCCGCTGCCGGCGCTCGACGCGGTCGCGAACCCGGCCGCGCCGGCGCTGGCCTACCAGGTCGCCGCGACGCAGCATTTCAGCCGGGCCGAAGCGCTGCTCACGGATTTCCGCCGCGACGCGCGCGATCCCGGCTTCGCTGTCACCGCCCGCAATCTGCTCACACAGACACGCCTGATCCTCGATTCGCCGGCGGCCGACGACCCGCGGCTGCGGACGTTGCTGGAGGAGCTGGAGCTGGTGCTGGCGCAGATCGCCCAGCTCGATGCGAGGGATGCGGCCGAGCTGGACCTGGTCGCCCGGGGGCTGGAGCACCGCGGTGTGCTTCCCAGGCTGCGGACGGCGATTCCCGCCGGCCCCCCCACGAGCACCCAAGGAGCACTGTGATGCCCGCGATGACTCTCCTGGCCGTCATCGGTATTCTCGCCCAGCAGCCGGCGGCGCTCCCCCCCCTCGAGCCGCTGCAGGTCATGACGGCCGAGCTCGAGGCCCGCATCCTGGCCGGCCTGCCCCCGCTCGGGCCGGCGCTGGACGCGGCGGCCGCGGAGATGGCTCGTCTCGAGATCGAGCTCCTGGCCCGTGGCGACATGCTCGGCTGGGACCAGCAGCAGGACTCCGCTGCCGACTCGTTGTACAGCGCGGCCCGCCGGCTGCTCAATCGCGGCCGCTACGCCGACGCCGCGGCCGCATTTCAGGACCTGATCAGGCGCTATCCGCAGTCCACGCGTGCCGGCGACGCGCACTACTGGGCGGCGTTCGGCCTGTACCGGGCCGGGGAGACCGAGCAATTGCGCGCGGCGCTGGATCTGCTCACCCGGCAGCGGGAGCGCTATCCGCAGGCACAGACCCGCCGCGACGCGCAGACTCTCGCGGCGCGGATCGACGGCGCGCTGGCCCGGCGGGGCGACGCCGACGCCGCCGCCCGGGTCGCGGCGCGAGCCGAAACGGCAGCGGTGAGTGTCGCGGCGCCCCGCCCGCCCCGCCCGCCCCGCCCGCCGGCGCCGCCGCGGCCACCGCGCCCCGGCCTGATGCACGACGTCGCGTGCGAGGATCAGGATGACGACATCCCCACGGCGGCGCTCAACGCCCTCCTCCAGATGGATCCGGAGCGCGCGCTTCCGATTCTCAAGAACGTGCTCGCGCGGCGCGACAGCGCGTCGGTGTGCCTGCGTCGCCGTGCGGTCTTCCTCGTCTCCCAGAAGCGCACGCCCGAGACCGACGACATCCTGCTCGCGGCCGCGCGCGGCGACCCCGACCGCGAGGTCCGGGCCCAGGCCGTATTCTGGCTGTCGCAGGTGCCGACCGAGGAAGCGGTCGCGGCGCTCGACTCGATCCTCCGCAGCTCGCGTGATCCCGAGCTCCAGGACAAGGCGATCTTCGCGCTGTCGCAGCACCGCAGCGCGCGGGCCGGCGCCGCGCTCCGTGCCTATGCCGAGCGCGCCGACGCCCCGGCCGAGACGCGCGAGAAAGCCATCTTCTGGCTGGGCCAGCAGCGCACCACCGAGAACGCCGCGTTCCTGCGCGGGCTCTTCGTCCGGCTCGAAAGCGATGAAATGAAGGACAAGGTGATCTTCTCGCTCTCCCAGATGAAAGACATGGGCAACGAGCGCTGGCTGCTCGATCTCGCCGGCAACGAGCGGGAGAGCCTGGAGATCCGCAAGAAGGCGTTGTTCTGGGCCGGCCAGTCGGGTGTCCCTATCACGGATCTGGTGGCGCTGTACGACCGGACGCGCGATGTCGAAATGCGCGACCAGCTGATCTTCGTTTACGCGCAGCGCCACGAGCCCGCCGCCCTCGACCAGTTGTTCCGGATCGCTCTGCGTGAGCCCAACCAGGAGCTCCGCAAGAAGGCGATCTTCTGGATCGGCCAGTCCCGCGACCCGCGGGCCGCGCAGTTCCTCGCCGACCTGATCAACCAATGACCGTCCGCCTGACGCTCGCCCTGGCCCTCGGCGCCACGGCCGCCGCCGCCCAATCGCTCGAGCAGCGCGTGGCGGCCGCCCCCAACGGCGAGGTGCGCTTCGCCTACGCCCCCCGGGACGGCGTCTGCGGCAACGGGCGCAACGTCATTTTCTGGGACTGCCACAGCGGGGACTGCCGCCGCTCGATGCGCCACGACTACTCCGGCGGGGAAGGCAAGGACTCGCGGGACTGCTGCGAGCCCGGCCCCGTGCGCGTGACGCTCGCGGTGCGCCGCGGCGCCGTCACGCGAGTCAGAGTCGCCGTGGGCGGCGCGGCACGGCAGGACGCGGGACGGCTCACGGATCTCGGCACCGTGGCCGCCCGCGACGCGGCGCGCTACCTGCTCGGCCTCGCCCGGCAGCCGCAGGCCGGCGAGGACGCCATCTTCCCCGCGACCCTGGCGGACAGCGTCGTCGTCTGGCCCGACCTGGTCCGCCTGGCCCGGGACTCGGGCCTGCCTGCCGACACCAGGCGCCAGGCCGTCTTCTGGCTCGGCCAGGCCGCCGAGGCGGTCGCCACGCGCGAGCTCGACGCCCTGACCGGCGATGACGACATCGACCGTGACGTCAAAGAAGCCGCCGTCTTCGCGTTGTCCCAGCGCCCCCGCGACGAGGGGGTGCCGGTCCTCCTGCGCGTGGCGCGCGACAACCGCGACCCCGCGGTGCGCCGCAAGGCGATCTTCTGGCTCGCCCAGTTGGATGACCCCCGGGCGGTGGCGCTGTTCGAGGAGCTGCTCACCCACTCATCCCACCCCAACCGCTAGGGAACACGGAGCAGGGAGCAGTACCTTTCGGTGCGCGGCGGCGGCACGGCTTGCACCGTCACGAACTGCTCCCTGCTCTGTGCTCCCTCGGACAGTACTGCTCCCTGCTCCCTGCTCCCTATATTGCCCCCATGTCGGCCCGCATCAGCCGCCTCACCGTGATCGCCGCGCTCGCGGTCGTCGCGCTCGTCGGCTATGCCGCGCTCGTGCTGGCCGTCGCCGTGACCGCGGCGCGCGACCAGGTCGCGAGCGCCGACGCGATCGCCGTGCTCGGCGCGGCCCAGTACAACGGGCGGCCGTCGCCCGTGTTCAAGGCCCGGCTCGATCACGCCGCGGCCCTGTACCAGCGCGGCGCGGCCCCCGTCGTCCTCGTGACGGGCGGCATCGGTGCCGGCGACTCGGTCAGCGAGGCCGACGTCGGCGAGCGTTACCTCCGCCAGCTCGGGCTGCCGCCGCAAGCGGTCCACGCCCTGCCGCCGTCGCCCAGCACGTACGCATCGGTGCGGCAGGTACGGCAGTGGTTCGAGGGACGGGACAGCCGGCGCGTGCTGTTCGTGAGCGACGGCTTCCACATGCTGCGGCTTCGCATCATCGCCGAGCGCGCCGGATTGGCGCCCTACACCTCGTCCGCTCCCGGCTCGCCGATCCGCGGCAACGCCCGCCTCAACACGGGCTACATGCTGGCCGAGGGGCTCAAGGTACCTGCCGCCTGGCTCTTCCAGCACTAAGAAAGGCATCCGATGCAGCTCGCCAGCCGGCGCATCTACTCGGGCCGGGTCGTCGGCCTCGACCTCGACACCGTGCGCTACCCCGACGGCTCCACCGGCGAGCTGGAGATGATCCGGCATCCGGGCGCGGCCGCCGTCGTCCCGCTCGCCTCGGATCCTGGCGGCCGTGACCCGGTGTTGCTCCTCATCCGGCAGTACCGCTACGCCACCAGCGGCCCGCTGTGGGAGATTCCCGCCGGCCGCTTGGCGCCGGGCGAGGATCCGGCGGTCTGCGCCCGGCGTGAGCTGCTGGAGGAGGTCGGGGTCCGGGCGGGTCGCCTCGAGCGGCTCACCACGATCTGGACGACGCCCGGCTTCACTGACGAGCGGATCCACCTGTTCTGGGCGGCCGACCTCACGGCCACCGCCCACGCCCGCGAGCCCGACGAGTTCATCGAGGTCGTGCCGCGACCGCTGTCGGAGGTGCTCCGGGCGATCAAGTCGGGGGAGATCTGCGACGCGAAGACGGTGGCAGCCATCCTGTATCTGGCCGGGATGGTCCTGGAGCTGTGACGGAACGTCTCGCCCGTCCGACGCGCGCGACACGAGAGACGCGCAGGCCCACCGCGCCGGTTAACCGGCTAGCCGTCTGAGCGTCAATGGGTTAGGGTAGAGCGAGCTCCAGGGTACGGTTCGTGCCGTATACTATGGAGCAGACCCGGCGCGGATCGCCGGGCGAGCGGGGGGGGGCGACGATGTCACGGACCACAATCACGCATCTGGCGCACCAGCGGGCGACCCCAAGTGGCGAGACGTCGCGCGCGCTCGGTCGCCGGGCGCTGTACGAGCTGGGCGACGGAGCGGTCGTGGCGCGGCACCTCGCGAGCGACGCGCAGGCGTTCGGCGTGCTGGTGGACCGCTACCAGTCCCGGCTGCTCAATTTCGTCAACCGCACGATCGGCGACCGCGAGCGTGCGGAGGACCTGGTGCAGGAGGTGTTCATCCGGGTCTTCCGGCACCTGCACCGCTTCGACCAGACCAAGAAGTTCTCGACCTGGATCTACACGATCGCGTCGAACCTGGCGAAGAACGAGCTGCGCAACCGCAGCCGCAACCCGCTGATCCTGTTTCAGGCGATCCGCAAGAACTGGGAGCCCGACCACCGGCCGCTCCAGTTCGAGGATACCACGGCCCGCCCCGACGACCTGTACCGCAAGCGGTTTCTCAAGGACGCGGTGGACCGTTGCGTCGGCCAGCTTCCGGAGCATCACCGGGAGGTGTTCATCCTGCGCGAGCTCGAAGGGAAGAGCTATCAGGAGATCGCCGAGATCACCGGCTGCAACCTCGGCACCGTGAAGAGCCGACTCAATCGCGCGCGCCACGCGTTCGCCCTGCTGATCGGGCCGTTGCTCGAGTAGTGGGCCACCCGTCCCGGGCGCCGGAACCCCTGCCGCGCCGCGCGGTATCAGTCACCCGCTGAAAACCTCCGCGGGCATGGACTGTACCGAATTCCTCGAGCGGTATTCCGACTTCCGGGACGGCCTGGTGACGGCCCTCCGGGAGCGGCGGCGCTTCGAGCGCCACCTCGGCCGCTGCGCGCAGTGCCGGGAGCACGATGCCCGCGTGCGCCGCGGCGTGATGGCGCTGCAAACCGCGCGCACGATCCAACCCTCCCCGGACTTTCGACGCCGCCTCGAGGCACGGCTCAGCCGCGAGCGTGCGAAGCCGGCATTGTCGCTCCGCGCCGGGATCGCGGCGGCTCTGTTCGTGGCGGTCGCGCTCGCGCTGCTGGCGCACGAGAGCATCGTCGCGCGTCACACCGACAGCGCGCGCGCTCGCGCGCTGCCCGCCGCACCGTTTCCCAAACCGGTCATGCAGGCGGGGCCGCCCCACGTCGTGTTCCAGGACCCGCGCGTGAGCGTCGTGATGGGCAACCCGCATCCTTACGGCACGGCGCTGGTGGAGCCGGCGAGCGCGGGTCGCTAGCGCCGTTCCAACCCAGGTGTGCCTTCGAATCGCTACGTGCAGTAGCACCTCCGCGCGACCATCTATGTTGCGCCGCTCCTTGGCGATGATGGTTGGAACGGCGCTAGGCTTTTTCCCCGGGGGGCGGTAACTTGCCCACGGTATGGCGCCGCTCTCGTTCGACGCGCTCTTCCGGCGCTTGCGCCAGGGCTCCCTCGATCCGGTTTACTATCTCTACGGCGACGAAGACGTGCTCAAGGACGAGGCCGTCCGCGCCGTGCTCGATGCCGCCCTCGACCCTGCCACGCGCGTTTTCAATCTGGATCAGCGCTCCGCCGCCGACCTGAGCCCTGACGCGCTCGACACACTGGTCAACACCCCGCCCATGCTCGCCGAGCGACGCGCGGTCGTCGTGCGCGGGGTCGAGCAATGCCGGAAGGGCTCCCACGCCCGTGAAGCGCTGGTGCGCTATCTCGCGTCTCCCAGCCCGACGACCGCGCTGATCCTCGTCCAGGCCGCGGACACGCCGCCCGCGCCGGACCTCGCGGCCGCGGCGACGGCCGTCGAGCTCGGGCGGCTCGCGCCCGATCGCGTGGCGCGCTGGGTCGCCCACCACGCCAAGGATCTTGGCCTCACCCTCGAGCCTGATGCCGTCGACCTGTTGATCGGCGCCACGGATGGCGACCTCACGGCGCTCGCGCCCGAGCTCGCGAAGCTCGCGGCGTTGGCGGGTGATCGTCCGGCCACGCCCGCCGACGTCACCGCGCTCGTCGGGGCACACCGCGGCCACACCGTGCACGATCTGGTCGCGGCGGCGCTCGGCCGGCGCGCCGCGGCGGCGGCGAGCCTGGTGGAGCCCGTGCTCGAAGAGCCCGGGATCTCCGGCGTGCGGATCGTGACTGCCCTGGGCACCGCCCTGGTGGGCACCGCCCTCGCCCGGGCCGAGCTGGACCGCGGGCTTCCCCGTGCCCGCCTGGCCGACACCGTGTTCCGGCACATCCGCGCCGCGCGCCCGTTCGGGCTCGGTGACTGGAAGGCCGAGGCGGATCGCTGGGCCGGCTGGGCGGAGCAGTGGAGCGCCGGCGAGCTGCGGGGGGCGCTGCGCCGCACGCTCGATGCGGACCGGGCGTTGAAAAGCACCACGGTCACCGCCGATCGGGGAATCGTCGAGCAGCTCGTGCTCGGGTTCGCGTCACTCGCGGAGGTGGCGGCATGAAGGGCGGATGGGCGGATTGGCGGATGGACGGATCGACTCGGCATTCCCTCCTCCGGAGCATCGTGGTGCTCACCGCCGTGGTCATACTATCCGCCTATCCGCCCATCCGCCTATCCGCCCAAACCGACCCCCGGCTCCAAGCCGCGCTGCGGCTCGCGCAGGAGGGACGCCAGGACTCGGCGCAGGCCGTCGTGAGCCGGCTCCTGGCGACGCTCGCGCCCGACGATTCGGTGTATCCCGAGGCCCTTTATACCCGGGCGAAGCTCGGCACCGACGCGCGCACGATCACCACGCACCTGCAGCGCGTCGTGGTCGAGTACGGCCGCTCGCCGTGGGCCGACGACGCGCTGCTGCTGCTGGCGCAGTTTCATTTCGCGCAGGGTGACGACGCGGCGACGCTCCAGGCCGCGGATCGCCTGCGGCGCGATTATCCCGACTCGCCCCTGCGCCTGCGGGTCGCGCTCCCGGCGGCCCGGGCCGCCTTCAATCTCCGGGACGAGGGGCGCGGCTGCACGCTGATTCGCGAGGCGGAAGCGGGCGCGGGCGACGATGTCGAATTCCGCAACCAGGTGACCTTCTATTCGGCCCGCTGCACCGGGGCGACCTCCCCCGCCCCATCCTCCACGGATACGGGGAGCGGGTCGGGCGTCCGAGCCTACTCCGTCCAGGTGCTCGCCATCCGCAGCGCGGCCCAGGTGGACGAGATGCTCACCCGGCTCAAGGTGATGGGGTACGACCCGCGCGTCGTGCGCGACACCAGCGGACTCCTCAAAGTGCGCGTGGGTCGCTACGCGACGCGCGTGGAGGCGGCGACCGCGCAGGCGCAGCTGCGTGCGCGGCTGGGGGGCCAGCCGTTCGTGGTGCAGGAGCGGTGACCGCGCGCGCCGACGTCACCCCGCCCGCTCCCGACACCCCGCTGATGCAGCAGTACCGGGAGATCAAAGCGCGGCACCCGCACGCCGTGCTGTTTTTCCGGATGGGTGATTTCTACGAGATGTTCGAGGACGACGCCCGCCTGGCGGCCCGCGAGCTGGGCCTGACGCTCACGGCCCGCAACAGCGGAGGCGCGGCGGACGTCCCCCTGGCCGGCGTGCCCGTCAAGGCGGCCGCGGAGTACGTGCGCCGGCTCATCGCGCGCGGCCATCGCGTCACGATCTGCGAGCAGGTCGAGGATCCGAAGCTGGCGCGCGGGCTCGTGCGCCGCGAGGTCGTCGAGACCGTCACACCGGGCACGGTGCTGTCCGAGGAGTGGCTCGAGCGCAACCGTAACAATTTCCTGGTGGCCGTCGATGCGCGGGGGCCGGCCACCGGGCTCGCGGCGCTCGACCTCACGACCGGCGAGCTCGTGCTCGAAACCGTACCGCCCGAGGACGTCGCCGCCACGCTGGGGCGCTACGAGGCGGCGGAGGTCGTGCTGCCGGCGGGCACGGCGGTCGCTGGCGCGCCGGCCACGGCGCTCCAGACGCCGCGCGAGGCGTGGGAGTTCGACCCGGCGCTCGCGCGCGAGGAGCTGCAGCGCCTCTACGGGCTCGCCTCGCTCGACGGGCTCGGCGTGGAAGCGGGGGATGCGCCGGCGCTGGGCGCGGCGGGCGCTCTGCTGCGCTACGCCCGGGAGCTCAAGCCCGGCGGTCTGCCCCACCTCACGCGGCCGCGGATCCTCCGGCGCCAGGACCTCCTGCCGCTCGACGAGATGACGCGCCGCAACCTTGAGCTCGTCGAGCCGCTGCGGCCCGGGGCGGCCGGCACGACCCTGCTCGCGGTGCTCGACCGCACCGTGACCCCGATGGGCGCGCGCCTGCTGCGGCGCTGGCTGCTCGCGCCGCTCGCCCGCCCCGACGAGATCAACGCGCGCCTCGACGCTGTCGAGGTGCTGTGCCGTGACGGCCGCGGTCGCGAGCGCGTGCGTGACGCCCTCGACGGCGTGCGGGACCTCGAGCGGCTGGCGGGCCGCGCGGCCCTGGGACGCGCCACCCCGCGCGAGCTGGGCGCCCTGCGGGACTCGATCCTGCGCCTCCCCGACGTGCGCGCGGCGCTCGACGGCCTCGAGCGGCGCCAGGCCGCGGCGCGCCTCGAGCAGGGGGCCGCGTTCGACGGGCTCACCGACCTCGGGGTCGAGCTCTCCCGCGCGCTCGTCGACCGGCCGCCGCCCCAGCTCGCCGACGGTGACGCCATCCGACCCGGGTACGACCGGGAGCTCGACGAGTTGAAGGACGCGCGCGACGGCGGCAAGCGCTACATCGCGGGTCTCCAGGCGCGGGAGCGGGAGCGCACCGGCATCGGCTCGCTCAAGGTCGGCTTCAATCGGGTCTTCGGCTACTATCTGGAAGTGACCCGGCCGCACCTCGACCGCGTGCCACCGGACTACGAGCGGCGCCAGACGCTCGCCGGGGCGGAGCGTTTCGTGACTCCCGAGCTGAAAGAGCACGAGGCGCGGGTGCTCGGCGCCGAGGAGCGCCTCGCCGTGCGGGAGGCGGAGCTCGTGGCGGCCCTGCGCCAGCGCGTCGGTGCCGCCGTCGGACGGGTGCAGGCGACGGCGACCCTGCTGGCCGAGCTCGATGTGTGGGCCGCGCTCGCCGACCTCGCCGGCCGCGAGGGCTACGTCCGCCCCGCAGTGGACGCCGGCTGCGACATTCGGCTCGAAGGGAGCCGGCACCCCGTGGTCGAGCAGATGATGCCGCGCGAGGCCTTCATCCCGAACGACGTCGCGCTCGACGACGCGGCCCGCGTGCTCCTCGTCACCGGTCCCAACATGGCAGGCAAGTCCACCCTGCTGCGCCAGATCGGACTCACGGTGGTGCTCGCGCAGATCGGCGCGTTCGTCCCGGCACGCCGGGCGGTGATCGGGGTGGTCGACCGGCTCTTCACCCGCGTGGGGGCATCCGACAATCTCGCCCGCGGCCAGTCGACGTTCATGGTGGAGATGAGCGAAACGAGCGCCATTCTGCACGCCGCCTCCCCCCGCAGCCTCGTGCTGCTCGACGAGATCGGCCGCGGCACCTCGACCTACGACGGCGTAGCCATCGCGTGGGCGGTCACCGAGCACCTGCACAACGTCATCGGATGCAAAACGGTGTTCGCGACGCATTACCACGAGCTCACCCAGCTCACCGAGGAGCTGGCGCACGCGCGCAACGTCAACGTCGCCGTGCGGGAGGTGGGTGACGAGATCGTCTTCCTCCACCGGCTCGAGCCCGGCGGGGCCGACCGCTCCTATGGCGTGCACGTCGGCCGGCTCGCCGGGCTGCCGGCACCGGTGGTCGAGCGCGCCTGGGCGGTGCTGCGGGCGCTCGAGGCAGGCCATCACGTGGCGCCCCGGCCGGCCGCGGCCCCCGACGTGGGGCAGTTGGGGCTGTTCCCGCCGCCGACCCCCGTGCACCCGGTGCTGACCGAGCTCGACCGCCTCGACGTCGATACGCTCTCGCCGCTCGACGCGCTGAACCGCCTGGCCGCCTGGAAGCAGCGCCTGGAGGAGGGAGCGTGAGGCGAGCAGCCGACGTCGTGCTCCTGACGCTGGCCGCCGCGTGCGGCGGTGGCTCCGACGCCGCGAACGGGGGGTCACCGCCGCCTCCGGAGTTCGAGCCGCCCGTGCCCGTGGACGGCGACCCCCCGGTGCAGTACCCGCCGGACCTGTATGACCGCGGCGTGGCGGGCGACGTGGTACTGCGGGTGTTCGTGGACTCGAATGGCGTCGTCGTCCCGGACTCGACGATCCAGGTCACGACATCGAGCACCTACCCCCGGATGGACACGGCCGCCCTCAGCGGCGTCCGCGCCCTCCGCTACGCGCCGGCGAAACGCCACGGACTCCCCGTCGCGACCTGGTTCCTCCAGCCCGTGCAGTTCCGACCACCCGACGCGTCGGCCGGCCCCGGAGGCCAGCCCTGATGCCGCACGAGCGGCCCTACGACAACATCCTGCAGACGATCGGCTGGACGCCGCTCGTCCGGCTCAACCGTGTGACCCAGGGGATCCGCACACCGGTGTTCGCGAAAGCCGAGATGTTCAACCCCGGCGGATCGGTCAAGGACCGCATCGGCCTGGCGATGATCGAAGCGGCCGAGCGGGAGGGCCGGCTGCGGCCGGGGGGCCTGATCGTCGAGGCGACCTCGGGGAACACCGGGGTGGGCCTCGCGCTGGCCGCCGCGGTCAGGGGATATCGCTGCATCTTCACGATGCCGGACAAGATGTCGCAGGAGAAGGCGCGCCTGCTGCGCGCGCTGGGTGCCGAAGTGATCATCACGCCGACGGCCGTTCCCCCCGACCACCCGGACAACTACATCGTGCAGGGCCGGGCGATCGCGGCGGCGCACGACAACGCGATCTTCGCCGACCAGCATTACAACCCCGTCAACCCCGACGCGCACTACCGCACGACGGGCCCCGAGATCTGGACGCAGACCGAGGGCCGGGTCACGCACTTCGTCTGCTCGCCGGGCACCGGCGGCACGGTGACGGGCGCCGGTCGCTACCTCAAGGAGCGCAATCCCGCGGTCCGGGTCGTCGCCGGTGATCCAGTGGGCTCGATCTACACCGAGTACGCCGAGACACATCAGAAGCTCGAGGGCCGGCCCTACAAGGTCGAGGGGATCGGGGGCGACAAGATCCCCAGCACGCTCGACTTCGACGTGGTGGACGAGTGGATCTTCGTGGCCGACGCCGACGCGATGGCGATGGCCCGCCGGCTCGCCCGGGACGAGGGCCTGCTGGTGGGGGGCTCGACGGGCGTGAACGTGCTCGCCGCGCTGGAGGTGGCCCGGCGCGTCGACGACCCGGGCGCGTGTGTCGTGACGATCCTATGCGACACGGGCGAGCGCTACCTCTCGAAGGTGTTCAACGACGAGTGGCTGCGCGAGAACCAGCTGCTCGAGGTGACGCGCGAGACCGTCGCGCAGGTGCTCACCGCGAAAGGGAACGGCCAGCCGCCGCTGGTCCAGGTGGCGCCCGGGGCCACGGTGCGCCAGGCCCTCAATCTGATGACCACTTACAACGTGTCCCAGCTGCCGGTCATGGACGGCGGCGACGGGGTGGGCGCGGTGTCCGAGCAGAGCCTCATGGCCACCGCACTCGAGGATCCGCGGACGCTCGACCGGCCCGTCGAGGACCTGATGGACCCGCCGTTCCCGGTGGTGGACGCCGAGTGGCCGGTGGACCGGCTGGCGCAGCTGCTCTCGCGCGCGACGCCCGCCGCCCTCGTACGTGAGAGCGGGCGGATCATCGGGATCGTCACCCGCTACGACCTGCTGCACCAGCGCGCGGGCATCCGCTGATGCGGGTCACGCTGCTCACGGGCGGCGCCACGGCCGAGCGCGCCGTGGCGCTGGCCGGAGGGGCGCAAATCGTGGCCGCCCTGCGGTCCCGCGGGCATGAAGCGCACGTCATCGACACGGTGTCCGGCCTCCTCGCACCGGCGGAGGAAGCGCGGGTGCTGTCGGGCGAGGTGGGAAGATCGCCGCCCTCCGTGGCTGAGCTGGACCAGCGGGAGCGCCGGTTTCTCTCCCAGGACCTCGCGACGCTCGCGGTCGTCCGGGACGCGGACGTGCTGTGCCTCTGCCTCCACGCGGGGCGTGGCGAGGGCGGGGTGGTCCAGGCCCTCCTCGACGTCGTCGGCGTGCCGTACACGGGCAGCGGCCCCTTGGCCAGCGCGCTCGCGATGGACAAGGACCTCTCGAAGCGCCTGTTCCGGAGCGCGGGGGTCCCGGTCCCGGCGTGGTTTCTCGCGCCGGTGACCCCGGAGGACGTCGCCCGCACCCTGGGCTGGCCCGTGATCGTCAAGCCGTCGCGCATGGGATCGTCCGTCGGACTCACGCTGGTGAAGCGGCCCGAGGACCTGGAGGCCGCCGTGCGGCTCGCGGGCCAATACGATCGCGAGGTGCTGGTCGAGCAGTTCATCGCCGGCCGCGAGCTGACGGTCGGCATCCTGGGCGACGTGCCGCTGCCCGTCGGGGAGATCGTCCCGCGACACGAGCTGTTCGACTACGAGAGCAAGTACACGCCGGGGATGTCCGACGAGGTCTTTCCCGCCCGCATCGCGAGCGCCCTCGCGCGCCGGCTGCAAGAGTGCGCCCTCAGCGCGCACCGCGCGGTCAAACTGGGTGGGTATTCCCGCATCGACTTCCGCGTGAGCGCCGCAGGCGACATCTTTTGCCTGGAGGCGAATTCTCTTCCCGGCATGACCAGGACCAGCCTGCTGCCCCAGGCCGCGCGCGCCGCGGGGATCGACTTCCCCGAGCTGTGCGAGCGGATGTGCCGCCTCGCCCGGAACCCGGAGCGGGGCGGCGGGGGATAACCCGCGAGATGGAACCGCAGCGCACGCTGGGCATGACCCCCTGGGTTCGGCGGCTCGTCGTCGCCAATCTCGTCGTGTTCCTGCTGCAGTACACGGTATTCCTCGGGCTCCCCGCGCGGTACGGGTTCGCGCCGCTGGACGCGTTCGCGCGCCCCTGGACGTTCGTCACCTACCTGTTCATCCACGACGGGGTGCTGCATCTCGCGTTCAACATGCTCGCGCTCTTCTGGCTCGGCTCCGCCGTCGAGGAGCGCATGGGTGGGGCGGCGTTCATCGGCTACTACCTGTGGTGCGGGCTGGGCGGAGCGGTGCTGTCGTACGCGCTGATGCTGGTGGTTCCCGTAGGGCTGGTCGTGGGTGCGTCGGGAGCGATCTACGGCGTGGCCTACGCCTTCGCGCGCTTCTGGCCCGACCGGCCCATGTACGTCTTCCCCCTGCCCGAGCCGATCCCGGCGAAGTGGCTGGTGCTGTTCCTTGTCGCGCTCTCGCTGGTGCTGGCTGTCCTCGGAGCGCGCGACGGGGTGGCGCACCTCGCGCACCTGGGCGGATTCGCCGCCGGCTTCCTCGTGCTCACGGTGCAGGATCTGCGGCTTGCGCGCGCCGAGCGGCATTTGCGCCGGGCCTCCCAGCCCGGCGTGCTGGTGCATCCCGCCGCCCGGGCCGCCCGCAGCAGCCGGCCGGATGCGCGCCCCGGAGCGCCGACCAGGCCGCGGGCCCGCTCCGCCGACGCCACCCACGCCGAGGTCGACCGGGTGCTCGACAAGATCTCGGCGCAGGGGATGGGCAGCCTCACGCCCGCCGAGCGCAAGTTCCTGGCCGAGATGAGCCGCCGGATGCGTCGCAAGGAGCCCTGAGGACCCCGGGCATCCCGCCGTGCTCCGTCTGCTGCTCGCCCTGACCGCCCAGGACCCGGAGCTGGCCCGCGCCGATTCGCTGCTCGCCGCCGGTGACCTGCCGCGGGCACGCGCGCTCGCGGAGCGGATCGTCGCCCGCCGGCCCACCGATCCCCAGGCGCACCTCGCGCTCGGTCGCATCCACTTCGCCCGGCCCGTCGTCGGTCGCTATGCGGCCCTGGACCACTTCCGCGCGGCCGCCCGGCTCGCCCCCGGGAGCCGGGATCCGTGGCGGTGGCAGGTGGAAGTGGGCTGGTACCTGGGAAGCGACGAAGGTGAAGGGATCGCCCGCGAGGCGCTGCTGCGGCTGTTCGCGCTCGATCCCGACGACGGCCAGGCCTGGGCCCGGTTCCAGCAGCTCTTTCAGAACCGCGACATCTGGCGCCGCGCCGAGCGCGCGCTCGCCCGGCACGTGGACCATCCCGACGCGCTGGAGCGGCGCGCGCGGCTGGCCCTCGCGCTGGAGGAGCCGGCGCGGGCGGATTCCCTCCTGGCGCTGGTGCTGATCTCCCGTCCGGCGCGCGTGCCAGCGTTGCTGTTGCGGGCGCAGGCCGCCTTCGAGGGCGGGCGTGACTCCGCGGGTGCGGTGTGGTACGACTCGGCGCTGGCCTTCGCGGACCGTGATTCGGCCGGCGCCCTATGGGAGTCCGTGTGGCTGATCGCCACCCCTGCCGAGCGGGCGCGCCACGAGGCCGGCGGCCCCGACGAGCGGCGCATGTTCTTCGAGCGGTTCTGGACGGCGCGCGACCCCAATCTCCTGACCCCCGCCAACGAGCGCGTGGCCGAGCACTTTCGCCGGCTGGCCCAGGCGCGCCGTCAGTTCCGGCTGACGCATCCTCAGACGCTGTATCACCGCTCCGCCCTCTGGCGCACGCTCGAGGATCCGGCCTGGCGCGCCGTGACGGATACGGCCCCCACCGGGCGGACGACGATGCAGACCGCCATGGTCGACGCCCGCGGGCTCCTGTGGGTGCGCCACGGCCGGCCCGACTTCATGCAGATCGGGATTCTCGATCCGCTGCAGCCGCTCGATGTCGGCGGCCTGCGACCGATGGACTACGAGGGCTGGCTGTATCGCACGCCCGAGGGTCGCGCCAGCGTGGGCTTCGCCTACCAGCCCGGAGCCGGACTCGACCGGTTCTTCCGGCCCGTGTTGGACGCGCAGGTCGCCAGCATCCGCCTGCTCCTGTCCACCGATCGCACCACGCTACCGGCACCGCTCGAGGTCCGCGTGTGGGGTGCCGCCTTCCGGAGCGCGGAGGCCGGGCTCACCGATCTCTACTACCGCACCGGCCCGGGGGCCGCCGCGGTGGCGCTGTGGGATGCGCAGGGTGCGACGGTGGCCCGCGCAGGCGGATCCGGCCTGCTGCTCATGCGGGCCCCGGCCGGGCCCTATCGTTTCGGCCTGGACGTCGATTCCTCCGGCGTCCTCGGCCGGCTGCGCGGCGACGTCACCGTGCCCTCCCTCTCGGGACCCGACGTCGCGCTGTCGAGCCTGGTCCTCGCGGGCATCGATTCGCTCACCGATCGGGAGACCGCGCTCGGCGCCATGCCGGTCTCACTCACGTATCCGGCCGGGGCGCCGCTCTCGGCGTACGCGGAGGTATACGGCCTGTCGGCCGACCGCCGGGGCCTGGCCCGCTACCGGGTGCGCTACAGCTTCGCCAGGGTCCGCTCCCTCGCGGGCCGCCTGCTGCACGGGCCCGAGGAAGTCGCCCTGGAGTTCGTGCGTGAGGCTCCCGCCGCCTTCGTCGTGCGCGAGCGTCTCGTGATCGAGCCCGGCCGCGTCCCCACCGGACGCTACCGCGTGCGGCTCGCCGTGACCGACCTGGGACGGAATGTCAAGTCGGAGTCCGTGGAGCTCGAGATCACGATCCACTGAGCCGGCTTGTCGCCGCGGCCGGGGAGGGGCAGATTGGTCGTCGCGCCCGTCCATGCTCGTCGATCTCGTCCCGGAGTTTGTCGCCTGCCTCGCCGCGGCCGATCCCGTGGCGGCGTACCGCGACTATCTCGACCGCCATCGGCCCGTGCTCGCGAGCTACTGGCACAACTACGTGCTCGACCTCGGCTCGCCTCATGCCGGGGACGTCATCGCGGCGACCGTGCGCGCCGACCGCAGCGACCTGCGCCGGCTGCTCGAGCGCGTGGACGTCGTCGCCGTGGCCGAGGAGGCACTGCGACGCGCGCGTGAGCACCTGGCGGCCGACTGCCCCGTCGATCTCTATCTCATGGTCGGTGTCGGCGGCGCCAACGCGGGCGAGCTCGTGGTGAACGGGCGCGGGATCGCGTTCATCTGCCTCGAGCACTTCACGGGACGGCCCAACCCGGAAACGTACGGCCTCGGTCTCGCGCCGCGCCTCCTTCCGTTGTGGATCGCCCACGAGGTGGCGCATGCGGTGCGCTACACGTCTCCCACGAGTCGGGCCACCCTGCGCCACCTGGTGCGCGAGTGGGGCGGCCACTACGACGGATGGGAAGCGGGGAGCCGGGCGACCCTGCGCGAGCTGCTGACGAACGAGGGCGTCGCCGTCGCCACGGCCCGGCACGTGGCGCCCGGCTTCGAGCCCTGGGAATACCTCGGCTACGGCCGGCGCCAGTACCGGCGCGTCCGTGAGCTCGACGCGTTCCTGCGGCGCGCCAGCGCTCCGCAGCTGGACGACACGGGCCTCGGGCTGCGGCTGCGGTATCTGTCGGGCGGCATGAGCGCCACCGCGCGCGAGCTGCAGGGCCGGATCCTCCCCGAGCGCTCGGGCTACTACCTCGGGCTCCGGATGGTCGAGCCCTACGTCGCCGAGCACGGCGTCGCGGCGGCGGTGCGCGCCACCGCCGACGAGTTCCGCGCGGCCGAGGCGCGGGCCGTCGGCGGGGAGGGCGCCCAGACCGCGTGAGTGAGCGTCCCAAGATCGAGCGTCGCCGCAACCCGTCGTTGCGCGAGATCGTGGACGAGCTGCTGGAGCACGCCCGCGACGTCGCGCGCCGGTCGCGGACGATGACGCCGGAGGAGCTGAGCTACGCGCAGCAGCGCCTCCAGTGGCTCGCCGACGAGGTGTGGCGCGTCGCGACGGGGCAGCCGGAGCCGCCGGCGCGGTAATTCGCGCGGCGGTCCCGGTGTTATCTTCTTCCCCCTCATGCACACGCGCGGCGAATTCAAGGTGACGGTGGCGAAGGAGGACCTGGTCTTCGCCGCCGCGCACTTCATCACCCTTCCCGGCCACCGCTGCGAGGCGCTGCACGGCCATAACTATCGCGCGGGCCTCGTCGTCGAGGGGGCGCTGGGCGCCGACACGTGGTTCGTCTTTGATTTCATCGCCCTGAAGCGCCTCATGAAGCGCCTCACCGATGAGCTCGACCACCGCGTGCTGCTCGCCAGCGCCAATCCGAAGCTCACCGTCGCGACCGAGGGCGACCGGATGAGCGTCACGTACGGGGGTGAACGGCGCTACCTGTTCCCCGCCGCCGATTGCGTCCTGCTTCCGGTGGCCAACACCACGGCCGAGCTGCTCGCCGCGTACCTCGCGGGCCGCGTCCTCGACGAGCTGCGGGCGGCCGGGGCGACGCACCTGAAGGCCATCGAGCTCGAGGTCGAGGAGAACTTCGGTCAGTCGGCCGTCTACCGGGAAGCACTGCCGCCGTGACCACACCGCTGGTCGAGGAGCTGGTACCCGCTCCCGACCCGCTCGCCACGTGCAGTCGTCTCGCGGCCCTGCCGCATGTCGTGTTCCTGGAGAGCGCAGCCCCGTCGCCCCACGTGGGGGCCCATTCCTTCCTGGCCGCCGATCCCGTCGCCGTGCTGCGCAGCGACCGCGGCGTGCCCGACCCGCTCACGTGGGCGCGCACCGCTCTGGCTCGGCACGCGACCGCGCCCATCGCGAGCCTGCCGCCGTTCCAGGGCGGTGTGGCGGGCTATCTGGCCTACGAATGGGGCGCCGCGCTCGAGCGGGTACCGCGCGCCGGCCGCGACGACGTCCCGGTCCCCGACGCCCACCTGGGCTTGTACGACTGGGTGATCGCGTGGGATCACGGAGCGGGGCGGGCATGGGTGGTGTCCACCGGGATCGGGGAAGCGGGAAGCGGGAAGCGGGAAGCGTGGGCGGCGGCGCGGCTCTCGTGGGTTCGTGCACACCTTCCGGGCACGCCAGCGCCGCCCGCCCCCGCGCGCCCCCGACCGCCCCTGACCGCCCTCACGTCGAACTTCACCCGTGAGGAATTCGTCGCCGCGGTCGCGCGGGTCCGGGACTACATCCTCGCGGGCGACATCTTCCAGGCCAACCTGGCCCAGCGGTTTCGGGCGCCGCTCGCAGAGACCCCGTTGGAGTTCTACCGCCGCCTGCGGCAGGCATCGCCGGCGCCGTTCTCGGCCTTCCTCGACTGCGGGGACTTCGCCGTCGCCAGTGTATCACCCGAGCGGTTTCTGCGCGTGGCGCCCGCGACGCGCGCCGTGGAAACGCGGCCCATCAAGGGCACGCGGCCCCGTGCGGCGACCCCCGCGGCGGACGAGGCGTTGGCGCGGGAGCTGACGGCGAGCCCGAAGGACCGCGCCGAGAATGTGATGATCGTCGATCTGCTGCGGAACGACCTCTCGCGGGTGTGCCGGCCGGGGAGCGTGCGCGTGCCCGAGCTGTGCGCGCTGGAGCGGCACCCCACGGTGCATCATCTCGTGTCCACGGTGACCGGGGAACTCGCGCCCGACCGTGATGTGGTCGACCTGCTGGCGGCGTGCCTCCCCGGCGGCTCGATCACCGGCGCACCGAAGGTGCGGGCGATGCAGATCATTGCCGAGATCGAGCGGGCCCGGCGGGGTGTGTACTGCGGCGCGATCGGCTACCTCTCGGTGACGGGCGCGCTGGACACGAGCGTCGCGATCCGCACGGCGGTAGCGCGCGACGGGACGGTCGTGTTCCACGCGGGGGCCGGCATCGTCGCCGACTCGGATCCGGCGGCCGAGTACCAGGAGACGCTCGACAAGGCGGCGGCGTTCGCGGGCGCGCTCGCCGGCGCGCCGTGATCCTGCTCATCGACCATTACGATTCGTTCGTCTACAACCTGGCGCGCTCCGTTCGCGAGCTGGGCCGGGAGCCCGTGGTGCGGCGCCAGGACGCGATCACGCTGGACGACGTGGCGGGGCTCGCGCCGTCGCATATCATCCTCTCCCCCGGCCCGTGCACCCCGGCCGAGGCCGGGATCTCGGTCGCGCTGGTGCGGCGATTCGGGCCCGCCGTCCCGATCCTGGGCGTATGCCTCGGGCACCAGTGCATCGCGGCGGCGTACGGGGCCGAGATCGTGCGGGCCGCGCGGCCGATGCACGGCAGGGCCTCGGCCATCAGTCACGACGGGCGCGGGCTGTTCGCCGGCCTGCCCAACCCGTTCGCCGCGGCGCGCTACCACTCACTCGTGGTGCGCCGCGACTCGCTGCCCGCCGCCGTGCGCGTGACCGCGACCGCGGAGGATGGCGAGATCATGGCGCTGGCCCACGAGAGCCATCCGGTCGTCGGGCTGCAGTTCCATCCGGAGTCGGTGCTGACCGAGCACGGGGACGCGTTGCTGGGAAGGTTCCTCGCCCCCTGAACCCCTCTCCCTACCGGGAGAGGGGGCACCATGCGCAGGCTGCTGCGCTACGGCGCCGGCGCTTGCTTCGCCACCGGCGCCTGCCGCAGTCGCCGCCGCGCGATCATGTACTGCTGCGGCAGGCTGAAAATGTTGCTCGCCGCGTAGTAGAGGTTGAGTCCCGAGGCGAAGTTCAGGAACATCACCGTCATCATCACCGGCAGGAAGTACAGCATCATTTTGGTCTGCGGGGTCGGCGGCACGCCGATCTGCCCGATCTTGGACAGGCCGAACATCGACAGTCCCATGATCAGCGGGATCACGTAGAACGGGTCCGCCCGGGACAGGTCGGGCAGCCAGAGGAACGGGACGCCGCGGAACTCGATCGTGTTGGCGAACACGAAGAACAGCGCGAACAGCACGGGCATCGGCAGGAGCATCGGCAGGCAGCCTCCGAGCGGGTTCACCTTGTGCTCCTTGTACAGCCGCAGCATCTCGCGCTGCAATCGCTCGGGGTCGTTCTTGTAGCGCTCCTGGGTGGCCTTGAGGTGCGGCGCCACCGCCTGCATGCGGATGGACGATTCCATCGCCTTCTGATTCAACGGCCACAGCAGCAGGCGCACCAGCAGCCCGAAGATGATCAGCACCCAGCCGTAGGCGAGGCTGAGCCGCTCGTGCATCCACAGGAGCACGGCCACCACGCCCACCGAGACGGGCTGGATCAGGCCCCGGAAGATGCCGCCGTAGGGGTTGGCGTCGTCGAGCCCGTGTCCGATCCGCGCCTGGCGGCGGTATTCCAGGGGCCCGGCATAGAGCTGGTAGGCGAACTGGCCGGCCTGCGGCACGGCGAGGGTGACGGCCACCGTGGCGCGCGTCACCGCCTTGCCGGAACGCGGCCCCCCCACCGCGAGCGCGCCTCCGAACCTGGGCCGCTGCTCCTCGAGCGCGAGGGCGGCAATGAGGAAGTACTTCGACTTGATCCCGACCCACTCGAAGGGGCCGTTCAGCTCCAGCCGCTCGCCGGGGTCGAGCGAGCGGAAATCCGTGCGCTCCGTGCGCGCGGCCTTGGCGACGATGGCGAAATGCCGATAGTCGTCCATCGTGTCCGCCTCGACGGAGCGGAGTCCATCGCCCAGGCCGAGGACGAGCAGGGCCCCGGCGGGTCCCAGGCCCGACACGTCGCCGGCGACGTCGAAGCGGTAGTCGTCGACGCGGACGCCGTAGGTGAGGGTGACCGTGGCGCCCCCCCGGGTGGCGGTGAAGCGCAACGACCCCCGGTCGGCCACCCGCAGCTCCGGGGCACTCGGCGTGAAGCGCCAATCGGCGAGCGATACCGTGTCGCCCCCCACGACCAGGTGGTGGACCAGCAGCGGGCGGCCTGCCGGCACGAGCTCGACCGGGCGGCCCGAGTCGCCGGGGGCGAACGAGCGATATTCCAGAAGTTGGGCCGAGACGAGCTGGGCACCCCGCGTGCTGAAGCCCAGGCGGTACAGGGGCGAGCTGACCCACACGGTCTCGGCGGCCTCGGCGGCGGACAGGCGGTCGGGCGGTCGGGCGGTCGGCGCCACCGAGCGCGGCACCTCCGCCGGCGTCGGGCGTACACTGTCCGCCGGTCCGCCGGACCGCCCGTCCGCCCGGGGCGGGGGCGGCGGCGGGGGTGGGCGCTTCATGAAGAAGGTCGGCAGAATGGCCACGACCATCATCAGGACGATGGCGAGCAGGAGCCGGCGGTCCACGCGCGCGCGCTAGGGCACCGGGTCGTAGCCGCCCGGATGGAACGGGTGGCAGCGCAGGATGCGCCTCATGCCGAGCCAGGTCCCGCGAGCGGCGCCGTAGCGCGCGATGGCCTCGTAGGTGTACTGGGAGCAGCTGGGCATGAACCGACACTGCGTGAACACCAGATGGGAAAGCGTGAGCTGGTAGCCCCGCACCAGCGCCATGGCACTGCGGCGGGGCAGGTGAGCGACGTTCACGTGATCTCCCTCACGCAGGCCATGAGCTCGGCGCGGAGCTCGGCGAACGACGCGTCGTAGGCAGGCCGGCGCGCGCGCAGGACGAGGTCGACGGGACGCAGTGTGGCGAGCGGGCCACGCCGCAGTAGCTCGCGGAGGCGGCGCCGCAGGCGGTTGCGCGCGACGGCGGTGTGGTGGAAGCGCGGCACGACGACCGCCGCGCGGGCGCGCGGTCCGCTGTGGCTCGGCCGCCACGCCACCTCGAGGAGTCTGCGGCGGTGCCGCCGCCCCTCGTCCCAGCAGGCCTGGACCTCGGACAGCCGCGCGCGGCGCGGGAACCGCTCGCGCGTTACTTGCTCCAGTGCTTGGATGGAACCCGGACCGCGAGGCGCTTGCGGCCTTTCTTGCGGCGGCGTGACAGGACGGCGCGTCCCCACTTCGTCTTCATCCGCGCGCGGAACCCGTGCCGGTTCACGCGGCGGCGATTGCGCGGGCGATAGGTCGGACCCATGCGTGTGTTCCGTTCGAGGGGGCGAAACGTACATCGGTTCGCGCGGGCGGGTCAAGGTTGACATTTCCACAGGCGGCCCGTAGTTTCGCTCCGCCCTTGCAGCACGTCCCACCTTTCTCTTCGTACGCAATGGAGCCGTCAGTCCGAGAAACGTGGAAGCGCCTGCTGGCCGAAGCACGGCGCGAACTTCCCGATGCGACCGTGCGGAGCTGGCTGGAGCCGGCGGAGCCGATCACGCTCGACAACGATCGGCTCGTGCTCGCCACGCCCGACCGTTACGCCGCCGAGTGGAACGAGTCGAAGTACGCGCCCCTGCTCGCACGCGCCGCCGAGCGCGTGCTCGGCCGGCCGACGAGTGTGGTGTTCCAGGTGCAGGAAGACCGCCAGCGGCGGCCGCAGATGGACTTCTGGGTGCCCACGCCCGCCGCGGCCGCGACGACGGAGAAGGCGGCCGCCGTGACGACGCCGCTCAGCGAGCGCTACACCTTCGAGACGTTCGTCATCGGGAAATCGAATGAGCTCGCCGCCGCCGCGGCGCACGCGGTCGCGGAGGCGCCCGGCAAGACGTACAACCCGCTGTTCATCTACGGGGCGACGGGCCTGGGGAAGACCCACCTGATGCAGGCCATCGCGCACGCCGTCCTGCAGCGCAACCCCAGCACGCGGCTCGTCTACCTCGGGGCCGAGCAATTCCTCAACGAGGTGATCGAGTCGATCCACGCGCGCACGATGTCGGAATTCCGGCGGCGCTACCGGAACGACATCGACCTGTTGCTCGTCGACGACGTGCATTTCCTCGAGGGCAAGGAGCAGACGCAGGAGGAGTTCTTTCACACGTTCAACGCGCTGTTCGAGGCCCGCAAGCAGATGGTCTTGACCTCGGACCGGCCGCCCAAGGAGATCCCCGGGCTCGAAGACCGGCTCATCTCCCGGTTCGAGTGGGGGCTGGTCGCCGACATCGGCCATCCCGATCTCGAGCACCGCATCGCGATCCTGCGCAAGAAGGCCGCCCAGGACCACCTGGAGCTCACGATTCCCGACGACGTGCTGCGGTTCATCGCCGAGCACGTGCGCTCGAGCGTACGCGAGCTCGAGGGGTGCATCATCAAGCTGCTGCTCTTCGCCTCGCTCAAGAACCGGGAAGTGACGATCGATCTGGCGCGCGAGGCGCTCTCGGACCGCATCCGACCGGGCGATGACGGGGCGGCGCCCGCGCCCGGCTCCGGCCCGAGCATGGCCCGCGTGCAGGAAGTGGTCGCCCGCCGCTGGGGCGTGACGCCCGAGGGCCTGCGCTCGAAGGCCCGGACGAAGACCCTGACGATTCCCCGTCAGGTCGCCATGTACCTGGCCCGCGACATGCTCAAGATGCAGCTGGTCGAGATCGGCCAGGCCTTCGGCGGGCGCGACCACTCCACCGTGATCCACAGCGTGGACAAGGTGGAGCGGCAGATGACCCGGGACCGCACCTTCAAGGAGCGGGTGGAGATGGCCCGCCACGAGCTGTCCGCAGTCTAGGCCCACATTCGGGACAGGAAATGTGCGGCCGTGTGGGAGAGCCGTCGCCCCGAGGCCGTGGGGGGCCGTGCATCAACAGGGCCCACACGTCACCCACATGGGGGCGAACGCGCAGGGCCGTCGCGGGTGACGAGTTAGGTCACTCGCGACACATTTCCCCGTCCTCTACTACTACTACTAGTATTTCTATATAGCTTAGAAGCAGGTACTGCCTCCCCAAACACGACCTGGTGACGCCGATCACACGCATGAAGTTCACGATCACGCGGGAAAAGCTGCAGGAGGGACTGGCGGCGGTCGCGGCCGTGGTGCCCACCAAGACCACCCTTCCCGTCCTGTCCAACGTGCTGCTCGAGGCGACCAAGCAAGGTCTCCGCCTCTCGGGGACGGACCTGGATATCGCCGTGAGCACCACGGTCCCGGCCGAGGTGGACGCCGAAGGTGGCGTCACGCTGCCGGCGAAGAAGCTCGCGGACATCGCCCGCGAGTTGCCGCCGGCGGCCATCCGGTTCGCGGGCGCCGGGGAACAACGCGTTTCGATCGAGTGCGGCCGGTCGCGCTTCAAGCTGCTGGGGCTGCCGCGCGAGGAGTTTCCCTCGTTCCCGGCCGTGAAGTTCGAAGGGGCCTGGAAGGCCGCCGCCGGCGTGGTGCATCAGCTCGTGACCCATGTCGCGTTCGCGGCGTCCACCGAGGAGAGCCGCCCGATCCTCAACGGCGTGCTGTGGGAGATGCGGCCGGACCGCATGCGCATGGTGGCGACCAATGGGCACCGGCTCGCCAAGATGGACGTGCCCGCGACGGGCGGGTCGAACGCCGACCTCATCGTGCCTCCCAAGGCCCTGGAGCAGATCCGCCGCCTGTTCGCGGCCGACCAGGAGATCGAGATTGGGCGCAGCGACAACCATATCGGGTTCCGGGCGGGCGGCACGCTCGTGTTCTCACGGCTGATCGAAGGCCCCTATCCGAACTACGAGCAGGTGATCCCGCGGGAGAACGACAAGTCGGCGACGGTCGACAAGGTCGCGATGACGGCGGCGTTGCGCCGCATGAGCGTGGTGGCAAGCGATCAGACGCACCGCATCCGCCTGGCCTTCAGTGGCGGCGCGGCCAAGTTTTCGGTCCAGACGCCCGATCTGGGCGAGGCCCAGGACGAGCTCGCCGTGACCTACGAGGGCGAGCCCATCGAGATCGGCTTCAACGCGATGTACCTGCTGGAGATCATGAAGTACATGCCCACCGACGAGGTGCGATTCACCTTCAAGGCGCCCGAGCGCGCTGCCACCCTGGAGCCCGTGGGGTGGAACGATCCGGCGAGCTATCTGACGCTGGTCATGCCGCTACGACTAGTGGACTAGACGGACAGGTAGACGCAGCAGGCGCGTAGACGCACAGCGGTGAACAGGTGGTGGTGGCCAGGCCTGCCTTGCTCCCTGACCCCCGACGACCCGTTCACTCCTGTGCGTCTGTTTTCGCTGTGTCGCTGAGGCTGTCCACTCGCACAGTGTCCATCATCAGCGACTCCAGCTCGAGCGGAATCAGGGGCGCCGTGATCGCGGGCGGCGGTGGTGGCGAATCGAGGCCCCACTCGTCGAGCTGCGGGATTTCGACCGCGGCGCCGCGGTAGCGCGCCAGGATGAGGTCGCGGCGCGCCGCCATGCGTGCGGGCCGGAACGCGGGGTTCGAAGTGCGCGGGTGTGGCAGGGTCGCGGCCAGGGACGCCGCCTGCCAGAGGTCGAGAGCGGCCGGTGGCACGCCGAAATAGGCGCGACTGGCCGTGCCCGCACCCCAAAGCCCCGGGCCCCATTCGGCGACATTGAGGTACAGCTCGAGTATGCGGTCCTTCGACAGGACCAGCTCGAGACGCAGGGCCGTCACGGCCTCCTTGAGCTTGCGGAGCGGGTTGCGGGACGGCGACAGGTAGAGGTTCCTGGCCAGCTGCTGGGTGATCGTGCTCGCCCCGCGCAGGCGGTCGCGGCGCCGCCACACCGTGCGCACCGTGCCCCACGCGCCCCGTCGCTGGTCGAGCCCCAGGGCGGCGGCCACCTCGGCGAAGTCGATCCCGTGATGCGTGCGAAACCGCTCGTCCTCGGCGAGGATCACGGTCCCCTGCAGCAGCGGCGAGATGGTGTCGAGCGGCGTCGGGCGGACGATCACCGGCGCCGGGGCGCCAGTCCGGGCAGCCACCCGACGCATCATGGCCGTCTCGCGCGGCCAGTGCGTGCGCCACCACACCGGCGGCGGCCACACGGCTATCAGCCACGCGATTCCGACGGCGAGCCCGGCTAGCGCCGCCCGCCCGAGCGTCCTAGGTTTGCCCCTTCCCATGTCCACCGAGCTCTCCGCGCTCCAGCAGCGGCTGCAGGCCGTGCTGGGCGACGCCTTCACCGTAGGTGCGCCGCTCGGCCAGGGCGGGTTCGCGGTCGTCTACCGCGTGCGCGACAACCGGCTCGGCCGCGACGTGGCGGTGAAGGTCCTGGACCCCGTGCTTTCGCCGTCGCCCGCCCTGGCCGAGCGGTTCGTCCGCGAAGCGCAGACGATCGCGCGGCTCGAGCATCCCAACATCGTGCCGATCTACGAGGTGGGCAAGGACGCCGGTCTGCTGTACATCACGATGCGCTGCATCGATGGCCCGTCGCTCGCCCAGCTGCTGGCGGCGAGGCGGCGGCTGTCGCCGCACGACGCGGCGCGCATCGCGCGACAGGTGGCGGACGCGCTCGCCTACGCCCACGCGCAGGGCGTGGTCCACCGCGACATCAAGCCAGACAATGTTCTGCTCGATCGCCAGGGCCACGTCCTCGTCACGGACTTCGGGATCGCCAAGGCCGCACAGTCGGCGGCCGGCATCGGCCAGCTCACGGCCGAGGGCATGATCATCGGGAGCCCCGCCTACATGAGCCCCGAGCAGGCCGCGGGGGAGCCGGTGGACGGCCGCGCCGACATCTACTCCCTGGGCATCGTGTTGTACCAGATGCTGGCGGGCGAGACGCCGTTCGCGGGCGGCTCGGCGGCCGCGCTGCTCGCCAAGCAGCTCACGGCGGTGCCCGCACCGATCCGGCGAGCGCGGGCGGACGTCTCGCCCGAGGTGGCCTTCGTCCTCGAGCGGATGCTCGCCAAGGCGCCCGCCGAGCGCTTCCAGCACGCATCGGAGGTGAGCGCGGCGCTGATCGCGGCACTGCCGGCGGCGGCGACGGGCCGCCTGCGCGTGCCCCTGCGGCGCCGGCTGCCGGTCGTGATGGTGAAGTCACTCGTCGGCCTCGGCCTGGCCGGCTGCCTGGCCGCCGTGGCCTTCGTGGCCGGGGCGCTGGTCGTGAGCTTCGTACTGTTCAGCACGGCACCCCGCCTGTCGGTGTCGGCGCCGGTGCCGGACAGCCTAGCCGGCGCCCTGCGCGACGCCGGCGCACTGGACCTCGGCGAGGCGATCGAGTTCGCCTTCGTGCCGGGGGCGCGCGAGGACTCGACGCTGCTCGTGATTTCGGGGGCGCGCATCACCGTGGCGGCGCCGGACGGGATCCGCCGTTACGGCCGGGACAGCTCGAGCCTGGACGGCCAGGTGCAACTGCGCGGCGGCGTCCGCTTTCTCTGCGTCGTGGTGTTACCGGGCGGCCGGCGCGACACGGTGTTCCACCAGCTCTCGTTCCGGGAGTATGTCGCGTTGGCTCCGGCGCTGGCAGCCGTGTCGGAGGGAGAAGCCGTCCGCGTACGGGTGCGCCCCGTCGCTCAGCGCTCCAGGCTGCGCGAGGCGACGCCGTAGACGCTGGCGGCGTCCAGGGTCGACACGTCGCCCGGGGTCGTGACCGTGGCCCCGAGCCGGTCCCCCGTGCCCCACGCGAGCCCGAACGCGAATCCCGCGCGCCGCAGTGAGCCGTCGGTGTCGAGCCGCACGAGGATGCCGACCGGGACGCGCCGGGTGGCGCCGGCACGCAACCCGAAGGCCAGGTCCATCTTTTCGTCGCGTGGGAACCTGGCCTGGGCCGACAGCGCGGCCGCGCCGCCGAGCGCCCGCACGGTGAGGCCCGGGATCATGGTGACCGGCAGCTTGACGCCGCGGACGCTCGGCTGGCCGATGTTCAGCGCGGAGGCGGACAGCGTCACGTCAGGCCAGGGCCGGTAGAGCACGCCGAGGTCGAAGCCGCTGGCTTTGGCGCCCCCGCGATACACGCTCCCGGCGAAGCCCAGGGCGAGCCTGTCGGCGGATGTCGCCCACCCGATCCGGTAGGTATGTCCGTTGGACGCGCCGTCGAGCTGGTCCCACTGGTAGGCGATCGCCAGGCCGCGCGAGTTGAAGCCCGCGGTGATCTGGCGCAGCCGGCCGTCCGACCCGGGATCCGCGACCGTCAGATCGGCGTGCACCGATGCCTCGCGGTGCACGGCGAGGCCCGCGGGATTGAGCCACACCGCGCGCGCGTCGGCGACATCCGAGGGATGGAGGTACTCGGTCGCGCGGTTCGGCACGACCTGCGCGGCCGCCGGGAGTGCGAAGAGCAAGACCGCGGCGGCCCCGCCGCGCGCCAGGGCGCGGCCTACGGCAGCACCGTCACGGTAGCCCGCAGCATCTGACGGACGGGGACACTCATGCCCTGCGCCAGCAAGACCACCGTGTATCCCGTCGAGTCCCGTGTCTCGCCGCCCAGGAAGCGGCCGTCCGCTGCGACGTACTCGCTGCCGGAGCGGGTGCCACCCCCGGTGAGCTCGAAGGGCTGCCCGCCCTGCTCGCCCGAGCCCGCCAGCGTACCGGTTCCACTGTAATCGACCCGCAGCGCACGCGTCCCGGCGCGGGTGTCCCAGGCCGCGGCCGTCGAGTGCGTAATCGTCGTGACCCGCACCTCGGTGCCCACGCCCTTTTCGGTCGTCGAGACGGTGTCGGTCCAGTCCGCCCCGAGCCGCAAGCCGCCCGGTGGCATCCGCGGGTAGAAGTCGCGCGGGTTGCCGAGCAGCTGGGCGAGGCGCTGGGCGGCCGCCGAGTCGGACGGAACGAGATCCTGCATCTCCCCGCTCGGCGCGAGCCGGCCACGATACATGAGCCCTCGGGCGGTCGCGAGATTGACCGTCGGCGGAATAAAGGATCCCGAGTCGGCCGTCACGGAATCGATCACATAGCTGGCGGGATAGCCCGCGCTGTCCGCCGGTCCGACGACGGTGGCAGTGACGAAGAGCCGGTAGCTCATGGCGACGGGCAGCTGGCCGCCGAAATCCTGCTCGATGCGCAGCTGCCGGTGCACGAGATAGCGCAGGGTGCTTGGCCCCAGGCGAATCGCGGCGGCGGGACGCGCGTCGGTGCCCGGGGCGTACACGGCCGCGGGGGTGCCGCTGGGCGCGGGCCCGCCTGCGGGAGGCGTGCGGCCGGTGCACGCGAGGGCTGCGAGAATCGGGCTCAGGTATCGGCGACGCATGAGAATTGGTCCCTCAGGGGGTGGGGGTGAGGAGGGCGGGGCCGTAAGCCGAGTTCTGTTCACCCGCTTTCGCGGGCGGACCGTCATCTCTCTGGGATGGCTGTCACCAGCCACCTCGTGCGGCCTACCCGCAGCTCGAGCGACCCGGGCCGGGTCTCGCTGCCTATTTGGCCTTGCTCCGACTGGGGGTTGCCGTGCCGCGCCTGTTGCCAGGCGCGCGGTGGGCTCTTACCCCACCATTTCACCCTTACCCGAGGATATCGGGCGGTTTGTTTTCTGTGGCCCTGTCCGTCGCCTTGCGGCGCCCAGGTGTTACCTGGCAGTCTGCCCTGTGGAGCTCGGACTTTCCTCGGCGCGTCGCTCCTGCCGGCGCGCCGCGACTGTCGCGCCCCACCCTTCCTCGCCGTGAAAGCTACCGGCCGGCGGGGGGCGGGGGCAAGAGCCGCGGGGGCTCGGGGAGTGGTGGATCCGGCGCTAACGCGTGAGTCGGCGCACGAGGCGGGCGAGACTGTCGGCCGAGAGCGGTCCCTGTGGGGTGCGGGGACCGGCGAGGATCCACTCGACGCTCGCGACCCAGAGCCCGTCGTTGTCATTGAAGACCGTGGTGCGGAGCCGCGGCCACGTGGCGGGCGGCACGAAGCGTGGGGACAGTCCCACGGCGTGGAGCACCGCGGCACCGCGCCGGCGATAGGCTGCGACGAGCGGCCGGGAGCGGACGGTGTGCGACCACACCAGCACGGGGCTCGGGGCTGCGGCCGCGGCGAACCCGCGCAGTACACCCAGCGCGAGCCAGTCGTCGGGCGGCACGGCGTCGCGGAGGGCGAGGAGCACGTTCGGCGCCGTGCGCCGCGTGGCGCGCGCGATGAGCCACGCGCGCAGCGCCACGGCGCGCTCGAGCACATCGTAGTAGCCGGCCAGGAGGCCGGCGTCGAGCAGGGCATCGTGGCGGGCGGCCACGCTCAGCTCGCCGAGCCGGGCGGTGCGGACGCTATCGAGCGCCAGGGCGGAGAGGACGGCGCGATACGTCGCGTCGCACGGCTCCGGCCCCAGCCCGTCGCCGGGCGTGGCGCGGCGTCCCGCGACGTCGAGATCGAGCGCGATCCCGGCGACGACGTCGGGGCTCTCCGCCGCGAGTCGCGCGAGCGGGGCATATGCCACCGGCAGGCCATCGGCCCAGAGTCGCGGGTCGAGCGCGCACCAGCCACCGCCGAGGGTGTCCGGGGGCGGCCGGAAATCGGCGAGCCGGAGCACCGGGAACCAGCGCAAGCTGGTCTGGGCCAGGCGCGTGGCGGTCTCGCGCCACCGCGCCGGTGCCGAATCGGACAGGATGTCCCCACCCGGCGCGGCGAGGGTCGCGACGGCGTTGAACGAGCCGACCTCGAGGAACCCGATCAGGGAGTCGAGCGCCGTCCCGCGGGGCGCGACGTCATCGCCCCAGAGCAGCCGCAGTCCGTTCCGCGCGATCCAGCGGGGGGCCTGCGTGCGCACGACGGAGGCGTCGCTCCGCGGGACCGCCAGCTTCACCGCCCGCGCGCCAGGCGGGGGGTCGAGCGGCGGCGGGTGCGGCCGCACTGGGAGCGGCGCGTCGCCCAGCGCCAGGCGCGTGCCGCGCTCAGCCGGCGGGACGGCGGCCCACTCGGCCGGGCGCCGCGTCCACCTGGCAAGCGCGACGAGGAACGCGCGGGTCTCGCTGAGGGCGCCGAGCGGAACGAGCGGCGTGGTCGCGGGCCGCACGTCGGCGCCCAGCGCCGCCAGGGTGTGGCGGCTCGCTACGACGACGAGTCCCTGCCCGACGCGGCCCGCCGCGATGACCGGGGCGCCGGGCGCGGCGGCGCCCAACCGATCACTGTAGGCGAGCGCCCGGTGCTCGTCGGACACGGAGAGCCGGTGCGCCCGACCTGCGGGAAAGGCGCCAAGCGGGGCGCCGCGTGGGGGCGCGCCGTGGCGGGCGCGCGCGCCGGGCCGCGGTGCGAATCCGGCGATCGTGTGGATTATCGGATCGCGCAGCGCATCCGCGCCGATCTCGATGCCGGCGCCCGCGGCGGCGAGCCAGCGGTTCATGAGCCAGCGGTCGTAGGCCCCCTCGCCGTCGCCGGCGTAGCCGAGCACGACGGCGCCGCCGCGGCTCACCCAGGTCGTCAGCACCACGAGGTCGCCCGCCGTGAGCGCGTCGGTGGGCGGGTCGGGCGAGCGGCCCCCCAGCAGCACGAGGGTGTGGTAGCGGTCGGGGTCGCTGCGCGTGAGGTGGGGATAGAACCGGCGGTAACGCACCGTGTAGCCGGCGTCGAGCCAGGGGCGGGCCGTCGCTTCGAGCGCGATTGGATCGGTGCGCGCCAGATCGAGCAGGAGCAGTTGGCGGGCCCGAGGCTGGCAGGCGGCGAGCCCGGCGAGGAGGATCGAGGCACCGGCCCACCGCCTTGCGACCCTTCGGCGGTCGATGTTAGAATTCATTCTATGAATTTAGCGAATTCATGATATGACACCTCGCCGCGCCTCCAAGCTGCGCCGAGTTCGTGAGCCGATCCAAGTCTACCTGAACGCCGGCGAGCGCGCTGCGCTCGACCAGCTGGCCCGCGAGCTTGGCGTGTCGCGTGCGGAGGTGCTGCGCCGCGGGCTGCGGGCTGTGCGGCGCGAAGGCGACCAGTCCTTCTACGACGTGTTCGACCGACTGATCGGCACCCTGGACCGCCCGGGCGCCCCGACGGACCTCGCTGAAAGCTTTGATAGGTACCTGGCGGACGATCTGGAGCGGAAGTGGCGAGGGCGGCGGTCTTCGTAGACAGTTCGGCGTGGGTCGCCCTGCTGTACCGGCGGGACCAGGCGCACGAGCGCGCAGTGCGGTCCTGGAACGGCCTGCGCACGGCCGGTCGGGCGCTGGTCACTACGAATCTCGTCCTCGCCGAAACCCATGGCTTTCTGCTGCACCGTCTGGGCAGCGGCGCCGCGCTGGCGTTTCTCGAGCACCAGCGGGCGTTCGGACCAGGCTTGGTCTGGGCTGACCCCGATCTCACCGACGCTGCGGTCGAGCGCTGGTTGCGGCGCTTCCGGGACCAGACGTTCAGCCTGACCGACGCCGTGAGCTTCGAGGTCATGGGGCGGGAGGGGATCCGCGAATCGTTCACCTTCGACCGGCACTTTGAGATCGCCGGCTTCGAGATGTTCTCCCCGTCGACGCCGACTTCCTGACGAAGCGTGCCGTGGGGGTCATCGCGGCGGCGCCGGTCCGCGCGTGTACGAGCTCCGCGGTCACCCGGAGTCGCCCGGTAGCGGGTCGGACGCTGCCGCTGATGAGATAGGTCACGCCCAGCAGCCTGCCCGAGCCGTGGCCCAGCTCGCGGGCGAGTGTGTAGCGGCCCGCCAGGGCCTTGGCCAGGCGGTCAAAGAGCGGCGCCGCACGTGTCACGGGGCGGCCGTGAGCGCGAACGGCGCGAGCGCGGTGCGCATCGATGCGGCCGTCTGCCACCGCGCCTCGCGCTCCTTGGCGAGCGAGCGGTGGATCGCGGCCGCGAGCGCCGGCGCGATCCCCGGGCACGGTTTCCCCAGGTCGGGCGGCTCCTGGTGCATGTGCATATCGAGCACGGCCGCGGCGCTGGGGGAGGAGAAGGGGGGGCGCCCGGCGAGCGCCTCGTACAGCACCACGCCGAGGGAGTAGAGGTCGGTGCGCCCGTCGATGTCCGGCAACCCCGCCGCCTGCTCCGGGCTCATGTACTCCTCGGTCCCGACCACGAACCCGCTGCGGGTGACACGGTCGTCCTGCGCCGGGGCGATCGCGCGGGCGATGCCCAAGTCCACGAGCACCGCGCCGGCGGGAGAGAGCACAATGTTGTCGGGCTTAATGTCGCGATGCGCGATGCCCTGCTCGTGGGCGTAGACGAGCGCGTCCAGGATCTCACAACCCATGCGGGCGGCGTGGTCGTACGGCAGCCGGCGCTCGCGGCGCAGCACCTGGCGCAGGGTGTCGCCCGGGATGTAGGGCATGACGAACCACAGCAGGTAGTCGGTCTCGCCGCTGTCGAGCATCGGGGCGATGCGGGGGTGGCGCAACTTCGCCGCGTAGCGGGTCTCCCGGACGAAGCGGTCGGCGGCGACCGAGACGCTGAGCTCGGGGTGCAGCACCTTGATCGCCACCTTGTGGCGCTCCTGGTCGTAGGCGCCGAAGATGGACGCGTTGCCGCCTCGCCCGACCGCGGTGATCACCGTGTAGCGGTCGCCCAACGCCTTGCGGACGCGCTCGATCAGGTCGCGGGGCGGCACGCCTGCCCTCGACCGTTCACAGCTCCAGCCAGCACCACGCTTTCGTCAGCGGCGTCCGATTCATCTGGACGCCGCGCTCCTTCGTGATCAGCAGATTGTTCGAGTGGTTGTAGCCGTACCCGCCGGCCGGGTCGTACAGCCCGGGTTCGTTGGAGAACATCATCCCCTCGGCCAGGACGGTGGCGTCCCCCAGCGCGATGTAGGGCTTTTGGTGTCCCTCCATCCCGGCGCCGTGGGCGGGGCGGTGGTAGAGGAACCGCTCGAGCCCCGCCCGGCGTGCGATCTCGTGCACCCGGCTCGCGACCAAGCGGCACTCCACACCGGCCTTGGACAGCTCCTGCTGCGCCAGCGTCATCTCGGTGTGCACCTCCCACATGCGGCGCTGCGCGTCGGTCATGGGCAGAACATGACAGGCGCGGTACCCCTCTCCGCCGTAGCCGCCGATCCGCACCATGATCCCCGAGAACTGGATCGCGTCACCCCGCTTGATCTGGGCGTGGAAGAACTGGTTGGGATGGGGATAGGCGGTGCCCACGCCGGTGCGGCAGCCCACGCTGATGCTGACGCCCACGGCGGTGTGGGGCCGACCGTCGCGCGGCAGGTCCTTGAGCACGAGGTCGGTGCCGTAGGCGGTGGCCGCGTGACGCACGTCGAAGTCCGTCGCGTCCGTGCCGCGCTCGAGCACGTAGCGCCGGCAGTACTCCAGGATCCGGTCCGCGTAATCGATCGCCCGCTGGGTGAGGGCGATCTCCTCGGGCGTCTTGATGATGCGCATGTCGAGCAGGAGATCGCCGGCCGGCCGGAACGTCGCATGCGGCAGTGCTTCGCGGAATCGCTTGAGTATGCTTTCGGGCGCGTCCCAGTCGAGCCCGATGACCTTGCCGCCGAAGCCGCGCGGGTCGAGCCCCTTGAGCATCCAGCTCCATAGATCCACCGTGCCGCGGGGCGCGGCGACCGAGCCGGCGCGGGGGTCGTTGCCCGACTCGGCGTGGGGATAGTCGAAGTAGAACTCCGCGTCGCGGATCCACCAGCTGCTTACGAGGTCGCGGTCGAGACCCGGGACGAAGAGCGCGGGATCTCCCACGGCCGGCACCCACAGCGCCTCGGGGCGCTCGGTCTGCGAGTGGAAGTAGCCGGAGAGGTAGACGATGTTCCACTGATCCTTGCACAGCATGCCGTCGAGCCCCGCGGTCTGGAGGGCGCGCTGGACGCGCGTCACGGTGTCGCGGTACCAGGCGATGGGCAGGCGGTCGGGGACGTCGGACACGCCGGTCGCGCGATCGCGTGACGGAGCCGTCCACCACCAGGGGAGCGCTCCGATCGCGTCCCGCGCGGGGGTCAGGGCGGCGGTCGAGGCGAGGAGCGACGTGCGCACGAAGTCGCGACGGGTGGGCATGCCAGCCTGGCCTCTCAGGGTCGCGCTAACAATAGACCGCGTCGCGGCTTGCTGCCAGAGAGGTTACGTTGGCGCGTTATGAGGCGATCATGGGTCATCGCGCTGGCGGCGCTGGTCCCGGCAGCGGCGGCGCCTACGGACCCTGGGCCGGCGCCCTTCACCGCGACCACGACACGGGGCCGGGACCGCACCGCCAGCCGCCTCGTCCTGCTCGGCAGCGGCACGCCCAACGCCGACCCCGACCGCTCGGGCCCGGCGCTGGCCGTGATCGTGAACGGAGCGGCCTATCTCGTGGATGCCGGGCCGGGGGTCGTGCGGCGCGCGGCCGCCGCCGAGCGCCGGGGCATCGCGGCGCTGAGCGTCAAGAACCTGCGCATCGTCTTCCTGACCCACCTGCACACCGACCACACCGTGGGACTGCCGGATCTGATCTTCACGCCCTGGGTGCTCGAGCGGGAGGCGCCGCTCCAGGTATATGGGCCGCCCGGCGTGAAGGCGATGACCGAGCACCTGAGCGCGGCCTACGAGCAGGATATGCGGATCCGGCTCGAGGGGCTCGAGCCGGCGAACGCGACGGGCTACCGCGTGGTGGCCCACGAGATCACTCCCGGCGTCGTGTATCGGGACTCGAACGTCACGGTGACGGCATTCGCGGTACCGCACGGGTCGTGGCCGTATGCCTTCGGCTACCGCTTCGACACGCGCGACCGCCGCATCGTGATCTCCGGAGACACCCGGGCGACCGATGCGATTGTGGAGCAGTGCGGCGGCTGCGACGTGCTGGTGCACGAGGTGTACGCGCAGGCGGGCTGGGAGCGGCTACCGCCCGAGTGGCAGCGCTACCACGCCAGCTTTCACACGTCTGCCGTCGACCTCGGCAGGCTCGCCGCGCGCGCAGGGCCGAAGCGGCTGGTGCTCTACCACCAGCTGCCGTGGCGCTCCACGCCGGAGCAGATCGTGCGGGAGATCCGAGCGCACTTCGCCGGGCCGGTGGCGTATGGCAGCGATCTGGACGTCTACTAGAGGGAGCAGGGAGCACGGAGCAGTACCCTCGGCTGCGACGGCGAATGCCGGTGTGCACCGCGAGGCACTGCTCCGTGCTCCGTGCTCCCTCGCATGCGTTCGCTGATGTCCATCATCGAAGCCCTCCACGGCGACATCACCCAACAGGCTGTCGATGCCATCGTGAACGCCGCGAATACGACGCTGCTCGGTGGTGGCGGGGTGGACGGTGCGATTCATCGGGCCGCGGGACCCGAGCTGCTGGCCGAGTGTCGTACCGTGGGAGGCTGTCCCACCGGCGAGGCGCGAATCACGAAGGGCTACCGCCTCCCGGCGAGGTACGTGATCCACACGGTCGGGCCGGTGTGGAGCGGCGGGAACCGGGGCGAGCCCGAGCTGCTGCGGAACTGTTACCGTAATTCAGTCGCCCTCGCCGCACGGCACGGCGTGAAGTCCATCGCTTTTCCCTCGATCAGCACCGGAGCGTACGGCTATCCGGTCGAGCAGGCGGCGAGGATCGCGGTGGCCGCCGTACGGAAGTCGCTAAGGGAGCCGGGTTCGGTCGAGCTGGTGCGATTCGTGTGCTTCAGTCGCGGGGACTGGGAGATCTACCGGGCCTTGTTGGGGGAGCAGGGAGCACGGAGCAGTACCTGACGGTGCACATCCGCGTGCGGTGCGGCACCGAGGGTACTGCTCTGTGCTCCCTGCTCCCTTCGCTCAGCCCGCCAGGCGCCGGAACCCCGGGTGGTTGCGCAGCGGGTCGAACGTCGGGTCGATCCGCAGCCAACCCGGCGAGAGGAAATAGGGCGCTTCGAGAAGGGGTGCCAGGAGCGCCACCGCGCGGTCCAGTTCCCCAACCAGGGCAAGAATGCGGGCCAGCTGATGCTGGTTGTAGGCGCCGCCGTAGGCGTCATTCGACATCGGCTGGAGCGCCAGGCCGCGCTCTCCCTCCGCGATCGCGTCCGCGCGGCGCCCCAGATAGGCCAGCGCGGTTGCGTACAGGATGTGGAGCTGAGCGTCGTTTGGTGTGTCGCGCAGCTGCGCCTCGAAGCCGACCCGTGCCGAGTCGGCGTAGGCGCGGGAGCGGGCCCGATCGCCGCGCAGGGCGTGCGTCGCGGCGAGCGCGAGGCCCCAGGTGCCCACGTTGTCACCGAAGGGCCCGGGGGAGAGGCGTAGCAGCAGCGTCTGCTGAGCGTCGTCCAAGAGCCAGAAGAGGTCCCAGTAGGTGGCGACGTACGCGACGAGCCTCGTTGCTTCGACCTCCCGGGGAACGTCCTGGAGCACGCGGCGCGCGCCCGTCAGATCGCCCTCGGCGAGGAACACCATGGCCTTGGATTCGAGCAGGTCGACGCTCAGGGGCGACACGGCAAGTCCGCGATCGAACATCTCGCGCGCTTCACGGTAGCGGCGCAGCCACAGGAGCGTCACGCCGAGCCGCCGGGCCGTTCGCGTCGAGCGGGGGTCGAGCCGATGGGCGTGCTGCAGATGCGCGAGCGCCGCCTCCCAGCGACCGAGGCTCCACTCCGCCAGCGCCGCAGAGGTCAGGATCACCGCGTTGTCGGGGGCGAGGCGTTGCGCCCGGGCGAAGTGCTCCAGGGCCCGGGATGGATCCGCGACCACCAGGTAGTAGTAGTCCCCCAATGCCAACACGCCCTCTGGGCGGTCGGGGGCGAGAGCGTAGGCCCGTTCGGCCGCCGCCCGCGCGCGATCGCCCTCCCCTCCAGTCGTCTGGCTCACGAAGTAGAGCGTCGAATAGGTGCGTGAGAGGCCCGCCCACGCGGCGGCGAACGTGGAGTCAAGTCCGACGGCCTGGCCGTAGTAGGCCTCGGCGCGCCGCAGCATCGTGGGGTCGCTGCCGTGCTCGACGAACGCCTCCTCGCCCCGCAAGAAGGCGTCGTAGGCGGGCAGGTTGGCCGTGGGCCGCTCGGCGAGCTGGGCACGCTCGCTCGTGCCAAGGGCGAGGTTGAGCTCTTGGGCCACCCGGCCGGCGATGTCAGCCTGGACCTGGAAGACGTCGCTGAGCACGGCGTCGAAGGGCTGCTGCCAACGGGTCGTGGGCGGGCCGCCCCCCACCACCTCCACCAGCTCGGGACTGACCTGCACGCGGCCGCTCCCGTCCACTCCCTGCTCCCAGCGCACCCTCCCGGTCAGGAGGTAATCGACGCCCAGCTCCCGGGCGATCTCGGCGACGGATTTCGTAGTGCCCTCGTAGGGCGTGGAGCTGCTGCGGGCCACGACCTGCACCCCGGGCAGCGTTGCGAGCTTGCCTCTGATGGCGTCGGTGACGCCGTCGGCGAAGTACGCCTGGTCGGGGCCACCCAGGTTATCGAAGGGAAGGACCGCGAGGAGCGTGGACCGGGCCGGCCCTGCGCCGTCGCGGTGGGTGCGGAGCCAGGCGAAGAGCACCCCGAGCCCGAGCAGGAATCCCAGGCCGAGGGCGATGGGCAATGCCGTCGATCGATGGTGACGGACTGGGCCGACGGCGGGATGCTGGACGGTCTCGAGTGCCGCAGCGAACTCACCCGTGGTCGCGAACCGATCGGCGGGCGAGCGGGCGAGCGCCCTGGCGACGAGTTCATCGAGGGCGGGCGGAAGCGCGGAGCGGGTGGCGCGGAGCGGGCGCGGGGACTCGGTCATGGCGCGGCTGATCACGGCCGCCGCGGTGGGTCCTGTGAAGGGCGCCTCGCCCACAAGCATCTCGTAGAGGACGCAGCCGAGGGCGTAGACGTCCGAGCGCGCATCCAGCTCGCGCTCGCCCGTCGCCTGCTCGGGGCTCATGTAGGCGGGCGTGCCGACCGCGACCCCCGTCTCGGTGATCTGGTCCGCATCGCCGCGGAGCGCGCGTGCCACGCCGAAGTCGCCCACCAGCGCGTGTCCCTCGGTGAGCAGGATGTTCTCGGGCTTGATGTCGCGGTGAATCACGCCCTGGCGGTGGGCATAGTCGAGCGCCTCCGCCGCCTCGCGCGTAATCCGGAGTGCGTCCTCGAGCGGCAGCTGGCGTTCGCGCTGCAGCCGGTCGCGCAGCGACTCGCCCACGATATAGGGCATGGTGAACCACAGCTGTCCCGCCGCCTCGCCGGAGTCGAGCACCGTGAGGATGTGGGGATGCTGCAGCCGGGCGACGAGCCGGATCTCGCGGTGGAAGCGCTCCGCCCCCAGGGTGGCCGCCAGCTCGGGATGCAGCACCTTGAGGGCGACGGGACGGTCGTGGCGAAGGTCCTGCGCGAGCAGGACCGTCGCCATCCCGCCGTGCCCGAGCTCCCGCTCGATGCGGTAGCGGTCGCCGAGGGCGGTGCGGAGCCGGCCTACGAGCTGGGCCATGGGCGATCGGTCCTCATCGGGATCGCGTTGCGCTTCAAGAATACGGCGTGGCAGCGCGCGGAGCTACCTCGACGAGAGGGAGCAGGGAGCACGGAGCAGTACCCTCGGTGCGGCAGCAAACGCGGCGTGGCGCCGCAAGGTACTGCTCCCTGCTCCCCGCTCCCTGCCCTCAGCCCCGCGGCTCGCCCCCGAGCCGTCTGAGCCCGGCCTTGGCTTCCTCCACGAACGGCTGCAATTCAGCGTCGGCGTGGATCCACGCGTTGACGACGAAGCGATAGGCGTCGACGGCGGTGGCGCGGTTGCCGAGCCGCTCGTGCACCCGGCCGCGCTCCAGCTGGCGAACGACGTGGGCGGGATCGAGGAAGGCTGCCGGCTCGCGCTCGAGCTGGGTCGCCGCCTCGCCGTCCCGGCCCACGGCGGCGAGGAGCTGGGCGCGGGTCAGCCGCACCTGGGAGCACACCGCGCCCGGGCACAACGAATCGGACAGGGTCGTGAATCGCCGCAGTGCCTCGGTGGTGTCGCGACGCGCCAGCGCCAGGTACCCGCGGCCCGCCGCTGCGAAGTACGTCATCATGGGACGGGCCGGTGGCCACGGCGGGTGGCGGGCGAGGGAGTCGGCCAGACGAACGGTGTTGCGCACCATGGTCGTGTCGCCGCGGCTGGCCCACCAGGGGAGGGCGAATCGCGTGCCCGGGTGGCCCGTCCGCGCCCATTGAGCGAAGACGGCATCGACGGAGTCGGGGGGCGCCGCCCCGACCATCGCGCGAAACAGCATCACGTAGCCGGCGGGGTCGGCGTCCGCGAGCTGTGCGGCCTCCAGCAGGTGGCCGCGATAGGCAAGGATCGCCGCGTGGAAGGGCCTGACCCCGAAGCCGAAGAACCGAGCGGAGTCACCGCCGGCCCGGCGAGCCTCCAGGACCTTGAGCGCGGTTTCGGTCGTGTCTGCCCAGCGCGCGAGCCCGCCCGCGAGCGCGTGGCGCACGACATCCGGGGGCACCGTATCGATGAGCCGGCGAACCTCGTCCGATCGGAGCTTCGCGGGGTCGAGCAGGCCGGCGATGAAGCGAATGCCGCGGGCGTTGATATCCTTGGGGTCAAGCGCGAGATAGGGCCGGATGTAGCGCTGCGCCAGGGCGGCCCCGCCCAGATTGAGCGCGAGATCCACCGGGTGGATGTAGGAGGGCCCGAAGGCCGAGTCGAGCGCGATGGCGCGGTCGAACGCCTCGAGCGTCGCCTCTCTGCTCGCACCGACCTCCGGGGCGTACCCGAAATGAAAGCGCGCATCGCCCAGGGCGTACCAGACCTCGGGATCGTCAGGGTAGCGGCGCGTCGCCTCGTTCAGGGTCGCGAAGAGCCGCCGGGCATGCGTGAACCAGAGGGAGTCCGCGTCCCCGGTGTAGAGCACGGCGCTGAGCGAGTCGGCGGCGACGAGGAGGCTGTCGCGCGGCGCCAGGCCCCGGTTGAGCGCTCCCGCCCGCAGATTCATCGCGCGCGACAGCGAATCGAATCCCGCGCGCTGCCAGCCGAGCGCGACGGCGGTGCGGTGCAGCGCCAGCGCGAACGTCGAGTCGAGCGCAATCGCCCGCTCGTAGTAGGCGATCGCCGAATCCCAGTCGGTACGCCGGTAGTACTGCTCGCCCTGGAGAAAGGCTTTGAGGGCGGGGAGCGACGTGGACCGGAGCGAAGTGAGGCGCACGGCCCCGATGGGGCGGGTCTGGCCCAGCTCGCGCAGCAGCCGCATGGCGAGCGAGTCGGCGAGGCGGTCCATCCGCTCGCTCACGTCGGGCACCTGGAACTCACCGAGCACGCGTGCCCCGGCGACGTCGTAGAGCGTGGCGCTGAGGCGCACCGAGTCACCGCCCGTGCCCACGACCTGGCCGAACACCGCGAGTCCGGCCCCCGTCGCCCGGCCCAGGTCCGCCGCGGCGGTGGCGTCCGCCCGCCCCCGCCACCGGCGCACGACCACGGTCGGCGCGACGACCCGCAAGGGTCCCGCGCCATCGAGGTCCCGTGACACGACGTCCACCAGGCCCTCGCGCCACAGCTCGAGCCCCGGGACAAGAACGTCGAACGGGGCGACCGCCACGACGTTGGCATCGAGCCCGGGCCCGCCGCTGGGCCGGACCAGGAAGAACGCCACGAGCGCCGCGGCCACGCCGAGCGCGCCGAAGGTCAGGGTCCGCCGCCGCAGGCCGGGGAGGAAGCGGACGCCGGAAGGCGGCGTCGTCGCGCCCTCGGCCAGCGCGGCCCCGAACTCGGCCGCGGTCGCGAAGCGGGCCTGGGGCTCCTTCGCCAGGGCGCGCGCCACCGCCGCGGCCACGCCGGCGGGCACGTCGGGGCGCATGCTGGCCAGCGGCTGGGGCGCCTCGGTCAGATGCTTCTGCACCAGACTCACGGGTGAGGGAGCCTCGAACACGGGGCGGCCTGCGAGCATTTCGAACGTCACGCAGCCGAGCGCGTAGAGATCGGAGCGCCCGTCGAGTACGGACTCGCCTGTGGATTGCTCGGGGCTCATATACTGCGGCGTCCCGATGGCGAGCCCGGTGCCGGTGAGGCGCTGCTCCCCCGCCACAGCGAGCGCGCGGGCGACGCCGAAGTCCGCCACGATCGCATGCCCCTCTTCGAGCAGCACGTTCTCGGGCTTGATGTCGCGGTGCACGAATCCCCGGCGGTGGGCGTAGTCGAGGGCGTCGGCCACCTCCCGGGCGACCCGCACGGCTTCGGCGACGGGCAGCCGGCGCTCACGCCGCAGGCGGTGCCCCAGGGACTCCCCCGCCACGTAGGGCATCACGTAGTACAGCAGCCCGTCGGCGTCGCCCGAATCGAAGACCGGAAGAATGTGGGGGTGGGTGAGCCCTGCGGCGATTTCGATCTCGCGCAGGAAGCGCTCTGTCCCGATGTTGCGCGCGATGTCCGGGGCGAGCACCTTGATCGCAACCTTGCGCTTGTGCCTGAGGTCCTGCGCGAGAAACACGGTGGCCATGCCGCCCTGGCCGAGCTCGCGCTCCACCGCGTAGCGGCCGATGACCGCGGTCCGCAGGCGGCTGACGAGGTCGGGCATGGGCTGTAAAGATACGCCATGGAGGAAGCACGGAGCAGGGAGCAGTGCCGTGCGGGACTGCTCTGTGCTCCCTGCTCCCCACTCGAACGCCCGCATGACCCCGGAGAGCCTCGCTATGCGCCCCACCCTGTTCCTGCTGTGGCTCGGCGCCGCGGCGCCGCTGCCGGCCCAAGCGCGGCCGGCGGCCGAGGACTTCCCGCGCGCCTTCCAGGCCCTCACCGACGGCCGCGGCCGGGTGGCCGACAGCACGCGATTACGCCAGCTGTTCGAGCTGCACTGGCGGTACGCGATGAACGAGTACCCCGAGTTCGCGACGAGTGTCGGGTACCCCGGCCAGAACCACCGCTGGACCGACCGATCGCCCGCGGCGATCGCGCGACGCCAGCGGGAGCTCGAGCTGCCGCTCGTGGTGGTGCGCTCGATCGATCGCGCCGGACTCTCCCCCGCCGACCAGCTGAACTACGACCTGTTTCGCCGCGACCTGGACGAAGCCATCGAGGCGACCGCCTATCCCGAAGAGCTGATGCCCATCACGCAGCTTGGCGGCGTGCAGCAGAACCCGCCCCGCCTTCTCCCCCGGATGCCGGCCCGCACCGTCGCCGAGTACGAGGACATCGTGGCCCGACTGGAAGGGCTGCCGCGAGTGATCGAGCAGACCATCGTGCTGCTGGACAGCGGGCTGGCGCGCGGGCTGACCCCTCCGCGGGTCACGCTGCGCGCCGTGCCGGATCAGATCCAGGCGCTGCTGGTCGCGGACCCGATGACGAGCCCGATGTTGACGGCATTCCGCGAGTTCCCGGCGGCCGTCCCCGCGGCGGACCGGGCGCGTCTGCGCGACCGGGCGGTCCGGGCCTTTCGGGACGGCGTCGCGCCGGCGTATCGCCGCCTGCACGACTACGTGACGCAGCGGTACCTGCCGCGGTGTCGCGAGTCGGTGGCCTTTGCCGCCGTGCCCGATGGCGCCGCGTGGTACGCGTTCCGCGTGCGCCAGGAGACGACGACCGCTCTCACGCCGCGCCAGATCCACGACCTGGGCCTCGTCGAGGTGAAGCGCATTCGGGCGCGGATGGATAGCGTGATCGCGGCCTCGGGCTTCCGCGGCGGCTTCGCCGAGTTCGTGCGCTTCCTGCGCTCGGACTCGGCGTTCTACTTCCGGGACTCGGCGAGCCTGATGCGCGCCTCGCGCGACGTCGCTAAGCGGGCGGACCCGGGACTCGCGGCGCTGTTCGGGCGGCTGCCGCGGCTGCCGTACGGTGTGGAGGCCATTCCCGGCTTCGCGGCGCCCTCACAGACGACCGCGTACTACGAGCCGGGGTCGCCGGCCGTCGGGCGCGCCGGCCTGTACCGCGTCAACACCTACAACCTGCCGGCGCGGCCCCGGTGGGAAATGGAGGCGCTGACGCTGCACGAGGCGGTGCCGGGGCACCATCTGCAAATCGCGCTGGCGCAGGAGCTCGAGGGGCTCCCGGAGTTCCGCAAGCACACGGGGGCCACCGCGTTCGTCGAGGGGTGGGCGCTGTACGCCGAGAGCCTCGGCGAGGAGATGGGGTTCTACGGGGACCCATACAGCAAGTTCGGCCAGCTCACCTATGAGATGTGGCGGGCCATCCGCCTGGTGCTGGACACGGGAATGCACGCGTTCGGGTGGACGCGGCAGCAGGCGATCGACTACTTCACGGCGAACTCAGCCAAGACCGAGCACGATATCGTGGTGGAGGTGGACCGCTACATCGTGGCCCGGGCAGGCGCTGGCCTACAAGATCGGGGAGCTTAAGATCAAGGAGCTGCGCGCATTCGCGGCCTCCGCGCTTGGGGTGGGGTTCGATGTGCGCGCCTTTCACGACGAGGTGCTGGGCGCCGGCGCGTTGCCGCTCAGCGTGCTGGACGACCGCATTCGTCACTGGGTGGCAGCGGCCCGGGATTGAGCTCTGGTTGAGCCGGCCCACCCTGTCGCCTGGGCGGATCGGGGTGGGTGCGGTCGAGCTTGACCACGCGTTGACGGGTGCGCGCTACCGTGGCGCGCGCATGGTGACCGTTTGCGCCGTCGTGGCCCCGCCTGAGCGCCCCCGCGTCGATGCCGCGGGCGAAGGCTGCTTCGCCACGCTGCACGCCGCGACCCTGCGGGACGCCCTGCGGGCGGCCCGCGCCGGCCCGGTTGACGCGCTCCTCATCTCGGTGCATCGCTGCGGCGGTGACGAGCTCCCGGTGATCGCCCGGTTCGTGCGGGAGTTCCCCGCGATCCCCGCCGTCGCCCTGGTGTCGCGGCACGATCGCGATGCCAGCGAGGCCCTCCTCCGGCTCGGCGCCACGGGGGTTCGCGCCGCCGTGGACTGCAGCGCGCCGGGTGGCTGGCGCCGGCTGCGGGACCTCCTGGGACAGCCGGCGTCGCCCGCGGCACAGGGCATCCTCACCCGGATCCTCCCCGCGCTCGCCGGGGTGCCGGAGGACACGCGGCTGCTGTTCGAGGCAGTCGTCCGGCTCGCGCCGGCGGTGACCACGGTGCGCGCGCTCGCGCGCCACGTCCGGGTCACGCCGAGCACCCTGATGTCGCGGTTCTATCGCGTGGGGCTGCCGTCACCGAAGAACTATCTGGCCGCGATGCGCCTGCTGCACGCGGCCTACCTGTTTCAGAATCCCGGCCTCTCCGTGGCTGACGTGTCGTACCGCCTCGACTACTCGTCGCCCCAGAGCTTCAGCCGGCATCTCAAGGTGGTGCTCGGCGTCAGCGCGGGGGAGTTCCGCCGCCGCTTCCCTTTCGAGGTCGCGCTGCAACGGTTCCTGGATCTGATGCTGACACCCTACCGGGAGGTCCTGCGTGCGTTCCGCCCGCTCACTGCGGGGCGCTGGGACCAAGGACCGGACCGCGCAGGCCCTTCCCGGTGGGGGCGGTAGGCTAGTCGGCGGCCGCCGGCGGGACGCGGTGCTCGGCCGTCGCCTGGTCGCGCCGCAGCACCGAGAAGCGTGCGACCCCCGCGCGCAACCGCTCGGCGAGCTCGACGACCTGGTGCGTGGTGCCGGTCAGGTCGGTCGTCGCCCCGACCTGCCGGCGGGTGACCTCCGCGGCTCCCTCGGCCGACGCGAACGACGCCGCCGAGATCGTGGCCACCTGCTCCAGCAGCCGCGCGAGCTCGCCGAGCCGCTGCGCCTGGCTCCGCGACACCTCGGCGACGCCGTTGACCAGATCACCGATGAGCTGGACACCCTGGTGCAGCTCCTGAAGCGCGCCGTCGGCCTCGGCGGCCACGGCGCCGATGTCGCGGACCTTGCCTTCGCCCGACTGCATCGCGCGCGCGGCCGCGTCGATCCCCGCGCGCAGGTCGTTCACCAGCTCGGCGACCTCGCGGGCCGAGCGACCCGCCTCGGCCGCCAGGGCCCGGACCTCGTCGGCGACGACGGCGAACCCCTGCCCGTGCTCCTCCGCGCGGGCCGCTTCGATCGCCGCATTCAGGGCCAGCAGGTGCGTCTGCCGCGCGATCCGGGCGATCGCCTGCGCGAAGGCGCCGATGCGCTCGGACAGCCCCGAGAGACCGACCACCGACGCCGCGGTCGCACGGACCTCTTCGCCCACCCCCCGCAGGGTGCGCATGGCCCGGCCCGCCTGCTCGCGACCGCGCTCGGCCGCAGCGGCGAGCCGCGCCGCGTCGACCTGCATCATCTCGGCGCGCAGCCGCAGCGCCTCCGCCTGGTCGGCCGCCTTGGCGCTCTCGCCCCGGGCGCCCTCCGCGCTCGCGCGCTGCTGCCCGAGCTCGGCGGCCAGGCGCCCGGCCGTCGCACCCACCGCCTGCGCCGCTGCGTGCATCTGGCCGGCGGCGCTCGCCAGACCCCCGGTACGCGCGCCGAGCTCGTCGGCATCGCGCTGCACGACGGCCACCGTGAGGGCGATCTCCTCGAGCATGCGGTTGACTCCCCGCTCGAGGAGCCCGAGCTCGTCGGTCCCCACCTCCGACGCCCGCGCGGCCAGGTATCCCTGCTCCGCGTCGCTCATCACGCCGCGCGCCCGGCGGATGCGCGCGCGCAGACCGGCCGCCGGATGAACCAGCACGAGCCCCGCGGCGACGAGCGCCGCCGCCTCGATCGCCGTGCGGGCCACCGGGACCACTACGCCCAGCTCGGCCGAGTGGACCGCGGCCGCGGTCGTGTACACGAGGCCGGCGGCCGCCGCCAGCGCCGTGCCCGACGTGGCGCCCTGGTCGGCCGCGTACGGCAGCACGACGACGAGCAGTCCGACGGCGAATCCGCCGGGCCCGAACCACGCCACGGGCAGTGCCGCGATCGCGAGATCGAGCAGCGCCGCCGCGTGGACCACCCATCTCCGTTGCCAGCGACGCTCGATCACGATGCCCCCGAGCGCGTTGAGCGCGATCACCGCCCCACCGGCCATCACGACGGTCCACGCGCGCACGGGGGCCGATCCGGTCGCCGTGCCCAGCAGGCCGGCGAGGGTGACGGCCGCCGCGAGGATCCAGCGGCGGCCCTGGGCGCGCGCCAGGGTATCGAGGTCGCGCACGCGCCGCTCGAAATCGTCTGCGGACGCAGGTGCCACCGTCACCGCACCCCCAGGTCCGCCGCCCGCACGAGCACGTCGACGGCGACGCCGGCGCGCTCCAACGCCTGGCGGCCACCCTCCTCCCGGTCGACCACGGCGAGGACGCCCAGTACCCGGCCGCCTTCGCGCTCGACGGCCGCGATCGCGTCGCGCGCCGACTGGCCCGTGGTAATCACGTCCTCCACGACGACGACAGGAGCATCGGGCTCGAAGCAGCCCTCGATTCGGCGGCTCGTGCCGTGGGTCTTGGCGGCCCGGCGCACGGTAAAGGCGTCGATCCCGCGGCCCCGGGCCTGGGACGCGAGCGCGATGGCGTATGCCACGGGGTCGGCTCCGAGCGTGAGTCCGCCCACGGCGCGGGGGGCCCAGCCACGCGCCGCCAGCCGCTCGAGGGCCAATGGCCCGATCACCGCGAGCCCCTCACCGGACATCGTGGTGCGCCGGGCATCGATGTAGTAGGAAGAGCGGCGCCCCGAGGCGAGCACGAAGTCGCCGTGCACGACCGAGCGTTCGCGCAGCAGGTGACACAGGCGCGCGTGGAGGGGCCCGGTGTCGGTCAGGAGCCCGTCCCGCGTCAGTCTCGGGGTCGCGGCACGATTCGTTTGAGAGCGCCGAGCAGCCCCCGTGACGGCGGTGCCGCCGGCGCCGCGCGGAGTGCCGCGTCCACGTCGTCGGCGAAGGCCGCGATCGTCGGGTGGCGCGCCAGCGGGTCCCGCTCGAGGCCCCGCAGCACGGCCGCCTCGAGCGCCGGCGGCAAGTCGAGGTGTGGCGCCGCTTCGCGCAGCGGGGTCGGTGGCTGGGTGAGGAGCTGCTGGAACAGCTCGCGCGGCGTGCGGCCTCGGAACGGATGCCGGCCGGTGAGCGCGTAGTAGGTGATCGTCGCCAGGCTGTAGATGTCGGCGCGCGTGTCCACGAGGGCGCCGGAGAGCGCTTCGGGCGCCACGTAGTGCAGCGTGCCGACGAAGAAGCCCGTGCGCGTCAGCCGCTCTTCGGCGGGGAGCTCGGCGTCCCGCGCGATCCCGAAGTCGAGCAGCCGGGCCGTGCCAGCGGCGTCGTCGTACATGATGTTCTCGGGCTTGAGATCCCGGTGGATGATGCCGGCCTGATGGGCGGCGCTGAGGCCGTCGGCGAGCTGGCGTACGATGCGGGCGACGACCGGGGGCGCGAGGGGGGCGCTGCGCTCCAGCACGCCGGCGAGCGGTCGCCCGTTGGCCCATTCGAGGGCGAGGTAATAGCGGCCGTCGGTTTCGCCGTAGTCGTAGGTGCGGACGACGGCGGGGTGTTGTACGCGCGCCCCGTACCCGGCCTCCCGCAGGAAGCGCTTCACGGCGGTGGGGTCGCCCCGCAGGCGCGGCCGCAATACCTTGAACGCACAGGGGCCGCGCTCGGGGTGCTCGGCGCGATACACCTCCGCCGTACCGCCCTCGCCGATCCGCTCGAGCAGTCGGTAGCCGGCCACGGTCTGGCCGGCGAGGTCGTCGCTCGTCATGGGAGATCGCGAAACTAACGCTGGGGCTTGGGGTTGAGCAAGTGATGCGCCGTGTGGAGCAGTTGCTCGCGGGGATCCTCGCCGCGGGCTGCGGGCAGTGGCAGCGGGTCGGCTCGGACCAGCGGGCGGAGCCGTCAGTCACCGTCGCGCAGGTGTTCGACGCAGCCTCGGTGTACCGTTCGATGGGTCTGCTCGTCGCCGGGGCGCCGCTGCCCTTCGTCGCGTCGGTCCGGTTTCTCGCGGGCCCCGCCGACTCGACGGTCGCGCTGGTCGCGCTCTCGCTGTCCAACGAGGGGCTGCGATTCCGGCGCGCCGAGAATCAGTTCGTGGCCGAGTATCGTGCGGAGATCGCGTTTCGGCCGGACTCGGGCGCGCTCCGGCAGGTCGCGCGCGACGAGGTGGTGCGCGTGCCCACGTTCCAGGAAACGCTGCGCGCCGACGAGAGCGTCATCGACCAGCAGTACGTCGTCCTGGTGCCCGGTGACTATCTGATGAGCGTCGTGGTGCGGGACCGGCACGGTCCGAGCTTCACCCGTCAGGAGCAGCGCGTCACGGTGCCGTCGTACGCCGCCGGGGGGCTGGCTTCGCCGATCCCCTACTACGAGGGGTCCGCCCGGACGGCCCGAAAGGCGCTGCCTCGGCTGATCGCGAACCCGCGCGCCACGCTGCCGTTCGGCGCGATCGACTCGTTGCGCGTTCTCGTGGAAGCCTACGGGGCCGGGCCCGGCGCCGCCGTCGTGGCGCGGGTCCTGGATCCGGCGGGCCCCGCTCTGTGGACCGATACGCTGACGCTCGCGGGCGACTCGGCGCTCGCGAGCGCGAGCCTGTCGCTTGGGCCGGACGCGCTGCCCCTGGGGCTGACGGAGCTGGAGCTGGCCCTCGTCGGGTCGACCCATGTGGTGCGCACGCCGATCCTGCTGAGCTTCTCGGGGCAGTGGGTAATCGCGAACTACGACGCGATGGTCGACGTGCTGCGCTATTTCGAGCACGCCGACGTCGTCCGCCGTCTGCGGGACGTGCCGCCAGAGGAGCGCGCAGTCGCGTGGCGTGATTTCTGGAAGCAGACCGACCCGGTGCCGCTGACGCCGGACAACGAGGCACTGGTCGAGTATTTCCGCCGCGTCCAGGCCGCCAACGCGCGCTACGGCGAAGGCTCGCTGCCGGGATGGCTGACCGACCGTGGCGAGGTCCTGATCACGCTCGGGGATCCGGACGAGGTCGTGGACATGAGCAGCGACCTGAATCGTGGTGGCGGCGGCATGATTCGCTGGGGCTACATCACCCTGCGGGTAACGCTGTACTTCGAGGACCAGACGGGATTGGGGCAATTCCGCATGACCCCGGCGTCGCGCGCGGACTATCAGCAGGTGCTCGCGCGGGTGCGGCGCGCGCAATGAGGCCGGCGGCGCTGCTGGGGGCAGGGCTGTCGGTCCTGCCGGCGTGGGTGGGCGCCCAGGCGTTGCCGCTGTTCCAGGCCGCGGCGCGCGCCGAGTCGCTCCACGCGGCGGGCCGGCCGTGGCATGCGGCGGAGACGCTGATTGCGGCGGCGGGTCGGGGGACCGGGCAGGACGCGGCCTTCATCGTCCAAACGGCGGAGGCGGAGCTGCGGGCCCGGCGGGCCGACCGGGCCCACAGTCTGCTCGCGGGCCAGCCGTGGCTGGAGAGCTACCTCGCGGGCGAAGGCCTCGCGGTCCTCGCCGAGGCCGAGGCGCGCATGGGTCGTCACGCCGACGCGGCCGGTCACTACCAGGCGGCCCATGCCCGGGCGCACGGGCCGCGCGCCGCGCTGTGGCGGGTGCGCGCCGGGCTGGCGTTCGAGGCTGCGGGGCTCGCCGACAGCGCGGCGGCGGCATTCGGCGGCGCACGCGCCACGGGCCTTGATGCCATCGAGGCATGGCTGCGCGTGCGCGAGGCACGCGTCACGCGCGATTCCGCTCGAGCGATGGCGTTGCTGGCGGAGCTCCCGTTTCCGGCGGCCCGGGACGCGCCGGCCGCACTGGCGCGCGCCCGGCTCAACGCGGGCGACTCGGTCGGCGCCGTAGCGGCGTTCGCGGCCGCCGGGCGTTCGCTCGACGCGGCGCGCGTGGCGCTCGCCCTGAACGACAGCGCGCGGGCGCGGGCCGCGCTCTACGATCTGCTCGCGGGACGGCCGGAGAGCGACGATGCGGCGGCGGCGGTCGCGCTCGCGCTTCGTCCCCTGCCGCCCCGCACCGCGGCGGAGCGCGTGGCGCTGGCCCGGGTGATGCAGCTGCGCGGCGATCCGGCTGGCGCCCTCAGCCACGCCTCCCGCGCGGCGGCCCTGGGCGACTCGAGCGGCGCCACGCTGGTGTTGCTGGGCGAGCTGGAGGCCCTGGCGGGCCGGTTCACGGCGGCGGAGCGCAGCTACCGGGCTGCGGCGCGCGACTCCGTGTGGGCACCGCTCGCCCTGTACCGGCGCGCGCGCGTCCTCGTGCGTCTCGGCGACCCCGGGGCGCCAGCGGCCCTGTCGGGCTTCGCCCAACGGTTTCCGGCGGACACGGCCGCGCCCACGGCGCTGTACCTCCTCGCCGACCTGCTGGTTGATCGGGGCGATGCGGAGGGCGGCGCCCGCTGGTTCGGCGAGCTGGTCAGCCGCTATCCGGCCGATGTGCGCTCGTCGCAGGCGCGCTTTCGGCTCGCCGCGAGCGCCTGGCGCGCGGGACGGCTGGATAGCGCGGCCAGCCTGTATCGCGCCGAGGTCGGGGCCGCCGCGCCGCAGCGCGCCGCCGCGCGGTTCTGGCTTGGTCGGATCGCGGCGCGGCGGGGCGACAGTGCCGGCGCGCGCGCGTCGTGGGCCGCGCTCGCCCGGGAGGATTCGGTTGGGTACTACGGTCTGCGGGCGCGGCGCGCGGCCGGTCTGGCGCCGCTGACGCTTCGCGCGCCGCCGCCAGCCGCGCCGCCGCCCCTGATCGCGGCCGCCCTGGCTCGGCTCGACACCCTCGTGCTCGCCGGTCTCGAGGACGAGGCACGCACCGAAGTCCGGGCCCTGCTCGCGCGGCCGCCGCTCGATCTCGAGGCCCTGCTCGCCTGGAGCGGTGCGTTGGCGGCGCGGGGGTGGGGGCCAGCCGCCGTGCGTCTCGCGTGGCAGGCGGCGGCGGTCGCGCCGGGCGATGCGCGCCTGTTGCCCGCCATCTACCCGTGGCCCAATCGCGCGGCGACCGAGGCGGAAGCGGCCGAGTTCGGCGTGGACCCCTTCCTGTTCGCCGCCCTCGTACGCCAGGAGAGTGTGTTCGACCCGGAGGCCCTGTCACCGGCCGGCGCACGGGGCCTCGCCCAGCTGCTGCCGGGCACGGCCGCCGCCACGGCGCGTGGCCTCGATGTCGCGTTCTACGCCGATTGGATCACGGTGCCCGATCTCAACCTCCACCTCGGCGCCGCGCATTTCGCCGACCTCCAGCGCCGGTTCCCGGCGCGGAGCGAGGCGGCGGTGGCCGCCTATAACGCCGGCGCCCGGCCCGTGACCCGCTGGCTCTCGCAGCCGGGCGCGGACGATGTCGACCAGTTCATCGAGTTGATCGGCTATCCGGAGACCCGGGGGTATGTGCGCAGTGTCTTTCGCAACCGCGCGATCTACCGCGCGCTGTACGGGTCGCCGACCCCCTGATGGGGCCTCGCTTGACAAGCCCCGAGGTGGGCGAAGATTCCAGGCGCCCGACAAGACATGCCGGGCAGGCACCCGCCTAGGTGAGGGACTCCGCAGGAGGCAGATCGAATGGCCAAGGGAAAGGTGAAGTGGTTCAATGACGCCAAGGGCTACGGCTTCATTGAGCAGGAGGGCGGCGAAGACGTGTTCGTGCATTTCTCCGCCATCACGATGGACGGCTTCAAGACGCTCGCGGAGGGACAGGTCGTCGAGTTCGAGGTGAAGCAGGGCGACAAGGGCCTGCACGCCGCGAACGTGATCCGCGTCTAGCCGGTCCCCGACGCCGTTCGCGCCGCCCCGCCTGGCCTGCCGGGCGGGGCTCGTCTTTTCCGTCTATAATGTGGCGTCCATGTCGGCGCCCTCGCCCCCCTCGGTCCCCGCTCCCTCCCCCGCTGCACTGTACCTCGTCGACGGGTACGCGCTGATCTACCGGGCGTTCTTCGCGATGATCGCCCGGCCCCTGACCACCAGCCGCGGCGAGAACAGTTCCGCGGCCTGGGGCGTCGTCAACTTTCTGCTGCGACTGCGTGAGCGCTACCACCCCGCGTACCTCGGCTGGGTGCACGACTTGGGTGAATCGTTCCGCCACCGGACCTTCGCGCCCTACAAGGCGACGCGACAGAAGCTCAGCGAGGAGCTGCAGCAGGAGTTCGACCGCTCGCTCGAGCGCATCGCGCAGTTCCTCACCGCGTTCCGCGTCCCCGTCCTCGCGATCGACGGCTACGAGGCCGACGACGTGATCGCCTCGCTCGCGACCCAGGCCGCCGCCCGCGGGGTGCAGACCGTCATCGTCTCCGGTGACAAGGACTTCTACCAGCTCATCGACCCCCGGATCGTGCTCCTCAATCCCGGTCGGGGCGGGCCGGCGGGGGTGGAGGAGCACCTCGTCGACACCTCGAACGCACGCGACCGGCTGGGCGTCTCGCCCGACCGCGTGACCGACTTCCTGGCGCTTGTGGGCGACGTGTCGGACAACGTGCCCGGGGTGCGCGGTGTCGGTGAGAAGACCGCGCGCGACCTGCTGGCGACCTATGGAAATCTCGACGCCGTCCTCGCGCGCGCGGGGGAGATCCCCGGGAAGCGGGCGCGCGAAGCGCTGCTGGCGCAGGGCGATCAGGCGCGCCTGTCGCGCGAGCTCGTAACCCTGCGGCGGGACGTGCCGATCACGCTCGATCTGGAGGCCCTGCGGGTGCGGCCACCGGACGTAGCGCGGCTGACTGAGCTGTTCGGCGAGATGGAGTTCCGGTCGCTCCTGCCAAGGCTCCCGCAGTTTGCCGCCGCGGCACCCGAGCCCGCGGAGGCCCGACCGGACGCGGGCGGCGCGTCGCCGGCCATCGTGGACGACGTCGCCCGGCTCGCGGCCGTCATCGCCGACTGCCGGGGCGCCGCGCTCGTGGCGCTCGACGCGGAGACGACCTCGCGCGACCCGATGCGGGCGCGGCTGGTGGGCCTCTCACTCGCCGTCGCCCCGGGGCGGTCGTGGTACCTGCCCTTCGCCCATGTCGCGCCCGACGGCGAGCTGACGGCCGATCCGGCGCCGCGCAACCTCCCGTCGCTCGACGCGCCCGCGCTTGGGCCGCTGCGCGCGCTGCTCGCCGACCCCGCGGTGCCGAAGGCCGGCCACAACATCAAGTTCGCCTGGCTCGTGCTGCGCCGCGCGGGCGCGGAGCTTGGCGGCGTCGCGTACGACTCGATGCTGGCGAGCTTCGTGCTCGACCCCGGGCGGCGCTCACATGCGCTGGACGATCTCGCGCGCGAGCGGCTGGGGCTGGCGCTCGAGTCGTACGCGGCGGTGGCGGGGCGCGGGCGCGCCGAGCGCCCGTTCGCCGAGCTGCCCGTGCCGCGGGCCGCGCGCTACTGCTGCGACGACAGTGCAGCGGTACTGCGGCTGCATGCGGCATTCCGTGACGAGCTGCAGGATCACCGGCTGGCGCCCCTGCTCGAGACGATCGAGCTCCCGCTCATCCCGGTGCTCGTGGCGATGGAGTGGTCCGGCGTGCTGATCGACCGGGAGCTGCTCGGCGAGATCGGCCGGGAATTCAGCACCGAGCTCGCGCGGCTGGAACACGCCATCCACGCGGCGGCGGGCGTCGATTTCAACATCAACTCGACACCGCAGCTCCGCGCCATCCTGTTCGACAAGCTGCAGCTGCCGGTGCTCAAGCGAACCAAGACGGGGGCATCGACCGACGCCGACGTGCTGGAGCAGCTCGCGGCGGCCGGGCACGACGTGCCCCGCGTGCTACTGGAGTACCGGGAGCTCTCCAAGCTCAAGTCGACCTACATCGATGCGTTGCCGGGATACGTGCACCCCGACACCGGGCGCATCCATACGAGCTTCAACCAGGTGGGGGCGGCGACGGGCCGGCTTTCGAGTGCCGAGCCCAACCTGCAGAACATCCCCGTGCGAACCCAGCGAGGAGGGACGATCCGCCGCGCATTCGTGGCGGCGCCCGGGTGCCGGTTGCTCACGGCCGACTACTCGCAGATCGAGCTGCGCCTGCTCGCCCATCTCTCCGGGGACGCGGCCTTCGTCGAAGCCTTCGAGCGCGGCGGCGACATTCACCGCCAGACCGCCGGTTTGATCTTCGGCGTGGGGTCCGACCAGGTGACGGCCGAGATGCGCGCCCGAGCCAAGACGATCAACTTCGCGACGATCTACGGGCAGGGGCCCTTTGCCCTGGCACGCCAGCTCGGCATCACGCAGGACGAGGCTCGAGACTTCATCCGGCGGTACTTCGAGCGCTTCGCCGGCGTCCGGGCCTGGCTCGACCACACCGTCGAGGAGGCGCGGCGCCGGGGCTACGTCGAAACCCTGTTCGGCCGACGCCGCTACATCCCGGAGCTCAAGGACCGGAGCTTCAGCGTGCGGGCGTTCGGGGAGCGCACGGCGACGAATTCCCCGCTGCAGGGGTCCGCCGCCGACCTCATCAAGGTGGCCATGGTCCGCATCCACCGGCGGCTCGGACAGCAGGGGCTGGGTGGACGGATGGTGTTGCAGGTCCACGATGAGCTCGTGTTTGAGGTCCCGGAGGCCGAGCTTGAGGCGGTCCAGGGTGTGGCAAAACGCGAGATGGAGGGGGCAGCGGCGCTGCGGGTGCCCCTGGTGGTAACTATCGGCATGGGAAGGAATTGGCTCGACGCCAAGGGTTAAGCACGCCTCTTGCGACTGCCACACGCGACGGGCAACTTGTCACCGGGTCGACGAGAGGCGGGTGGCGGGCATGTCGGCACGCGGGTTCACCATCGTGGAGCTTCTGGTGGTGGTGATCGTGATCGGGATTTTGGCCTCGATCGCGATCCCGAAGTTTTCCAACCAGAAGGAGAAGTCCTACATGGCGCAGATGAAGTCGGATCTCCGCAATCTGGCGACGGCGGAGGAAGCCTTCTTCTATGACAGCACGACCTATACGACTGACCTCAACGGGCTGAAGAACTTCAACCCGAGCCAGGCCGTCACCATCACGATCCCCGAGGCGACGGGCAAGGGATGGTCGGCAGAGGCGGCGCACACACAGAGCACAAAGAAGTGCTATGTGTTCTCGGGTCTCGCGGCACCTCTGGGGCTGGCGACGACGGAGGGGAAGATCGTCTGCGGATAGCCGGGCGCTGCCGGGAGTTCACGCGCCGCCGCGAGGGGATGTGCTTCGCCCTCGACGGCGGCGTGTGGCTTCATTGGCACCAGGTGCGCGGCGAGCGGATGGCCCACCTGGTCAGCGCGGACCGTGACCGGCTGCTCTCCTTGGGGCGGGAGCTCGGCCTGCATCCGGCGTGGCTCCAGTACAAGCCGCTCAAGGACCCGCGCGTGGGCAGTCGAGTGGCCGCGTGGCACTGGGACCTCTGGGGCTCCCACCTACAAAAGCTAGACGGGTAGACGCACAGACGGACAGGTAGACGCGTAGACGCAACAGGCGCACAGATGGTGAACGGTTTGTAGTGAGACAGGTCCTCCCGCGTCCCGACTGCTGTTCTCTGTCCCCTGCTATGCGCCGGCTGCGTCTACGTCTCCATGCGTCTAGTCTTGTGCCCCGGCCACCAGTTCCAGCGGCCCGCGATGTGCATGATCGCCGGGACGAGCACGATGCGGATCAGGGTCGCGTCGATGAGCACCGCCATCGCGAGGGCGAAGCCGATCAGCTGCACGGCCAGCACGCGTGAGAAGCTGAACGCGCCGAAGACCAGCACCATGATCACCGCCGCGAACGTGATCGTCGCGGCGGTGGCGGAGAGCCCTTCCAGCGTGGCGTGGTCGTTCCGGCCCGTCTTGTCGAACACCTCCTTCACGCGGGCGAGCAGGAACACCTCGTAGTCCATCGAGAGCCCGAACACGGTCGCGAAGACGAGCACGGGGACCACCACGAAGATCGTCTCGGTGGGTCCCTCCAGCCCGAACCACCGACCCCCCAGCCCTTCCTGAAACACGAGGACGGTCACGCCGAAGGCGGCGCCGAGGGAGAGGCAGTTGAGCACCACGGCTTTGAGGGGGACGAGCACGGAGCGGAACGTGAGGAACAGCATCACCGCCGTGACGCCGAGGATCAGGGCAACGATGTCCGGGAACCGCGCGAGGAGGTCGTCCTGGAGATCGACACTCGACGCCGCGAAGCCGCCCACCACGATCTCGGCATCATCGAGCGCGCGGGGACCGCGGGCGGCGACGTGGCGGGCGTGGCGCGCGACGTCCATCATGCCGGTGAAGGAGACCGTATCCGCCGGGACGACATCGATCAGGGTGATGCGGGCGTCGGCGCTGAGATAGGCGTCGAAGAAGGCCGGATAGCGACGCCGCACGGCGCCCGCGTCGCTGTAGAACATGGCGAGCTGGAGGGCGGAGAGGCCCCGGCGGACGGTCGCGACCCCCCGCACGTCGCGGACCCGGGGATCGCGGCGCAGCGAGTCGCTCAGCGCCTTGAGGCCGAGGAGCCGGCGGGCGGTGAGGGCGGATGCGCCCGCGGGCAGCGCGACGACGACCCGCGTGGGTTGCAGGTCCCCGCTCACCCCCATGTCCCGCAGCGCCGCCAGGCCGCGCCCCGACTCCGACTGCGGTGGGAACCAGTTGCGGGCGGGCAGCCCGATGCGGATGCGCGTGAGCGGGAGCGTGAGCAGCGCGGCGGCGGCACCGCCCAGCGCGATGGCCCGCCAGGGGCGGTGACCGAGCCAGCGCGACCACCGCTCCCACCCCGCCGGCGCGTGGATCCGGGCCAGCGGGCGGGCGAGCCAGCGGGGCCGGTCGATGTGGCGCCCCAGGACGGCGAGGAGTCCCGGCAGGAGCGTCGTCGCGAGGAGCACGGCCACGGCGACCACGATCAGTCCACCCAGCCCGACGGAGCGGGTCTCCGTCAGGGGCGTGAGCACCAGCGCGCCGAACCCGACCACCACCGTGAGCCCCGAGGCGACCACGGCGGCGCCGGCGGTCTGGATCGTCCGCACCGCCGCATCCCCGGGCGCGAGGCCGCGGTTCAGCTCCTCACGGAAGCGGGTCACGATGAGGAGGGAGTAGTCGATGCCCACGCCGAGTCCGACCATCGTGGCGATGTTGAGCACGAACACCGACATCGTCTGGAATCGGGCGGCGAGGGTGACGAGGCCCAGGGCGATGGTGATGGCCAGGACGCCCACGATGAGGGGCAGGGTGGCCGCGACCAGCGCGCCGAAGGCCAGCACCAGGACGACCAGCAGCGCGGGGAGGATCAGCCGCTCGCGCTGGCGCGTGTCCTCCGCGCTGATGGCCCGGACGTCGTAATCGAGGGCGGGGTTCCCCGTGATGGTGACGTCGAAGCCGCGCGCCGCGGGGACCCGGGCGAGGGCGTCCCGCACGGTGGCGCGAAGGTCGGGCACACTGGATCGGGTGAGATCATCGTCGTCGATCGGGGAGAGCGCCGCGATGAGGAACGTGGTGCGGCGGTCCCGGCTCACGAAGCTCGACTCGCCGATCGAGCGCGCGGAAACCACCTGGGTCACGTACGGCCGTCGGCTCAGGGCCGCCGTGAGCGAGTCGAGGACGGCGTCGAAGCGCGGGTGGGTCCAGCGCACCGGCCCCCGAACGACGAGGGCGACGTACTCGGCGATGGGGCTCGGGAACGCACTGCGGATCATGTCCGCCGCGCGGCGCGACTCGGTCGCCTCGCGCGATCCACCGCGCACGGCCAGCACCTCGTGCACGCGGGCGGCCGCCGGGGCCAGCAGGACCGCCACCGCCGCCCAGGCCGCGATGAGCCAGCCGCGCCAGCGGACGAGCCATCGGGCGAGGATCGCGACGACTGACGCGGGGATCATGCGGGAGGCCAAATCTTAGAGATGCGGGCACGGCAACGCTAGCGGGCGAGCGGCCCGCGATGACATATTGCGCGCATGGCCGCACGCCCGGCGCCGCTGCTCGTCGTCGGCGCGCTGATCCTCGGCGCCGTGATCTGGGACGCCGTGGCCCGTTCGCGCCGCGACCCCGAGCCGGCGGCGTCGCCGCCGCGCCCGGACACGGTCGTGGCCGTGGCGGCGGCACGCCGGCCGACCACCCCACGCGCGTCGCCTCAGGCCGTCCCCGAGTCGACCGGCGGAGCAGCGGCGGCCGGGGGCGGCGGCGCCACCTACACCGAGCAGCTGGCGCGCGCCGACACGCGGCGCCGCGTGCGCGCGGGGGCGCGCCAGACCTACCTCAACGAGATGATCGCCGCGGCCGACGACTCGATGCTGCGCCGCTGGCATGAACGAGCGTACCCACCGGTGCGGGTGCACCTGACCCGCGGCACCGCGCCCCACTTCCAGTCCGGTTTCCCCGACGCCGTTCGCGCCGCGTTCGGCCGCTGGGGGGAGCTCGCGCTCCCGGTCCGGTTCGACCTGGACGCCGACTCGGCCGCTGCGGACGTGGTCGTCGTCTGGCGAGAGAAGTTCGACATGAACCGGACCGGCCAGACGGACCTGCGCTGGGACGCCCAGGGACACCTCCTGACCGGCATCATCTCGATCGCCACGGTGGACCCCAACGGGCGCCCGATGAGCGCCGACGACGTGCGCGTCGTCACGCTCCACGAAGTCGGCCATCTGCTCGGCCTCGATCACTCGCCCGACTCCAACGACATCATGTTCCCCATCGCCCGCGTGCGCAGCCTGTCGGCCCGTGACATCGACACGGCCAGGCTGCTCTACCAGCTGCCCCCGGGCAGCCTGCGGTAGCCCCCCGCCCCGGCTGGCGCGGTATATTGCGGAGAAGGCAGGTGCGGCATGTCGTCCCGCGGAATTGTCTCCTTCTTGACGCATCAGAGCGCCGATGGCGGCCCGGCGAGCCTGGCTCAGGTGCTCGACGCCCGCGTGCGCGAGGGCGCGCTGGTCGAGCGCCTGGCCGGGGGCGCGGTGCGCTGCTACGCCTGCGGTCACCGCTGCCTCGTCAAGCCGGGCCGCCGCGGCATCTGTAAGGTCCGCTTCAATCGCGACGGCACGCTCTACGTGCCGGCCGGCTACGTGGCCGCGCTGCAGTGCGATCCGACGGAGAAGAAGCCGTTTTTCCATTGCCTGCCCGGCTCGGACACGCTCACCTTCGGCATGCTGGGCTGCGATTTTCACTGCGGCTATTGCCAGAACTGGCTCACGTCCCAGGCCCTGCGCGACGACTCGGCCGGCGTGCTCCCCACCGACGTGACCCCTGAGGCGCTGGCGCAGCTCGCTGTGGATCGCGGCGCCCGCATGGTGGGCTCGTCCTATAACGAGCCGCTGATCACGGCGGAGTGGGCGGTCGACGTGTTCCGCGCAGCCCGCTCGCGCGGGCTCAAGACCGCCTTCATCTCGAACGGCAACGCGACGCCGCAGGTCCTCGACTACATCCGACCCTGGACCGACTGCTACAAGATCGATCTCAAGGCCATGGACGACCGGCGCTATCGCGAGCTGGGCGGCGTGCTCGAAAACGTGCTGGACGCGATTCGCATGGTCTACGAGCGGGGCTTCTGGCTCGAGATCGTCACCCTCGTGGTGCCCGGTTTCAACGACGACGACGCGCAGCTGCGTCGCGCGGCGGAGTATCTCGCCGGCATCTCCCCCGAGATCCCCTGGCACGTGACGGCGTTCCACAAGGACTACCGGATGACGGACTCCGACAACACGTCGGCGGCCACGCTGATCCGGGCGTGCGAGATTGGGGCGACCGCCGGGCTCAAGTTCGTGTACGCCGGCAACCTGCCGGGCCGGGTGGGCCCGTGGGAGCACACCCGGTGCCCCGACTGCGGTGACCTCCTGATCGAGCGCTTCGGCTACGCCATCCGGCGGCAGCGCGTCGGGGCCGATGGTCGCTGCCCCTCCTGCGGTCGCCGGATCCCGGGAGTGTGGTCTTAGCGATCCTCGCCGGGCTGCAGGTGTTGGGTGGGGCGGCGACCTCGAGCCCCCGCCCGGCACCCGCGCCCGCGCGGTTCGACGCGGCCACCTTCGATCCCATCGTGCTCGACGGTATCCGTCGCGGCGCGTTTCCCGGCGGCACCCTCGTCGTGGGACGCGGCGATACCGTCCTGCTCGCCCGGGGGTACGGGCACCTCACCTGGTCGGACGCGTCGGCGGGAGCCAGCCCCGAGAGCACGCTGTACGACCTCGCGTCGCTCACCAAGGTGCTGGTCACCACGACTTCGCTGATGCTGCTGGAGGAGCGTGGGACGGTGCGACTCGAGGCGCCGGTGGCGACCTACCTGCCGGAGTTCGGCGGCGCGGGAACCAGGGCGATCACGGTGCGTGCGCTGCTGACGCACACATCGGGCCTGCGCGCCACGCTCCCGCTGCGGGACGCGCCCGACACGACGGCGGCCCTGCGCATGGTGCTGGCGACGACGCCGATCGTCACTCCCGGGAGCCGCGTGCTGTACTCCGATCTGAACGCCATCCTGCTCGGCGAAGTGGTGCGGCGCGCCGCCGGCGAGCCGCTGCAGACGTTCGCGGTGCGGGAGATCTTCACGCCGCTGGCGCTCGGGCAAACCTGGTTCCGGCCGCCGCGGGCACTGCGGCCGCGCATCGCGCCGACGGGCCGCTGGCGGGGGCAAGCGGTGGCGGGCAGCGTGAACGATCCGAGCGCCGCGGCCCTGGGCGGCGTGGCCGGGCACGCCGGCGCGTTCGCCAGCGCCGCCGACGTCGGCCGGTTCGCGCAGCTGATGCTGCGCGAGGGCGCGCTCCCCGGCGGGCGGCGACTGCTGCGCGCGGAGACCGTGCGGCGCTTCACGACCCGCGCGCCGGAGTCGGCCGTCGGCCCCGGCGCCCGGGCGCTCGGCTGGCAGGCCGTCCCCACCGACGAAACCGTCTCCAGCGCGGGCACGTTGTTCGGGCCCCGCAGCTACGGCCACAGCGGATGGACGGGGACATCGCTGTGGATCGATCCCGACCGTGACCTCTTCGTCGTCCTGCTCACCAATCGCGCGTACGCGCCGCGGTCGTCGCGCTCCTTCACCATCCTGAAGGAAGTCCGGGGCCGGCTGGCGGATGCGGCCGCGCGCGCGAGCGATGCGCGCTGAGCGCCCGGCCGGTGTCACCCTGCCCGGCCAACCCACGCTGATCTACGACGGGGAATGTGGGCTGTGCCGGGCGGCGGTGGCGACCCTCACCCGGTGGGACCGGGAACGCCGGATCGCGCTGATCGCGTTTCAGGACCGGGAGCGGGTGGCGCGCTTCGGGATCGGCCTGCCGGCGCTCGCTGCCGCGATGCACCTCGTGCTGCCCGACGGGCGCGTGCTCGCCGGCGCCGACGCCGTCCCGGAGCTGCTGCGGCGGCTCCCGAATCGCCGCTGGCTGGCCTGGGCGTTCGCGCTGCCGGGCTCGCGGCCCCTCGCGCGGCGGGTGTACGCGTGGATCGCCGCGCGGCGTCGCTGCCTGGTGCGCGGGACGCCGCCACCATAGGTTGCGGGGATGAGGAGTCACGCATGATGGCGATCACCGCCGAGGCAGCGCGCGAAGCGCTGCGCGGGGTCAAGGACCCCGAGCTCGACCTCAACATCGTCGACCTCGGGCTCGTGTACGACGTCGAGATCGACGACGGCGAGGTTCGCGTGAAGATGACGCTCACCTCGCCCGGTTGTCCGGCGGGCCCGATGATCACCAATGACGCCTACCGTGTCCTGCGGGCGCTGCCCGGCGTCCGCGACGCGGACATCGAAATCGTGTGGGAGCCCTATTGGACCCCGGAGCGCATCGAGCCGAAGCTCCGGGCGATGATGGGATTCTAGCCCCGCTCCAACCCCTACCTGATGCGTCACGGATCCCCGCAGCGGCCCCAAGGGTTGGACCGGGGCTAGCCGAGCGCTCTGAGCAGCGCGTCACCCAGCACGTCCACCTGCCAGCGCCGGAGCTCGCCGACGGCCGCGAGGCCGGCGCCGTTTCTTGGCCGTGCGCGCGCCACGGCCTCGAGCAACGGTCGGCCGCACAGGACGCCGGGGTCGAGGCCCAGTCGGCCGGCCACGGCGTTGCGGACCGCCTTGAGCCGTTCGACGCGGGCATCGAAGTCGGGGTCCCGCGGGATACGCGGCCCGCGCTCGCGTCGCGGGAGATCGGTCTCGCGCAACGCCAGCGCGTGTCGCACCGCGTCGGTAAGGGCCAGGCCATGGCGTTGGGCGAGGACCCGGGGAAGCGCGGTCGTGGGGACGGCGGCCAGCGCAGCCGGCGTGGCGGGAAGCGCCCGCGCCACCGCGAGCAGGGCGTCGTTTCCGATCACCCGGAAGGGCGCGCGATCGTCGCGCCGCGCCGCCTCGTCCCGCCACCGGTGCAGCTCGCGGAAGGCCGCGAGCTGGCGCGGCGCGAGGGTCCGCACCCCCTTCACCCGCTCCCAGGGATCCGCGCCATTGGCCTCCGTTCCGCGCGTCCAGCGGACCCCCTCGAGCCGCGCGAACTCCTCCTCCGCCCAGCCCAGGCGCCCGAGGGCGGCGAGCCGGTCGCGCAGTACCTGCCGCAGCGCGGGCAGGTGCTCTACGTCCGCCACGGCATACGCCATCATGTCCGCCGGGAGCGGGCGCACGGACCAGTCGGCCTTTTGATGCCGCTTGGAGAGTTTCACGCCGCGGTACTTCTCGAGCAGGCTCGCGAGCCCCACGGCGGGCTCGCCCGCCAATTGGGCCGCGATCCGGGTGTCGAACAGGGCGTGCGCGCGGTACCCGTGGTCGCGGTCGAGCACCCGGAGATCGGACTCTGCGTCGTGAAACACCTTCTCGACCGCGGCGTCGGTCAGGAGCGCGCCGAGAGGCGCCAGGTCGGGGAGCGCCAGGGGATCGAGCAGTGCCGTGCGCGCGCCGTCCGACAGCTGCACGAGGTAGAGGCGATCGACGTAGCGGTGAAAGCTCGCCCCTTCGGTATCGACGCCGACGAGCGCCGCGCCGCGCAGGGCCGTGGTCACCTCCGCGAGGTCGGCGGGGGTCGTGACGAGGCTAGGCACGCGCGGCGTGGCGGGGCGCCGGGCCCGGCGCTATGCTGACGGGCACGCGTCGCGGTCCGGCGGGGAATCGCTCAATGGCGCACTCGGAGTTGGCGACGGCTGCGAGGTCCGATCCGGCCGGACTCGCGCGAAAGATACGCGCCGCGCTGGGGCCCTGCAGCCTGGGGACCTGGCCCACGCCCGTGGCGCCCGCCGACGCCCTCGGGGCCGAGGCGGGCCTCCGGACCCTGTGGCTCAAACGGGAGGACCGGGCCGCCGCCCTCTACGGAGGGAACAAGGTCCGCGGGCTCGAGTTCCTGCTCGCCGGCGCGCCGGCGGACGCCGTGTTCGTCACGGTTGGCGGCACGGGCTCGACCCACTGTCTCGCCACGGCCGTCTGTGCGCGGCGCCTCGGCCGCCGCAGCGCGCTCGCGCAGTTTCCCCAGCCGTCCACCGCGTCGGCGGACCTTGTCGCCGCTCGGAGCGCGGTCTGCGCCGACGTGGTCGCGCGCGTGAGGGTGCGGGCGGCGCTGCCCCTCGCCGTCGCACGCGCCTGGCTCGCGGCCCGGCGCCTGGGCGCGCCCCGCTGGATCGCGGGCGGCGGGGCGGATCCACGGGCCGTCATCGGCCACCTGCTCGCCGCCCTGGAGCTCGGCGACCAGCTGCGGACCCCGCCCGACGCGATCGTGCTGCCGCTCGGTACGGGAAGTACGGCGGCCGGGCTCGTCCTCGGTCTCGCCTGCCTCGGCTGGCCGACCCGCGTCGTGGGCGTCCGGGTGTCCCCGCTTCTGATCGCCAACGCGTGGCGCAGCGCCTGGCTGGCGCGCGGCGCGCGGGGGCTGTTATGGGAGCACGGCGTACCCGTCCCCCGTCCCGCTTCCCTCCTCCCCCTCGTCGTCGACGGACTCGGCCGGGGCTACGGCTTCCCCACCGATCGCGGCGAGGCCGCGCGCACTCGCGCCGCCCGCCACGGGCTGGCGCTCGACTCGACCTACGGGGCCAAGGCGCTCGCGGCGCTGGCGGACCTTCCGGCGCGCGGGTTCCGGCACGTCGTGTTCTGGCATACGTTTTCGTTTCCGCCATCCGCCTCGGAGCTGACGCGGTGACGACCCTGCCGGCGGTCGAGCTGACGGTCTACCCCTACGAGTGCGACGCGGCGGGGCACCTGAACGAAGCGTCGTTTCTCACCGTGTTCGAGCGGGCTCGCTGGGACGCGCTCGCCAGGGGTCCGGGGATGGACATCTTCCGGCGCCACGGGGTGTGGCCGGCGGTGCGCCGGGCCACGGTGGACTACCGTGCGGCCGTGTATCCCGGCGACGTGCTCCGCATCGAGACCCAGGTGCTCGCGCGCGGAACGACGAGCCTCACCCTGCGGCAGACCGCGACCCGACCGGCCGATGACACGCTGGTGGCCGAGGCCGAGATCGTGTTCGTGATGACCGACCGGGTGGGACGGCCGGCGCCCATGTCGGACGAGCTAGCGCAACTGTTCGGGCCGCGTACCGGCTCCGCCGCTCGCGAGCTCCAGCGCGTCTCGGTGCCGGGCGTCGAGCTGGCGGTCGACGTCCGCGGCGACGGACTTCCCGTGCTGTTCGTGCACGGGTTTCCGCTCGACCGCACCATGTGGCGCCACCAGATCGCCGGGCTGAGCCGCTGCCGCCGCATTGCGCCCGACCTGCGGGGGGCCGGTGCCTCGAGCGTGCCGGCCGACGGGTATGCCATCGCGCACTACGCCGATGATCTCGTGGCGCTGCTCGACGCGCTGGGCGTGCGGCAGGCCGTGGCGTGCGGGCTGTCAATGGGCGGCTACATCGTGCTCGAGCTGGTGCGGCGGCACGCCGACCGGCTCAAGGCCGTTGTGCTCGCGGACACGAAGGCGGAGGCGGACTCCCCCGAAGCACGGCGGGGGCGCGATGAGCTGGCGAGCGTGGCGGCGCGCGACGGCGCGGGGGCCGTGGCAGACCGGCTCCTGCCCCGCCTGCTGTCTCCGGCCACACACGCCGCGCAACCGGAGGTCGTCCGGCAGGTACGCGAGATGATCGAGCGTCAGCCGGTGCCGGGGATCGTCGGTGCGCTGGCCGCGCTGCGCGACCGTCCCGACTCGACGCCTACACTGGGCGCGGTGCGTGTGCCCACGCTCGTGCTGGTCGGCGGGGACGATGCGATCACCCCGCCCGCCACAGCTGCTGCCATGGCGGCCGGCATCACAGGCGCGCAATACGTCGTGATCCCCGCGGCGGGGCATCTGGCACCGCTGGAGCAGCCCCTCGCGGTCGCGCGGGCGCTGGGGGACTTCGTGGGATCGTTGGGCTGACGCCGGGCACGCCGGGGTCACGCCCCGGGGTTCTGGTTCAGACCCCGTCCGCTTTGTGGCTTGCCTGGTGGGCTCGCGCCCTGGAAGACGTCCCGGTTCTTGGCGATGAAGGACTTCCACTGCGGCGGCGTGTCTTCCTCGGGGAAGATCGCCGTCACCGGGCATTCCGGCTCGCACGCCCCGCAGTCGATGCACTCGTCGGGGTGGATATAGAGCTGGTCCTCGCCTTCGTAGATACAGTCCACGGGACAGACGTCCACGCAGGACCGGTCTTTGACGTTGATGCAGGGCTCGGCGATGATGTAAGGCATGGGGGCGTTCGGCGAAACCTAGATTTGCCGGGTGCGCAGTCAAGGGGCGTGCTGTCAGATACCCGCAGGTATCAGAGATACTCATAGGTACCACGGCGCTATCACTGGAGCGTGTCCAGCGGCACCGGGATACGGGTCATGGCGGCCAGGACGACGATCAGGACGGCGTACTCCCACAGCGTGCGACGGTCGGGATGCTCGGCGGGCGTGCCGGCCCAGCTCGTAAGCAGGGCGCCGATCAGCAGGAGCGCGAGCAGGCCCTCCCCCGTGACGAGCAGCATGCCCCCGATCGTCGCGGTCGCCACCCAGCGTTGGCGCCGCGCCAGCGCGCGGAATCCGTGCGCCCCGTCGAGCTGCCACACGGGGACCAGGTTGAAGAGGTTGAGCCACGCCCCGACGCGGGCGAGCGCCCCCCAGGCGGGCAGCGCGGTCGCGAGGTAGGCGACGTAACAGGCGGCGGCCGCCCCGAGCCCCCACCAGGGGCCGGCGAGCCCGACTCGCGCGTCGGCGATGACGTCCTTCGGATAGTAGCGACTGCGGATCAGCGCGCCGACGCCGGGAATGAACATCGGTGCGGTCGCGGGGATCCCGAAGCGGCGCAGCATCGCGACGTGCCCCATTTCGTGCACGTAGATGGAGGCGACGACGCCCACCGCCCACTTCCAGCCGAACGCCCGCCAGTAGACGCCGAGCGAGAGGAGCATCGAGAGCAGAGTGCCGCCCTTGGTGAGGCCGAGGAGCAGCAGCTTGCCCTTGGTGAGCACGAAGCCGAGCACGAACGTGAACTTCCACAGGAGCACCAGGAGGCCGCCGGCCACGCCGGCCTTGGCCGCCCAGGCGGGCTTGGGGCGCGTGGTGTCCGGCCCGGCGGCGTCGAGCTGCCCTGGGCGAGCCAGGCCGGGTGACGGCGGTCACCCGATGCGGACCGGGGACGGGTCAGGGCGCTGGCCCTGTTCAGGCCGTCGGCCCCACATCCCCTGGCGCCGGAGATTCCCGTACGTATCTTCGATACCAATGGGTATCGTGACGCGCAAGCGCAGAGCCGAGACGCGCGCCCTCCTGGTCGATGCGGGGCTCCGCGTGATGGCGGAGCGGGGGCTCGACCTCGCGACGCTGGACGAGGTGGCGGAGGCGGCGGGGTTCACGAAGGGCGCCATCTACCGGCAATTCCCCACCAAGCAGGCGTTCCTGCTCACCCTGTTCGAGCAGTTCGCCGCCGTCGCGCGGGCGGGTGCAGGCGCCCGCCGCGCGGCGTGGTTCGTTCCCTTGACCCTTCAGTTCGCGTCGCAGGCGACGCGCGACCCCCTGCTCCGCCGCCGCTTCGCCCAGGTGTTGGCCGAGGCGCCGGACGGCGGCTCGCCGGAGGGCCAGCTGCTGCGGGCGCTGGCCCGGCTGTGGCCGGGGTAGGGACCTCACCCCCTGACCCCCTCTCCCTGACGGGAGAGGGGGGACCGCACGCCGACGTGCTGTAACTCTGCCCCAACCTGGTCGCGTACGGGCGGAGCCGACCTCATTGCCAGGAGACCTCATGACTCGCTGCGTCATTCTGATTGCCTGGACGACCGTCGCGCTGGCGGGAGCAGTCCCCGCCCAGTCCGCCGCCGACTCGGCCGCCATTCGGGCCACGGCGCTGGACTACATCGAGGGCTGGTACCAGGGCAACGCCGAGCGGATGGAGCGGGCCCTCCATCCTGAGCTGGCCAAGCGCATCGTGCGCACCAATCCCGACAATGGCCGGAGCTCCCTGGGCCAGATGAGCGCGCTGACCCTGGTGCAGAGCACGCGGGTCGGCGGCGGCCGCGACACGCCGGTGGTGCAGCAACAGAAGGACGTGACGATCCTCGACATCTATCAGGGGGCCGCGAGCGTGAAGGTCGTAGCCTCGAGCTGGATCGATTACATGCAGGTGGCGAGATGGAACGGTCGGTGGGTGATCGTGAACGTACTGTGGGAGCTGAAGCCCGCGCCGCGGTAGCGCGTGCGCCCCGTGGCACGGCGTCATTCGGGACTGCGGGTGGGCCTAGTCGCCCGCGACGAGCTCCTGCGCCGCCCGACCCGTCCCCCCTCCCTCGTCCCCCTTCCCGAGGTTTCGCTCGATCTCGCGCGTGATGTGCATCGAGCAGAACTTCGGCCCGCACATGGCGCAGAACTCGGCGGACTTGAAGTACTCGTCGGGCAGCGACTCGTCGTGCAGCTCGCGAGCGCGCTCGGGATCGAGGGCCAGACGGAACTGCTCCTTCCAGTCGAACGCGAACCGGGCGCGCGACAGGGCATCGTCGCGGTCCCGCGCGCCGGGGCGCCGGCGCGCGAGGTCGGCGGCGTGGGCCGCGATCTTGTAGGCGATCACGCCCTCGCGCACCTCCGCGGCGTTGGGCAGCCCGAGGTGCTCCTTGCGCGTGACGTAGCACAGCATGTCGGCGCCGAACCAGCCGATCATGGCGGCGCCGATCGCCGAGGTGATGTGATCGTAGCCGGGGGCGACGTCGGTCACGAGCGGACCGAGCGTGTAGAACGGCGCCTCACGGCACAGCTCCTTCTCGAGCCGGACATTCGCCTCGATCTGATGCATCGGGATGTGGCCCGGCCCTTCGATCATGACCTGGACGTCCTGCGCCCAGGCCCGCTCGGTCAGCTCGCCCAGGACCACGAGCTCGGCGAGCTGGGCCTTGTCGGTCGCGTCGGCGATCGCGCCCGGCCGCAGCCCGTCCCCCAGGGACAGGGTGACGTCGTAGGTGCGCGCGATCTCGAGGACTCGGTCGAAATGGGTGTACAGGGGATTCTGCGCCTGGCGGTGCGTCATCCAGTAGGCGAGGAGCGAGCCGCCGCGCGACACGATGCCGGTCACCCGGCCGAGGGCGAGCGGCACGTGCTCGCGCAGGATGCCACAATGGACCGTGACGTAATCCACGCCCTGCCGCGCCTGGCGCTCGACCATGCCCAGCAGGGCGTCGGCTGTCAGATCCTCGATCCGCTTGACCTGCTGCACCGCCTGGTAGATGGGGACGGTCCCGATCGGCACGGGCGACGCCTCGATGATCGCCTGCCGGATGGCGTCGATGTCGCCGCCCGTGGAGAGGTCCATCACCGTGTCGGCGCCGTAGTGCACGGCATGATGCAGCTTCTCGAGCTCCTGCCCGACGTCGGACTCGACCGCCGAGTTGCCGATGTTGGCGTTGATCTTCACGCGGGCGACCGCCCCGATGCCCATCGGGTCGAGCCGGCCGCGCAAGTGGTGCACGTTGGCCGGAATGACGAGCCGCCCGCGGGCCACTTCGTCCCGCACCAGCTCCGGCGCCAGGGCCTCGCGCTCGGCGACCCGGCGCATTTCGGGTGTGATTGTGCCCCGGCGGGCATGCGACATCTGGGTGACGCAGACCATCGGAAGACTCCCTTCGCCGGCATGACCCGGATCAGGTTCAAAGGGTATGCTCTCAGCCCGCGGCTGGCGGGCACCCCCGTCACGGCCAATCTAGTACCGTTGTCCACCTCGCACTACACGGAGCTGCCATGCGCGCAATCGTGAAACAGGTCCGAATCGTGGTCGTCGCCGCCCTGGCCTGCCTCGGCCTCACCGTGCCCGGCGCGGCGCAGAGCGGTCCGACCCCGAGCCCCGATCCGGAGATCCTCAAGACCGTGCAGCGGATGTTCGACGCCATGCGCGCGCGCGACACCGTCGCGCTGCGCGCCGTGCTCGACTCCGGGGCCCGGCTCGTGACGACCGCCACGCGCGACGGCAAGCCCGTGATGCGGGTCGCGTCCATGGATCGGTTCGTCGGCAGCGTCGGGGCGGCCACGCAGCCGTTGGACGAGCGCATCGTCGATTCCGAAGTACGCCAGGATGACAACCTCGCCACGGTGTGGACGCGCTACACCTTCTACTTCGGAACCCAGCTCTCCCACTGCGGGTTCGACGCGTTCCAGCTGTTCCGCTCGGAGGCGGGGTGGAAGGTCGTGCACATCGCCGACACGCAGCGCCGCGAGGGCTGCGCTCCGTAAGCCACAGGCCAGGCGCCCGGGCGCTTGACGCCGGTTCATATATTCATATATTGACATAGATGCAGCTGACGGTCATTCCCGCGCGGGACGCGCACGTGGTGTTCGCGGCGCTCGGTGAGCGCATTCGCCTGCGTCTCGCCTGCTGCCTGTTGGAGGCTCAGGATGGGCTGTGTGTGTGCGAGCTGGTGGACGCGCTGGCGCTCCCCCAGCCGAGCGTCAGCCGGCATCTGAGGCTGCTCAAGGCGGCGGGGCTTGTGGTGGAGCGCCGTGAGGGTCGCTGGATGTACTACCGGCTGCGCGACCCCGAGCACGCGCTGCTCGCCGGGCTGCGGCCCTGCCTGCAGACCGTGTGCTGCTGCGAGGACGTGCAGGACGACCTGCGCCGACTACGCGCGCGGCTGCGACTGCGTCGCGGCGGGAAATGCGTCGTCGGCTCCGCCTGATGCGAGAGGAGGTGAGATCCGTGAACCCGTGCTGCCCCTGGTGTAGCGACGCGGAGTGCTGCTGAAGCAAGCGGGAAACGGGACACGGGAAACGCCGCCGAGTCAGCATGCCCGTTTCCCGTTTCCCGCTTCCCGTCCCGTCACATCTCTCGCGCCTGCGGTGACCCGTAGCGCTGCTGGCGGGTGTGGGTCTTCTCCCACTCCGTGCGATAGGCGAATGGGTCGAGGCCCGTCGCCCGGTCGAGCGCGAGGATCCCGTCCAGGTGGTCGATCTCGTGCTGCAACAGCTCGGCCATCGGCCCCTCGAGCTCCAGCGTGTGACTCTTGGCCTTGAGGTCCTGGTAGGTGACGGTGATGTGGTGTGCGCGCGTCACGCGGACCAGCAGATCGGGGAACGAAAAACAGTCGTCCCACACCAGGAAGTCCTCGGACCCCACGTCGGTAATCTCCGGGTTCACCATCACCCACCGCTGCTTCTGGGTTTCCACGAGCACGATGCGCACGGGCGCGCCGATCTGCGGGGCGGCCATGGCGCGCCCCATGTGGTATTTCTCCTTGGCGGCGCGCAGGGTGTCCCGCAGGTCGTCGGCGATGAGGCGGGTGGCGGGCGAACGTGCGTCCTCCACCGGCTCGCACCGGGTCCGCAGGATGGGGTCGCCGAGCTGGCGAACGCGACGGACGGCCATAGCGCGCGCCTAATGTGGGTGTGCGGAGCCGGTCCGCAACTGTGGACCCCACCAGGCGCGGGGCCGGGCCGTCCGCTGAGCTGTATCCCGTTGAGGCACAACTAATTGCGGGACCAGCGGTTGCCGTCCCCGCCCCGCCCCCCTATACTCGCCGCTCCTCATGCCCGTGGCCGGGATCGTGTTGGCCGGCGGCCGCTCGAGCCGTATGCACAGCCCCAAGGCATTGCTCGACTTCCGCGGGGCACCGTTCGCCGTGCGCATCCTCGAAGCCCTGGAGGCCCTGGACATCAAGACTCGCGTCGTGGTCCTCGGGCCCGACGCGCCCCGCATTCGCCCGGTCCTGGCCGCGCACCACTGCCTGATCGTGGAGAACCCCGAGCCCGAGTCCGGGCCAATCGGATCGCTGCGGCTCGCCCTCGCGGCGCTCCGACCCAGCCGGCCCGGCGCCGCCTTGGTCTGGCCGGTGGATCTCCCGCACGTGCAGCTCACGACCGTCGAACGCCTCATCGAGGCCTACCGCCGCGCCGTCACGCCCGCGGCGCCGGCCGCCGTCGTGCCCCTGTTCGCCGGCCGTCGCGGGCACCCGGTGATCTGGAGCGCCGCGCTGTTCGGCGAGCTCGAGACCAGCGAGGTCGCGGCGCGCGAGGGCCCGCGGGCCGTCTTGCACGCCCACCGCTCGCAGGTCCTCACGGTGCCCGTGGAGGACCCTGCCGTGGTGGACGATCTCAACACGCCGGAGGACTACGAGCGGCTCGTGCGGCAGATCAATCGCGACACCTACTAGAGCTGCCCGTAAGTCACTACAGCAGGTTGTCTTACGAATTCATCCAAATCTTATGGTTTTTAGTTGACAACACGCCCTGAGGCGGGATATGATTCCGCCCATGCGTTCGTCCGGGTTGCCGCAGCTCCCGGCTCACAAGGGACTTCGTGGGGAAATCGTGCTGGCGCTCAAGCGGGCGCAGCCGCTCGCCGCCCGCGAGCTGGCCGCGCGGCTGGGCGTCTCGCCCAACGCGGTGCGTCACCATCTGAAGGAGCTGGAGGCCGAGCGGCTGGTCCTCTACGGGCGCGAGCAGCGCGGCGTCGGTGCGCCGACGTACGCCTACCGTCTGGCGCCGGCCGGCGAAGCCCTGTTCCCCCGCCGCTACGAGGAGACGCTCACCGAGGTGCTCGAGCGAGTGTCCGAGAAGGCGGGCCGGCAGGCGGCCGTCGAGGTGTTCGAAGACCACTACTCCGGCCTCACCCGCCGGCTCGAGGCCGAGCTCGACGGCGTGGCGCTGCCGGAGCGGCTGGAGACGATCGCCCGGGTGCTGACCGAAGCAGGCTACATGGCGGAATGGGCGCAGCACGAGGGCACGTTCCGCCTGTCGGAGCTGAACTGCGCCATCCGCTCCGTCGCGGAGCGATTCCCGGAAGTGTGTGCCGCGGAGGCGCGGTTCCTCCAGACCGTGCTGGCCGCCGACGTGGAGCGGCTGGCGCACATCCCGAGCGGCTGCAACGCCTGCGAGTACGCGATCACCTTCCCCGCCGGCAAGCGCGGGTCGGAGGGCGCATGACGTCGATCCCAGCCCAGGTCCTGCAGCCCTACAAGTACGGATTCGTCACCGACATCGAGTCCGAGGTGGTCCCGCCGGGCCTCAACGAGGACGTGATCCGGCTGATCTCGAGCAAGAAGGGCGAGCCCGAGTGGCTGCTCGAGTGGCGCCTGCGGGCATATCGCAACTGGCTCCAGGTGCCGGAGCCGCACTGGGCCAACGTCCGCTACGGGCCGATCGACTACCAGGCGATCAGCTACTACGCCGCGCCGAAGGCACTGCCCCGGCTCGAGGGCCTCGATCAGGTGGATCCCAAGCTGCTCCAGACCTTCGCGAAGCTCGGGATCCCGTTGGAGGAGCAGAAGCGCCTGACCGGGGTTGCGGTGGACGCGGTGTTCGACAGCGTCTCGGTCGCGACGACGTTCAAGGAAACGCTGGCGAAGCAGGGCGTGATCTTCTGTGCGATCTCCGAGGCGGTGCGCGAGCACCCGGAGCTCGTCCGCCGCTACCTCGGCACGGTCGTCCCGGCCAACGACAACTACTTCGCCGCGCTCAATTCCGCCGTCTTCACGGACGGCTCGTTCGCCTACATCCCAAAGGGCGTGCGTTGCCCGCTCGAGCTGTCCACCTACTTCCGGGTCAACGCCTCGGCGACCGGCCAGTTCGAGCGGACGCTGATCGTGGCGGAGGAGGGCGGCTACGTGAGCTACCTGGAGGGCTGCTCGGCGCCGATGCGGGACGAGCATCAGCTGCACGCGGCCGTAGTCGAGCTCGTCGCGCTGGACGGTGCCCAGATCAAGTACTCGACGATCCAGAACTGGTATCCGGGAGACGAGGAAGGCCGCGGCGGCATCTACAATTTCGTCACCAAGCGCGGCAAGTGTGCGGGCCGGGGCTCCAAGATCTCCTGGACGCAGGTCGAGACCGGATCGGCGATCACGTGGAAGTACCCGGGCTGCATCCTCCAGGGGGACGACTCGGTCGGCGAGTTCTATTCGGTGGCCGTGACCAACCACCGGCAGCAGGCCGACACCGGCACCAAAATGATCCACCTCGGCAGGAACACCCGCAGCACGATCGTTTCCAAGGGCATCTCGGCCGGGCGCGGCCAGAACACCTACCGCGGCCTGGTGAAGATCATGAAGGGGGCGGAAGGGGCGCGGAACTACTCGCAGTGCGATTCGATGCTGATCGGGAGCGCGTGCGGGGCGCACACCTTCCCCTACATCGACGTGCGCAACAGCACGGCCATCATGGAGCATGAGGCGTCCACCTCCAAGATCGGCGAGGACCAGATCTTCTACCTGCGGCAGCGCGGCCTGAGCACCGAGGACGCGGTGTCGCTGGTCGTTAACGGCTTCTGCCGGGAGGTCTTCCGTGAGCTGCCGATGGAGTTTGCCGTCGAAGCGCAGCGGCTCCTCGGCATCAGCCTCGAAGGCAGCGTTGGTTAGCGGCCGGGAAACGTGACACGGGAAACGGCACACGCGCTTGCAGGCACTGACGACTGACCACTGACGACTGATGACTTCGATCATGCTCGAAATCGAGAACCTGCACGCCGGCGTCGCCGGTGCCGAGATCCTGCACGGCGTCAACCTGACGGTCGGCATCGGCGAGGTGCACGCCATCATGGGGCCGAACGGCTCCGGCAAGAGCACGCTGGCCCAAGTGCTCGCGGGCCATCCGGCCTTCACCGTGACGGCGGGCGCGGTCCGCTACCGCGGCCAGGATCTGCTCGCCCGGAAGCCGGAAGAGCGCGCCCGCGAAGGGATCTTCCTCGCCTTCCAGTATCCGGTGGAAATCCGGGGCGTCACCAATGCCTACTTCCTGCGGTCGGCGGTGAACGCGGTCCGCAAGGCGCGCGGCGAGGAAGAGCTCGACCCGATGGACTTCCTCGCGGTGCTCGAGCAGAAGCTCGAGGCGATCGGCTGGGACGACAGCTTCGTCAACCGGCCGGTGAACGAAGGGTTCTCGGGCGGTGAGAAGAAGCGCAATGAGATCCTCCAGATGGCCGTGCTCGAGCCGCGCCTTGCGATCCTCGACGAGACGGACTCGGGACTCGACATCGACGCCTTGAAGACCGTGGCGCACGCGGTGAACCGGCTGCGCGCTCCCGAGCGCTCCACCATCATCGTGACGCACTACCAGCGCCTGCTCAACCACATCACGCCGGACCGCGTCCACGTCCTGACCGACGGCCGCATCGCGCGGTCGGGCGGCCCCGAGCTCGCGCTCGCGCTGGAAGAGCGGGGCTACGACTGGACGAAGACCCCCACCGCGGTCGCGTGACGATGCCGGGCGTGGATCTGGCGGGGGCGGGCCCGGTCGAGCGCTTCGTCGCGGCGCAGCGCGCGTTCGCCGGCAATGGCGCCGGGCGTGCACCCGCGTGGCTGCGAGCGCTGCGCGAAGGCGCCATCGCCCGCTTCGGCGCCCTCGGCTTTCCGACGACGCGCCAGGAGGAATGGCGCTTCACCAGCGTCGCGCCGATCGCGGAAACGCCGTTCCGCCTCGCGGACGCTCCCGCCTCCCTCCTCCCGTCACCCGCTCAGCTCCCACAGCGCTCCGGCGGCGCCCGCCTGGTCTTCGTGAACGGACACTTCAGCGAGCCGCTGTCGACGGCGCCGGGCCCGGCGGCGGGTATGCGGCTCGAGAGCCTGGCGCGTGCGCTCGAGCGCCAGCCGGAGCTGGTCGAGCGCCACCTGGGTCGATCGGCGAATGGCTCGGAGGGTCCCTTCGCCGCGCTGAACACGGCGTTCGTGGCCGACGGGGCGCTCGTGCACATTTCCGCAGCGCGGGAGCTTGCCGAGCCGGTCGAGATCCTGTTCGTCGCCGTGCCGGGCACCGGGCCCGAAGTGTGCCACCCGCGCACGCTGATCGTGCTGGAGCGGGCGGCCCGCGCGACGATCGTCGAGCGCTACGTGTCGCTGGGTGACGGCGTACACTGGACCAACGCGGTGACGGAGATCGTCGCGGGCGACGGGGCGCGGGCGGATTGCTACCGCATCCAGCAGGAAAACGAGCGGGCGTTCCATATCGCCACCACCCGGTCGATTCAGGGACGCGACAGCGTGGTACGTCTCCACCCCGCGGCGTTCGGCGGCGCCCTCGCGCGCCACGATCTGCGCGCCGTGCTCGACGGAACGGGCGGATCGCTGCTGCTCAACGGCCTCTACGTGCTCGGCAGCCGGCAGCACGCCGACCATCATACCGTGATCGATCACGCCCAGCCGCACTGCGAGAGCCACGAGTATTTCACCGGCGTGCTGGACGAGCGGTCCCGGGGCGTGTTCAACGGGCGGATCATCGTGCGCCCGGGCGCCCAGCGCACCGACTCGAAGCAGACGAACAACAACCTGCTGCTGTCGAGCGACGCGCACGCCGACAGCCAGCCGCAGCTCGAGATCTACGCCGACGACGTCAAGTGCACGCACGGCTCCACCGTGGGGCCGCTGGACGAGCGGGCGCTGTTCTATCTGCGCAGCCGCGGGCTCGACGAGGCAGCGGCGCGCGGCCTGCTCACCTACGGCTTCGCCGCCGAGGTCCTGGGGCGCATGGAGCTGGCGGCGCTGCGGGCCGAGCTCGACGACCTCGTGCGCGCGCGGCTGGCCCGGAGCGGCATCCCGAGGACCGCATGAGCGTGCTGCCGGATCTGCGAGACCTCTATCAGCAGATCATCATCGAGCACAATCGAGCCCCGAGGAACTTCCGCGCGCTGCCCGGCGCGAGCCACACGGCCGAGGGGAACAACCCCCTGTGCGGCGATCGTATCACCCTCGAGCTGCAGGTCGAGGACGGCGTGATCCGGGACATCGGGTTTCAGGGGCGCGGCTGCGCCATCTCGCAGGCGGCGGCGTCGCTCATGACCACGGCGGTCAAAGGCAAGCCGGTGGCCCAGGCGGACACGCTGTTTCACGCGTTCCACGACATGCTAATGAGCGGTACCGACGGCCCCGCCGACCCGGCCGTGCTCGGCAAGCTCGCCGCCTTCGGGGGCGTTCGCGCCTTCCCGGCGCGGGTCAAGTGCGCCAGCCTGCCCTGGCACACGCTGCGCGCCGCGCTCGAGCAGCGCCCCAAGCCGGTGACCACGGAGTCGCCCAATGAGTAGGACGGGCCTGCTCGATACGGCCCGCGTGCGGGGTGATTTCCCGATCCTCGCGCGGGAGGTGCGGGGACGGCGGCTCGTCTACCTCGACAACGCCGCCACGACCCAGAAGCCGCGCCAGGTGCTGGCTGCGATCCTGGAGTACTACCACACGACCAACGCCAACGTCCATCGTGGCGCGTACGACCTCGCGGTGCGCGCGACCAGCGCCTACGAGGCGGCGCGCGGGCGGGTGGCGCGGTTCGTCAATGCCTGGGCGCCCGAGGCGGTGGTATTCACCCGGGGCACGACGGAAGCGATCAACCTGGTCGCCGGCTCATACGGACGCGCGGCGGTCCGGTCGGGGGATACGGTGGTCGTCACCGCCCTGGACCACCATTCGAACCTGATTCCCTGGCAACTGCTTTGCCAGGCCCAAGGCGCGACGCTGCGCATGGTGGAGGTCACGCCGGACGGGCGCATCGATCTGTCGGACTTCGGCGCCGCGCTCGAGCGGCGCCCCAAGATCGTCGCCTTCCCCTATGTCTCGAACGCGCTGGGCACCGTTACCCCCGCGGCGCAGCTGTCGCGCCTGGCTCATGCGGCGGGCGCCGTGGTGGTGGTGGACGGAGCGCAATCCACGCCCCATCTGCGGGTGGACGTGCAGCAGCTGGACTGTGACTTTTACGCGCTCTCGGGCCACAAGATGCTGGCGCCGATGGGAAGCGGCGCGCTGGTCGCGAAGCCCGCCCTGCTCGAGGCGATGCCTCCGTATCACGGTGGGGGTGAGATGATCTCGCGGGTGTGGGACGACCATGCGACCTGGAACCAGATCCCGCACAAGTTCGAGGCGGGCACGCCCAACGTCGAGGCCGCCGTGGGGCTCGCCGCCGCCATCGACTACCTCGAGGCCATCGGGCTCGAGCGCGTCGCCGAGCACGAGCAGGCGCTCGCGCGCCTGGCCATCGACCGGCTGAGCGGCATCGACGGCGTCACGGTGTACGGGCCCGCGGACCACCGGGCGGGCGTGGTGGCGTTCAACTACGGCGACGTGCACCCGCACGACCTGGCGACGATCCTCGATCACGACGGCGTGTGCGTCCGCGCCGGGCACCACTGCACGCAGCCACTGATGCGGCGCCTCAACGTGGCGGCCACCGCGCGCGCCTCGTTCTACGTCTACAACGACGTCGACGACATCGACGCCCTGGCCGGCGCGGTCGTCAAGGCGGGAGCGATCTTCGGGCAGGTGCCGGCGTAGCGACCGGGAAGCGGGACGCGGGAAGGGTCCCTACCCCACCCCGCTTCCTGCCCGCTCCTCCGCCGCTGCCGTTCCCTCGCGGGCCCGCGTGCGCTAGCATACCCACCACATGGCCGCGGCCATCGTCGTCCTCGATCGGGTGACCAAGCGCTTCGCCGGGCACGTGGCCGTGGATGCGCTGTCGCTCGCCGTCCCGGGTGGGGTCATCTTCGGCCTGCTCGGCCCCAACGGCGCGGGCAAGACGACCTCGATCCGCATGATCATGAATATCTTCGCGCCGGACGAGGGGAGCGTCCGCCTGTTCGACGGCGCGTTGACGGGGCGGGAGCAGTCCGCGCGGATCGGCTACCTGCCGGAGGAGCGCGGGCTCTACCCCAAGATGCGGGTGCTCGACGTGCTGGTCTTCCTGGCGGAGGCCAAGGGCGTGCCGCGCCGGCCGGCGCGCGCCAAGGCGCTCGAGTGGCTCGAGCGGCTCGAGCTCGGTGACTGGCGGCTCCGCCGCGTCTCGGACCTGTCCAAGGGCATGCAGCAAAAGGTGCAGTTCATCTCCACCGTGCTGCATGACCCCGATCTTCTCGTGCTCGATGAGCCGTTCGGAGGGCTCGACCCCGTCAACGCCCAGCTCCTGCGCGAGACGGTCCTGGAGCTCAAGCGGCGGGGCAAGACGATTCTCTTTTCGACGCACATCATGGAGCACGCCGAGAAGCTGTGCGACCAAGTGAGCATCATCGCTCGCGGAAAGAAGCTGGTGGACGGCGCGCTGGGCGAGGTCAAGCAGGCTCATGGGGGACGGCATGTGACGATCGCGTTCGACGGGAGCCAGGGCGCGGCGCCGGCGGTGTTCGGGGACCGGCGATTGGTGACCGCGGTGCAGGACTTCGGGCAGTATGCCGAGCTGGAGCTCGCCGCGGGGGCGGATCCGCAGCAGGTGCTCGAGGCGCTCGTCGCCTCCGGCGCGCGCTTGTCCCGCTTCGAGGTGGCAACCCCTTCGCTGCACAAGATCTTCGTCGATCTCGTGGGTCCCGAAGCGGCGCACCCGGAGATGCGCCCGGGTCCGGAGGCGTCCCGTGCATAAGGTCTGGGCGGT